>Ga0129302_1001587_pt1 | contig 16839 bp, 16 predicted proteins | sample BlaSprsedimmetaG_FD_94476 | JGI IMG/M metagenome (GOLD analysis project Ga0129302, IMG submission 94476) | Hot spring sediment bacterial and archeal communities from California, USA to study Microbial Dark Matter (Phase II) - Blank Spring... | ecosystem: Environmental > Aquatic > Thermal springs... | reverse complement strand
CTGTATGCGTGCCCTCAGGGCGGTTTTTTGAAACCGTTTGTCAAGTTTTCAGACAGTCAGTGCCGCCAGCCCTGAACATTTCGCCGTGTGCTGTGCAGATTTCTCCGTCCAGGGATTTTTCTCAAACATTGCAAACAATTCGTTAATTCGCAACAATTGCGCCGACAGCGGATATCGCCGCTCCACAAAGGCTCGATAGGCCTGCGAATCGTAGTGCGGCTCACAAATCCGTCGGCAAAACTCCTCCGGCGTGGTAAACAAATAGTCCCGGCCAAACAGCTCTTCGGCGCCGGGAAAATTGAATATGACCGGCTTGATCCCTGCGGCCATCGCCTCCAGTATCCCCATCGGGCATCCTTCGATGACGCTGGTGGAGACGAGATATTGTTTATCGGCCAGCCAGTGCGGAATATCGTCCTGAAATCCGTCATAGACAATCACATCCTCCAATCCCATCGCCGAGCGCGTATGTTCGTAAACGTGCTGCATCAGCAATTCCTTCACCTGCCCGGCTATAAAAAGGCGATAGTGCGGATCTTTCTTTTTCAACGCCGCCATACACTGAAACAGCAGCATCGGATTTTTTACCATACGCAGCGCACCGATGAACGCGATATTCCTGCCGGGACGGCGAGAGGTATAGGGATGGGTCTCGGGATTAACGCCGTTGGGAATGCACACGATCGGTACACGGCTGCGAAGATCTTTGACCCAGTGCTCTGCCGCCTTAAGAACCCATTCGTTGCCGACCGTGACCAGCACATCGACATGATCCCAGTTGATCTGCGCCGGCCAGGGATCATAGGCCTCATAGCGGTGCAGTCGAATGATGGTGCGGCAGACTTTCGGCAGCGACGTACCGATTTGAGCCAGATTGGTACACCACTCAAACCACGAAATATCGCTCCATTGCATCAGCTCCATCAGTTGTTTTTCGGATCCGCCCTCAAATATCCGCACTTCATATCGCCGGCGGGTAAATTCAATGATATCGTTGAGAAAGTTTGCTCCGTCGCCGCCGACAAAAAAAGCGATTTTGGCGCGTTTGGTTCGAAAAGCGGCGATCTGCGCATCCAGTTGGCGCGCCTCAGGCAGCGCACGGCGTCCTCGGTGCAACACATCCATGGCCGAGGCCGGTTCGTCCGCGGCGATAAATCCGTCGGCGATGTGCTGAACAAGGGCCTCATCCAGCAGCCCTTCCGAGCGGAGTGTGTCAAACCAGCGCATCGCCTGCCACGGCTGACCTGCCGCAAGATAAGCTTTTGCCAGATTGCGATAGACCTGAACGGGACACACATCTGTTTCAACGGCGCGGCGAAAATATTGAATCGCTTCGTCAAATCGTCCCTCTGCATAGAGCACCGCACCGGCGTCGTTCCACGCCGCGCCGTGATGAGGACGTTCTTTCAAATAGGCGTCCAAATGCTCCAGTGCGGCAGCCGTCCGGTTTGTCCGCGCTTCGTTCAGCGCCTGCTGATACAAATCATCGGCGTTTATCATTCGTTATGTTCCATTCTCACACGTTTCGTTTGCCTGCATTCGGCTGTCTGCGGTCAACGTAAAAAATCCAGCAGCGACATTCGAAACATTTTTGAGGCGACATTCAGCGACATTTCATACAACACCGAGTAACGCGCCAAATCAATCGCCACCTGCGTCACATCGGCGTCATACAACCGGCTGATTTCTTCATCCGTATTCAGTTTCATCTCGTCAATGCTGTCTCTCAGACTGGTCAGGGTCTGCACCCGTCCGCCGACGATCGGAAACGCCCGCACGACTTTTTCCTCAACATTCTGCATCAGGGTCACTGTGCCGGCAATCATTTCCGTAATCTGCGATTCGGACAGCCCTTCAGCATTGTTGAGCAAATCCCGCGCACTGATCAGTATATTGAACATATCAAAGGTCCCGTCCGCGCGAACCGGCTCTTTGCCTTCGGAGGTGATATTGGACGCATCCACATAGAGCACTTCATCGGTCGTCGGGTTAATCACCGCCACGTTGGTTTTGTTTTCATCGGTTACCGCCGCCCAATGCTCGCCGTCAAGGGACAATTCATAGCTGCTGCCCGCTTCTCTGATGTTCAGAAAAACATCGCCGCGCGTATTCGAGGCGCCGGACCCGGGCGCAGCGCCGGTATCGCCGAAGAATTGAAGGCCTTTTCGACTGTCGGCGCCGAACAGGTCACTGCCGACCAGCAAAGCCGACATTTCCAGGCCTTTGACCACCTCGACTTTCTGCTCCTCGCTGCTGCCCTGGTACGTGACCCGAACAATATTGCCGTCGCCGTCCCGCACGACTGCATAAGGCGGAACGCCGGAACCGGCGCCGCCGAACAGATACTGATTCAGGCGGTCGGTATTGCACAGCGCCACCAGTTGCTCCAGCGCATTATTCAGATCGGCCGCCAGGGTACTGCGAAGCTGCTGGCTGGTGGTGCCGGACAATGTCGCCGTCAGGGAGGCTCGCGCACGGGCAATCTCATTGGTGATGCTCTGGATAACCGACGAGCTTAAATCCAGTACGCCGATGACTTCATCCAGTGTTTTGAGGTACTGCGTTTTGGTGCGGCTGTCGCCCTGAAGTGCGAGCACGCCATTGGCGACGGCCGGGTCTTCGGACACGCGAAGCATATTCAGTCCCGTCGCGGCTCTTTGCTGAAGCGAGGCCAGCGCGGTTGAATTCTTCGCAATCGCCCAACTGGACATTTTATAAATGGCATCCAGTGAATAACTCATGGATTATCCTTTTCTCCGTCGTTTCATCATGACGTCAGAGTCAACACCGTTTTTTGCGTTTCATTGATTGTATTGACATATCGCGCCATGGCCTGAAACATCCGCTCATACAGCATCATCAGGCCCGCCTGGTCGTTGATATCCACACCGCTGATTTCTTCGCGCTGCTGCCGCAGACTGCGCAGCACGCCGTCGGCGTTTTCGTACTGCATCCGCGTGATCGAAATCTGATTGCCCAGCCCTACGGCGGTCTGGCGATAATAATCTTTGATGCTGAGTAAACCCAGCGATTCGAACGGCTGATCGCCGATTTGGGCCAGCAGCACGGCGTTGTCGTTGCCGTTTTTCTCGGGGCTGCGCGTCGCGGCGATCCGGCCTCCGGCGTTTTTCACGTAATCGCTCACATCCATACTGTTGGCGTCCGTTCCGGAAAAAAAGCAATTCAAACCGACCGCCGCCAGGAATCCTGTCGGGTCCGAATCGGCGATCGCCTGAAATTCAAATTGGTCTCCGTCCGCCAAGAAGCCCGGACTAAGACCGTTGATATTCAGGATGATTTTAATCCCGTTGTCCAGCTCCAGCGCCTGGCCCGGCGTATAACCCTGACCGATGTTGAGAATCGCCGCCTCATCGCCCTCAGCGGTCTGAACGACCAGACGCATGGTCCCGTTGCCCACCGCCGATGTTTCGCCCGGCGGCTCGGTCTCCACCGTTGCGGTATAAATCCTATTGGCGTCGCCGGTGTACCGGCCGGTCAATGTAATGGTCGGTCTGGCCGACTCGGTTCCCGCGCCAAGATCTTCCGTCGCAAAGACGGGTTGAGAATCGACGCCCGGCAAAAAATCAAAGGTCACATCGGCGTCGGCCGTAACGTGAATTCGTCCGCCGGAAAAACTGCTGCTTATGCCGTCAACGGCGTTGAGCTTATCGGCGACCTCCTCAAAAGTATCATCGGAATCGATTTGGACGCCCGTCCGAATCGTCGTTCCCTGCGCATCGGTCACCCGGACGTAAAATGTCCCGGCCTGAATCGGCTCAATGACGTCCGAAACGCCGGTCCGGGACATTGTCCAGCCCGTTAAGTTGGTAAACGAGCCGTCCTGTCCGACTCCCTGCACATGTAATTGATTCGTTTCGCGAATGATCGTTCCGGCCAGCACATCAAGACGCTCATCCATATCCCGAATCAGCGTATTGCGTAATTCAAACAGGCCGCCAAGGGCGCCTCCGCGGACGTGCGTGTCGTAGGTGTCCGTTCCGGTCGGCCGCAGTCCCAACTGGTAATACTGCTCGTCATTGACCAGACCGATTTCCAGACGGGTCACCTGCGGACCGACGACTATCGACACCTCCGACGCAATGATATCGATCATTCCGTTGTCGCGGGAAATGGTGCGAATACCGATCAGCCGTCCCAGTTCCGTAATCAGCTTGTCCCGCTGATCCAGCGTATTGTTCGGCACATTGCCGCGAATCGACTGATTGTAGATTTCCTGATTCAGCGACGCGATCTGCTCGGCCAGCAGGTTAATACGATCAACGGTTGACACCGACTCGGAATACGCCATTTCGTTCAGGTTTGACGTCATCGTTGCCAGATTGTTCATCCGACTGACCAGCGTCTGGGCTTTGGAGAGCACTTCGCTTTGGAGATTCACATCTTCGGGCCGTATCGCCAGATCCTGAAAAGACGCAAAAAATTGATCAATGGCGGTACTCAGCCCGTCGGTGCTCAGTTCACCGAACGCACTTTCTATGGTGCTCAGCATTTCGAGACGACGTTCCATCTCCGACAGGGTGGATTCCTGCCGAAGGATTTCCGATTCCAGGACGGTATCAATCTTGCGAATCACCCCGGCATAGCGGACGCCCTGCCCGACCATCACGCCGTTGGTATAAGCCTCGGCGGCAGGCGTCAGGTTGATCTCCTGACGATGGTACCCTTCTGTCGCGGCATTGGCGATATTGTTGCCGATGATCGTCAGCGCCCTCTGGGCTGCATGGATTCCACTGATACCGATTTCATAACCTGACATCGAAATACGACTCCCGACTCGTTACAGTTTCATACTCACAAGAGCGTGATGGACGTCCCATTGCCCCTGACCCTGCGGGCCATAGGTTACCGTTTGCCGGTCCTCACCGAGAATAGCAGCAAGCAATAAGCGGTTGCACCGGGCGCATTCACGCAGCAGCAGTTCGGTCATCTCGGCTTCGTGCCGGACGCGACCGGCCAGCTCAAGCAGGGTCTGCTGCTTATGCCGCAGGACGGCACGACATTGACCCTGAAGACAAGCGCACAATCCCGACAGGGTCACCGGCGCACTGAGCGAATCAAACACCTCCGTCAGCCGCTGTTCGATTCGCTGCTGGGCCGCATCCAAATGCCGATGTTCCCGGGCGTCCTGCTGCACCTGTTCGAGCAATTGCGTCAGCGTCGGTTCATCGCGTCGAATCACCGCGGCGCGCAACTGGCCGAGACGATCCAGCGTCTTGAGCAATTCGGCCTGACGAGCGTCAAGAAAGACCTCCAGCTCATCCATAATCGCCTGCTGTTGTGCTTGCTTATGCGTGTTATATGTGTTCATTCAATCGGCTTCCTTCGGCCGGAAAACGCGCGGTATCGATCCCCTGCGTCCGGGCCATATCTTCATAGATCATCTTCCACAATCCGACCCCGCCGTTCTGTCCGAGGGCGTCGGCCATAAACGAACCTGCCAACCCCTGAATCTGGTCGCCTGCGTCATCTTCTTCGTCCAGCGAGGTGTAATTGATCGTTTCATTCATCTGCTTGATGACCTGATGCAGCAGCAGCGTTTCAAACCGGCGGGCAGTCGAACGAAGCGCTTCAGCGCGGCGCGACGTGTCCTGCGCTTCGCCCTGCGGCGGCATGTCGTGCGGACGCATCGGAGTCAACTCAGCGACCGGTTTATTGAGCAACAATTGTGCACTATCCATCGAGGTCTTCCTTACATCATCTCCAGCCGGGCGTGCAATGCGCCGGCTCGATTCAGGGCGTCAAAAATGGCAATCAAGTCGCGCGGCGAAGCGCCGATGGCGTTCAGTGCATTGGCCAGTTCCTCAACCGTCACCGTTCGCGGCATTCGAATCAGCGACCCTTCGCGCTCCTCAACGGCAATCGCCGTGTCATCGACAATCGCCGTGGTTGCGCCTTCGGTAAACGGCGTAGTCGGCTGCGAGACGGTTTTTTGTTCTTTGACGCGGACGACCAGGCCGCCCTGCGCGACGGCTGTTTCGGAAATCGTCACATTGCCGCCGACGACAATCGTTCCGGTCCGTTCATTGATCACGACAATCGCCGGCACATCGACCTCCACGTCCATCTGCATAACAGCGTCCACAAACTGAACCTGACGGTCAATGCCGATGTCATCCGGTATTTTCACCCGAATCGTACCGGGGTCCGAGGCGTAGGCGCTGTCGGGATAGACGCTGTTGACGGCCTGACGAATCCGCTCGGCGGTTGTGAAATTTTCTTTGCGAAGCCGCAGCGTCACAATGCGATGCTGACCGACCACTTCGACAAAATACGACAACGCCGAGCGTTCGACATTCGCGCCGTTGGGGATACGCCCCACGGTGGGATGATTTTTGGTCACCCGACTGCCCGTTCGGCCTTCGACATTCCATGAGTTGGTCGAGATGGCCGCCACCCGCGCAACCGCATACACCTGGCCGTCCAGCCCTTTCAATTCCGTCGCCAGCAGCATCCCGCCCTGCAGACTCTTGGCGTCGCCGAGCGCCGAGACGGTAATATCAATCGTCGCCCCTTCCTGATCCCACGGCCCCAATTCGGCGGTGACCATCACCAGCGCGATATTGGCCGACCGTAAATCAGCCGGTGACAGCGTAACGCCGGCCTCGCGCCGCAACAGACTGGTCAGCATCTGGGCGCTGGGCAGGGCGCTGTCGCCGGTGCCGTTCAGACCCACCACCAGACCGGTTCCCATCAGGGGGTTGCTGCGAATGCCGTGCACATCCACCACATCACCGATTCGCGCTGCACAGAGCGTTGGCCCGCCTATCATCAGCGCCAGGCCCATAACGTATCGAATAAACCTGAGTCGGTCGAACGCAACGTATTGAAAACTTCGCCATTTGATCATTGGATCTCAGTCCTCAGAACGGCCAAATCTTATCCAGCAAACCGCCCAGCCAGCCGGGTTTGTTATAATCGTCGGTAACGCCTTCACTGACCGCGACCAACTGAAAATTGGCCACTCGTTCGCTGCGAACCAGGTTGCCGAACTGGATGTCGCTGGGCCGTACGATGCCGCTGACCTGGATGATCTGCTTGTCCTTATTCACATCGCGGCTGCGTGTGCCGATGACCACCAGATTGCCGTTGGGATGAATATCCATCACCACGACGGTGATCGAATCTTCAATCGATCGTTCATCTTTATAATCGCTTTTGCCCTGAAGGCTTTTGCTCGACTGCAAATCCACATTGACCTCGGGCACTTTGGGCATCACATGCTCAATGCTGATGTCCTTTGCCCCGACGCCCAATGTCCGACTGCTGTCGCGAGACAAATCGCGTTTGACCTTGTTATCCACTTTGTGGTCTTCGCTGATGACAATCGTGAGCAAATCGCCGATCTGATTGGCCTTGTCGTCGGCATACAGCGGCTTGGTGGTCTGTGTACGGCGCGCCCAAATTGATGCGGCCGGCGCTGTCGAACCACACATCAGCAGGATCAGCATCAACCATACGATGTACTTATTGTCCCGTATCATTCTGTTTTCCTTTCGTCAAAGTACCGGTTCTACGGTTCCGTCGGCCTGTACACGGCAGATAATGGTGCGCTCATGGGGTCGCTGTCCGCGCCGCACGCGAATCGTCTCGCCGACCCGTCCCTCGTCCATCGCCTCGCCGTGCGCCGACACAAACAACGCGCCGTTGTCGATCCGCACCATGACAAGCTGACGTCGGCGAACAACAACGGGACCTTGCGGGGATTCAAGCAGCGCATCGGAGATGACCGACCCTTCGGCGATGCGCCGGGTGGTCGCCATTCCGTAAGGCGCTGTCCAGTCGGCCTGTTCGGGCTGATCGCTTGAAATTGTTTCAATGCGTATGTTTTCGCTGGTCAACACCGTTGCCGGCGGCAATTCCTCGGCTGCAATGACCCGGCGGACCTGATACTGCACCTTGAAATAGACTTCTTCGGAGCCGACCGTTTCGCCGTCCTGCAAAATCGCCACCCGAATCCGCCGCAGACTGCCGCCCAGCCGACTGTCTTCGATCACCGTTAATTCCGCTGCGCCGCGGTCGGTACTGAGAATCTGCGGCTGCGGCGGCCGAACAAGGATCGCTTCGGCGGCCTTTTGATCAGAGAGACGATTGTCAAGATAGCGCTTTGCACAGGCTGTAATCTGCTCGGCCGGGATCGTCATTTCATACCGTGTGATCCGCACCGTATCGGCGCCGCGTATCCGCACCTGCGCGGGGCGAATCCCGTCGGAGGCCAATCGGCTCAAAATGGTGTTGCGGTCCACTAGCAGCGTCTGCCCGTCCACTGCAAACGATCCCAGCGTAACGGACTGCGCTTTTTCGACCAACTCCGCATCACCCAGCAGAATGCCGACGCGCCCCAGCTCGACCGTCTGGTCGTCCAGCCGGATCTCCTGCGGCAGATAAATCTGCAACGGTCGTTCGGCAACTGCTGCCGCACCGAGGACAAGCCATCCGATGATCCATAGTCTGCTGTTATTCATTCTCTAACCTCTGTCTTCTACCTCTGATTTCTGCCGTCAATCCATTACCGTATCAGCATATTCAATTGCTGGAGCATATTGTCGCCGGTTCGGATCGCGCGGGAATTGATTTCATAAGCCCGCTGAGCCGTAATCAGATTGACCAGTTCGTTGACCATCTGAACATTGGACTTTTCAAGATACTGCGACAATATCGTGCCAAAACCGTTCTCGCCGGGCGTACCTGCAACGGCCGCGCCGCTGGCCTCGGTTTCACGAAAGAGATTGCCGCCTTCGGCGGTCAGACCGGCCGGGTTCGAAAACCGATAAAGCTGAATCGATCCGACAACCTGCGTGCCGGTGTAGGTCTCCACGCTGACCGTTCCGTCGGAGGCGATATCGACCGCCAGCGCGTCTTCCGGAATGGTAATCGCGGGATCGAGCTGATAGCCGCCCGCGTTGACCAACAGGCCGTCGGCGTCCTTTTGAATGGCGCCGTCGCGCGTATAGCGCAGTTCGCCGTTGGGCTGCGTCACCTGAAAAAACCCGTCGCCCTGAATCGCCATATCCAGTTCATTTCCGGTTCGCTGAAATTCGCCCACCGTAAAGGCGCGATTCGTCGAGGCAATCTGCACGCCGCTGCCGACCTCCATTCCGCTGGGCGCGGTAACGCCGGCGGAAATCTCCCGGCTGGCCTGACGCATCTTGACGTACAGCAAATCCTGAAAGTTCACCTGCTGGCGCTTATAGCCGTTGGTGTTGACATTCGCCAGATTGTTGGCGATCACGTCCACCATCGTCTGCTGGGCATCCATGCCCGTGGCGGCAGTTGAAAAGGCTCTGAGCATTGTGATTCTCCTGCGTTAAACGCTATGCGGTTCGTGCGACTTCAAGCAGTGTCGCCGAGTTTTCACGATTTTTCCGAAGCACGTTGATATTGGCCTCATACAAACGCGATAACGAAATCAAACTGGTCAGTTCGTGTACCATCTGTACATTCGAATTTTCCTTATATCCCTGCCGAACCCTCGTATCGGCCGCTTCCTGCGGCGGCAGATCCTCCGGCGCACGGAAGCAGCCGTGTCCGGCCGGGGTCAATTCATCGACGGCATCGCCGAATTCAACAATCCGAATACGCCCCATCTGCATTTCTTCGGTGCGCACCGTTCCGTCGGCGTCAATACGAATGTCGCTTTCCATTACCGCATTGGGTATTACGATCGGCCCGTTTTGGCCGGATACCAGCCGACCGGAACTGTCCACAAGCTGATTCAGCAGATTGATCGACAGCGCGCCGTTGCGGGTATAAAGCGGCCCCTGCGGCGTATCCAGCGCAATGAATCCCTTTCCTTCCAGCGCAACATCCAGCGGCCGCTCGGTTCGCGTCAGGACGCCCTGCGTAAAATCAATCGCTCCCTGCGCATCGATTCGCCCATTCAGCAGGCTGCGCTCTTCACCCAGCCGCTGCTGCCGCTCCAGCTCCGCGCTGAAGGCGTTGACGCGGCGTTTGAACCCCGCTGTGCCGCTGTTGGCCAGATTATGCGTCACCGTCTCATATTCATTCATCAGCGCCTGAAGTCCCGTCGCCATTTGACTGATCGGCGTTGTCATCTCAGGATACCTCCGCAAAAGTATTTTCGTTTTCCTGCTCGGTCGCAACCGCCGCCGACCGACTGATCAATTGGTTGGTCACGCGCACCAATTCGGCCACGGCCTGATCATTCAAGCCTATCAGCTCAATAATCGCCGTCCGTCCCAACGGCGTCTGACGCATATCACGCACCAGCGCGATATCCTGCACGATCCGTTTCGGCTCCAGCTCGAAAACCACCAGCACGCGATCCTTTACCGCCAACTCAAGGTCGGTATGCACGCGCAGCGACGGGCCGGAAATCTCGTTGATTTGGGCATCAAAAAACACCGGACGCAAATCGTCGGCTTCCTGAGCACTGCGAAACAGCGGCAACGGCGCAACGGCGGCACTTTTTCGAACCGTCACACGCGGAAACCGCCTTCGATTCACAAAATGAACACGATCCGAGTGGTTCAGTTCCAGTCCCTTATCCGATGCGGCCAGGGTAATCGCCTCCAGCTCCCACGTGATCGTACCGATCTCATACCGCAATCGCCACATTTGTCCCGGCTGACAGGCCAGCGGGATTTCCGGCCTGACGATGAATTCATACCGGTCGTTGGCCACGACTTGACCTTGTATCTGTTGACTCTCGTCGTGCCCTGCCAGCGACAGCCTCACGGCGGCGCCGACCGGAATATGCCGACTGCTCTGTTCTTTAACGCTGCGCGGCCGGCTGACCGGCGCCGGCTTGACATAACCGAGTTTTTCCTTGATCGAATACACCGCCGCCTGAAGCCGTTTGCGATAAGCCAGATTATGCCCATCGGCAAAGACATCCTGCATCAGCCGAGCCAGCCCGTTTTCAAACGCATCGGCGTGATGAAACACGGCGTCTTTTTGCACAAATCCCGTGCGAACGGCGATCGCGTCCAGAATCTCACGCTCGGCGGCGGTCAATTGCATCCGATCCGACAATTCATCGTAACGCTGCTGCATCAGACGTTTTTCTTTTTCAATCCGTATCCGATGCACCACCACCAGCAGCAGCACCAGGATGAAGATCATCGACCAGCCCAACAGCACAAACCACTTGTTGGTAAACAGGCTCTGGCCGCCGGCATCCAGCCGCCGCATCGCTTCAAACCGCTCATAGGGCGTCAACTGCCCTGCCAGACCGATCCATACAGATTGAAATGAAAATAAAAACATTGCTTAACGCATCATTACCGTATCAAGTTCGTCAGTTCCCGAAGAATATCAGTCGCGACCCGAATGGTTCGCGCGTTGGCCTGATAGCCGTTTTGAGCCTGCATCAGCGTAACAAACTCCGTGGCCATATCCACATTGGATCCCTCCAGGCTCTGGCCGCGAATCGTGCCGGCGCCGTTGGTACCCGCAATCGTCGCGGTGGCGTCGCCCGAGTTGGCGGTCGGCAGAAAATACCCGTTGCCCACGGATTCCAGCCCGTTGGCGTTGGAAAACACCGCCAGTTGAAGCTGAGCAATATCAATCTTGACGCCATTGGTAAACATTCCGATGACCATTCCGCTCTGGTCGATATTCACACTCGAAAGCGAGCCTGACCCATAACCATCCTGCGTCAGCGCCCCAGCCGTGGAAGACTGCCCGGAAAACTGCGTCAGCCCGGTAAATTCACCCTCGGTTCCCAAGTCCAGTGTGATTTCCTGCGGCGTCGGGTTGTTGTCAAAGCGAACCGAGAATGTCGTGGATTGCCCCGGCGAATTCAGCCCCTTAAAGGAGCCGTCCGTATTAAACTCAATGCCGTTAATTCGCCGATTCAGCGATGAATCATTCAAAATGTCATAACCATCCCAAGAGGCCTCCGTCTCTCCGCTGACGGAGGTGATGACCAAATCCCAGGTGTTCGGCGTATCGGTTTTAACGAATGTCCCCGTCAGCACGTGCTGTTCACCCATACTGTCGAAAATCGTGATGCTGAATGTCTTGCTGTCGTTGCCGCCGATGGCGCTGTAATTAAAATAGCTCGGCAAGGACAAACTTTCCGTGCCGCCGGGAACATAGCTCAAACCGGTAATCTGGGCCTGACTGTAACCTTTGTCCAACGCGGTCACCACGATGCGTCCGCTGGAATCCAGCGTCGCCACGCTGTTGTTGTAAAGCCCGCTGACTTGATCGAGAATGTCCTCCATACGCGCATCGGCCGACCACGTAATCTCTTCATTTTCAAACGTTGTTCCGTCTTCGCGGATACCGGAAATGAGAATTTTTCCCGATTCGTAGCCGGTCGAACCGCCTGTGCCCCATTGATCCAGTTCGGACAGCAGCGTCGAGCTGTTAGCGGCGTTGGCCCCCGAATTGGTTGTAAATCCGCTATTGGAGACAATTTTGTTGTAGGTAGCCTGGTTACTGTCAGCCGACGAACGCAGGTTGCCGTTCATCACAATCTCGCCGGTCGCACTGGCCGGCATGGACGTGCCCCATGGAATCTGAATGGTGGAGTTGTCCAACTGGAGCACCTTGTATCCGGTCGCCGGGTCCACCAGTGTATTATCCGCGTCGATTGCAAACGAGCCGGCGCGCGAATAAACAGCCTGCTGACCATTCGACAGAACAAAATAACCCTGACCGTCAATCGCCACATCCAGATCCTGGCCGGTGGACACGATATTGCCCTGAGTCTGGTTGCGTGTGATGCCCGCCACCTCCACGCCGCTTCCGGTTTGCAGCGGATTGGTGCCGCCCAGATTGCCCGTCGGCCCGGTGGCGCCTCGAATATTTTGGCTGAGCAACTCGGCAAATGTCACCGAACTGCTCTTATAACCGGTGGTGATGACGTTTGCCAGATTGTTACCGGCCACATCCAACATGGTCTGATGTGCCTTTAATCCTGATACGGCGGCGGATAATGCTGAGCTCATACAGTTCTCCTGAAACGGTATTCAGTTCCGGGGTTTTCGGTTTATTGTTTTATGCCATCCACGGCATCCAGACGAACATAAAATGCTTCCACGGCCTCCGATCCATCGGGGTGAGTCACCTGACTTTCCACTTCAAGCGTTAGATGACCGGATTCATTGAAAAAGACGCGATTGACTTTGCCTTCGAGCATCTGGTCGTAATCGTCATAATAATATTCAACGGTTTTGCCCAGCAGGGACTTGGCGTAATCCATCTGTGCCACAAGCATCGCCCCTTCAAAACTGGCATTCATCTTTGACATCGTCTCATTCATTGAATCGATGCTGCCGTTCATTTTCTCGGTCAGTTCCAGTTGCGTAAACTGCGCGAGCTGAGCGGCCATTTGCTGGTTGTCCATCGGCTCCAGCGGATTCTGATGCCGAAGCTCCGTCACCAGCAGCGTCATAAAGTCTATCTTTTGTTGTGCCGAACTAATCAATGTCATCACTTGATTCCCATGTTCATTGCGATTCACATCGGCCTGAAAAACACGTCGCCAATAAGAACCGTAAGCAATTGGTGTGCCGCGCCCTCGAAAAATATTTGCAAAACAATCTTATTTCGCGGGTATTCAAAGACTTACAGAATATTTGTGAAGCTTGCTGAAAGGAGGCAATTGTTTAATCTCTGGATAGACCGGCAAAATTTTCCGCGCACAGACCTGCTTTGGCCCGCCTAAAACGTCCGATAACTCAACCGACCGGAGAACGAATCTTGTCCGACAAAATTTTTATTGGACCGTCCCATAAAAAATTAAAGTTTTTCTCCCCGTTAAGCCGACATCATCATTACTTTGGTATCGGAGCAATATCGAAATTGAAATCCCTTTTTGAGTACAAAGAATATGGCTGTTGACAAAATTCTGGTTGTAGGGAAACATCCTGAAGCGCAGCAATTGGTTCGCCCCTTCGCTGCCGAGTTGTATGCCGCCGATGAGATCGGAGCCATTCCACAGGTCGTCAGCACGATTGAACCGGACGTGATTGTCTATGACGCCGCGATACCGAGCGAAGCAATAGCGGAAAGTACCCGGCAGCTCCAACGCGACAACATCCATATCCCCGCCGTCATCATTCGTGAACAAGAGGACAAAGAAGACGAACACACACTGCGTCAAATCGGCATTCTTAACATTGTTTTCGGCTATGCCGACACACGCCGAATGGGGGTCATTATGGATCGGCTGCTCAACGGCCCGGCCGACAGCGATGATCGTTTTTTTGTTGAGGACTGCCCGCCGGCAGTGTCGATTGTCGGGAAAAGCGAAGCCATACAGCGCACCATCCGGATGATTCGACTGGTGGCTCAAAGCGCCTGCAACCCCATCCTGATTGTCGGCGAAACCGGCACCGGAAAGGAACTGGCCGCTCAGGCCGTCCACCTGATGCGCTACGGCGGCGACCGTCAATTTGTCGCAGTCAACTGCGCCGCCCTGACCGCTACGTTGCTCGAAAGCGAGCTGTTCGGACACGTCAAAGGCGCCTTTACCGGCGCCGAACGCGACAAAACAGGGCTTTTGGAGTTGGCCGGCGAGGGAACGATCTTTCTTGACGAAATCAGCGAGATGCAGCCCGAATTGCAGGCCAAGCTGCTTCGCGTGCTGCAGGAAAAGACCTTCCGCAAAGTCGGCGGCAGCGAAGAAATCGAATGCAAAGCCACGATTGTCGTCTCCAGCAACCGCAATCTGCTCAATGAGGTCGAACAGGGCAAGTTCCGTCGGGACTTGTACTATCGGCTGTCCATCTGTCCGATCGCGCTGGCGCCGCTCCGCTGCGAGAGCCGCAGGGACGATATTCTCCTGCTGGCTGAATTTTTCATCCGCAACTCGGATATCTGCCCTGAAAAAAAGGGACGCATCAAGGGACTGACCAAGCTGGCCGCGGAGATGCTGCTGCGCCATCACTGGCCGGGCAATGTCCGCGAACTGCGCAATGTCATCGAGCGGGCGATTTTGCTCGAAGCCAGCGACCGGATCGGCACCAGCACGCTCATTCTAAACCCCGAACAGTCGAATTCGCCGCAAACGCCGGAACCTCGGACGGGAGGGTTGAAGGACTTTTCGCTCGAAAAAGCTGAAAAAGAACTGGTTAAAAAGGCGATGGAAGAGGCCGGCTGGCAAAAAACCCGCGCCGCCTCGCTGCTGGGCATCACCCGCGCGACCCTTTATGCCAAGCTCAAGCAATACAACATCCAGGAACCGGCACAGGAACACAACGTCGCCCAGCCGGTATAACAACTCCAATTCTACATCATAAATTCTGAATTAATCCTACCTCCCCCGTACCGCCCAGTCCACGTCCGTTGCGGTGCTGCGGGCAATCCCTTCGAGAACGGGACGGACATTGCCGAATACCGCCGTTCTGTCGCAACGCAACCGAACGATTCGAGGCCGGCCGGGCGGGGTGCCGCGATAATGCTCGTCAATCGCCGCGGTAATCACCGCCGACAAGTCCGCCGCATCGGCCGTCTTCAGACGCTCATCATCCACCGCATACAGCACGTCCGAACCCTGCGGCGCAACGGTCAGCGTCAGCAATCGATGATCTTCCCGCAGTGCCGCGGCTGAGGCAATCTGTTCGGGAACCTGTACACGGAACCGGTCTGCAACGATAAACTGACAGACCAGCATAAAAAAGATAATCAGCAGAAACACGACATCGATCACAGGCGTCATATCAAACGCCTCGCCCTCAATGTCCGAAAACCGACGATATAAAAAACGTCCGGTCATAGGGTCTCCCGACTTACGAACGCGGCGGTTCGGTCATATACAGAATATCCTGAACACGTTCGGCCTTGTTGTCGTCGGCCTCATCTTGTGCGTTTTTTTTTCCATTGGATCTTGAACCGGCTGAGTGTTCGGGGTTGGTCTGCTTGGCGGTAACACTTTGAATCTTGAAAATTTGCCCCAGCAGCACATCCGTTTCAATCGCCGCCTCGCCGATACAGGCCTCTATCCGCGATCGAAAGATGCCGTAGCAAAACAACGCCGGGATCGCCACCATCAGCCCCCAAAACGTTGTCACCAGCGCGACCGAAATCGCCGCGGCAAGCTGGTCATAGGCGGGCTGGCCGTCGGTCATTCCCAACAGATTGAACGCCCGAATCATCCCGAAAACTGTTCCGAACAGCCCCACCATCGGCGCGACGCTGCCGATAATCTGGCACCACTCGGCCTTTCGCAGCAGCCGCTGACCGATTTCCTGAAGCGACTCGGCCGCAAACTGGCGCACCGACGCGGCATCCGAATGAAGCTGCTGGCTTCGCTGAAACGCCCCAATCACCGCACGACTGACCAGCGCGGGACGACGACCGAACCGCTCGGCCAGTCTGACCGTTCCGTATTGAGCCGTATGCGCCGCGATCCGTGAGGCCAAATCAGCCGGCAGCAAACGCTTCCGCCGTATGCTGAGCATCAAATCAATCGCCAAATACACCACCGCCACCGACATCGGCAGCAGGATAAACCAGACAATCGGCCCGCCGGCCGCGAAGAAATGCTCATACAGGCTCACACCGCCGGGCGCAGAGGCCGTCGCCGTGAACAGTTTGAGACGTATTGCCGATTCAGAAATAAAATATAACATATCCACTTTTTTCTCTGCAAGTTTAGCATAGCACGGATTGTGAGCGCCCGTGAACCGTGAACACGGCCAGGCCGGCCGTACCGCAAAAATCAAATTCCTTGTAAACTATCTCGATTGTTCACCTCTGGGTTGTTTTAGCAATTATACACCGGACTGTCGATGGCGAAAAGCCCCAAAACCGATTTTAATTTAAGGCCCTATTAAAAATTAAGATCAGCGTAAGCAAAATATCCCGGTCTTTCTGCTGATTGCGGGCCATACCCTTGCCGTCTAT
>Ga0129302_1001585_pt1 | contig 16844 bp, 14 predicted proteins | sample BlaSprsedimmetaG_FD_94476 | JGI IMG/M metagenome (GOLD analysis project Ga0129302, IMG submission 94476) | Hot spring sediment bacterial and archeal communities from California, USA to study Microbial Dark Matter (Phase II) - Blank Spring... | ecosystem: Environmental > Aquatic > Thermal springs... | reverse complement strand
GTGGTGTTATGACCAGGCTTATTGAAAAGAATACGACGATTCCCACCAAGAAAAGCCAGATTTTTTCCACGGCGGCGGATAATCAGCCGGCAGTGAGTATTCACGTTTTACAGGGGGAGCGCCAGATGGCGGCGGATAACAGGACGCTCGGACGGTTTGAACTTGTAGGTATTCCCCCCGCGCCGCGCGGCGTGCCACAAATTGAAGTGGCTTTTGATATTGACGCCAACGGTATTGTGCACGTAAACGCGAAGGATTTAGGTACAGGCAAAGAGCAGAGCATTAAAATCACAGCTTCCAGCGGACTGACAGAAGAAGAAATTCAGAAGCTCGTACGCGAGGCGGAGCAGCACTCGGAAGAGGACAAGCGCCGCAAGGAGTTAATTGAAGCAAGAAACCTGGCTGATTCCATGATTTACAGCGTGGAAAAGAATATCAAAGAGTTTGGCGACAAAGTGGACGCAGAGGAGAAGACCAAAATTGAAGAAGCGATAAATAAAACTAAAAAGGCCATGGAAGGTGAAGATGCCCAGGCGATCAAGAGCGCGCAGGATGAATTAATGAATGTGTCGCATAAGCTGGCGGAGGCCATGTATGCAAAAAGCGCCGGTGGGCAGCAAGGGCCTGGGGCTGGTGATGGAGGCGCACAGCAGGATAATTCATCTGGGGCGGCTTCTGAGAAAAAAGATGATGACGTGGTGGACGCGGATTTTGAAGACGCGAAATAAAGAGCGTCAAAGAATGAAAAAAGCCTGAAACGCCATTTGGCATTTCAGGCTTTTTTGTGTCGACCGGCGGTAAAAAATAATATATGATTTGCGAAAAAAATATTGGCGATGTTATGAAAATAATACAGCAACGCGTAAATGTCTTTTTATGCGGCATAATATTTTTGTCTTTTGCTTTATCCGCTAATCTTTGGGCGGAAGAAAACAAGACGCAGAAAATAGGCGGGCAAGCATTATGCCCGGTTATTATCCTGAAAAATGAAGAGCTTTTCCCGGCGTTTATCAGAGCAATTGACGAAGCGCGGGACGAAATTCTCATCTGTGTTTTTTCCTTCAGAGCCGGTGTGCATGAAAGAAGTTATCCTGATCGAATTGTCGGGCATCTTTCGCGCGCGGTAAAAAGAGGCGTAAAAGTCACCGTTATTCTTGAAAATTCCGGTAGAGGTAATAATGGGCTCGGCGCGCAAAATCTCAAGACGAAAAATGTTCTTGAAGAAAAAGGTGTTGTGGTTTATTTAGATTCTCCGCGAAAAACAACGCATACGAAACTGGTCCTGATAGATCAGCGAATAATTATTCTGGGTAGTCATAATTTTACCCAATCTGCCATGAAGTATAACAATGAAATATCGTTGTTGCTGGAGCGGCCGGATTTGGCCCGCGAGATTCGGGAATATATGATGATGATTATCGAGGAGGCGAAATGAAAAATTATAAAATAATTACTGGCTTCGTTTTATTGCTGTTGATTATAATTATTGCCGGTTGTGCCAAGCCGAAGGTTGTCGTAAAAGAACCTGTACCCGTGCCTCACGAAGAACCGGTCCGCCCCCATGAAGCCGAGAGTCCCCCTTTTTTCCCTTTTTCCCCTAAAGTCGACCGATATTCCATCGGATGCGTTTTGCCTTTGTCCGGTCCCCATGCCGAGTTAGGAAACAAAGCGCTGGACGCGGTATTATTGTCGGCCAGAACGTTTGACGAAAGATACAGATCGCCATGGAAAATTATTGCGCAGGATTCGAGGGGTCTGCCTCAGGAAACGAAAGCAGCCATTGAATATCTGGCCAATATAGAAAATGTAATTGCTATTATAGCCATTACCGGAACGGCAGAAGCTGCCGACGCGGCGCAGGAGGCAGATAAATGGGGAGTGCCTTTGATTTTGATTACCTCGAAGGAGGGGGGCTCCCTGCTGAGTGAATATGTATTTCAGCATTTCTTAACACCCAGACAACAGGTCAGAGCCGTAGTTCAGTACGCTCTCAACGATCTGAACAATGCTATATTTGCGATTTTATATCCCGCCGATGATTATGGTGAAGAAATGATGAGAATATTTCATGAAGAAGCTGCGCGCGTGGGGGGCAAGGTGGAAAGATCCGTATCCTATGACATAAATCAAACAGATTTTACCAAAGAGATAGATATGGTCACCGGTAACCAGGTCAGTCTGGCACGGAGGGAAGCGGCCAAGAAACCGGAAATAAAGCCAAAAGTGTTCATAGATTTTGAGGCGTTATTCATTCCTGATTCGCACCGCCGAGTCCGGATGATTGCCGCGCAGCTGGCTTTTTTTGATGTGATGGGAATAAATCTTTTGGGAACCAGTTTATGGAATTCTCCGCATTTGCTCGAAAAAGGCGCCGACTATCTCGAGGGCGCCGTTTTTGTCGACAGCTTTTTTCCTTACACTTTTTATCCGGAGGCAAACGACTTTATTGATATTTATTACACGGCATACAGCCGTGATCCGGAAAATATCGAAGCGCTTGCTTATGACACGGCGGGAATTCTTTTCACCGTCATAGAAAAACATGGTGTTCAGAACCGGCAGGAGTTAGTCGCGTCACTTATCGCAATGGATTATTACAGGGGCGCTACCGGGACGACCTCTTTTGGTTATGACAGGGTTTCTCAGAAAACTCCTTTCGTTTTAAGAGTCAAAAAAGGGAAGCTGGAACAGGTAAGATAGAAAAGACTAAAGGCCAAAGACTTAAGGCAAAAGGATATAGCGACGATGTTTTTGTTGACTAATGATGACGGAATTTACGCCAGGGGTTTGAGTTTGCTTTATGAAGAGCTTTCCCGGGATGCTCAATGTCTGATTGTTGCACCGGAAATTGAGCAAAGCGCTGTGGGCCACGCGGTGACGATTTTTCGCCCGCTGATGGTGCGACGCGCGACGAAAAACAGTAAATTTTTGGGTTATGCCGTTTACGGAACACCGGCGGATTGTGTAAAAATCGGCATAAAAGAGCTGGCGCATAAACCGGTGGAACTGGTTATTTCAGGAATAAACCGGGGCGCGAACGTGGGCATAAATGTTATTTATTCGGGAACTGTTTCCGCGGCAACGGAAGCGGCAATTCTGAGAGTTCCTTCTTTGGCTGTCTCACTTGACTCTCACAAGGAAGCGGATTTTACCTATGCCGCTAAATTTGCGCGAAAAATGGCCAGGTTGATATTGAAAAATCCGGCGCTATGCGGAAGTGCCATCAATGTTAATATTCCCTGTTTACCTGAGGAAAAGATCAGGGGAGTTGTTGTTGTGAAACAGGGAAAAAACAATATCATCGAATCTTTTGAAAAGCGCACGGATCCAAGAGAGAATACTTATTACTGGTTTTCCGGCGCTTATAAGGCTCCCGCGGATAAGATAGATAACGATGTCAATGCTTTGGCTGCCGGGTATATAACAATCACTCCAATTCATTACGATTTAACCGACTACGACCTGCTTGACGATTTAAGGGAAGTTGTTGACAAAAACAATCTGTGGGGTGAGCATCAGCGTGTCAGTAGTACCGGGACCGGGCTTTTTTGAATGACCTGGGATGTGGTGCTGCCCATAAACAGCGTCCGAAGCCGGTTGTGGCCGAAGGCCCCCATTACCATCAATTCGACCGCGCCTTCTTTGATGTAATTAATAAGCTCTTCGGTTTCTTTGCCTGGCAAGGTTATTATTGCGCAATCAGCATCATTGGAATCAATAATATTTTCTGTCTCTTGCGCGCGGGCAGAAGCTTTTTGAGGATCTGTAGAAATAATTACAGCTGTAACAGGCCATGCCGTGTTTACAGAGAGATTGAGCGCCAGTTCCAGCGCTTTTTTTGCCGGTTCGCTCCCGTCATAGGCGATGCCCATGCTCTCTATCTCTACAAAGTTTTCGGGAGTGACCATTACTGGTTTCCCGGCGTTACGGACAACTGCTTCGGCAACAGAGCCTAGCAGGCCGCCTTCTTTAAGATGAAAATGCTCGCCTTTTTTCGCCATAAGAATCATATCGGCACTCTGGGCTTCCTCAATAATAGTCTGGCTGATTTTTCCTATAGGGCTTTTGACTTCGCAATTAATGCGCGCCTGCTGGCAACGCGCGCTGAAATCCTTTAATATGAAATCCGCTTTTTCCTTCAGGGATGTTTCGATCGCTTCAAAGAAACCGTCGTAAGGAGGCATTCCTACTGAGCCGGATATGTCCGTGAGCATCGGTCCCTGAATTAAGTTTACATCAAGGACATAAAGGCCGTTCAAAGAGGCTTCAAGTTTACGAGCAATATAAATTCCGTATTCCAGCGCAGTGAAACTGTTCGGCGAGCCGTCTATGGGTATGAGAATTTTCTTTATCATTTTACCAAGAATCGAATTACTTGTTTATTTTATCGAAATTAGCCAAATCCTGGAGCAGATCGGCGATATCTTTTTCCTCCCAGCTGCCACAAGCGTTATCCGCGCTTGATTCCTCCCCGTTTGCGGCGATATTCTGGAAAGAGTAAAACTCGCCCACAAGGTTTCCGTTTTTGTAAGTGGCCTTTTCTTTTATCTGGCCGTTTTTTAAATAGGCGATATATTCACCTTCTCGTTTATCTCTTACAAAGCGCCCTTTTTCCTTAATTTGACCGCTTTTATAATAACATACATATTCGCCGTCAAACTTGCCATTTTTGAAATTTTCTTCTACTTTCAACTCCCCCGTTTTATAATACCGTCTGTATGTGCCATGCAATTTACCCGCTTTATAATTTTCCTCTTCCCTGACATGGCCGTTTTCATAATAAGAGGTATAGGGCCCATCCATTTTATCATTTACATAGCAACCCCTTTCCTTTACCTGGCCGCTGGGGTAGTAGCTGACCGCGCCGCCGTTTCTTTTGCCGCGTGAAAAATATAGCCGCGCCATTACCTGCCCGTTGCTGTAATATGAGGCATACTCGCCTTCCAGCTTGCCACCCAACACGTATTTTTTTTCTTTTACATTGCCGTTGGGAAAATGCAATATTTTTTCTTGCGGCGTTTCAGTATGGTTAATCATAAGGGATATAAGCTTTTTTACACTTGGATGTTATTTAATTAATGGTCCGCGTTACGCAATCACTATATAACCTCTTGAAAATTATTCCACTATTGTTCTTCATCATAAGTCTTTATGAGGACAATGTTTTTTAAAACAATCCTTTATAATAATGCAATAGAAAAACCAAAGTATCAATACAATTTTTTATAAAAGGGGGTTATTATCGTTTGACACGAGGGAATTATTCCCTATAATAACCCGGTATTTTGCCAGGGGGCTTACTTAATGTTGATAAACAATCTTGATATAACAAAAGTGGCGATTATCGGTCCCGGTCGCATCGGGACTTCTTTCGCTTACAAGCTGGGCCGCGATAAAAAACGTGTTACCATTTACTATCATGATGCAGAAGTTTGCAAGGCGATCAACCGGGATCATTTAAATCCGCTGCATTTGACCAAGGATTTGGCTGATCGTCTGGGGGGAACAGAGAATGTTCCCCGGCTTTCAGCGAATGTGCATGCGACCAACGATCTGGAATATGTTGTTGAAAATAATGATTTCATCATTCTGGCCACAACTATGAACCGCCTGACGGAATTGCTGGAACAACTGAAGCCTTTAATAGCCAAAAAAGAAGGCGAGACCTGTCTTATATCCCCAATAAAAGGATTGGTATCCGATGAGATATATAAAGAACTGGTAACACCATCACAAATGATAAAAAATAATCTTTCCAAGGTCAGAAGTAAATATGAAGTTGTATGTATCGGAGGTCCCTTTTTTGATATGGACCTGGCTTTGGGCAATCCCGTCTGCCTCACGGTGGCAGGCAAAAGAAAGATTACCAATATAGTAAGGGAGCATTTTTTGAAATTTAATCGCCATGAACTCAATACATATTACAATTTTGATATTGTGGGCGTGGAAGCGTGCGGCGCTTTGAAAAATATCGTGGCTAACATTAAGGGGATATCCGATAGCCTTAATCTGGGATATTCCATACCGGGCACAATATTCGCGCGTGCCGGCGTGGAAATCCGTTCCTTGTCGCGAATTCTTGGCGGACATTTTCAGGCTTTCCATAGTCAGGCAGGCGTAGGGGATTTGTATGTGACAACCTCATCTGTCGCCAGCAAGAATTACCGGTACGGCAAATATTATTATGAACTTTACACGGGTAATCCCATCGAAACTAATTTGCGCGTGCTGAAAAGAATTGATGGTATGCCGGAGGGCCCCAATACTATTAGAAACGTTCACAAATATCTGGAAAAGAAGAATATGTACAGCCCGCTTTTTTCCTGTGCCTATCGGCTGTTCAATGAACCGGGTGATAAAAGTGCTATCAGAGATATGATTATTCGCGCCTGTCAGTATGACAAAAGAAAACAGGAATACATCGGGCCTTTTTCGCGGCTGATGTATCGCATTCTTCCCAATTACTGGTACCGCCGCGACAAAGAGTTTTTCTTATAAAATGATTAATAATAAAAAAATAAAACTTGGCATCAGCGCTTGTCTGCTAGGCGAAAATGTTCGTTATGACGGCGGCCATAAGCTGGACAGATTTCTCAAAGAAACCTTGGGGCAATATATGAAGTATGTTCCTGTATGTCCGGAAGCAGAATGTGGATTGGGTATTCCGCGTGAATCCATGCGTCTGGAGGGCGAGCCTGATTTTCCTCGTCTTGTTACGACGCGCACTAAAATTGACCTTACCAGTCGCATGGTAAATTGGGCGCAAAAGCGAGTCAGAGAATTGGAAAAAGAAGACCTGTGCGGCTTTATTTTCAAAAGCGATTCGCCCTCGAGCGGAATGGAAAGAGTAAAAATTTATAATGAAAACAAAATGCCCGTAAAAAAAGGCGTGGGAGTATTTGCCGGAATTTTTATGAAGCATTTTCCGCTGCTGCCGGTGGAAGATGAAGGAAGGCTTCATGACCCTGCCTTGAGGGAGAATTTCATCGAGAGAATATTTGCCTTAAACAGGTGGCGGGAATCATTGGTAAAGGGCGAAAGCACAGCGGCTTTAGTGGATTTTCATACCGGACAAAAATTGTTGCTTCTTGCTCACAGCCCGAGACATTACCGGTTAATGGGAAAGCTTGTCGCTCATCAGAAAAGCATGCCCCGCAAGGAATTATTTCGGCAATATCAAACTCTTTTACTGGAAGCTCTGTCTTTGAAGGCCACGCCCCAAAAACACGTAAATGTCCTGCAGCATATGATGGGATATTTTAAAGAGCAACTTGCCGCCGACGAAAAAAAGGAGCTGCTGGAGATAATTGGCAAATATCATATGGGTTACGTGCCGCTGGTTGTTCCTGTTTCACTGATTAGTCATTATGTCCGCAAATACGATGAGCCTTATCTGAAAGGACAGGCATATTTAAATCCTCATCCCATAGAGTTGAAACTCCGCAACCATGTTTAGGGCGCCAAAAAATAATTGACCTTGACAACCATTTACCGGCTGTGCTACGAAATCGCAAATTTAAAAATAATTTGGGTCAGGTAAATAATGATGACAAATTATTTGAAAAAATGGTGGTGGCAGATTGATAATATCTGCCCATGAGCTTAAGTGGAAAAATGAGCATGGGCGGGGAAGTTCCTTCCCATGACGCCGAGAGTGTTGAATTAAAATGCCATGGGAAAATAAGCCATGGCATTTTTTTTAGTTTTGTTTTTTTAAAATTCTGGAAGGAGAAGAATTATGGAACAGGTCAAAACATTTTTAGACGAAAATGAAATTCCCCGGCAATGGTACAATGTCATGGCGGATTTACCCACGCCGATGAAACCTCCGCTGCATCCCGGCACCGGCCAGCCGGTTAATCCGCAGGATCTGGCGGCAATTTTCCCCATGAATATCATCGAACAAGAAGTTTCATCCGAGCGATGGATCGACATTCCCGAAGAGGTTCTCCAGAAATACCTGCTGTGGCGCCCGTCTCCGCTTTATCGCGCTAGAAATTTTGAAAAACTGCTGGATTGCCCGGTGCAGATTTATTACAAGCATGAAGGGGTTAGCCCGGCCGGATCGCACAAGCCCAATGCCGCCATCCCGATGGCGTATTACAATAAGGTGGCGGGAACCAAGCGCATTACCACAGAAACCGGCGCAGGCCAATGGGGAAGCGCCTTGTCCATGGCCTGTCAGATGTTCGGTCTCCCCTGCCGGGTTTACATGGTGCGAATCAGCTATGACCAGAAACCGTATCGCCGCATGATGATGAATACCTGGGGCGCGGAATGTCTGGCCAGCCCCACCAACCTGACGCAGGCGGGGCGTAATGTTCTGGCTGAGCATCCCGATTCCCCCGGTTCTTTGGGTATTGCCATCAGCGAAGCCATCGAAGACGCGGTAACCACCCCCAACACCAAATACGCCCTGGGAAGCGTGTTAAACCACGTTTTGATCTATCAGTCTATCAACGGTTTAGAATGTCAGAAACAGTTGAAAAAGCTAGGTGTATATCCCGATGTCGTTATGGGGTGCTGCGGCGGCGGCAGTAACTTTGCCGGCTTGGCCATGCCTTTTGTTTGCGATAAGATCCACGGTAAAGAGGTCAAAGTCGTCGGCGCCGAACCGACTTCATGTCCCACCATGACCAAGGGCCCATTTGCCTACGATTTTGGCGATCTGGCCAAGACGACGCCGCTTCTGGCCATGCATACCCTGGGTCACGATTACATTCCCGCTCCGATTCACGCGGGTGGTTTACGATACCACGGCATGGCGCCGATTGTGAGCCATTTGGTAAATGAAGAATTTATTGAAGCCCGCGCATACGATCAGCTGAAAACTTTTGAAGCGGGTATTAAATGGGCGCGAACTGAGGGCTTTATTCCCGCTCCGGAAACCAACCACGTAATTGCCGCTGTCGTGGATGAAGCCATGCACGCCAAAGAGGAAGGAAAGGAAAAAGTCATTCTCTTCAACTGGAGTGGTCACGGGTTGGTGGATCTGACGGCCTACGACGCCTATCTGTCCGGCAAACTTCAGGCCTATGAGCTGCCGGATGAAGAAATAGAAAAGGCGCTTTTAGCGATTAAGGATTTTCCAAAACCATAACGGATTATGAAAAAAGTGTCTAAAAAGCCGTCAGGAAAACAAAAATCTTGACGGCTTTTCTTTTTTTCGACAAGTTAAATGTAATGAAAACTGAGCATGGTGACAAACTAACGCGCTGTCCAAAGCTAGGCGATGAAATGACTTTTTCGTATTGTCTGCGCGAGTCGGGGGAACTGCCATGCACCCGGATCATTAACTGTTGGCGGGCGGTTTTTGATGTGGAGGATGAGTTGAGGCGTATTCTGACGCCGGATAACTGGAATCGATTAACCGCTACGCAGCCCAAGGACAAAGTATTGTCCCTGATCGAACTGATTGAAAAAGCCAAGGCAAAAAAATGAAAAATCTGGATTTATTCAGTCATGCCGGGGCAACCGGCGTAAAAGCTTCGGCTCCGCTTGCTGAAAGAATGAGACCGCAAAATCTTTCCGAATATGTCGGACAGCCTCATCTTCTGGGCGCAGGTTGTTTGTTAAGGCGCGCCATTGAAGAAGATAAACTTTTTTCCATGATTTTCTGGGGGCCTCCCGGTTCGGGGAAAACCACTTTGGCCAGGATTTTAGCCAATGAAACCAAGTCAAAATTTGTGAGCTTTTCCGCCGTTCTTTCCGGGGTCAAAGAAATACGTATGGTTATTGACGAGGCAAACCAATTGCAAGATGGGAAAAACAAAAAAGTAATCCTTTTTGTGGATGAAATTCATCGTTTTAACAAAGCTCAGCAGGACGCTTTCCTGCCTCATGTGGAAAGCGGTCTGATTACCTTAATCGGCGCCACCACGGAAAATCCTTCTTTTGAAGTAATCGCCCCCCTATTATCACGGGTCAGAGTTTTGACCTTGAAACCTTTTTCCGAAGAAGAACTTATGACCATTGTTGAACGGGCGCTTAAAGATCAGCAAAAAGGGATGGGAAAATATTTGGTGCGGATGGATGAAGACGCCAACCGTTACATTGTTCGGCTGGCCGATGGAGACGCGCGTAATGCTTTGAACAATCTGGAAGCAATTGCATCCATGATACAGGATTTGTCCGAAAAAGAAAGAATCATCACCTTAGAATATGCCCGTGAGGCATTACAGAAGAAAGCTTTGCTATATGATAAGGATGGAGAAGAGCATTACAATCTGATTTCCGCATTTCATAAAAGTTTAAGAGGAAGCGATCCGGACGCTGCACTGTACTGGCTGGGCAGGATGCTTATGGCCGGAGAAGATCCGCTCTTTATTGCGCGGCGCATGATTCGCTTTGCTTCAGAGGACGTGGGAAATGCTGATCCGCAGGCATTGAGTATCTGTGTTGCGGCCCAGCAGGCCTTCCATTTTATTGGCCTGCCGGAAGGGGAGCTGGCTCTGGCGCAGGCGGCTGTTTATTTAGCCACAGCTCCCAAAAGCAATGCGCTTTATTCCGGTTTTGGCAAGGTAAAGGAAGAAATAGGCCGGACAGGATATCTGCCGGTTCCGTTACATATTCGCAACGCTCCCACAAAATTGATGAAAGAACTTGATTATGGGAAAGATTACAAATATGCTCATGACTATCCTGATGCTTATGTCGCTCAGGATTACCTGCCTGAGTTGCTTGGGGAAAGGTTTTTTTATAATCCGAAAGAAGCAGGTTTTGAAAAAATAATTAGAGAAAGAATCGATGCGTGGCAGAAAGAGAAGCAACGGAAGAAATGACAGGTTTTCATTTATTCTTTACAAAAGGAAAGGGAGGCTCTGTTAGAGCCTCCCTAGGAGTGAAGAGAGAAGGCAAAGTACCTTCAAGGTTAATCCGCTGCCGGCTGGTCATGCCCGTTATTTTAGTCGACAATGTTTTTAACTTACCCGTAAATTAAGCATGTATCATGCCGAAATTTGTTTTAGCATGGTAACTATCTAAAATAATATAAATATTAATTTTTTATACCCGTTTTTTCCATAAACGACAAGTCAATTTTACGGCAATAAATGTCGGATAAAAGAAGGTTTTTTTGAAAATAATGTTGGAAATACAAAGAGTTAAATAATAAACCCGCTATTTATTTATATTTCGACAAAAATGTCGAATTTTGAAGCATTAACCGTTGACTTTTCTCGTCAATAGCTTAAGATGACCGTCAAAATCAGGAACTGAGGATAAAATGCGCATTTTTCGTAAAAAAGAGTTAATTATTGAGCGAAAATCCCTCAAATCTAAAGATGCTTTTCTGCAGCCTCTGGCCGTTGGTATCGTCAGCGCCATTTTTGTGTCCCTGCTTCTGATTATGGGACTGTTGGATATAATGAGGAGTGAGGCTAACCTCGTGGGGTTTTTGGAGGATCAGGCCTTGAGCACTATCAGTGTGTTGCAGCGTCTGACCGAGGATAATTTGAAAAGTATAATTTCCGCGCCGGAAAAAAAGCCATCTCAAACAAAAACGGTAAGCCGCGCAGAATCGGAATACTCCAAGCGTTGGGTTATTGAAGCAATAACAGATTTAGGGCGCAAAGTGGATGAACAGTGGAGAAAGGAAAAAGTAAATAACAATGTTTTAGCGAGGCTTGCCGCGGAAAACAATCTTTGGTATCTCGCTGTGTTGAATCCCCGGGGAAACGCTGTATATCAAAGCAGCACCTTGAAAACGGATATGCTAGGCCCGCGGGAGTTGAAGAGCGCAGGCCGCCCTTTGTCGACTCTTGAGTTACTGGATAAAATACGCGCGAAAGCTGGAATCGGTTTTATTGCTCTGCGGCGCACGGACGGAAGCGGCACGGTGGTTATAAATCTTGATAAGGATGGATTGATTTACTGGAGCCTGAAAGTCGCTGTGGAAAGAGGTTTGCAGAAATTTGGAGAGGGACATGGAATCGTTTACATGCAAATTATCAACGACCAGGAGAAGCTTCTCAGCAGCGTTGGCGAGCCGGTACATATTTTAAAAAGCGATGATTTCAAATACGATAATATTTTGGCCGGAAAAACTAAAATTGCCAGCAGAAAAATAGAAGTCGGCGAAAAGAAAATTTTGGATATTGCCGCTCCGTTATTTTTGGATAAAACTGTTGTTGGCGTTGTCAGAATGGGTCTGGACCGCGGTTCCATGGATAAAATAATCGCGGAAAGTAAAAAGAATATTTATGTCTTTATGGTTTTTGTCGTAATCATTGCGATGTTTTCGATGTGGCTTCTTTACTATGACCAGAACCGTCACATGGCCGGCGTAATTGAAATGGAAAGACGCCTGGAAAAGGCAGAAAGGCTCTCTGCCTTGGGGCAGCTCGCGGCGGGAGTGGCGCATGAAATCCGCAATCCTTTGAACGCCATTAGTATGGCCACACAGAGACTAAAGAAAGATTTCATTCCTTCCGATTCAGACAAAGCTCAAGATTTTCAAAATCTTTCCGGCGTGGTGAGAGACGAGATTAAGCGCCTTGACCTAATCATTGAAGAGTTCCTTTCCTTTTCCAAAACCCGCCGGCTGGAACTGCGAGATTTTTCCGTTACGGAAATTTTACAAAAAATAGTAAGTCTTATTCAGACTGAAGCGCAAGAGCGCGGGATTATCATAGAAAAAAGATGGCGCTACGTTCCCGCAATCATTCCCGTGGATATTAATAAGATCCAGCAGGCGCTTTTTAATTTAATAAAAAACGCCATGGAATCCATCCCGGCACAGGGTAAAATTACGATTACCGTGGATAAAGAAGGTAAAAATTACATTATTGTCAGCATCTCCGATACAGGTTGCGGTATGACAGCTGATGAAATCGAAAGAATATTCAGTCCTGATTACACAACCAAGGAAAAAGGTGTTGGCCTGGGAGTGCCCTTAGCCAGTGAAATCATTCGCGGCCACGGTGGAGAGATACGCGTAATAAGCCGCAAGGGTGAGGGGACAACCATTGAGGTTATTTTGCCCAAAGAGCAAAAAAGAACAAATAACCATTAGGAAATAAGGCTTTAGCACATGCAGAAACTAAACATTCTTATTGTAGAAGACGGTAAATCCCAACGGGAAATGCTGCGGGATTTTTTACTTGCCGAAGGCAACAATGTCGTGGAAGCGGAAAACGGAAAAAAAGCCATTAAAACGGTTTTAAATGGTCATTTTGATTTTGTTCTGCTCGATTATAAGATGCCCGGTATGGACGGCCTGGAAGTACTAAAGGAAGTTAAACATATCAACCCTGAAATAGATGTCGTCATCATTACCGCTTATGGAACCATTGAAACAGCGGTGGAAGCTATGAAGGTTGGCGCTATTGATTATATAACAAAACCTGTGGATCTTGATGAATTGTTGATTCTGGTTAACCGGGTGGCGGAAAGAAGGCAGCTGATTCAGGAAAATAAGCTTCTAAGAGAAGAGTTTGACAAGAGGGGAGTTGCCGCCGAAAAAATAGTATACAAGAGCCCGCTGATGGCCGAAGTAATCAACATGGCCGGTCGCGTTGCTTCCAGCCGCGCATCGGTTTTAATTCAGGGCGAAAGCGGCACGGGGAAGGAACTGCTGGCGCGGCTGATTCACCAATTGAGCCCACGGGCGAATAAACCGATCATTATTGTTAATTGTGTTGCGCTGCATGAAAACTTGCTTGAAAGCGAATTATTCGGGCACGAAAAAGGGGCGTTTACCGGGGCGACATCAAAGCGCATCGGCCGTTTTGAAGAAGCGGACGGCGGTACCCTGTTTCTTGATGAGATAGGCGAGTTGACTCCTAATGTTCAGGTCAAGCTGCTGCGGTTTTTACAGGAGCGCGAATTCCAGCGTCTGGGCAGCAACGCAAATATTCGAGTTGATGTAAGGATAATCAGCGCGACCAACCGCGACTTGGAAGAGCTGGTTAAAGAAGGAGTTTTCAGGGAAGATTTGTTCTACAGATTGAAAGTTGTAACGATGTCTTTGCCTCCATTAAGGGAGAGAAAAGAAGACCTGCGTATTTTAATTAATCATTTTATCGATAAATTTGCGGCGGAAAACGGGAAAGATATTAACGGATTAACATCGGATGCTCGAGACGTGCTTTTAAAATACGAATATCCGGGCAACGTGCGCGAGCTGGTCAATATATTGGAGCGGGCGGTGGTTGTGGCGCGCAGTGAATACATTACCACAGCTGACCTGCCCGCTGAAATAGTATCTGTGGCTGATGTGCCGGACAAGAAACAAGTCGGCCCTTTTCGTGAATCTGTAGAAGAGTTAGAAAAAAAATTAATTGCCGAATCTATGCAGAAAACGGAAGACAACCAGACAAAAGCTGCCGAAATTCTTGGTATGTCGGAACGCATGCTGCGCTACAAGCTGAAAAAATACGGCTTAAAAAAGTAATTATTATTTTCCGCCGAAAGCCAATATTTTATAAACACGTTGCCGGGCACGCCTGTCCGTTATTTCGCATGGCGCTTCTTCATTTCTGTCAGCAGGGAATAATGCTTTCTTTCTTCATTTATTATCTGCTCGATCACGTTGTGTTGCGCTTCCGGGACTAACTTCTTGATCTCGTGGTAATAGAGAATAGAGTCCAGCTCGCGGCGCATCGCAAAGTCAAAAGCGGCTATGGTATCTGTAACCTTGGCCAGCTCTTTATCAATCGCTTCTTTCGTAAAAACTATGTTATTATCCACGTAGGAGCGCAGATAAGCGCTGAATTCGCCCTCATATGTTTCCGGTGGCGACGCCTTTTCCATTTTGGCGAATATTTCTTCAAATATCTTTTTATGCTTTATTTCCTCCTGCGCCAGATGGGCAAAAAGCTCTTTTGCTTTCTGCCCAGCGGCGATTTGTTCGGCAAACCTGTAAAAATTTACGCCATTTTCTTCAATGCGAACTGCAACTTCCACTATATCACTTGCTGCAAAAACTCCCATGTCTAAGCCTCCTGTATTTTTATGACCTGTAGTATAAAAATGAGCATATTTTTGCGTCTAATGCAATAACTTTGCTTTGCGGAATTTGACGCGTTAAATGTGAATAATAAAAAATCAGTTGTGTCCGTCAGTGTCCTGGCGAACATCCACAATAGTTACGTGCTTCTCTTTTTTACTCTGACGATAACGCGTGTGGTCGGTGCTTTTCCTTCCGGGAAATAAACTCCGTCCGGTAACACAACCCGCGTGTCAATAGTCGTCGTGAGATTGATTTTTTGCAGGTCGATTGGTTCCGTTTTTAGTTTTATGCTATCAGGATTCATGCGCGAATCATATAATACAGCCACTTCAGGTGGAGATATTGTCATTTTTTGCAGCGAAATATTATCGGGCAAGGAATTCATGGTTACGATTGTTACGGGCAATGTTCCGGAAACAAGATTAGTGGCGTAAATATGAATTGTTGCGGGTTTTATTTCCGTAATCGAGAGATTGGAAGGCGCATTGACCATTTCTTTGGACAGAACAATCTCTTGCTTCGTATCAGAAATGGAAGCCAAGTCCAAGGAAAGCTTCAAAGAACGCTCATCAAGGAGATAAAATGCCTGTTGCGGCCCCTGAAGTATGACTTTTGCTTCTGTTAGGCGCGGTTCGTCAATGCGCCAATACTGCGGTACATTACGGTATTCTATAGGTATAATAAAATTACGGCGGACTATTTCTCGTTGGTAACCGAAGGCAATCCATAAAGTGCTTGCCAGAATCAGCGCAATAACTTTTTCCTTTTTGTTTTCCTTGAGCCAGGCAATTGCCGGGTGCGTTTTCTTGGCGGTGACATTACGCATAAAAAACTGTTCCAGTTCTTTATGAAGCGCCGCCGCGTTGGATACCCTGGTCAAGTTGTTCTGGTAGGCAATGGATATCGCGGAAGTTTCCTCGGAAACGACGATGCAAAGGGCATCGGAGCGTTGCGCAAGTCCGATTGCAGCTGAGTGACGTAACCCGATATTGCCGTATCTTGCAGTGTTGATGGACAGGGGCAGGTGACAGCCGAACATTTTTATCCGGTCGCCTTTGATAATAACCGCTCCGTCGTGGCCGTCCGAATTAGGATCAAAGATACTTTCCAGCACAGGTTCACTTATCAGGCCGTCCAGTTTTGTTCCTCCGTGCAGGTGTCTGTCCAGATGATCGTTGTCCTGCAGGACAATTAAGGCGCCGATACCTTTTTTTGCCAGAGTTACCGCCGTTTGGGTGATTATTTCCGAAGCTTTTTCCAGTTCAGAAAGAGGACGCGCTTTTTTTCTGAGATTTCCCAGCATCGCCAATCTTTCAAAAAAGTTACGCAAATCTTCCTGAAAGATGACAACTAATACAAAAAGCACAATGGCAAAAAAAGCCTGAAGGACAATAGTGGTAAGGTAAAGCTGAAAGAAACGCGCGGCTATGTAGATGCCGCCGAGAAGGATGATTCCGATAAGCACAAAACGGGAAGCCCTGTTTTTAAACCAGGTAAAAAAGGCAAAAATCATGACGGCAATAATCGCAATATCCATAACATCCTGTATCCGGATACTTTTGATGATGGATAAAGCGCTATTTGCCAATTCCATTTATTCAGATTTTTCCCTTCAAGCAAGTCATGTATGTATTTATATAGAAAAAACTTTCCGCATGTCAAGTAAGAATGACGATTTATGCGCATTTTAAGAGCATGTCAATTTTTTAGTTGAAATTATTTTAGTGGCCCCCATTATTTTATGCTGCTTTTTTCAATGACGTATCGGTGCCCTGTATATTTTCGATTCTCTTGATCACCTCATCTATCGACGCATAGCCTTTAACTCGTCTGAACCCTTGTTCGCAATGTAAGCACACTGCCGCCAGCCATCGTTGGGCCATGCTGCTTCCCC
>Ga0129302_1001582_pt1 | contig 16874 bp, 12 predicted proteins | sample BlaSprsedimmetaG_FD_94476 | JGI IMG/M metagenome (GOLD analysis project Ga0129302, IMG submission 94476) | Hot spring sediment bacterial and archeal communities from California, USA to study Microbial Dark Matter (Phase II) - Blank Spring... | ecosystem: Environmental > Aquatic > Thermal springs... | reverse complement strand
GAATTAATATATTTTCCCTCAGTAGTTCTATTTTTTTCATCATCATAAATTCTTCCCGAAAAACCGACTATTTTACCATTACAATCAAAAAGAGGAAACATTAAACGTCCACGGAAACGGTCATAAAAAGAAATATCTCCCCTTTTATCATTTTTTATAACCAAACCAATTTTTTCAGCATCAGCTAAAGAAAAACCGGCATCAATTAAATGATTGGTTAAGGAACGCCATTCTAGTGGCGCATAACCAAGAGAAAAGTTTTCTATTGTTTCCTTCTTTAATCCCCTTTGTAATAAATATTTTATTGCTTGGTCATTTATTTTCAGCTTTTGTTGATAAAACTTCAAAGCTATTTCCAAAATTTTAGTTAGTTTAGCTACTTCTGAAATCTCTTTAGAATTTTTATAAACTAAATTTATACCAGCTTTATCAGCTAAAAGTTCTAAAGCACCTTTAAAATCTAAGCCTTCAATTTCTTGAACAAAAGAGATAATATCACCTCCCCGGTCACAACCAAAACAATGATAACTTTGCCTAGAAGGTGAGACGAAAAAAGAAGGTGTCTTTTCATTATGAAAAGGACAACGAGAACGGTAATTGACTCCAGCTTTTTCAAGTTTGATATAAGAACCAATAATATCCACTATATCAAGACGCTCCTTTATTTTTTCTACAGGAGTAGACATAAATTTTAAGTTAACAAAAAACTAATATTCTTCCTCTTCTTCTCGGTATTGGCCATAAAGTCTATTTGACTCCTCTTCATAGTTTTCTATTAAACCAGTTCCGGCTGGAATTAATCTGCCAATAATAACATTTTCTTTTAAGCCTCTTAGATAATCAACTGAACCTTCAATAGAGGCATCAATCAAAACTCTAGTGGCATGTTGGAAAGAAACTGCTGATAAGAAACTGGCAGTATTAAGAGATGATTCAGAGATACCCAAAAGCGCAGTTTCAAATTCGGCCTCTTTTCCTCCATTATCTTTTACTTTATCATTTTCATCCAAAGCTGTTGCTCGGTCAATTATAGAACCAACTGTAAAACCGGTATCACCGGGATCTTTTATTTTAACCCTGGACATCATCTGCCTGATTATAAGTTCTATATGTTTGCGAGAAATATCAACTCCTTGAAGTTCATAAATAGAACTAACTTCTTTAATAATATAATCTTCCACTTTTGTTTTACCAGCCAATTTAAAGTAATTAATCAGATCAAGAGGACCATCAGTTAAAACATCCCCAGTAGAGACCTTATCTCCTTCTTTAACTAAAATAGTTCTAAATCTAGGAACAGTATATTCAACTGCCTCTTTTTTCTTACCTGATTTTTTACGCGCAGAATGATCTATTAATATCTTTATAGTAATATTATGATTCTTCTTTATAATCTCGCTAACCAAGCCATCATATTCACTGATAGTAGCTGAATTTTTAGGCGAGCGTCTTTCAAATAGCTCCTCTACTCTCGGTAAACCACCGACTATGTCAGCTCCAGTACTAACTCCACCAGCATGTTTGGTTCTCATGGTTAACTGCGTTCCCGGTTCACCAATAGCTTGAGCAGCCACAATTCCAACTGCTTCACCTATTTTTACTAATCCCCTCCTAGATGGATCTTCACCATAACATTTCTGGCAAACACCCCGTCGTAATTTACAACTTAAAGGAGTTCTGATTTTGGCTTGAATAGCTCCTTTTTCTTCTGCTATCTTATGGTCTTCACCCGAAAGCATATGACCTTTTTTAAATATTATTTGACCATCCTTGTCTAATAAATCTTCCAACAAGATTCTGCCTCTAATATTATTACCGATACCGGTATCAAAACCATAAATATTATCTTCAGTAATTAATTTCCCTTCAGTGTCGCCACAATCCTCTTCCATAACTACAACATCTTGAGCCACATCAACTAATTTTCTAGTCATATAACCCGCCTTAGCGGTATTTAAGGCGGTGTCAGCTAGACCTTTTCTTGAACCATGAGTACTAATGAAATATTCCAAAGGAGATAATCCTTCTTTATAAGAAGGGATTATTGGAAAATCTATCATCTTCCCTCCAGGGTTAACAATCAAACCTTTCATACCGGACATTTGGCAGACCGAACTAATAGACCCCCTGGCATTGGAATTTATCATATCAGCCACCGAACCGTTAATTTCTAAAGAATCGGGAATTAATTTTTCTATCTCATTTCTAGCTTTAGTCCAAATCTCTATTATCATCCTATAGCGCTCATTATCAGAAATTATTCCCTCATTAAAGTTTTCTTCTATTTTTTGAGCTTCCAACTCGGCCTCTTTTACAATATCCTGTTTCTTCTCTGGCACTTTTACATCATCCATACCCCAAGTGATACCGGAAATAGTTGAAAACTTAAATCCAAAATCTTTGATTTTATCCACTATCGAGGCAGTTTCAGAGATTCCGTATTTGGTTATCAAATTCTCTACTAAATTAGAAATCTGCTTACCATTTATGTTTTCATTAATAAATGGATAATCATTAGGCAAGTTATTATTAAATAAAATGCGACCAATGGTTGTCTCCATTAAATTTCCTGAATTTTCACCGTATTTTTCCTTTTTACCCCCTACTACTTTAACTAATTCTTGCAATTTAACATCACCGAAATCATAAGCCATAATGGCAGCATTAGGGCTATGGAAAAATTTCTTTTCCGCCCGGTCAGTATTGGCCACTACTTTAGTGGCATAATAACAACCTAAAACAATATCCAACTTCATATTGATTATTGGATCACCACTACCCGGTTTTAAGAGATTGCGATTAGCGGCTATTAATTCTTGAGCTTCTCTTTGAGCTGAGGAAGACAAAGGAACATGAACAGCCATCTGGTCGCCATCAAAGTCAGCATTAAAAGCCGTACAAACCAAAGGATGTATTTGAATTGCTCGGCCTTCAATTAGAACTGGTTTGAAAGCTTGAATACTTAAACGATGTAAAGTTGGAGCTCGGTTTAAAAGAACATATTTATTCTTAATAACCTCTTCCAAAATAGCCCAAACCTCCGGCTCACCTTCATCAATCAAACGTCCCGCTCCACGGATATTAAAAGCCATTTCATATTCTAATATTTTGGATATAATAAAGGGTCTAAAGAGTTCTAGAGCCATTAATTTAGGTAGACCACATTCATTCATTCTCAATTCCGGACCAATCACTATCACACTTCGGCCTGAATAATCAACTCTTTTTCCTAAAAGATTTTGTCGAAAACGACCTTGTTTGCCACGCAAATTATCAGCTAAAGATTTTAAGGGCCTTCTCTGAGCTTGACTCATTGCTCCAGTGCCTTGGCGAATTGAATTATCTAAAAGAGCATCAACTGCTTCTTGAAGAATTCTTTTTTCATTTCTCAATATCACTTCCGGAGCATTGAGATCTATTAATTTCTTTAGACGATTATTACGATTAATTACTCGTCGATATAAATCATTGACATCACTAGTAGCATGACGACCACCATCTAAAGCCACCATTGGCCTAAGAGCTGGCGGTATGACCGGTAATACTTTCAAAAACATCCACTCTGGCCTGACACCTGACCTTTTCATGGTTTTGATTAAATTAAATCTTTTTTGAAGTTTCTGCCTTTCAACCGAACCAGCCTTTTCCATACTAGCTTGAATATTTGCCAATTCTTCCTCTAAATCCATAGAATGAAAAACTTGATAAATGGCTTCAGCACCAATGGATGCCTCAAAAACCGAACCATATTTGAAAGACAGACGATGATAGGTTATTTCATCAATCACCTTTCTAGAAATTAATAGGCCTATTTGCCTTTTAGCATCATCTAAAGCTTCTTTAAGCTTATCTTTTTCTTCGGCATTTTTTATACTTTTTAACTTAGTTTTATATTCACTATCTATCTCTTTTAAAACTTTTTGCTTTTCATCTTCATTAACTGAAGTAATTAAATAGCCGGCAAAGTAGATAACTTTTTCCAAATCGCCTACCGGCAATCCCAAAACCAAACTCATACGACTAGGAATGCTTTTCAAATACCAAATATGAGCAACCGGACTGGCTAATTCTATATGACCCATCCTTTCTCTTCTAACAATAGAACGGGTAACTTCAACACCACATTTTTCACAGACTACATCCTTATAGCGAATTCTTTTATACTTCCCGCAATAACATTCAAAATCTTTTTCCGGACCGAAAATTCTTTCATCAAATAAGCCTCCTCTTTCACTTCGGCCCGAGCGATAATTAATAGTCTCCGGTTTGGTAACTTCTCCATAAGACCAATTCAGAATTCTTTCCGGTGAAGCTAGTTTTAGAGAGATAACATTGAAGTCTTTTATTCTTTCGTTATTTTTTTTGTTTATCATAAAGATTTTAGATTAAAAATTTTCAAGTTCTATATCAAGAGCCAATCCGCGTAATTCATTCAACATAACATTGAAAGAAGCTGGTATTTGCGGTGGGCGGATAGGTATATTTTTGACAATAGAATCAAAAGCTTGTGATCGACCTGCAATATCGTCTGACTTATAAGTAAGCATTTCACGCAAAGTATAAGCAGCGCCATAACCTTCCAAGGCCCAGACTTCCATTTCTCCAAAACGTTGACCACCACCTTGAGAACGTCCCCCTAACGGTTGTTGAGTTATTAAGGAATAAGGACCGATTGAGCGTTTATGTATCTTATCTTCAACCATATGATTAAGTTTAAGCATATACATGTAGCCAATAGCAATCGGTTGGTTAAATTTATCACCAGTTTGACCATCATAAAGATCTATCTTTCCAGTTGTTGGAAAACCAGCTTTTTCTAATTCAATTTTAATTTCTTCTTCAGTGGCTCCCATAAAAGGCGGGCAAATTGCTTGATAATTTAGAGTATGAGCTGCTAAACCAAGATGCATTTCAAAAATCTGGCCCAAATTCATACGAGAAGGAACACCCAAAGGAGTTAAAATTATATCTACTGACTGACCATCTTTAGTAAAAGGCATATCCTCTTCTGGTAATATTCTTGATATGACCCCTTTGTTACCATGGCGTCCCGCTAATTTATCACCGGCAGAAACATTTCTCCACTGGGCTACTTGAATATATATTTTCTTTAAAATTCCTGATTCTAATTTATCACCATGATCGCGAGAAAAAACTTTAACTCTTATGACTCTCCCCTTTTTGCCATGGGGCATTCTTAATGAAGAATCCTTAACTTCTCGAGACTTCTCGCCAAAAATAGAACGTAAAAGTCTTTCTTCCGGAGTTAATTCTACTTCCCCTTTAGGAGTAATCTTACCGACTAAAATATCATTTTGTTCAACTTCGGCCCCAACTCTGACTATTCCCTCCTCGTCCAGATTTCTTAATTTAGCTTCACTAACATTGGGTATATCATGAGTTGTTATCTCCGGTCCAAGTTTGGTATCTCTAACACTTATATCAAATTCTTCTATATAGATACTGGAGAATTTATTTTCTTTAACTAATTTTTCAGAAATAATAATCGCATCTTCATAATTATAGCCATACCAAGGTATAAAAGCTACTAGGGCGTTCTGGCCGACCGACATTTGACCACCAACTGTTGAAGAAGAGTCAGCCAAAACTTGGCCTTTCTTAACTTCTTGACCCAATTCAACTATTGGTCGTTGATGGAGACATGAATTAGCATTGGTTTTTGAGAAATTAATTAAGTTGTAAACATCATCTTGACCATCAGTATTTTTAATAACAATTTTTTTACCATCAACCGCCTTAACTTGACCGGCTTTCTTAGCAATAATTAAACGACCAGAATCCAGAGCCGCTTTATTTTCAATACCAGTAGCCACCAAAGGGGCCTCCGGTTTTATACAAGGGACTGATTGTTTTTGCATATTAGAACCCATCAAAGTTCTATTAGCATCATCATGCTCCAAGAAAGGAATCATAGAAGTAGCTACCGAATATGGTTGGTTAGGAGAAACATCTATAAAGTTAACATCTTGAGGTGAAACCAAAGTCGGTTTGGCTTTATATCTAACCTCTACTAAATCATCTAATAATCGCCCTTCGTCATCATAACTAACTCTGGCATGAGCAATATAATATTCCTCTTCTTCTAAGGCATTTAAATAAACTAATTCCGAAGTTATTTTACCATCAACTACTTTTCTATAAGGAGTCTCAATAATACCAAATTCATCTATTCTGGCATAAGCGGTTAAACGAAGAATCAAACCAATATTCGGACCTTCGGGAGTATGAATCGGACAAACTCGGCCATAATGAGAAGTGTGAACATCACGGACATCTAGACCCGCCCTTTCCCTAGTTAGACCACCCGGACCTAAAGCCGATAAAGTCCTTAAATGTTCAACCTCGTAAAGAATATTCTCTTGACTCATAAATTGTGATAGCTGATTAGTAGCAAAGAACTCTCTAATCCTAGCTTGCAAAGGACGAGGACTAACAAATTGGATTGGTAATAAGGTAGCAGTATCAATAGTTGACATCCTGTCTTGAATATTTCTTTTCATTTGAGTCATACCGATTTTGATTTTCTGCTGAAAAGTTTCGCCAACACTCCTAACTCTTCTAAAACCTAAATGATCTATATCATCTTCTTTAGCTTGCGGGTCGTTTTGCAAATCTAGAACTTTCTTAACAATCAAAACTAAATCTTTAAATGTTATTAGGCGATCTTCGCGAACTTCATCTCCGGTTGGCAAGTTAAAACGAGAATTAAAACGTAATCGGCCAACAGTGGAAAAATCATATTTCTCTCTAGAAAAAAGACCTAAAACAAATTCCTTAGAGTTGGCAACTGTAGCTAATTCACTATCTCTTAGTCTTTTATAGACTCCTAAATAGCAATCGTCTATTTCTTTGTTTTCGTCTTTAATAAAAAGATTTTGAACATCTTCAGATTTAGCGCCGGCATCAATTAAAACCTTCTTGATTTCCTCTTTGTCAGTTGAGAAATTTTCTTTATCAGCAAAAATCCTTAATAGATAAGAAATGGGAAATTTGCGACGACGATCTATGCGAACATAAATAAGTCCATCGGCCTCCATTTCCATCTCCACCCAAGCGCCACGAGCCGGAATAATTTTAGCGCCAAAATATTTATTGCCTCTAATTTCATTAGCAGTGAAGAAAACACCGAAACTTCTGGCAATTTGTGGAACAATTACTCTCTCAATACCATTAATGACAAATGTTCCATGTTCGGTCATCAGCGGAAAATCAGCTAAGAATATTTCTTGTTCCTTTTCTTTATTTAGAGTTTTATTTTTTAATTTAACTTTCACTTTCAATGAAGATTCATAAGACAACTTATTCTCTTTAGCAAAATATTCATCATATTTAGGTTCGTCTATAGTGTAATCAATAAAAGACATTTCAAACTTTTTATCAGTATAATCGGTAATAGGCGAAAACTCCTTGAAAACTTCCTTTAATCCATCTTTTATTAACCAATTATAGGAATCAATTTGATTCTTAACTAAATTGGGCATTTCGACTAAGGGTTTCTTGTAGCGTGAAAAATATTTTTGCTTCATAGTAAAAATAAAACTTTTAATTTTTAAATTAAATCAAAAAAATGTAACAATAAAACCTAATCTTGGCTCCTCGGCTCGGTAATGGAAAAGTCGGAACTTTTCCATTACTCTCACTCTACGTCGCCAATAAAAACAAAACCGCCTCAGGCAACTATCTGAAGTGGCTTAATTGTATTTAAATTATTTTTGGAACTGGATTACGACTTCCAGAACTTAATCAAACTGCTTAAAACAATCGTCAGAATTATAACCTAAAAGGGTCTAAAAAGTCAAATTTAACTCTTTTTCTTTCGCCAAGCATCTATTTTTTTATGATGGCCGGAAAGTAAAACTTTTGGCACTTTATATTTCTTGCCCTGATATTCTATGATTTCCGGACGAGTATAAACTTCATGACTGGCAATCCTTTTTTCTTCCACAGATTCTTCTTTTCCTAAAACTCCCTCCAAACGTCTAGTGATAACATCTACCATCACCAGGGCTGGCAATTCTCCTCCGGTCAAAATATATGGACCGATAGATATTTCTTGAGCTTTAAAAATTTTTGTCAAACGAGCATCTATCCCTTCATAATGACCACAAATAATTAAAATATGTTTAAATTCTCCCTTCCATTTCTCAGCCAATTCATTAGAGAAAGTTTTACCTCCAGCTGAAGTAACAATTATCTTAAAATTTTTCTTCCGCCCTTTTATTTTCTTTATGGCTTTAATTATCGGCTCGGCCAACAAAACCATACCCGGACCACCGCCATAAGGACGACCATCAATGCTTTTTCTTTTATCAGAAGCAAAAGCGCGCAAATCATAAATGGAAACTTTTATAATCTTCTTTTCTATCGCTCTCTTAATTAGGGACTGAGAAAAATAAGAAGAAAAACTTTCCGGAAAGGCGCTTAAAATATGAAAATGTATCATAGAGATATTCTAAACATATATAGACAAAAAGAAAAGGCCGGCTCAAAGCCGGTCTTTTCTTCCATCCCTAAAAATAAGAGATTAGAGTTTTAAATCCTGCATCGCTTGATCAACCGATTCTGAAGCCGAAGGTGTTTGAGTTTGAGAATCTCTTCTCGATCCCTCCGGTTCATTGATTTTCAGATTGACTCGGGCATTATTTTTCATACCAACTACCCTCAAGAGAGTCCTGATGGCTTTGGCAGTATTGCCTTGACGACCGATTATTTTACCCATATCGGCCGGATTGATATCTAGGGTGAGTAAAACACCCAATTCATCAACCTTGCGATCAATCTTTACATCTTGCGGATTATCAACCAAGGATTTGATGACATATTCCAAAAATACTTGGTCACTGAAGTTTTCAGACATGAATTTTGGCAATCGCTAATGGTTTGTAAAAACGGTTATTCGACCAACCTATCACCGCTTCTTAGATTCTAAACTAAATTAAAATAATGTCAAAACCTGATATTATTTTTCTGCCTCGATGATAGATTCTTTTTGGGCCTCTTGTTTAGTCTCTTCAACTATTATTTCTTTTTGGGAGGAATCTTTAGCTTTAGCCTTCTCTTCCACTATCTCTTCTTTAACTCCTTCTTTCTTTTCTTCCTCAATTTTTTCCTCCTTGGATTCTTCTTTTGTTTCTGCCGGAGCAGATTTTTCTGAAGTCTCTTTACTCTCAGGAGCTTTTTCTTCTTTTACCTTTTCTTTTTTCTCCACCGACTTCATCTTAGGTAAAACATTTATTTTTTTACTCTCAACTATTTTAGCATCAACTAGCATATTATGAACAGTGCCGGAAGTTTTAGCGCCAACTGACAACCAATATTGTATTCTTTCGGTCTTTAAGACCGGCTTACCGGCTCGGGGATTATGAGAACCCAAAATTTCCACAAAGTTACCACTCTTGGGTCCATTTTTAGAATCAGTAACAACCAAACGAAAACGTGGGTCATTCTTACGCCCAACTCTTTGTAATCTAATTACTAACATGAAAACAATGCTATCAGAAAAAGTCAAAATGGTCAATAACTTCAAAAAGAAATCCAGCCATGTTATGCTTCCTTAATGCCCAAAAAGAAAAAAATGAAGTCCCCAAAAACAAGAGGAAAATCGGATATTTTTAAATCTGGTTATGAATTTGTTGGTCTGGTAAAAAAAATAAATAAAAAAATGATAGTTATTCCTGATAATAAAAAGGAAAATATTGGGGCTATTTACTTAGAAGATTGCCCGGAAAAATATGATAATCACAAGGCAATAATAAGATTAAAATCAAAAAAAAATGGTCAAATAAAAGAAATAATAGGTCCGGCCGGTAAATATCAAACAGAAATAAAGGCTCTGCTGATTGGGCATAATTTACCAGAAAACAAATATGACAAATACTCTTCGGAAATAAAAGAACTTTCTTCTAACTGGTCAGACAGGATCCAGAAAGAAATAACAACCAGAAAAGATTATAGACAAATTCCAACTTTTACTATTGACCCGACCAGTGCCCAAGATTTTGATGATGCTTTGTCAGTGAAGAAACTGGAGGATGATATTTATGAAATTGGTGTTCATATAGCTGATGTCTCTTTCTACATCAAGCCAGATAGCGATATTTACAAACAAATCATTAAGCAAAATTTTTCAATCTATTTACCCAGTAAAACAATCCATCTCTTGCCAAAAATTTTTTCCGAACAAATCTGTAGTTTAAAACCTAATGAAGACCGTTTATGTCTATCAATCATATTTAAAATAGATACTGCCGGTCAGATCATTTCGGCTGATTTAGAAAAAACAGTCATTAAATCAAAGAAAAAATTTTCTTATCAAGAAGCAGAAAATATAATTGATACTAAAAGAGGTCCTCATTTTAAAGAATTAAAAATATTAAATTCTTTAGCCAACAAAATACGGCAAAAAAACATTAAAAAAGGTATGTTACCACTTGAAGAAGCAAAAAAGGATTTTACTTTTAATAATCAAGGTAAAATAATAGCCATTAATTCTAAAAAAAGACTGAAAACCGAAAAAATGATTGAAGATTTTATGTTATTGGCCAATCGTCAAGTGGCTGAGATAATAAATAAAAATAATAAAAAAAATCATCTTTATAGAATCCACGATAATCCGCCGATTGATAAAATAAATCAATTGGCTCAAATTTTGAAAAATTTTGGACTTAATTTTCCAGCCAAAAAAATGGAAACTTCTTCTTTGGTTTTGGGCGATTTTTTAAAAAACATTGATAATCACCCCCAAAAAGAAATAATTCATAAATTAGTCATCCGCTCTTTGGCTAAAGCCGAATATTCATCAAAAAACATTGGTCATTATGGCTTAGCTTTGAAAGATTATTGCCATTTCACCTCACCAATTAGACGTTGGCCTGATTTGATAATTCACTATCTTTTGAAAGATATCATTAATAAAAACCAAACCACCAAAATATATACCCTCGGGGCAAAGTCCCGAGGTAATAATACGAACTTGCTTCGCTCGTCCTTGCGTCCGGCCGAGCCGTGCAGTGTTATACCTATATTAGCTCCTCGGTTCGGAAATGAAAATGTAAAAAAACATTTTCATTTCACTCACTCTACGTCGCTAATAAAAATTGGCTTAAATGAGGAAAATATATCAAGAGCTAATGAGAGAGAAATTGAAATAGCTGAAATTGAAAGACGAGCTTTAAAATTAAAATTAATAGAATATTTATCTGATAAAATCGGCTTCAAATCGCAAGGAATAATAGTCGCTATTACTTCTTTTGGTTTTTTTGTTGAAGAAGAAGAAACCGGCGCCGAAGGTTTAGTTAGAATATCTAATTTAAAAGGTTATTATCATTTTGATGAAAAAAATCTTCAATTAACTTCCAAAGGAAATAGAAAATACTCTTTAGGGGATAAAATAAAAATTCGTTTAGCAAAAGTTAATACGATAAACGGCTGGATAGATTTTGAATTGGTTGACTAAATTATCTTTTAGCGTAATTTTCCGCCTCTTCAAACTTAATAGATAAAAGACGCGATATTCCATCAGAATCCATAGTAACACCATATAATACCCCAGCTCGCGACATCGTCTCCCGATTATGAGTAACCAAAATAAGTTGAGAAGATTTAGCTAACTCCTCTATCATATCGCTATAGCGACGAGAATTAGATTCATCTAAGGCCGCATCGGTTTCATCTAAAATCAGAAAAGGTGGTGGATTTATTCGCGAGACGGCAAAAAGTAAAGCAATAGATATGAGAGCTCTCTCACCGCCGGATAACATTTCTAAACTTTTTATTTTTTTGCGTGGTAAATTAACTTTAATAGTTAAACCAATTTGAGTTTCTGCCTCTTCGTCATCATTTTCCATTAGTTCCTCATCAGTCAGCGAACGACGACTGTTTATTTCTTCCAAATCTAAAGAAACTGACCCACCGCCAAACATTAAAGAGAAGAAGTGTTGAAATTCTTTATTTATTTTTACCAAACCTTCATTAAATTCATTATTGACCTTAATTTTTAATTCTTTTATAACATCTAAAAGCGATTGAGAAGCCTGACGAAGGTCAATAATCTCTTTCTCTAAAAATTTATCTCGCTGACTAACTTCTTGGTATTCTTTATAAACATCATTTCGGTCAACACCGGCATCTTCCAATCTTATTTTTATTTTCTCAATGGCTCGACGCCTCTCTTCTTGTAGACTTCTTGGTTCTTCATTTGAAACATCCGGTCCTAGATTTTCATACTCTAATATTTCTCTATCTACCAAAACCAAGGCCTCATCTATTTCTCTTTGCCAATTTTCTTTCTCAATAGTTAATTTTTCTTCTTTAGAAGATAATAAGTCAAGTTTGGAATTTAATTCAGTCTGACGGGCTCTCAATTCATAATATTCTTTATCCATGAAACGAGAATCCTGATTAGCTTTCTCTATTTTCTTTTGTAAATTAACCTTTTTTTCTTCTTCTTGTCTAATTTTTTCTTCCAAAAGATTTATATTAGCTATTATTTCTTCTTTTTCTTTTTGTAAATTTGATAATTGATTTTGAGCCTCAGTTGAAACTTCCTTTATAGGAGTTTTAATCAAATTATTGAGCTTATCTTTCAGCCAAGAAAAAAAGTCTTTATAAGAAGCAATGTCAGTTGGTAATTTAGACCAATAATCATCAGCCTCTTTTATTAAAGAATTTAATTCTTCTGAAGAAACAAACTGTTTTATTTCTTCACTTTGAGTTTTGTCCTCTTTGATTTCTAAAACACCTTCAATTCGTCCCAGTCGACGCAATAATTCATTTTTTTCTTCATTAATACTCTTTAAAGTATTATTTATTTCAGATAAAGTTTTTTCTTCAAAACTATCAACTCCTTCATAATTTTCTTTTATAAATTCCAGTTCTTTAAAGCGAAGATTATTACGATTATATTCCTCCAATAATTTTTCTTTACTCTTTTTTATTTCCATTTCCAAATTACCCAAATATTTGTTCTCTCTTTTTAAGTACTCTAAATACTTGACCTTTAATTCACTCCGCCAAATATCCATTTGCCTGACCTGTTCTACTTGTTTTTTCAAAAATCGTAAATGAGGAGCAATTTCTCTTCTTAATGATTCAGTCTGCTTGATATTTTCCTCTGTCTTAGAAAGTTTTTTTTCACTGGTGGCTATCTCCCAAAGATAAACCCGTAGACCCAAGGCCTCTTCAATCATCTCTCGCCGATCTTTGGGATTAGCCAAGAGGATTCTATCAGTTTCACCTTGATTAATAATAGAAGTTGTTTGTGGACCCAAAGCCAAACCGGACAGAATTTCCCAAATATCCCTTAATTTAACCTGCGAACCATTAACAGCATATTCATTCACTCCGTCTCGCCCAACGGCTCGAGAAATTTCCACTTCAGCAAAATCTATATTTAATTTTCTATCCCGATTATCAAATAAAACTTTGACTGAAGCTCTATTTTGCCGACCGCTATTACCCGAAAAAATTAAATCTTCACCCTTCTTGCCTCTTAAAGATTTCATTGATTGTTCCCCTAAAACAAAACGGAAAGCTTCAACCACATTAGATTTACCAGAACCATTAGGACCAACTATAGCTGTTATGGGACTCTCAAAAGAAAAGAGGGTTTTTTTAGCAAAAGATTTAAAACCAGAAATTTCTAACTGTTTAAGGCGCATATTATTCCCAATTTTTTAATTTCAAACCTGCCTGAGCAGCTTTTTGTTCAGCTTCTTGTTTGGAATGACCCTTACCAGTAGCAATTAATTTGTCATCTAAATAAAGGCCGATTAGAAAATTTTTATTATGATCAGGGCCAGATTCTTCTAAAACTTGATAAGTCGGAGTAATTCCCTCTATTTCTTGAGCTTTTTCCTGAAAGCGACTTTTGGTGTCTCGAGATAAATTCTTTTTTATAGTCTCTTCAGCTGAAGATAATATCTCAGTTTTTATAAATTCGTCAGCCTTGCCATAACCCTTATCAAGATAAATAGCGCCAATCAAAGATTCCATTGTATTAGCTAAAATATATTGCCGAGCCCGACCAATATCCCGAGCTTCACCTTTTGATAAAAGTAAATAATCTCCAACCTTTAAACGTTTAGCTACCTCAGCTAAATGAAAAGTATTAACTAAGGCAGCTCGGTAAGAAGTTAATTCACCTTCGGTTTTTTGAGGATAAAAATTATAAAGATAATCGGTAACTGACAATTCTAAAATCGCATCGCCTAAAAATTCCAATCTCTCATTATGTCCACCGGTAAATTCACGGTGTTCATTAAGATAAGAACGATGAGTTAAAGCTCTTTGCAAAAGTTCCTTATCTTTAAACTCAATATTTATTTTCTTCTCCAAATCGCTCAAATCAATTTTTTTCATAAATTAAGCTAATTTCTTTAAAGCTTGAGTAATAATCGGCAAAATATCATCATATATCTTCAAATCTGATATTTCATTTATTGGAAACCATTTAGCTTTATCAAGTCCTTCCTTAGATGACAATTTCAACTCATCAGGATTTTTGGCTTCGGCTAGAAAATAACTAACTTTTTTTCTTATCTTTCCCTTCTCTGGGTCAGTCGCCACATATTCATTATCACCCAATTCATCCTTTATCTCTATATCTAAAGAAATTTCTTCTTTTAGTTCACGTTTAGCCGTATCTGCTAATTCTTCCCCTTCCTCCACACGACCTTTAGATAAGGTCCAATAACCGAAAATATCATGAACTAAAGCCAACTCCAAGGCACCATCATCTTTTTGGCAATAAACTACCGCGCCAGCTAACAATTCTTGCTCCATCTGTTCATAGGGAATGTCTTTTTTCTTCAATTTAGCTGGAATTTCATCTTTGTCCGGCTCCCCTATTTCTTTATAAATAGCTCCTAAAACACCGTTAATAAAACGGCCACTATTTTCACCGCCAAAAGTTTTAGCTAATTCTATAGCTTCATTAATAGCCACCCGAGCCGGCACATCTTTGGTATTACCAAACAAAAGCTCATATAGGCCGAGTCTTAAAATATTCCTATCAACTATGGCAATTTGTTCTATTGGCCAATCTGGAGCAACAGTGGTTATAACCTTATCTAATTGCTCCAAACGAGAAATAACACCATCAACTAAATCAAGAGCAAAAGATAAATCTTCCACCCCATAAGCAAACTCATTCGCTAAACGACGAACAATATCAGGTAAAACACTCCTATCTAAATTGTTAAAATCCCACTCAAAGAGAGCTTGCATTACTAAGCTCCTAAGCAAATGCCGATTGGCCATAAATATATTTTTAAAAAAAACAAAAAAACTACTTTCCCGCTACTGGGACATTCTGATTCTGAGCCGACAATTCTTTCTCTTTCTTCTTTTTCTCCTTCTTGTCCAATTTGGCGAGAACATCAATTAATTTTCGGCCACGGTAAAAACCGCAATTAAGACAAACCGTATGACGCTTTTTGTATTGACTACAATTTGCGCAACGACAAAGACGTGGCTCCTTTAAAGCGTGGTGACTACGACGCTTAGCCGTATGCTCTCTAGTATGTCTCATTCTGACCGACATAAGTAGTACTATAAACTAAATAAGTGAAAAAAGCAAGAAAAATTTAAATTATTTTCTTACAAAACTCCGGCGATGTTCTGGGCAAAGTCCATAATACTCTATTCTCTGCCGATGTTCTTTGGTACCATAACCTTTATGTTTTTCAAAGCCATATTCAGGAAATTTCTTTGCCAAATGACATAATTTTATATCTCTAGTTGTCTTGGCAATAATGGAAGCTAAAGATATCAAGGGCTCCTTTTCATCCCCTTTAATAATTGTCTCTTGAAAAATATATTCAACTGGTGCTTTTAAACCACCATCTAATAAAATTTTACTTTCCAGGGGCGAGAAATCAGAACAAGACAATAGACAATTAATACAAAATTTTGAAGATTTGATTAATCCCAGATTATCTATTCGCTGAGCCCTAATTGATTTATAACTAAAAATGATTTTCTTTTCTTTTCTTTGTTGATACAAAAATTTTCTCCACTTAAGGCGCATTTTAAGAGAGAGTTTTTTAGAATCACGCAAAGGTATATTGAAAGATGAAATTTCTTTCAAAAAATTATCATAATCCCCTTCTCTGACCGCCACCAAACTAAAAACCAATGGACCGGCTAAAGGGCCTCGGCCGGCTTCGTCTATGCCAATTAGATATTTATTGGATTTCATTTCCCAACTCCAACATTTTAGAAATTTGTTGAGCCAATTCTTTAGGTAAAATTTCTGTTTTGAGCCAATATCCTAAAGCCCCCAACTCTAAAGCTCTGTCTTTCAAGCTTTCTTTATACAAATTAGTTAAAACTATTACCTTCAAATCTTTTAATTCATCATCTTTTCTTAAATCCTCCAAAATATCCATTCCATCATAGTTTTTCAAAATTAAATCCAAAAGAATTAAATCCGGCTTTTGATTTTTTATCTGTTCAATAACTTTTTCAGGTTCCAGGCAAGCAACTATTTCTATCTCCGGTAAAAACATCTCCAAAGCCATTTTATACAACTCTATTTGATCCTTATCATCTTCTATTAAAAATATTTTCTTGTTCTTCATGTTATTTAGCTAAGCTAATCTCAAAGATGGTTCCTCGGCCTACTTGAGAAGAAAAATCTATTTCCCCTTGGGGATGGCCAGTAACTATTTTTTGAGCTATGAACAAACCGAGACCGGAGCCATCAGTGTACATATCGGTGGCTTTTTTGCCTCGCGAGAATTTATGAAAAAGATTTTTTCTATCTTCTTCGGCTATGCCTACTCCAGTATCTTCTATTTTAATTATAGCCCTATCATCTCTGGTCAACAAGGAGATATCCACTTGGCCTTTTT
>Ga0129302_1001576_pt1 | contig 16947 bp, 8 predicted proteins | sample BlaSprsedimmetaG_FD_94476 | JGI IMG/M metagenome (GOLD analysis project Ga0129302, IMG submission 94476) | Hot spring sediment bacterial and archeal communities from California, USA to study Microbial Dark Matter (Phase II) - Blank Spring... | ecosystem: Environmental > Aquatic > Thermal springs... | reverse complement strand
CTGGGCGATCTGGCCGGGCGCCTGGACTCTGCGCCCGGGCCTCGTCCAGGCGCCCGGCCAGATCGCCCAGCGTGACGTCGGTATCCTGGAGCGGATGACGCTTCAGCCGGTGGGGCAGCGCTAGTTCGGCTGCCAACAGGATGTCGCGGTCGGTCAGGTGGGTGCGGCCCTCGAAAGCGGCCTGGGCGCGGGCGGCCTTGAGCACCACCAAGTCGGCCCGGTGACCGTCGACGCCCAACTCGGCCATCAGCGTGGCGATGGTCGTCAGGTCAGATGGGGTATATTCGACCTGGGGCAACAGTTCGCGCGCTCGCGCGATCTCCTCCGAAAGCGCCTGTTCCTTGAGGAGCCACTCGGCGTAGAAATCTTCAGGATCCGCCTCGCAGGCCAGGTTGCGTTCCATAATGGTCACCCGGGCCAGGGGGTTGTGGATACCCTGGATGTCCACGCAGAGCGCGAAACGGTCCAGGAGCTGGGGGCGCAGGTCGCCCTCCTCCGGATTCATCGTGCCGATGAGGATGAAACGGGCGGGATGGCTGAAGGAGATGCCCTCCCGCTCCACGATGTTGACGCCCATCGCGGCGGCGTCCAGCAACAGGTCCACCACGTGGTCGTCCAGCAGATTGACCTCGTCGACGTACAACACACCCCGATTGGCCGCGGCGAGCACACCGGGGTCGAAATGCCGCTCTCCCTCCTGGATGGCCCGCTCGATATCCAACGTCCCCACGACGCGATCCTCGGTCGCGCTGACGGGCAGATCCACGAACTGGGTCTGCCGGACGACGCGGGGCAAGGGGCCGTTTTCCTCGGCCTGCTCGACGCATTCGGTGCACCATGTGGCAGGCTGATCGGGATCGCAGCCAAAACGGCAGCCGGCGACGACCTCAATCTCGGGCAGCAGGGCCGCCAGCGCCCGGGCAGCGGTCGATTTCGCCGTGCCGCGCTCGCCTCGGATGAGCACGCCGCCGACCTGGGGGTAGATGGCGTTCAGGAGCAGCGCCCGTCGCATCTGTTCTTGTCCAACAATCGCTGTAAAAGGGAAGATGTTTGTCATATTTTACCTCGCGGCCCATTATACCGCAATCGCCGGGGAAAACAATCAGGGCATATTGGAACGAAAACTTTACTCCTCCCTATCCCTATGCTATAATAATTTTCAGAGACTTATCGGCCCATCAACATACAGTGCGAGCGTCCGGGGGACGGGAGAAAAACCGAGCGGCCAATTGTGAGGGCGCAATGAGCGCGCAATGAGCGCCCTTTCGATCGGCAAAGATTCTCCCAAGTATGGGCGGATCCTCCAAGACTCTCTGGAAAATATCGGCCGCCAGGTTGATCGTTTCAAAGATCACCTGTCTCTCCGTCTTGAAAAGTCACGCTCTTGCTTTGTTTTATACCCGCGAACGGGAGCGGCGTCTATTTTTGCCATCGGCCAATAAGCATCATCACGAGGAGACCCTTTATGCACAGACGGAGTATGTTCCTCGGCTTGTTCGTGCTGCTCGTTCTGGGCTTGATCCCTCTGCTATCCAGTTCGGCTGCCTCTCTTTCTCGTTCTCATTCTCAATCCCAATATCCTAATCCCCTGCTCGTCGTCAGCAACGAGGGACAGGCCAGCCCCAACGTGGACAAGACCCTGATCCAGAACACCGTGATCGACCCGGCCCCCAATTGGCGCACCCGCTTCTTCGACGCTGCCGGCTGGCAGGACGCCTACCCGGTCAAGCGCGCGCCGGCCTGGACGACGAGCACCGAGATTGAGCCTCTGCTAAAAGACGGCGCCGATCACGTCTGGGGCGGCGCGCCGGGCGCGTTTGGGGACGACGCCGGGAATACGAGCACTTACCCCCGGCGCTACGATGGTTCCGATTACGCCAACGGTTACGCCATCCCCGCCAGTCCCAGCCCACAATATCTCTTCTTGCGCAAGGACTTCTGTCTGCCCATCGACGCCCAGGCCAACGCCCAGCGCCGGTTGACCAACGGCGACATCGAGATTCATCTCCTCAACGCCACCGACAGCGCGGACGTCCCGGACGGCGCGGCCTCGGTCTACCTGAACGGCGACATCATCGGGTTGGTGTTTGGCGACGAGGGCGGCGGCATGGCCTTGATCGACGTCCCCGACCCCAGTTTCCTCTTTCGCGGGCGCAACGCGCTGACGATGCGCGTGGGCGACGCCCGCAGCGACGACATGGCGGCCATTCTCTACCGGGCGCGCTTTGGTTACGCGCTCGACCCCAACGCCATCGTCGTCGGCGCCAGCACTGACCAGCCCTTCGAAGGGGAGACAGTCAACTTCAGCGTCAGCACCGACGGGCTCAGCGGGCGCTCGCCTTACGTTTACCAGTGGGCCTTTGGCGATGGAGACGCCGGGGCCGGCGCCAACGTCGACCACGTCTACGACGCCACCGGCCCCTACACCGTCTCGCTGACCATCGCCGACACCGATTCGTGCACCGCCACGGCGGCGCTCGCGCTCACGGTGCTGCCGCACCCGCTCTCGATCGAGAAGACGGCCTATCCGGACCCGGTCACCGCCGGCGAGACGCTGCGCTATCGCCTCACGGTGCGCAACAGCAGCCCGCTGCGGGGCTTGACCGGCCTGGTCGTCACCGACACGCTCCCGCCGGGGACGACGTTCAACTTTTGCAGTGGCGGATGCGCGCCGCCGACACCGCCCGGTCGTACCGTGGCGTGGACGTTGGGCAGCTTGGGGCCGGGAAGTTCGACGACCCTCGACCTGTACGTCGACGTCGATCTGACCGTCTCCGGCACACTGACCAACGCTCTTTACGGCGTGCGCGCCAACGAGGTCTACACCACGGGCGCGCCCGTTCCAGTGGACGTGTTGCCGCCGCCCTGCCTGTATCCCCTGACCGGCGTGGATGTGACCGGGCCGGCGAGCGGCCTGATCGACGTCACCCACACGTTCAGCGCCGCCATCCAGCCGCCTTACGCCACCGAAGCGCTCGCCTACACCTGGTCGCCGGAGCCGCTCGGCGGGCAAGGGACGGAAACGGCGACCTACCAATGGACGGATCCCGGCGTCTACACCGTCACCCTGGAGGCGGAAAATTGCGGCGGCGTGGTCAGGGCGACCCATTTCATCACGATTTCCCATCCCTGTCCCCATCCGTTGACCGGCGTGACCATCGACGGGCCGACGGCGGGGTTTACTGACACGATCTACGCCTTCACCGGCGTGGTCACCCCGGCCGACGCCACCGGGCCGATCACCTACACCTGGGCGCCCGCGCCTGCCAGCGGGCAAGGGACGCTGACGGCGACCTACGAATGGGCGGCTCCCGGCGTCTACACGCTGACCCTGCAGGCCGACCGTTCGCCGGATTGCGGCGGCGGCGCGGTCACGGCGACCCACGCGATCACGATTTCCCACCCGTGCCCGCACCCGTTGACCGGCGTCGGCATCGACGGGCCAGCGGAGGGACTCGCCGGCATCGACTACGCCTTCACCGGCGTCATCTCCCCGGCCGACGCCAGCGGGTCGATCACCTACACCTGGGCGCCCTCGCCCACCGTGAGCGGGCAGGGGACCCCGACGGCGACCTATGAATGGTCGAATCCCGGCGTCTACACACTCACCCTGCGGGCCGACCGTTCGCCGATATGCGGAGGCGGTGCGGTCACGGCGACTCACACGATCACAATTTCCTATCTCTGCCTGCGCCCCTTGACTGACGTGAGTATCGACGGGCCGACGGCAGGGTACACCGACACCGATTACACCTTCAGCGGCGTCATCACGCCCGCCGACGCCAGCGAACCGGTCACCTACACCTGGACGCCTGCACCCGCCAGCGGGCAAGGGACACCGGCGGCGACCTATCAATGGGCCAATCCCGACGTCTACACGCTCACGCTGCGGGCGGAGAACTGCGGCGGCCCGTTCACGGCGACGCACACCATCCTGATCGAACCGCGCCGTCCCAGTTTCGTCTACCTGCCGCTGATTTTGCGCCACTATCCCTACGACGCGCCCGACACGTGCCCGGGTTGGTCATTGGCCATCGCGGAACCGCTGGCGGAGGATTTCGATCATTTCGCCGACCAGGATTGGTACACCTTCCAGGCCACGGCGGGCGTCAGTTACACCGTCCGCACCGAGGATCTGGACATCCACGCCGATACCGTCATCACGCTGTACGATGGGACGTGCACCACCCCCCTGGTGAGCAACGACGATTTGCCGTACCCCTCGAACAGCCGGGCCTCGCGAGTGACGTGGCGCGCCGAGCAGACCGGGCCGCTCCACGTCCTGGTGCGCAGTTACGATCCCGCCGCCGTCGGCCCGGAGACCGGTTACAGCATCGTGGTCTACGACGAAGACAACCCGCCGCCGCCGATCGAGGACGTCTCCGATTTCTGTGAAGCGGCCCATCCGTTGGCGATTGGCGAGCGTTATCGGGAGAACTTCGATTATCCCAACGACAACGATTGGTACGCTTTCCCCGTGACCGCCGGGCGGACCTACACCATCAGCACCGATGAGCTGGGCCCCCGGGCCGACACGGTCCTGGCCCTGTGGTCGGGCGATTGCGCCACGCAGTTGGCCGAAAATAACGACGTCTCTCCCGGAAATCCGGCCTCGCAGATTGTCTGGACGGCGGCCGAGGATGGTCAACTGGCGGTCAACGTGCGCCATTACGATTGGACGATTTACAGCGCCGACACCGAGTACACGCTGGTGCTCGAGGAGGAATGATGACGATGGATGATTTGCGACGTTACGGATCGTTGGTCTTGACGGCATTATTGCTGCTCAGTGGGCTATTCACGCTCGCGGGGGGGACGATCTCACGCGCCCAACAGCCCACGCCGACACCGAAACACACGCCCACCGCCACTCCTGAGCCAACGGCCACTCTCGAACCGACAGCGACGTATACGCCGATTCCTACCTCCACATTGGCACCCACCGCTGAACCGGGCGAGGACAGGGATGACGACGAGCATTCTCCACCGCCGCCCACACCCACCTCGCTCCCCGTGCTCCTGCCGGAATCGGGGGGGATGCCCTCGGCATTCGAATGGTCGACGTTGTTTGTCATTTGCTGTTTGGTGGTTGGGTTATTGGGTGATTGGGTAATTAGGAGGAGGATGAGATGAATCGACGCTTTGCTCTTATATTTGCTTCGGTCGGCCTGGCGATGTCGCTCTTGCTGACCATGTTTTTCTTGATGACTAACGCCATGCCGGTTCAGGCAGCGCCGGCCCAGGACGTGCCTCCGGCGCCGCAACCAGCGCCGCAACCGGCGCCGCAACCAGCGCCGCAACCGGCGCTTGATGCGGCGCCGATGCAGCAGACGACGGTCACACCGACTTACGTCATCAGCGATAGCGTGACCGGCGGCGTGATTTACGACTGGATCGAGATCGCCGGCGACGGCGCTCGCGTCCCGCTCTCCGGCGATAACTGGGGCTCGGGCGAGGTGGACATCGGCTTCTATTTCCCATTCTACGACAACGTCTATCGCACCTTCCGAGTCAGCACCAACGGCTACGCCTATTTCGGCCAGGGGGCGGCCTATGGCGCGCACACGCCTATCTTCATTGGCAGTGCATCCCATCCCAACAATTTCATCGCACCCTTCGGGGCGGATCTCTACGTGCACCCCGACGTCTCGCGGGTCTACGTGCGACGGGATCCGGGGCGGACGGTGATCGAGTTCGTGGACATCCAATGGTGTTGCGGGTTGAACACTCCACACACCTTCCAGATCGTCCTCTATCCCGACGGGCGTATCCTCACCCAGTACCGGCAGGTGCGCTATTTGACCAATCCTGACCGGCGCGTGGTCGCCGGTATCGAGAACGCCGATGGCAGCGATGGCGCGGCTTACTTCCAGGGCTATTTCCAGGCGGATGACAGCCTGGATAACGACCTGGCGGTGCTCTACGACCCCGGCGACACCCTCTTCGGCCACCTGATCCTGGACACATCCGATCATTACCTGTGGGACGACCCCGGCTACCCGATCAGCACCAGCGCAACTCTGTTCAACCTTTCGGGCATCACCGACGTGTTCAGCCTGAACTACAGCCTGCAGGTGAGTTCCAGCGTCGTGCCTACCGCGAGCCTGTGGCCAGTCGACGTGCCGGAGACGGCCGCCGTCACCGTTACCGGACCGGTCACCAGTCCGGTCGTGCTCCCGTACCCTATCGCCAATCTCGGGGAGGCGACCTTCGATATCTCGGCCACGATCCCGGTCACGGCCGGCTGGTGGGACCTGGCGACGCTGGCGATCACCGCCAGCGCCCGCACCTCGCCCACCATCTCGACCACGCTGTTCATCACCTACGGCGTGGCTCACCGCGATCTATCCATCGAGAAGGTGCTGGCGCCGGATCAACCCCCGGCGCCGGGCGGCTATTTCCGCTACCGGCTCACGGTGCGGAACGGTGGCGAGCGACCAGCCCAGGCGCGAAATGTTCGGGTGACCGACACCCTGCCGCTTTCGACTACGTATGATGCGGATTATCCTCGTTTTGACCCACCTGGCGACGTCGGCACACTGCTGATGCCTGGGTTTAGCTGGGACGTGGGAGATATGGACGCCAACGACGTTGAGACCCTGGACGTCTATATACACACGCCGAGCACTGTCCCTACCGGGACCGTGTTGACCAACACGTGCGGCGTGACGACGTTGGACAGCATCGAATACGGCCCCTTTGACAACAACACCGCCGTGCACACCACGACACTGGTCTCTCCGGAGATCGACCTGGACGTCACCAAGCTGTTCATCGGCCCGCTGGGGACGAATCAGGTCGGCGCCGGGCACGTGGCGACCTACACCGTCGGTGTGGCCAACCGGGGCAACGTGCCGGTGACGGGCACCATCGTCACCGACGTCATCCCCCTCGGCACGACGTTCTACACGACTACCTGGCCGACGTTCACCCAGATGGCCGATGGCCGCACGCTGCTCTTCACCATCGGCACGGTCCTCAACGGCGATTGGAACGCGCACATCTTCCAGGTCGCCGTCAGTGTGCCGCTCACGACGCCGCTCGGCACGTGGCTGACCAACACCGTCCAGGTGACGACGACGGCCCCGCTCGATCAATTTGCCCAGGCGCAGGGGGACGAGGACGACGCGGTGATCCAGGTCATCGACCCGCGCGGCGACGCGGCGGTGTACAAAATGCCGGCCTCGCTGGGCGGCACGCCGGTGACGCCGGAACCGGGCGGCGACTACACCTTCTGGATCAGTTATACCAACTGGGGCAACGTCACCGTGTACACCGTCACCCTGACCGATACGCTGCCCATCTCCCACGTCGTGCTGCTGGAGGCCGGCCCGGCTGGCCTGGCCCAGCCAGATACGTCGACGCTGGGGCAGGTCTCGTGGACCATCGACGAGCTGGCGCCGGGAGCGGTGGGATGGACGCGGGTGCGCATCGGCATCGACGGGGACACGCCCCTGGGGACCCAACTGGTCAACACCGCCCACATCGCCGCCGCCGAGGGGCTGAACATCACCACCACCAACGACGTCAGCGTCGTCACTGTCACATTAGACGCAACTGACGTGACCATCGGCAAGGCGGTCACGCCGGCGGGAACGTTGCACGTGGATGATAGGATCACCTACACGGTGCGCTTCACCAACACCGGCGTGCTGACGGCCGATGGCGTGCGCATCGTCGACGACCTGCCCCCGGGACTGACCGACGTGAGTTGGATGACGAACACGGGCGGATGCGCCGTCGAACTACAGGAAGCGTCACCGACGCGGCTGCGCTGGCGAACGAAGCAAGCGATGGCCTCGGGCGACTGGGGCGAGATCGTGATCACCGCCCGGCTCGACCCCGACGCGACGTGGCCCGCCCAACCGCTCCTGACCAACCAGGCGACGATCGAGACGACGACCCGGGAGCGCCCAGACGACGACCCGAATGAGGCGCAGGTCTCGAATCCGGTGGCCCTGGCCTCGCCCTACGTCGTCAAGACCGGGCCGACGCTGGCCCTGGCGGGCGAGCGTATGACCTACACCATCGAGTACGGCAACGGCGGCTTGCTGCCGGCCGAGGGCGTGCGCCTGACCGATACGTTGCCGGTCAGCACGACGTACGTCGCCGATACGTCGGGCTTCACCGTGACGAGCGATACGACCTGGGTCGCCTGGAACGTCGGCGCGCTCCTCAGCGACACCACCGGGCTGACGTTCACCCTGGTGGTGAGCGTGTCGCCGGACGTGACGCCGGGCGTGGGATTGCGAAACGTCGTCGCGCTCACCAGCGAGACCTACGACGGCGACCGGAGCGACAACGAGAGCGTCTGGCTCACGCCGGTCGGTTTCGACCTCAGCAGTTCCCACAAATTGGTCAATGGGCAGGACAGCGCGCGGGTCGATCCGGGGACACCGGTCACGTATGCCATCGTCCTGGAGAACGCCGGTTCCTCCGACGTGACGGCGGTTTCTCTGACCGACCCGATCCCGGATCACACGACTTACGTCTTCGGTACAGCCAGCGCCACCGGCGGCGGCGCCGGTTACGACTCCGACGGCGACGCGATCACGTGGACGGGGACGGTCAGCGGCAGCGCCCAGGTGACGGTGACCTTCCAGGTGACGGTGGCCCAGGGGTTGGCCCGCGACACGGTCATCGTCAACACCGCCTACATCTCCGATGCGGTGCAGACGTTCGAGGCCAGCGCGCTGGCGACGGTCACGGGGCCCGATCTGTCCGGCTCGCACAAGACGGTCGACGAGCCTCAACCTAACCAAGGAGATCGCATCATCTACACCATCGTGCTGTCGAACAGCGGCGAGATCGACGCCGTCGGCGCATCCCTGGTGGACGGTCTCCCCCTGGACTACGTCGCATATGGCGGCGATGGATGGGCCAGCAGCGGCTCGTTGGGCGGCGGCGATCCCATCACGTGGACGGGCACGGTGACCCAGGGTCAGCGGGTGACGATCACGCTGCCGGTGACCGTCACCGCCGGGCCGGGCAACCGCTTCGTCAACACCGCCCGCATCGACGACGGCACGGCGGCGGACGAGATCGTGCGCAGTGTGGCCGTCCAAACGGCGCGTCCGGATCTGAATGTGCAAAAGATGGTCAGCCCGGGTGAATTGGCCAGCGGCGAACGGGTGACCTACACCATCGCCATCGCCAACAGCGGCGACGGCTGGGCCTACAGCGCGCTGCTGACCGATACGATCGAGGGCGGGACGTTTGCGCCCGGCGACGCGGCCGCCAGCAGCGGCGCGCTGGACGATAGCGCGCCGCCGACGCTCACCTGGACCGGGGAGATCACGCCCAACGGCGGCAGTATCTACATCACGCTCCCGGTGACGATCACGGCGATGCCCGGCGCTGACGTGCCGAACACCGTCTACGTGGACGACGGGTACGGGAACGTCGTCAGCGACACGACCTGGCTCCACGTCTACTCGGCCCCCGATCTTTCCGGCTCGACCAAGGCGGTGGATCGGGATGAGGCGCGAGCGGGGGAGACGTTGGTCTACACCCTGACGGTCGCCAACAGCGGCGAACTCCCGACGAGCTTCTTCGTCACCGATACGCTGGACGCCGACACAGTCTTTACCGGATTTTTGGGATCGCCGGCGGGGAGCGGCCACGCGGCCGGCGTGATCACGTGGACGGGCCAGGTCGCGGCATTGAACCAGGCACAGTTGGCCTTCGAGGCGGTCATCAGCGCCAGCGTCTCGGGCCGGGTGACGAACACGGCCCGTTTCGGCGGCGACGGGCAGGTCTACACCCGGACAGCCTCCACCGACATCCTCGTCCCGGCGGCGCTGACGGCGAGCAAGACGGTCGAGCCGGCCGGGCCGGTGGTCGCGGGCGGCGAACTGACTTACACCATCGTGGTGCAGAACGTGGGCGGCGCCCTGGGCCGGGCCGCCTTCACCGACACGATCCCCAACGACACGGCGTACGTGGGCGGCAGCGCCCGGGTCGTTCCGGAACCTCCCGTTCACGCGCCGCCGTCATACGACGGTTCGGCCGTGACGTGGGAGGACGATCTCGCCGCCGGGCAGACAGCCACGATCATCTTCCGGGTGCAAGTCGCGCCGGGCACGTTGACGGGCACGCAGATCACGAACGTCGCCGAGCTCCGGGAACTGAAGGAACCGGGCGAACCGTTCAGTGTCTCCGTAACAAACACCGTCGTCTCACCGGTCTTCACCGCGAGCAAGCGGGCGGAACCGGCAGGTACGGTGCTACCCGGGCTGCGGATCACGTACACCGTCGCCATCACCAACGTGGGTGGCGGCGTCGCGCGGGTGGCGGTGACCGACACGCTTCCCGTCAGCACGATCTGTGTCACGGATAGTCTCGCGGTCGATCCCAACACGCTGGCAGCGCCGGCGTGCGCCGATGGGATCCTGACCTGGCTGGATAACGTCAATGCGGAAAGCGTCGTCCGGCTGACCTACGTGGTGGTGGTGAGCGATGCGACGCCGCTCGGCACGGTGCTGGGCAACAGCGCCCTGCTGCGAGAGTTGAGCCAACCCGACGATCCGGTGACGGTCGAGGTGACGCACACGGTGGTCGCGCCGGCGCTGGACGCGGTGAAATACGTCGAGCCGGCGGGAGAGATTCTCGCGGGCGACCGGCTGACCTACACCATCGTCGTCAGCAACAGTGGGAGCGGGACGGCGCAGGTCGACCTCAGCGACCCGCTCCCGGCACACACCGGCTACGTGAGCGCCTCCGTGGCGCCGTCCACTCACGCGCCGCCGACCTACGACCCGGTCACGCCGACGGTGCGCTGGGGCGGCGACGTGGCGCCGGGCGAGTGGGTCACCCTGACGCTGGTGGTGACGACCGACCTGGACGCGCCAAACGGCGCGGTGCTAATCAACGATGTCTACGTGCAGGAGTTGAGTATGCCGGCCGAGCCTTTCACCCGCCGCGTGAGCAACACTATCCTCGCGCCCGCCTTGCGCGTGAACAAGACGGCGGACCCGGCAGGCGACGTGCTGTCTGGAGCGTATCTGAACTACGACGTGGTCATCGCCAACGACGGCGGCGCGACGGCGACGGTCTACTTCAGCGACACGATCCCGCCGGAAACGGCGCTCGTGACCGGCAGCGTGTCCATCGAACCAGACGTGTCCCCGCCGACCTACACCGGCGGCGCGCTGACGTGGCAAGGGACGGTCGGTTCTGGCGAAGCGGTGACGGTCTCGTTCCGGGCCCAGGTCGATCCGGGCGCGATCAGTGGCACGCTCGTCAGTAACCTGGCCTGGATCCAGGAAGTAGGCGGCGCCGGGCGGATCTATACGGATACGGCGACGAACACCGTGGTCGCGCCAACCCTGGAGACGGACAAGCAAGCGCTACCGGCGGGCGCCGTGCGACCGGGCGAGACGATCACCTACCTGATCTCGTTGCGCAATCCAACTGATGGCATCGTGCGGGCGGTTGTGACCGATACGGTCCCCACCTACACGCATTACGTCAGCGCTAGCGCGGGCATCCAGGTGGGCAGCGTGTCGCGCTATACCGGGCTCCAGGAGGTGACCGACTTGGTCTTTGACCCCCCGGTCTACGACCCCATCAACGACCGTTTGACGTGGGCGGGGGACGTGCTCTCGCGCCGGGTCGTCACGTTGACGTTCTGCGTGACGGTGAGCCTGGATGCGCCGGAGGGAGCGATCATCACCAACACGGCCCAAATCGTCGAGTTGTCAAATCCGGCTGTGATTTTGGAGCGCCGGGCAACGAACCCGGTCGTGACCCAGTTCGACATCTACCTGCCGTTGGTCCTGCGGAATAGCTAATTTGAGGCATATTGCCAACCCAGACTTCCGAAGTCTAGTGAGCTATTGCCGAGCTAAAGAGACCGTGTAGTTTTTTCATCGGTCGGAAGGACGATGAGAACACATGCAGGGGGTTCGAGAGTGGCTTCGTTACTCTCGAACCCCCTTAACTATTTTGGGGAAAGAAAGATGATCAAAACTTTAGCACGCATCGTCGTAGGGGGTGCGTATGTGTTGGCTATCCTGGCCCTGGTGGGGTTATTGACGTGCAATCTGCGGCTCTATGTCCCCAATCCCCCGGATCCCTCTTCGAAACGTGTAGCGGAGGAGGTGTGGGCTGAACTGCGATTCTTACGACACGCGCTCGACCGGGGGGCTGGAAAGGATATGCAACAGCTGTTTCCCGAGGGTGCTTTCTTCAGTCACGTCCTCTACGGCCTGGCGTGGGTGAACGTGGGGTTGCAGAGCGCGCCCGATTCACCGGAGCGACAGCAAGCCTTGTCAGAAGCCCGTTGGACCTGGGAGACGTTGGGGACGCCGGATTTGCTCCGACCCTTTGTGCGCGCGCGAACTTTATCGCCCGACTACGGCGTCTTCTATACGGGGTGGCGTAATTACCTGTTGGCTGGAATTTTGCTTTTGCAGGCGCCTGCTCAATTGGATGCACAGGAGTTGACTATCTTTGAAGAGCAGTGCGATCAGATCGCCCGGGCGCTGGAGGCCAACCCCACACCGTTCTTGCAGGCCTATCCCGGCGCCTCCTGGCCCGTCGATACGTTCCCGGCGCTTGTGTCATTGCATACCCATACGCAACTGGTGGACGGCCGTTACGATCCGGTGATTGAAGCGTGGATGGAGAGCTTGCACGAGCACCTGGACCCTCACACCAGACTCCTGCCCCATCTTGTCGATTATCGAACAGGCAGACAGATTCAAGGCACCCGGGCGACCTCACAGGTGCTCATCGTGCGCTTCCTGCTCGATATCGATCCAGATTTCGGCATCGCGCAATACCAGGCATTCCGTGCTCGTTACGTCGTCTATCTGTGGGGGTTGCCCGGTGTCCTGGAGTATCCCCAGGGCGTGTATGGCCAGACAGGGGACGTCGACTCGGGTCCTTTGATCAAGGGGGTGAGTTTGTCAGCGACCGCCATCATGCTGGGGACCAGCCGGGTCTATGGCGACGTCACGGTATCGGATGCAATCTGGCACGCTGGCGAGTTGTTGGGATTTCCTGTGCGTTACGGGGGGATGAAACGGTATTGGTTGGGGCAAATGCCGGTTGGCGATGCGTTTGCCGTGTGGTCGAAGACGGCTGTGCCCTGGCTCGAGTCGATACCGCGCAGGACGTATCATCCCATCATACCCTGGTGGTGGCGGATTCCCTTGAACGGCCTGTCGCTAGGGATAGGGATCGTGATCGTGCTGATGGTCAGGGGCATTGAGCGGGTAGTCTGTCATTGGAAATCCGAATAGGGCCTTACAGGGCCGGGTTCTTTGGGATTTCGCATGGTCACGGTGAGAGATTAGCCACGAATTGCACGAATTAACACGAAAAACCCAAAGATTAGTGACAATTCGTGTAATTCGTGGCAAAAAATTGACCGCTTGCTAAGCCGACCATGCGAACTACCAGAGAGCCGTCATGGAAAGCCGACCTGCGCAGCCAGACGATGTAGGGCGAGTTCCCATACTCGCCGCCTGGGCGGGTTGGCATTGCAGGCGTCGTCGTGTATAATCGAAGCAAATGCGCGTTTCTGTCATTGCCACTGTGTTGAACGAGGTCCATAGTCTCCCCCGGCTCCTGGATAGCCTGGTCGCTCAGACCCGCCCGCCGGACGAGGTCGTCGTCTGCGACGGCGGCTCGACCGATGGGACGCTGGCGCTGCTGGAGGCGGAGGAACGGTTGCCGTTGCGGATCGTTCGCCGGCCGGGCAATATCTCGCAGGGGCGCAACGCGGCCATCGAGGCGGCGACGGGGGACGTGATCGCCGTGACCGACGCCGGTGTGCGCTTGAGTCCGCACTGGCTGGAGACGATCACCGCGCCTTTCGAGGACGCGGGCGTTCGGGCACAAGCGGTCGCCGGCTTCTTCGTCCCCGACCCGCAATCGGTGTTCGAGACGGCGATGGGGGCGACGGTGCTCCCGGAGGCGCGCGAGATCGACGTGCAACCTCCGGTTGCCAGGCGCTTCCTGCCTTCCAGCCGCTCGGTCGCCTTTCGCAAGACGGTCTGGGAGACGGTGGGCGGTTATCCGGAATGGCTGGATTATTGCGAGGATTTGATCTTTGACTTCCGTGTCAGAGACCGGTACGGGCCGTTCGTCTTCGCCCCCGAGGCCGTGGTCTATTTTCGCCCCCGGACCAACTTGCGCGCTTTCTTCGTGCAGTATTACCGCTACGCCCGGGGCGACGGCAAGGCGGACCTGTGGCGCAAGCGGCACGCGATCCGTTACCTGACCTACCTGGTCGCTGTCCCTCTCATCGGCCTGGCCAGTGTCTTAAGCAGTCCCTGGTGGTGGACGCTGTATTTGATCTCGGTTCCGGGGATGTTCTGGACCGGGTGGCGGCGGTTGGTGCGCTCGTGGGGTGGACTGAGTTGGGGACAGCGGGCCCGAGCAGCGCTGTGGGTGCCCGTCATACGGGTCGTGGGGGACGCGGCGAAGATGCTCGGCTATCCGGTGGGGTTGTGGTGGCGCTGGCGAAATCGCTCCCGGGTGCCGGATTGGCGGAGAAGTTAAGGCCGAGTGGCATCGGCTAAATGTGGCAGGAATTCAACACGTCAAGCCTTTTCGTTGACTTATCCAGGTTGGTATTGGTTGGGGCGTATCTACAAGTTGGGGGAGCGCAGATAGCCCTGTGCTTTTTTGCCACGAATTGTACGAATTTTTGTATCTTCTCAATAAGTTGGGGAGCTGTGACCGGTCTCCCGACCGAGCCACAGCGGGCACGGTCAGGAGACCGGCCCGAGCGAGTTTGCCCCGGTTTATTGAGATGATACGAATTTTTCTTCTTTTCTTCGTGTTAATTCGTGGCTGATTTGTGATGCTCCCCTACCTAGCGCCGCTGCCTAGCAGCGCGCGCACTACAAACAAAGCTCAAAGTATTTGAAACACACCCATTGGGAATGATAAATTGTCAGTCATTAGTGATAGCTCTGGGGCTTGCACTTGAAGTCTTATAACATTTCCCCGGAAAAGCGGGCGCAGATGATGGCGCTCCTGGCGATGGCCTGGGACGGGCAGTGGTTTCTCAAGGTGTGTGACGCCCATGGTTGGGAAGAGGCGACACGGCTGAACGCCCAGGTGCGGGCTTCGTTCGGCCGCATCGAGATGCGGCGCATATTACGGGCACTGGGAAAACGTCGGGCGGACGACCTGGGCGATGCAGCGCGTATCCTCTACACGTACTTCCAGGAGGTATTGGCCGCCGGTTTCGACGCTGATTTCGTGATGGCGGAAACCAGGCTTGAAATTACCGTCACCCGCTGCGCGGCCCTGTGGGGGGCGAAACGGGCGGGGTTTGAACGGCACGAGCAGGCGTGTATCGCCTGTCGCGGTCTGTGGCACGCTTATTTCGAGATACTGTTGCCCGATCGTCCGGTGAAAGCTGAGATGAGGGAGCAAATGGGTTGTGGGGCGGGACGATGCAAAATCGTCATTGAAAAAGGGAGAGTTTACGATGACCAAAGATAAAGAGCAAGGTGCGATATTTAGTGCTGAGGGAGTCCGCAAACTGTTGGAAAAGCACGGCGGAGAGACGCTGAACGACGACGAGCGGGCGCTCCTGTTGGCGTTGGTCGAGACCGACGCTGCGACGGGCCGCTCGCTCAGTGAGAAGGAAAAGGCCGCCCTGGAGAAGCTGAAATCGCAGGTGGAGGATTATAACGCCAGCGACCTGGCCCAGGCCATCATCCATATGGTCACGTCGGAACCGAAAGAAGGCCGCAAGATGGATTGGCCGGATGTGAGAAGGGGACGCCGCGAGGGTGAAGAGTAGAAGCCGTCAGAAACAAAGATGAGTCGAAACGATAAACAGAAGGTCAGCCGACGGTGGTTTCTGCGAGGCGCAGCGACGCTGGGAATCGCGACGCTGACCCGGCAGATGGGACATCGTTTGAATGGACCGCTCGACGTCGGGGCGTCCTTCACCGGGCAGGAGCCGGATCCCACGCAGGAAGAGCATCACGTCTACCTGCCCCTGGTCGCCAGGAATGTGGGAGCGGCGGCGCACGGGCCATCGAAACTGGGCCTGCACACCCAGAATCCTGACGGGGCACCTTCGTTCGTGGAGGCGGTGCACGAGGCGGGCGCTTACGTGGCCTTGGTGAAGGCGTTGGGGGACTTCGGCTACTTGCGGCGCGTGAAAGCGATCTCACCGGAGACGACGACGGTGGGACGGTGTGCGCCGACCAGCGAGACGCCGGAGGCGATCCCTATCGGCGGCGATCCGGCCGAAACGGCAGCTGATCTAATGGCCCGCCACATACCGCGTTGGGCGTACGAGGCGGACGTGGTCGATTATTGGGAGATTCTGAACGAAAATACGCCGCCCACCGTCGCCGGGCACGTCTGGCTGGCCCAGTTCTTCATCGAGGCGATGGACATCGCCGAGGCGAACGGCCACAAGCTGGCTATTTTCTCCTACAGCACCGGCGTCCCCCAGTGGCACACGTGGGAGGCGATCGTGGAGACGGGCGTCTTTGCGCGGGCCAAGGCTGGCGGGCACGCGCTGGCGCTCCACGAATATGATTGGCCGGTCATCGACCAGCGCTGGAACGAGCCTACCGAGGATCTGCCCCCTTATGGGGATCGAGGGGTGCTGGCGGGCCGGTACCGGTACCTGTACCGGGATTTTCTCATCCCTCGCGACGAGGTCGTGCCGCTGCTCATCACCGAGGGGGGGCTGGACCCGGTCGTAGGCGGCCCCGATATGGCGCAGCCCTGGCAAGCGCGCTACGTGGATAACATGGCCTGGTACGATACGCTGATGCGGGAGGATGATTACGTCGTCGGTTCGGCGATGTTCACCCTGGGGCCCACGAACACCTGGCGGCGCTATGATTACGAGGAACTGCTGTGGCCCGGGAATGACTACGGGTCGAATTTCCTCGATTATATCGTCTCGTTGAAGGATGCGTGAGAAGTGGCAAGTAGGCAAGTTGCAAGTGGGCAAGT
>Ga0129302_1001572_pt1 | contig 16966 bp, 14 predicted proteins | sample BlaSprsedimmetaG_FD_94476 | JGI IMG/M metagenome (GOLD analysis project Ga0129302, IMG submission 94476) | Hot spring sediment bacterial and archeal communities from California, USA to study Microbial Dark Matter (Phase II) - Blank Spring... | ecosystem: Environmental > Aquatic > Thermal springs... | reverse complement strand
GGTACGACATGATACCTCTCGTATTAGAAAATAAGGTGTTCATCGACGGAGAATTACAGGAAGCGGCATAGGCAATAACCGGAGGGTACGGAACTCAATCCACAACATTTGACAATATCTCATTTTTCGAAGGGAGGCTGGGAGACGTTATGTCCCGGCTGGGGGCCGTATCCACCGCCGATCCGGAGCGCGACAGGCTTCTGATCAATGCCCTGCTTACCGACGCCAACCCGGTGATTATTTTCCCCGAAGGCCAGATGATCAAAGACAAGAAGATCATCGAGAAGGGACGCTACATCGTCTTCAATACCGGCGGCAGAAGGCCGCCTCACACCGGGGCGGGGCGCATCGCCCTGCGGTCCCAGTTTCTGCGGGAAGAGCTGCGGCTGTGTTACGAACGGGGGGACACCTCGTCCATTGAAGAACTGGCCCGTCATTTCGATTTCAACCCGGCCGATATAGACGCCATACTGGCAAAAGAAACTGTCATCATACCGGTGAATATCACCTACTATCCGGTATGCGCGGCAGAAAACATCATCAGCAGGGTGGCAGCAAGGCTGGTGGAAAATCTTTCCGATCGGACCGTCGAGGAAATGGAGGTCGAGGGCTCCATGTTCACGCGGGGTGTGGATATCGACATAAACTTCGGTCACGCCATACCGATGAAGCGATACGTCAAAAAAAACGCAGGCCTGCGCAGGATGCTTGCGGACGGAAAGCTCTACCTCAACCCGGAAGAGCTGAAACGCGCGGGGCCGTTCAAAAAAATTTATGTCAGCATCATGTACGAGTACATGGCAGCCATTTACGCCATGACGACCGTCAATCACGATCATATTTTTTCATACATCCTTGCAAAATATAAAAAAGACAGGATAGGGGAGAATGATTTCAAGAACCGCGTGTTCCTGGCGATTGACAAACTGCGCCGGTCCGGCCTGAACAATTACCACCGATCGCTGGACCAGCCTCAGTGGACGCTGCTGAGCGACGATTTTCACGAGAAGTACGACCGTTTCGTTAAACTGTCCTGTGCGGAGGGTCTCGTCACAACCGGCAAGGGTTTTCTTGTCAGGAACAATGAGCGTTTCAGCGCCGCCTATGAATTTCACACCATCAGGAAGGACAACATCGTCGAGGTTCTGACCAACGAAATAGAGCCCCTGAAAAGCCTGACCAGATCGTTTGATCGCCTCATGCTGCTTCCGGCAGGTCTCACGAGAAAAAAAATCAGGGACCATTTCAAGGCCCTGGACCGGAAGATTTTCGAGGACGATTACGATCGTTATTACAGTGAGGGAGAAAGTAAGCCGAAAACCATCGGCGCGCCCTTTTTCATGAAACACCTGTTCAGCCGGAAGGGGCTGGTCCTGGTGCACGGGTACATGGCGGCGCCCGAAGAAATCAGGCCGCTGGCCGACTACCTCTACGGGCACGGCTATGCCGTTTACGGGGCACGTCTTCGGGGACACGGGACGGCGCCGGAAGACCTGGCGACCCGCACCTGGGAAGACTGGTATGAATCGGTGGGACGCGCGTATATTATTATGAAAAATTCCATGAAGTCTCTCGCCATCGCGGGTTTTTCGACCGGGGGGACCCTGGCGCTGTTGCAGGCGGCAAACAAGCCGGGCAGATTCAGGGCCGTGGTGACCATAAACGCTCCGCTCAGATTGCACCATATTTCATCGAAATTCGCGTCGTTCGTTGTCGCCTGGAATACTATTCTGGCGCGATTCAAGGTGGATAGAGGCAGAATGGAATTTGTGACGAACGAACCGCAGAACCGGCATATAAATTATTTCCGCAATCCCGTGAGCGGTGTGCGCCAGCTGGAAAAGCTCATGGATGTTGTTGAAGAGAGGCTGAAGGATGTCATTGATCCCGTACTGGTCGTGCAGGGCGCGCATGACCCGGTGGTGAATCCGGTGAGCGGATCTGAAATATATAAAAAGGCCGGTTCCGAAAAAAAACGCTTCATAGCCGTAGAAGCTGATTACCACGGCATTCTGTGGAAAGAAAAATTGGACGATGTCACAGGCGGAGTTCTTGATTTTCTCAAAGAGACATGCCCGTGACCGCGGCGGCGTGAGTTTTATCACTATATAAAAATTTTGTTCTGTTATTCTCCGACCCCGACCAGGTTTCTTATAGTATTCCGGCGTGTCGCGGCCAGGAAAATCCACATAACAGCTTACAGCAAAACCGCCAGTTGGTCGGCCAGGGCGAGGCCGCGGCGGGTGGGCACGATCCTGCCGGCCCTGCGTTCGAGCAGGCCGTCGGCGAGGCATTGCCGAAGTATATCGCTTCCCGGCGGTTCAAGCAGAACTGGGTCGCTCGAGCTTATTCCTTCTATTGTTCTCAGTCCCAAAAAGACGCGTTCCAGTCGCAGGTCCCTGTCGGTGAGAATTTCCGTTTCTTCCACGGGGCGCCGGTTTTGTTCGAGATCGGAAATATAGCGCTCGAGCGAGGCGTGGTTCCACCAGCGCCGGTTACCCGAAAAAGAATGGGCGGACGGTCCCAGACCAAGGTACGTCACGTGATTCCAGTATTTCATGTTGTGCCTCGATCGAAACATTTCCCGCCGGGCGAAGTTCGACACTTCGTAATGAATGTAGCCATCCTTTTCCAGGCGTTCCGAAGTGGTCATGAAGAAATCGTACCGTTCATCCTCACCGGGAAGTTCCACGTCGCCGTCGGCGAACCGCCGACCCATCGGCGTGCCGGTCTCCAGGGTCAACTCGTAGCAGGAAAGGTGTTCCGGCTTCCAGCGCAACGCTTCTTCCAGGGTGACCTTCCATGATTTCATTGATTGCCCCGGTACGGCGTAGATTAAATCGAGGCCGATGTTGTCGTAACCGCTGTTTCTTAAAAGATTTATCGATGTCCGGCAGTCTTCGGAATCGTGCCGCCGTCCGAGGTATGCCAGAACCGTGTCGTCGAAGGACTGTACCCCCAGGTTGACGCGGTTGACGGGGGTATCGCGCAGGACTGACAGAAAATCCTCATCGATGTCGCCGGGATTTGCCTCGATGGTGACTTCGCAGTCGCCCGAGATGGTGAAAGCTTCGTACGCGCCGTCGAGAACAGCCGCAAGCTCGTTCGGCGAGAGAACCGACGGCGTCCCGCCGCCGAGATAAACCGTATCGAAATGTTCGAATTCGCCTTTGTACCAGTTCATTTCCCGACGCAGGGCGTTGATCCAGGAGGGAATCGCCGACCGGTCCGTCACGGAATAAAAGTTGCAGTAAGGACACTTGGTAACGCAGAAAGGAACATGAATGTAAAGGCCGGGCAGGGTGCTTGTATTATTGTCCGGTATCATGGCAGAACCTCCCGCCACCCCGTACTTTCTCCATTGTGTAAAAGAAAAATGCGGGGAAAGGTATAGTGCCTTCAGCCCTTGTCTGACTTGAGCACCGACACGAAGGCGCTCTGGGGAATCGACACGGAACCAACCATTTTCATCCGTTTTTTACCCTTTTTTTGTTTTTCCAGCAATTTTCTCTTCCGGGTGATGTCGCCGCCGTAACACTTGGCGGTCACGTCCTTGCGGAAGGCCGAAATAGTCGTCCGGGCGATGATCTCGCCCCCGACGGCTCCCTGAATGGCGATTTTGAACATCTGCCGGGGAATTTCTTCCTTGAGGCGTTCGCATGTGTTCAGCGCCCGTTCCCGGGCCACTGCGCGGTTCACGATCTGGGAGAGTGCGTCTACTTTTTCGCCGTTTACCAGAATGTCGAGCAGGACAAGGTCGCTTTCCCGGTAGTCGATGATGTCGTAATCGAAGGACCCGTAGCCCTGGGTCAGCGACTTGAGGCTGTCGTAGAAATCGTAAATCACGCTTGAAAGGGGAAGTTCGAACTGTAACTCAACCCGTTCGGGACTGGGATAGTTGATATGCGAGTTCTCGCCCCGGCGGTCGATGCAGAGCTTCATGACCGCTCCCAGGTATTGCTCGGGGAACATCATGGTGGCCCGAATGTAGGGTTCTTCGGCTTTTTCGATGGACATGGACTCCGGATAGTGGGCCGGGTTTTCAATGTAGACTGTTTCGCCGTTTTTCAGGATGAAGCGGTAACGGACGCTGGGCACGGAAAGAATAATAGAAAGGTCGTACTCCCGTTCAAGCCGTTCCTGGACGATATCAAGGTGCAGAAGGCCCAGAAACCCGCAGCGGAACCCCTGGCCGAGCGCGACCGACGAATCCTTCTGGTAGGTAAAGGAGGCGTCGTTGAGCTTGTACTTTTCCAGCGCGACGACCAGTTCTTCGTAATCGTCGGAGGCTATGGGATAGATGGATGCGAAGACCACCGGCTTTGCCTCCTTGAATCCAGGCAAGGGCGCCGCGCAGGGGCGGCGGTCGTCGGTGATGGTGTCACCCACGGAAACGTCGGCGACGTTCTTGATGCCGGCGATAAGGTATCCGACATCACCCGCTTCGAGTTGTTCTTTCTTTTCGCGCACCAGTGAAAAACGGCCGACTTCCTCGACGCGATAGACGGTATCGTTGTGCATGAAACGGACGGCCTGCCCTGCTTTCATAATCCCGTCGAATACTCGGCAAAAGACAACCGTTCCCCGGAAGGCATCATACTGGGCGTCGAAAATAAGCGCCGACAGGGGCTTGTCGGCATCTCCCCGGGGCGGGGGAATCCGCTGCACTATCGCTTCCATGATGTCGGAAACGCCGGTGCCTTCCTTGGCCGAGCAAAGAATGCTGCCGAAGGGATCGAGCCCGAGTTCGTTCTCGATCTGTTCCATGACTCTTTCCGTGTCGGCGGCGGGAAGATCGATCTTGTTGATGACGGGAATGATCTCCAGGTCGTGTTCCATGGCCAGATAGAGATTGGCCAGGGTTTGGGCCTGCACGCCCTGGGCGGCGTCGACCAGGAGCACAACGCCCTCGCAGGATGCCAGCGAACGTGACACTTCATAGGAAAAATCCACGTGTCCAGGGGTGTCGATGAGGTTCAGGTAATAGGTTCCGCCGTCCTGCGCACGGTAGGGGAGTGTAATTGCCTGGCTTTTAATGGTAATGCCCCGCTCACGTTCTATGTCCATGGTGTCGAGAATCTGGTCCCTGAACGTACGGCTGTTGGTAAGACCCGCGAGCTGGATCATCCGGTCCGCCAGGGTGGACTTTCCGTGATCGATATGAGCGATGATGCTGAAATTGCGAATACTGTCCATGAAGCTGCTTTCGAGAAAAAAAGCCTTCCGGTAAAAGGGAAGGCTTTTGTTGTCTGGTAGAAAGTGAGGATACTAGCCGAGTTTCTTCAGCAAATCCTCCGATACTTCCTTTACTCCCGGGCTGCCGTCGACGCTGATGACGTTGACCCGCTCCTTGAAATAATTAATGGCCGCCATCGTCCCGCTTTCTGTATCATAGTATATGTTGTGCCGCTTGTCGATGGCCGCTTCGTCCTGATCGTCGGCGCGGGTGGAAAGCTCTCCGCCGCAGACGCGGCAGACGAACGTGCCGTCCTTTTCAACCGGCTTGATCGCGTCAATGTAAATATTATTGGGATGGTTGTTGTCGTTTACGCACAGACGGCGTCCCATGATGCGATTCTTCGCGATCCCGCGGTCAAGCTGGATTTCGATCACATAATCCAGGGGGATATTCTCCTTCGTGAGAGCTTCGTACATGGCTTCGGCCTGGGCCAGGTTCCGGGGAAACCCGTCGAGAAGCCATCCGCCGGAGCAGTCCGCTTCCTTGATGCGGTTGAGGATCATGGGAATAGTGATCTCGTCGGGAACCAGTTCACCTTTGTCGATATAGGTCTTTGCCTTGTTTCCCAGCTCCGTGCCTCCCTTGATGTTCTGCCTGAAGATGACGCCCGTTTCAATGTGGGGAACGTTGAATTTCTGCTGGATGATTGCTCCCTGGGTTCCTTTGCCGCTCCCGTTGGGGCCGAAAATAATAATATTCATGAAGGACTCCTTTCGATAAAAGTAATCGAGCCGAAAAGGTGCCCTCTTATAAGAAATTATTCAACAAAGGGCAAGAAAAATAGTGCGGCGGGGCGTTCCCGGACCACCCGGCCGATCCCGTTCGACGTCGCTACGAGTAATGTTCCGGTCCGGGGAACGTGCCGTCTTTGACCTCGTCGCAGTACTCGCGGAAGGCTTTTTTCATCGTTCCCGCCAGGTCGGCGTATTTCTTGACGAATTTCGGCGTAAATTTTTCGTACATGCCGAGCAGGTCGTTGACCACCAGCACCTGCCCGTCGCACTGCGGTCCGGCGCCGATGCCGATGGTCGGTATGGCCAGACTTTCGGTGATTTCTCCCGCCAGCGCCGCCGGTACCGCTTCGAGGACGATCGCGAATGCGCCAGCTTCCTGGAGAAGAAAGGCGTCTTCCTTGATGCGGAGCGCCGCCTCTTCGGTTTTCCCCTGCATCCTGAAGCCCCCCATCTGGTGAATCGACTGCGGGGTCAGCCCCAGGTGACCGACGACGGGAATGCCCGACGCGGTCATTCGTTGAACCGCTTCGACGATCTCGCGGCCTCCCTCGACCTTGACGCCGTGTGCGCCCGCTTCTTTCATGAGGCGTCCCGCGTTTTCCAGGGCGCTTTCCACCGATGCCTGGTATGACATGAATGGCATGTCGGCGATGACCATGAGGCGCTTGGCGCCGCGCGTCACGGCACTGGTGTGGTGGATCATGTCCTCCATGGTGACGGGGATGGTGTTGTCGTATCCGAGCACAACATTGCCCAGCGAGTCACCCACGAGTATCATGTCGACGCCCACCTCGTCCATCATGGCGGCCGTTGAATAGTCATAGGCGGTGAGCATGGTGATCTTTTCACCGTGTTTTTTCTTGTCAAGAATGGTCATCTTCGTGACGGCGCGCGCCTTTCCCTCTTTACTCATTTCAGACCATCTCCTTTCAGAAGCGCATCTAATTCCGCTGACTTTTCTTCGGAAATGCGCCTGTTTTTTACGGCGATGCCGAGGGCGCCGCGACCCAGCTCCCGGTACAGCGGCAACGTTTCCGGCGCCTTCTCGGCGAGAATATTCAGGTGACTCCGGACCGTCATAACGTCTCCCCGGACGATCGGGCCCGTCAGAGCGCCATCGACGCCGTTTTTCGCGATATTATCGATTGTTCCCTGTACCAGCGGCAAAACGGCCCTGACCGCTTCTTTCGAATCGAGGCCGAGCGTCCCGTACAGAGAAACGACAATATTCATTAGTGAAACAAGATAGTTGGAAGCGAAACAGGCGGCGGCGTGATACAGCGGCTTGTCTTCGTCAGGCAGAAAAAATGAGACGCCGCCCAGGTCGTGAACCACCTGAAGCGCCCAATCGCGGATTTCATCCTCGGCCGTGACGGCAAAGGTGCTTCCCGGAATGGACCGAATACTGCCATCAAGATCGGCGAATGACTGAAGCGGGTGTATGCAGGCAACGCGTGCTCCGGCTGCGCGTGCCGGGTTCAGGAGGTCGAGGCCTCCCGCGCCGCTCATGTGGACCACTCGTTTGCCCGGTCCGAGGACGCCTTCTTCAGCGAGGTAACTGCAGACGCGTCTGATCTGGTCATCCACAGTGGTGATAAAAATGGTGTCGGCCAGTTCGGCCGCCCGGACGGGGTCGGTAAAAGTTCGTCCGCCCGTGAGGCGGTTTCCCTGTTCAAGTGCGGTTTTAGAAATATCGGCAAGAGCGGTGACGGTGTACCCGACGGATTTGAGGAGACAGCCGATTGCCGTGCCTACCTTGCCGGTGCCTATAATCGCGATGGCTTCTTTTCCCATGTTTCGTCTCCGCAGCGCCGGGGCCATAAAAAAACCTTCGGACTGATGTCGGAAGGGTTGGTGCCTCCGGAATGCGTGGCTGTGTAACCGTTCGTCTCAGTCCCTCGAGGGATCCAAGCTATGACATGGGCAATCCCTTACCACGAAGCCGTGACGATTGTCAACGGAACCTTGCTCCCCCGGAATCCGCGAGTGATTGTCTGCAGAGCACGATATCGAGTCATCAGTATGGAACGTTGCAGTGAGGTCTTTGAATCCGGATACCGGCCCGTGTGCCCGCAAGGGTATTCGCCGGTATGACGACATTCCTGATTTGTAAGGTTCTTCAAGGGTCTTACAGTATGAAACGTCGAATCAAATAAAAGAGATGGTGCAGACGCCCGGCCTTCTTTTCGCTAAAACACCTTGTCAGGTCGGATTGAGTTGCTATATTACATGAATAAAAGGAAACAATAACCCGGGAGAAGATGTGAATGACCGAAATTGATCTCATGGTTTTTGATTTCGACGGTACGCTGGTCAGTTCGGGCCGTGATCTTGCGGCAGCCGTCAACCACGCTTTGGCGGAAACGGGTCTTCCCGTCCGCCGTGAGGAAGAAATTCGCGGTTTTATCGGCGACGGAATCGGCACCCTGGTCGAGCGGGCACTCGGTCAGGAACACGCCGCACTGGCGCCGCAGGTTCTGGAAATATTTTCCGCGTATTACTGGGAGCATCTTCTCGACACCACGAATCTCCATCCGGGAGTGCGGCGGATGTTGGAACATTTTCGGGGAACGAGAAAAATTATCGTTACCAACAAGAGAAAGGCCTACACGCTGAAAATTGCGGAGGGATTGAACATAGAGGAGTATTTTGAGGAAATCGTGTGCAAGGATTCGGAACCATACGCGAAACCTGATGAACGCCTGCTAGCGCCCCGTCTCGCGGAATACTCGGTCGACAGGAAACGGACCGTCGTGGTAGGCGACGGTGTGAACGACGTCATGCTGGCGAAAAACACGGGCGTTCTCAGTTGCGCCTTTCTGAACGGTCTGACGGACCGGGAAGGACTCATTGCCCTGCAACCCGATTATCTCTGTGAGTCCATGGACGAACTGCCGGCATTGTTTCAGCGAGTTCTTTCGATTGACCGGGAGTGACGGCGCCGTCAGGGACAGAGCATTGATTGATCGAACGGATGGATAATGTTTGCCAAGGTACTGAAAACAATAAAAAAGTACGGTATGATCGACCCAGGAGAGCGGGTGGGAGTCGCCGTATCCGGCGGAAGTGATTCCGTCGCCCTGCTGACCGTGCTTCATGACCTGGTGCCGCGAGGCGGTTTCTCGCTCGTCGTCGTTCATGTTCACCACGGATTACGGGGCGCCGAGTCCGACCGTGACGCCGATTTCGTAAAGACCCTTGCGGACGGCCTCGGACTTCCACTGGCGACGGGGACGATTCCTCCCGGCACGCTGTCCGATGGAGGGGGAGCTTCTCTGGAAGATCGCGCACGACGTGAACGGTACCGGATTTTCGACGAAATCGGAAAGTTACACGGTCTCACGAAAATGGCCCTGGGCCACACGCTGGACGACCAGGCCGAGACGGTACTCATGAAGTTTCTCCGCGGGGCCGGTGCGGCCGGTCTGAGAGGTATGCTCCCTGTCAGGGACGGATTTTTCATTCGTCCCCTTCTCGAGACAACGCGGCGCGAAATACAGGAATTTCTCGACAAACGGGGAATTTTATACGTGACGGATTCGACGAACGAGGACGACTGCTATCTGAGAAACCGGATCCGTCGGCGAGTGCTGCCGGAATTGGCGGAATTGGTTAATCCGAATCTCGCGGAAACGCTCGAACGAACGGCCGAGATCTTCAGGGACGAAGAAGACTGGCTTAAGGAAATGACGAATTCAGCCGCCGATCGACTTGGACTGCGTTTCGACCGTGTGCCCGTCGAGATCGATCTTGCAAAATTACGTGATTGTAACCGGGCGCTTCAACGCCGATTGATCAAGTTGTGCCTGAATTCGGTTCCGGTTGGCGGACCCGAGCGGGGGTTTGAACACGTGGAAGCTGTTCTGTCCCTGGTCGAGGGCGATAATCCGTCGGGACGTCTTGACCTCGGTGGAGGGTTGGAGGCGCGGCGGGAATACGACCGCCTCGTCGTTGGCCGCCGTCCGGAACCGGATGAGACTACGGTGGGAACATCCTTTTCATGTGTTGCCCGTTGCCCGGGCGTAACGCCGATAGACGCGATAGCCCGGTCCCTGAGCCTGGAAATGGTCGATAAGGCCGGCGCTGGAACGGCCGGGATAGCCTTTATGGACATGGATACCATCGATGGTTTGCTGACGGTGAGAAATGTTTTGCCGGGGGACCGGATTCAGCCCCTCGGGATGAAGGGACACAAAAAACTGAAATCCCTTTTCATCGATGCCAAGGTGCCCCGCCGGCTTCGCTGCCGGATTCCGCTGCTTGCCGACGCCCGGTCAATTATCTGGGTTCCGGGTATCTGCCTGAGCGAGCGGGTCAGGGTGAGAAAGGAGACCAGGGCGGTGATGAAAGCAGAAATTGTTTGATATTTTCACAGAATTTTGATTAATGAGGGATCGTGCGCGCGTGCCGATGAAAAGGCGTGAAAAAGGTTATTCCACTTTCCCTTACGAATCCCCTGAAAGCAGGTATTCAGGTACAATTCCCGCTCTTTCAGGCCGACGCTTTATCTGCCGGTAAAAAGTTTTTGCAGGATACAAGGAGTTTTCCATTGTGAATCAATTTCAGAAAAACATAGCCATGTGGATCGTGGTGTGTCTTGTTTTTATTTTTCTCTTCCAGATGTTCCAGCAACCGGGCAGCAGGGACGATACGCTTATATTCAGTGATTTTCTGGCTCACGTGGACCAGGGGAAAATAAGGGAAGTGACTATACAGGGCGACTCCGTCACGGGGACTCTCAGCGACGGCAGCGCATTTAAAACACATGCACCTCCCGGCGCGGATATTGTCTCACACCTGCGCGATAAAAACGTTCGCATCGCGGCGAAACCGGCCGAAGGGACCTCCTGGTTTATGACGATCCTCATTTCCTGGTTTCCGATTATTCTGCTCATCGCCGTCTGGGTGTTTTTCATGCGCCAGATGCAGGCGGGCGGGGGCAAAGCCATGTCCTTTGGAAAAAGCAAGGCCAGGCTGATGACCGAACAGGCGAAGAAGATCACCTTCAATGACGTGGCGGGCATCAACGAGGCGAAAGCCGAGCTGGAAGAAGTCGTGGAGTTTTTGAGTGACCCGAAGAAATTTACCAAGCTGGGAGGACGGATTCCCAAGGGTGTTCTGCTCGTGGGCCCTCCGGGAACGGGCAAGACCCTCCTGGCGAGGGCTATTGCCGGGGAAGCGGGTGTTCCCTTTATGAGTATCAGCGGGTCCGACTTTGTTGAAATGTTCGTGGGCGTCGGCGCTTCCCGCGTTCGCGACCTGTTCGTGCAGGGAAAGAAAAGCGCCCCCTGCATCATTTTTATCGACGAGCTGGACGCCGTGGGGAGACACCGTGGCGCGGGGCTCGGCGGCGGCCACGACGAACGTGAACAGACGCTCAATCAGCTTCTTGTTGAAATGGACGGGTTTGAATCAAACGAGGGCGTGATCATCATGTCGGCCACGAACCGCCCCGATGTGCTCGATCCGGCACTGCTCAGGCCGGGCCGTTTCGATCGGCAGGTTATCGTTCCCCTGCCCGATGTGAAGGGGCGGGAAAAGATATTTGAAGTCCATGCCAAGAAGGTGCCCCTGGCGACCGATGTTGATTATTCCGTCATCGCGCGCGGTACTCCCGGCTTTTCCGGCGCTGATATAGAAAATCTCGTGAACGAAGCGGCGCTTTCGGCGGCCAGGAAAAACAAGGAACTGGTTGAAATGGAGGACTTCGAGTACGCCAAGGACAAGGTCATGATGGGGGCCGAGCGGCGCAGCATGGTCATCAGCGAGGAGGAAAAACGCAACACCGCGTATCATGAGGCGGGACACGCCCTGGTGGCGCGCCTTCTTCCCGGCACCGATCCGATTCACAAGGTTACGATTATTCCACGCGGCAGGGCGCTGGGTGTGACGCAGCAGCTTCCCACGGAAGACAAGCACACCTATCCGAAAAAATACCTTATCAACAACATTGCCATTCTCCTGGGCGGGCGAGCAGCCGAGGAACTGGTTCTGGAAGATTTTACCACGGGCGCCGGCAACGATATCGAGCGGGCGACAGAGCTGGCCCGAAAGATGGTATGCGAGTGGGGGATGAGCGAAAAAATGGGACCGCTCACCTACGGCAAGAAAGACGAGGAAATTTTCCTGGGGCGGGAAATAGCGACCCACAAGAATTTCAGCGAGGATACGGCGCGGAAAATCGATGCCGAGATTGAACGTATCGTCACGGAAAATTACAAGCGATCGAAGAAGATTCTTTCCGATCATATCGATATTCTTCACAAAATGGCTCAGGAACTTCTGGTCAAGGAAGTATTGAACCTGAGTGAACTCAATGCGATAATCGGTATTCCCGATTCATCTGAACAGGATAAGAAGACGGCGTCGCCGGTGCATTCGCCGGACAAAACGGCCGAAGAGACAGATGGAGACCGGGGAAAGACCGACGCTGAAGTGGAAGAAAATCCGGAAACGACCGGCGAAGAAAACGAATCGTCACGGGATTCCTGAAAGTCTGTACCTCCCGGCCTTTGAAAAATCCGCGTTCGCGTCCCGGTTTACCCGAGGGGAATGAACCACCATTGCCGGGCTCCGTTGTTTTGTACGCCGACCCGTATGAGAAGCACATGAGACTGATTCGTAACTTGTCGAAAAATGACGCATTGCGGGAACTTCAACGGGTGAATGCCGATCCTCACGGTATTGCCGCCATGCTGCCGAAGATGGAACACTGCGTCATCGCCGTCGAGGGACTTCGCTGCAAGGTGGCCAACATCATGAAACAGGAGATGTTGTCACTGGGCGGCGATGTTGCCGTCGCCCGGGATTCCGTCGCCTGTGCCGTTGAATCAACCGACGCCCTGGTAATAGGAACCAGGAAACAGGTGGAGCGGCTTCTTGAAAAACTTGCTTCCCAGCCGTTCGGTCTTCAGGATATCGCCGGGGGCATGCGATTGCTGCTGGAGCGGAGCGAACGGACTGATTTTGTTCTTGCCACGCCGAGACGGACCATTGTTCTCGGAGACCGTACTCTTGTCATGGGTATTATCAACATGACGCCTGATTCGTTTTCCGACGGGGGAAAATACGGATCGGTGGACGAGGCGGTTGAAGCGGCTCTTCACATGGAAGAAGAGGGCGCCGACTTGATCGACGTGGGCGGGGAATCGACGAGACCGGGAGCGGGATCGTTGTCGGTGGATGATGAGCTCAGCCGCATCATTCCGCTGGTGCGCGCCCTGAAGGCCCGATCGAAAATTCCCGTCTCGGTTGACACCACCAAGAAGGCGGTGGCTGAAGCGGCCGTCGGTGAAGGAGCCGAACTGATCAACGATATCAGTGCGCTCCGCTTTGATCCCGGCATGGCGCACTTCGCGGCTTCCGCAGGAGTTCCCGTCATTCTGATGCACATGCGCGGGACGCCGGAAACCATGCAGAAAGGCGACCTTGAATACGAATCGCTTCAGGGAGAACTTGTTAACTTTTTTGAAGAGCGAAAGAGAGTCGCCGTGCAGGCGGGCATCGACGAGGAAAATATTGTTCTCGATCCAGGCATCGGATTCGGTAAAACCGGAACGGATAATTGCACGTTGATACGCACCCTCGGTGATTTCAAATGTCTCGGAAGGCCCCTGCTGGTGGGACCGTCGCGCAAAAGTTTTATCGGGAACATCACCGGCGGAGCTCCGGAAGAGCGTCTTGAAGGGACGGCGGCGGCGGTGACGGCGGCGGTGCTGGCCGGTGCGCACATTGTCCGGGTCCACGACGTGGGGTTCATGAGGCGCGTCGTCGACATGGCCGATGCTATTGCCGGACCGACGAGGGACCAGCCATGATAGGGGCCGTCGGTACTGACAGTATCGAAATAGAACGGATACAAAGGGCCGTCGACCGGTGGGGCGAACGGTTTCTCAACAGGATGTTCCGGCCGGAGGAGATCGACTATTGCCGTTCCCGTCCACGTCCGTACCAGCATTACGGCGCCCGTTTCGCCGCCAAGGAGGCCTGCATGAAATGTTTGGGCAGAGGCGTCTGGGGCGGCATGGGGTTCAGGGAAATTGAAACAGTGCGCGATGAAGAGGGCAGACCCGGCCTCGTGCTGCACGGATATGCCGGCGAAGTCTTCGAGCGCTCGGGCGCGACCCATCTTCACCTGAGCCTCACCCATACGGAAACCATCGCGACGGCGCTGGTGGTCATGGAAACACGGGAGACGGGGCGCCCGGGTAAATGTCTGGAATAATGAGCGTGCTGATACTGCGTTCAAAAAGTCTGGAGGATACGCTTCGCATCGGGCGCATCATCGGAGAGAAGGCACTTCCCGGTATGGTCATCGCGCTGGTGGGTGACCTGGGATCCGGTAAAACGTCCCTGACGCAGGGGATCGCCGTAGGCCTTGAAGTTCCGGATGAATATTACGTGACGAGTCCCAGTTTTACGCTTGTCAACGAATACCCCGGGCGGCTGCCGCTGTATCATTTCGATGTCTATCGGCTTGCGGGACCGGCGGACCTGGATGACCTCGGATACGATGACTACGTGTTTGGTGCGGGATTGACGGCGGTCGAGTGGGCGGAAAAGATTATGGATCGTTTACCGGAAGATGTAGTAATGGTGAAAATGAAAAGCCTGTCCGATGAAGAGAGGGCGATCGAATTGTCAAGCCGTTCCAACAAAAGCTTTGAATTACTGAAAAAGGCCCTGAAAGAAGGAGGTTTTGCGTAACGTGGCTCTTATTGTACAGAAATATGGAGGTACGTCCGTCGCGGATCTTGCCAAGATACACAACGTAGCCGAACGGATTATACGAACGTATCAGGCGGGCAACGATGTAGTGGTTGTGCTGTCCGCGATGGCCGGAGAAACTGACCGGCTGGCGGCAATGGCGAACGCGGCGACGGGCGACAAGCCGACACCGCGTGAATACGATGCCCTCATCGCGACGGGAGAGCAGGTGACCGTGTCCCTCATGGCGATGGTTCTCAACAGCAAGGGGTTCAAGGCGAAGTCGCTGCTGGGTTCCCAGATACGAATCGTGACGGACAAAAATCACATGGCGGCGCGAATACAAAAAATAGATGCTGATTTTATACTGAGTGAACTGGGCAAGCACAGGATAATGATTGTGGCGGGGTTCCAGGGCGTCGACCGCAAGGGCAACATAACCACCCTCGGACGTGGTGGTTCCGACACGAGCGCCGTGGCCATCGCCGCGGCCATCAAGGCCGATTACTGCGAGACTTTTACCGATGTCGACGGTGTTTATACCACCGATCCAAACGTCTATGACAAGGCACGAAAACTGAAAAAAATATCCTACGATGAAATGCTTGAACTCTCCGCCGCGGGGGCGAAGGTGCTTCATCAGCGGTCGGTTGAATTGGCCAAATTGTACAATGTTCCCCTTTACGTCCGCTCTTCATTCAATGACGACGAGGGAACGCTTGTAACCAGGGAGGACGAAGACATGGAAAAGGAAGTTGTTTCCGGCATAACCTACGACAGGAACCAGGCGAAGGTAGGCGTCATTCACGTGCCCGACGAGCCGGGAATAGCGGGGAAGCTTTTTACGCCTTTTTCGGAGCGCAGTATCATCGTTGACATGATCATACAAAACGCGAGTGTTGACGGGTATACCGACCTTACGTTCACTATTCCGAAGAAGGACATAAAACAGGTCGAACAGCTCCTGGACGTCGTTTCACGGGAAGTGGGCGCCGAGCGGGTGCATATCGATCCCGATATTTCAAAGGTTTCAGTGGTGGGGCTGGGAATGAAAAGCCACTCCGGCGTGGCATCCAAGATGTTCACAACTCTGGCAAGGGAAGGGATCAACATTCAGATGATCAGCACGTCGGAAATCAAGATATCCTGTGTCATAGGAGCAAAGTACACAGAGCTTGCCGTTCGTGTGCTTCACGACGCCTTCGCCATGGAAATCGGGCAGTGAGGTTTTCTCGTTGACGAAGAGGTTGTGAAAAACGTCGGGGTGAGGGCGTGAGCGAGGGCTGGTTCACTTCAACCAGGGAAAAACAGCTGATCGGGGTCATGATTCTGCTTATCGCTGGACTGGCGGTGACGGCTGTCAAGACAGCGACGAGAACGTCGTCATCCCTGTTTTTCCGCTCTCCGCCAACCTGCTCGGAACAGGCTGCCGGTTCAACGATCGTTCAGGTCGTGGCGCCCGGCGCCAGGGAAGGCATCTATTTCTTTCCGAATCGTCCCACCGTGGCCGACGTTCTTGAACAGGCGGCACCCGGTAAGATATCCTTGTTCGACGACGAAAACCTTCAAAAAACTGTTCACGGCGGGTCACAGGCGTCGATTGATTTTCACAGACCTTTCATTCGGCTGGAACGGATGGAGGCGAGGGTGATGCTGTCTCTGGGAATACCTGTCGATATCAATGAAGTCACCGAGGATGACCTGGTGCTGATTCCGGGAATCGGCCCGGCGACTGCCCGGGCGATAATGACATTGAGAGACAGCCGATCAGGATTCCATTCGATCTCGGAACTGGCTGATGTCAGGGGTATCGGCAAGAAGCGCCTCGAGGATGTAGGAGCGTATCTGACGCTTGACAGAGAGAAGGGTTGGTGATATTCCACCCATCTTGAAACAAGGTCGGGGCGTGGCGCAGTCTGGTAGCGTATCTGAATGGGGTTCAGAGGGTCGGAGGTTCAAATCCTCTCGCCCCGACCATGAAAATCAAGGGGTTACGGGTCAAGCCGTAACCCTTTTTTTGCGACTAAATGAATCTAGGTCAACTCTAGGTCAACTTTTTGACCTGGCGTCGCCCACAAAAAAAGGAGTGACTTCCCGCCCCAAAATTCACAGCCCCCCGTCTACACGTATAGACTTCTATTCCCCCTTCACGGGAAGGGCCCATGTTTGCCCTGCAATGGCCCCAGGGATGCCTTTCCGGACCGTATCTCTTGTGGGGTGGGTAGGTGTTGCCCTGGAGATATTGTCAAATGTTGTGGATTGAGTTCTGTACCCTCCGGTTATTGCC
>Ga0129302_1001571_pt1 | contig 16979 bp, 10 predicted proteins | sample BlaSprsedimmetaG_FD_94476 | JGI IMG/M metagenome (GOLD analysis project Ga0129302, IMG submission 94476) | Hot spring sediment bacterial and archeal communities from California, USA to study Microbial Dark Matter (Phase II) - Blank Spring... | ecosystem: Environmental > Aquatic > Thermal springs... | reverse complement strand
TCAAATGATATGAATGATTAATCGGGACAGACCTATGAAGCGGCCAGCGATAATAACTGTTACTACGATTTTTCTTCTAACCTGCCTGTCGTTCGGTCCGGCCGTGATGGCCCAGACCCCCCAGTGGTGCGACTTCTGGGGGGAGGCCGGTTTTCGCGGGACGCCGGTCGGTTCGGGCGATGTGATCCGGGCCTATAATGCCGCGGGTCAGCTCTGCGGCGAGACCAGCGGCAACTCGGGATGGTTTAACGTCCGCGTGCATGGTGTGTATGAGGGATCTCCCTATTATCCGAACGGGGCGACCGAGGGCGGGGTGATCACCTTCCGGATCAACGGCCAGACGGCCAACGTTCTTTCAGGCTTAAACACCTGGAAAGCCATGGGTTCAGAACGGGTGGACATCGAAGTTCCCTATCAGATCGTGGTCATCGCCAATCCCGGGGGTCCGTATACCGGAAATGAAGGCAGCCCGATCCAGTTCAACGGGTCCGGCTCCCAGGATGCCGTGACCTATGAATGGAATTTCGGCGACGGCAATACTGCGACGGGTGTTTCTCCGATCCACACCTATCTGGATGACGGGGTCTATACGGTCACGCTGACCTGCCGGAACGGAGAGCTGAGCGATACCGAGACGACCACGGCGACGGTCGCGAATGTCCCGCCCCAGAATGTGAGCGCGGGGGGAAATAAAACCGGAAACGAGGGTCAGGTCATCAGTTTCAGCGGAAGCGCCACGGATCCGGGCGTACTGGATGTGCTGACCTATTCCTGGAATTTCGGAGACGGCAACACGAAGACCGGCAAGAATGTCACCCATGTCTATGCCGACAACGGAGTCTATACGGTCACCCTGAGCGTCTCGGACGGCGACGGCGGGACGGGTACAGACCAGATTACGGCGACCATATCCAATGTCCCCCCCACGGCCAATGCGGGCGGGCCCTATACGGGTGTGGTCGGCGTGGCTGTCCAGTTGAACGGATCGGCCACAGATCCGGGGACCGCGGATATCCCGACGCTCGTCTATGCCTGGGATCTCAACAACAACGGACAATATACCGACGCGACCGGGCCCAATCCACAGGCGACATTCAATTCAGAAGGGATTTTCCCCATTTCTTTGAAGGTGACCGACAAAGACGGCGGAACCTCCACGAGCAACACGACGGTTACCATCACTTCGAGCGTTCAGATCACGATCACGACGAATCCATCCAACCTGCAGATCAAGGTGGACGGTCAGACTCATAACGCCCCCCAGACATTTCTCTGGGCGCCGGGGTCCCAGCACGTCATCGAGGCCGTGACGCCCCTCTATGTGACCGCATCCCTGCGGTATGTGTGGAACCGGTGGGATCACGGGGGAGATTACCGGCACACCTATACGGTGCCTGCAAACCACACCACACTCACGGCCCATTATAATCCGCAATACAAACTCAGCGTGATTTCGGATTACGGCGATCCGCAGGGCGAAGGCTGGTATGATCCGGGCAGCCAGGCGACCTTCGGCGTTACCTCCCCGGTGAGCGGCGGAAACGGCATCCGGCATGTTTTCACGGGCTGGACCGGGACGGGAAACGGATCGTACACCGGACCCGATCTGTCCCGTACGATCCAGATCAACAACGGCGTCACGGAAACCGCAGGCTGGCGGACCGAATATTTTCTCTCCACCCTGGTGAGCCCGCAGGATGCCGGCGAGGTGACGCCGGCGCCGCCCGGCGCATGGTATCAGGCCGGCGCACTGGCCGCCCTCGGCGCGACGCCGTACGAGGGCAGCCAATGGTCGGGATGGTCCGGAGACCTGACCGGGACGGCGACCCCGGCGACCCTCACCATGGACGGACCGAAAACCGTCGTCGCCAATTTCATCAGCCCGATTCGAATCACGATCAGGACGAACCCGGAAGGACTCGTCTTCGAGGTCGACGGGGTTTCCTATTCCGAAACCCGAGGTTTTGAGTGGGCACAGGATGAAACACATCAGCTTGTCGCTCCCCAGATCCAGTCCGGTGAAACGGGCATCCGATATGTCTTTTCGGACTGGAGCGACGGAGGTGCGCGGGAACATGAATACACGGTTCCCGGACAGAGCACGACCGTCACGGCCAATTACACGACACAATACCATCTGACGGTCGTATCCGAGCGCGGAAATCCGCAGGGAGAGGGTTGGTATGACAAGGCGTCCCTCGCCGAATTCGGAGTCGATTCCACGGCGTCCGGGGCACCCGGCGAACGGTACCGGTTTTCGGGGTGGACCGGATCCGGCGCGGGCAGTTATACCGGCACCAGCCGGGTTCCTTCGATCGTCATGAACGGGCCGGTCACGGAGACGGCGTCCTGGCGAAGGCAATGTTTTGTATCCCTGGCAGTCGAACCGGAGGGTTCCGGAACCCTCCAGCCGATCGACGCGCCGGGCGGATGGGCCGATGCGGGCGAGACCCTGCGGCTCACGGCCGTGGGGAATGCGGCCGCCGGGTACGGATTCTTCGAATGGACCGGGTCCTTCACGGGCACTACGAATCCGCTTTCGATTCTCGTTCAGAATCCCTTGTCTCTGACGGCTCATTTCGAAAGGGGACTGATACAGATCAACACGGAACCGCCCGGGCTTTACCTTGTGGTGGACGGCGAGGAGATCATTACACCCAAAATTTACAACTGGGCGTCCGGAACGACTCACCGGATCGGCGTGGTCTCGCCCCAGGGCGACAGCAGTTCCGCGGTCTATGTCTTCAGGTCGTGGAACGACGGGGGCGCGGCGGAACACGACATTACCATCGCCCAGGGCGAGGAAACCTACACCGCCTATTTCGATCCCGTCTATCGGGTCTCCGTGGAGTCCGATTACGGCACGCCCCGCATCGACGGGGTTGCCGTCTCTCAGGGTTTATTTCCAGGGGGCAGCCGGGTTTCGATCGATATCGACAGTGTGGCGCCCTTCCATGAAACGATCCGGCAGCGGTTCGACGGATGGAACGGGTCAGGTGCCGGGTCACAGACCACAGCCCTGAGGGAAATCGAGGTGATTGTGGACGGGCCGATCACCCAGACGGCCCGGTGGCTTCCGCAGTTCAAGGTGACCGTCCATAAAAAACCGGCCTATGCGCCCGGCGCGTCGTTTGCATTTGATCCGGCCGGCCCCTGGTTTGACCGCGACCAGACCGTCACACTTTCCGCCGTCATCACAGATACGGCTTACACCTTCCTCGGATGGAGCGGGGCGGTGACCGACACACATGCGGTCATTCGCTTCCCGGTTCATGCGCCGATGGACATCACCGGTTCGTTCTGGACGCCGAATCAACCCCCGGTGATTGGTCGGATTCCGCTGATTGACATGCTCGAAGACGCTGTCTGGCGGCGTCCCTTCGACTGGTTTCTTGAATTTATTCACGATGAAAACGATCCGCTCGACATGCTGGAATTCGGATTCGTCGCGGGCCCGCATGTACAGGTTGTGATCGATACGGTGGACCGCCGGGTGAGCATCATTCCCGAACCCGACTGGAACGGCGTCACGACGATCGAGATCTGGGTGATGGATCCGTTCGGCGAATCGGATCGCGCGACCCTCCAGGTCCTGGTCCGGTCCGTGCCGGATCTTCCCAGGCCGTTCAGCCTCCTTTCTCCCCATTCCGGATTCCAGATGGATTCCTGGGAAACACCCATGACCTTTGTGTGGGAAAAATCCCTGTCTGTGGATGAAGGCGTCGACATACAATATACATTCTATCTGAGTCCACACGGCACGCTGATGGGGCTGGGGACGTTTCGCATACCCAGCCTGCAGGATACCAGCATCACGATTTTTCCCCAGGTTTCGGGGAATTACTGGTGGGGTGTTCGCGCCGAAGACACCAGGGGGAATCAGGTCTGGTGCGATGATATCTTCCGAATCGATATCGGAACCTCTGCGGTGGAGGGGACCGTCCGGATTCCCGAGACGTTCGCATTGCGGCAGAACCATCCCAATCCCTTCAATCCCACGACCGTGATTCCCTACGAATTACCCAGGGCTTCCCAAGTGCATCTCTCGGTGTTCGATCTTTCCGGAAGAAACGTCCGTACTCTGGTCGAGGCGAGCCGGGAGGCCGGATATCATCAGGCGGTCTGGGACGGGAAGAACGAGAAAGGCATGGCCGCGGCCTCGGGCGTCTACCTCATCCTCCTGCGGACGCCGGAGTTCCGGGCGCATCACAAGATGATTCTGATCCGGTGAGGTAGATTCGTTTTTTTCTCCGTCCAGACGGAGACGGTGACCGGCGAAAAATAGCACGGGGGCAGTCCCCGAACCGGGAGAGCGCCAAGGCATCATTCCCCGGCGGCCATGATTTCTGTGGGGTCGAATTCGGATTCTGTGTCGAGGTTATGATTCCGCCAGCCAGTCCAGAGCCGTATCCACGTCTTCAAACAGGGTGATTTCCGGGATACCCGCCGTTTCGCGGACATCCACGAGAAAACGCACGGTATTCTCGGGGCATCGGACGATCTCCGCTTCGACGGCATCGACTTCTTTTTTCAATCCCTCGACGTCCTCGCTGAAACGGGTGTAGTCCGCATACATGATATTCTGTCCTTTGTGATCAAGCCATTTCGATCTCATGCTTTTCTCTCTCCACAGTACTTACTCTTTTTTGCCCAGAAAGAACATGCGCGACAAGTCTCCCTGCCGTCCCGCTCCCGGATCAGGCTGTGTTCAAACCGGTCCGCTACCGGTTCCGTCTGCCTGATGTGTATCCTGTCCCCGAAAACCGCTTCGGCCTGAAAACGGATTGCCAGTTCCATCAGCATCCGGGTCTGATGGAAATCCGCGGAGAATCCATCCAGAATCCATTCCATGAACCGGATGTTGTTGACATGGGCATTCACGTCCAGGTCGAGGTATCCGGCCTCGACCGTTCTCCGTATGTCTTCCGTTTCCGGTGTGCGGAGATGATCGAAGGCGTCCGGCCAGACCTTTTCCATCCTCTCATACGGAATGTGAAAATCCAGATCCGTCCGGCAGGGACGGTGTTTCGCGATATCGACCGTGATCCATTTCGTGGTGGCGATGCCGACTGGTTCGTCCTCCAAAAAAAACCTGAAATCCCGGTGATAATAGATCCGGTCCCTGGCCGACGGCCAGGTGCGCACGGTGATCGTATCGTGCCACCTGGGGTACCGATCCATCCGGATCGCGAGGCCCAGCAGCATCCAGGCCCGGCCGCTTGCAGACAGGACGCTATGGCCGACACCGAGATGCTCGGCGTGGTAATAGGCGGTTTCCTGGAGATAGCGGCAGAGATGGGGCGCGGTGACATGCCCTTCCCTGTCCACTTCATAGGAATGGACGGAATATGCCTCCGCCCAGACGGGTTTGAGTCCGGTCATTCGGATATTCCTTGCTGCATGCTGCTGAAAAACGTGCCGGTACGACGTATCACAGAGCCGCCCCGGCTTTCAGCGTAAGAAAACCGGGACGATATCCGGAATCGTGTTGCGCTGCCCAAAAGCTTCTCAGCTTTCCCGGGACACCTCACTCTGGACGATGTCTGTGATTTCCCGGAAGTTGATTTTGCCGCTGCCCAGTTTGGGCATGTCGGGGATGACGATAAACTGTTTCGGGATTTCGATGGGCGGAAGTTTCCGGCCCATTTTTTTGATCAAGTCTTTCTCGCTCACCTTTTGAGTGACCGCGGCGATCAGCCGGGCGCCTTTCACGGAATCGGGCACTTCGACGATGCAGCAGTCCACTCCATCAGGCAGAAGCTGTTCGAGCACGTTCTCGGTCTTTACCAGCGAGACCATCTCCCCGCCGATCTTGACGAACCGTTTCAGCCGTCCCCGGTGCCAGAGGAATCCGTCGTCGTCGAGCATGCCCATATCACCGGTGTCATACCAGCCGTTTTCGATCCGGAGGGAGGTTTCTTCGATGTCGTCGAAATATCCCTTCATCACGATGTCGCCCTTGACCAGAATCTTGCCTTCATGGTTTGGCGGCAATACTTCACCCGATTCAAGGTCCGCGATTTTGACCCGGACGCTCGGCAGGGGCGGTCCGATGGAGCCGGGTTTATTTCTGTCATGCAGGTTGACAGAGATGACCGGGCTGGTCTCCGTGGTGCCATATCCTTCGAGCAGATCGAGGTTGTGTTTTTGTTTATAACCCGCACGGAGCGCATCCGGGCATTTGTCCGCGCCGGCGACGGCGTGTCTCAGGGTTTCGAAATCGCCGGGTTTCGATTCGCGCAGATATCCGGAGAAGAAAATCGGCGTGCCGGCGATCATGGTGGCTTTCTGTTCTCTGATGATCGACGGGATGGCTTTGTAATCCAGCGGATTGGCGTAGGTCACGGCCGTCATGCCGGTGGTCATCGGCAGCCAGAAATTTACCGTGTACCCGAACACGTGAAACAGGGGCAGGATGGACATGAGGATGTCTTTGTCATTCAGTCCGAACAGTTCGACCACATCGCGGATGTTCGACCCGATGTTTTTGTGGGTCAGCTGGACGGCCTTGGGATCTTTTTCGCAGCCGCTCGTGAAGAGAATCACCACCACGTCTTCGATGTCCGCTTTCGGTAATTTACGGACGAGCGTGCCGAAAGGCAGTTTGGAGCGCAGGGCCGCCTGCAGTTTGTCTCCTGCGGTGATGGTTTCCATCAAGTCTTCCAGAAACACCATGCCCGGAACCAGCCTGCATCCGATTTTCTCGCACAGGGCGCGCGAGGTGACGATGGTTTTGAAGCCGCATTTTTTCTGCGCATATTCACAGTTGTTTGCGGCACCGGTCGAATAATTGATCATGACCGGTACCTTTCCGGCCATGATGATTCCAAGCACAGTCAGGAAACTCCCCGCCGAGGTCGGAATCATCATGCCGATGTACCCTTCCTGGTATTTACCGAATTTCTTCGTCAGGATCAGCGAGGCGATCAGCGCCTTGGCATAGGGCACTTCCTTGCCGGTGGTCTTGTCGATGATCGCCATCTTATCGCCGAATTTCTTTGCCATTTTGATAAACTCGTGGTGCAGAATCATCATTCACCCCCATCTGTTGGTTGCGGTTCATGGTCTCAAGAAAGAAAACATGGAACAGAATTGTTCACAGACGAATATCTTACAATGAGTTTAAGAAAATAAGGGAGGAAATCAAGGGAATTTTTCCGGTTTGATTTTTTTCTAAAATTTGACATATTCATCCGGAGGCAGAGCTTCTGATGTTAACGGAAGGCGGGCGGCGGGGGGGGCAATACAATTATCCGACGGGAAGCAGGAGAGAAAGGAGAACGCATGTCCCCCGTCCCGGAGGACGGTGTCAGAGTTCCGGCGCGGCGGCAAGTGCTGTGCATCGGCCATCGCGGCGCCGCGGGCCATGCGCCGGAAAATACGCTGCTGTCGCTTCGGGAGGCCGTGCGGCTCGGCGCGGACTGGGTGGAAATCGACGTACGGCAGGCGTGTGACCGGCTCTTCGTCCTCCATGACGGCCGGGTCGACCGCACCACAGACGGGACCGGCCGGCTCGACCGGATGGACACGGAGCAAATCCGCAGTCTCGATGCGGGTTCCGGCGAACGGATTCCGTTCCTTTCCGAAGTGCTCGAAACGGTTGCGGGCCGGACCGGACTGAATATCGAAATCAAGACGCGGGGTACTGCAGGGCCGCTTTGCCGGATTCTCCGGACCTGTCCTCGAGAAAAAATCCTCATCTCTTCGTTCCACTTCGAAGAACTCCGGGAACTCCGGCGGCTGGATGATCACATTCGCATCGGTCCCCTGTTCGTCCGTCCGCCCCGGGATATCCTCAAGCGTATGCGCAGCCTCTGTGCCTGGTCGGTGCATCTCGATCACCGGTTTATCTCCCGTCCGCTCGTCGAGAGAATCCATGACGCGGGCATAAACGTGTTTGTCTATACCGTGAACCGGATCGGAGCCATCCGTCAGGCGATCGAAGCCGGCGTGGACGGAATCATTTCTGATTATCCGGAGCGGGTCGTCCGGGTGAGGGACGGGGGGTCAGCGTAAGCCTGCGGCGATCCGGGAGGTCAGGGAGGCCGCCTCTTCGGCCTCAACGGTGCGTCCCGTGCGGGCCAGAATATCCCGCCATTCCCCGATCATCCGCCGGAGGGCCTTGCCGTAATCCGCGTCGAGGATGCGCAGTTCGAGCAGTTCTTCGGTCATCTGTCTCGCGGATTCCCAGTCTCCCTTGATCCGGAACGACTGCATCGCCCGGTGGAATGCGGCACGGGTGTTTTGAGTCAGTCCCGGATCTCCGGGATAGCGATAGGCACCGTCCGCCAGCACGGCAAATGACGCCGTATAATTTTTCTCGTCAAACAGCTTCTTTCCCCAGGCATGATAGAGCCCCCGTTCGAACTGTGTGTTCGAACGGGAATCGCGATTGAAATCCTGCGCCAGCAGCACCAGATCATAGGCGCGGGCATAATCGCCGCGTTTCCTGGCGAAATAAGCCTGATTGTAGGCGAGGAGTCCGAGCAATTCGGTGTTGTCGATCCGTCTGCCGCGGCTCTGTTCGTGATAATAGAGCCGGTCGAGTCCGATCCGGGCCACCTCGCTTTCCGGGTAATAATGCGCGATATATCGGGTGTATTCCTTCAAATTTTTCATGATGTCGAAACCCATCGGACTGGTGTTTTCGACCATGAGCTCCTGCGTGAAATTGAGGAACAGGGTGTAAACATGGGTCGGCGTCTCGAAGGCCATGGTCTCCCAGCCGAGGTCTTCGCAGATCAGGTTGTAAAGGATGGTGGCCGAGACGCAGTTGAACCGTTTCTCATGCACGACGTCCAGCAGGGTCGTGGCTTCGAGTTGATAAGTCCTGAACCACCGGGCGTGAAGCACGTTAAACACCCTGGCGGCGTTTCCGGGCCGGTCGGCGGGATCGGAGGGCATATTGCGGATTTCCTGCACGAGACCCCGGTACCAGTCCAGGTACAGATCCAGGCTGTCTTTTTTATTGACGCCGGACAGGATGAACGCCGCCTCGATATGGGAAAAATCATTCAGTACGTGATTCCGGATGTCCCGGGCGAGGCGTTCCTCAAGCGTCTCCGCGTGAAGAGCGGCCGGAAACCGTCCGGTCTCCGCATGCAACCCCGAAAGGAGGATCAAAAGAACAATCATTCGGTATGGACTTGTCCTATGCATTGTTTCTGCACCTTTTCCGCTTCTTTCCGGTGTTCCTGAATCCGTTTTCTCACCGTCTCCTCAACTTCTAACGCCAGGATGGCTTCCGCCTGTTCCAGCGCCGCGCCACAGTTCCCCGTGGCGGCATACGCGGCCATCAGTTTCTTCCGGCACTCGGCCTCGTTGTACCCGTTGTTGAGCGCGCCGTTCCGGATCGATTCGAGAAGGATTTCATGAATCCGGATCGCCTCTTCCCATCGCCCGATCTGCTGATAGCAGGCCCCCGCGCCCCACAGATAAAAACGACTCTCCGGGAAACGGGAGAGACCTTCGAGGAACGCTTCGAGTGCGGCCGTGTAATCTTTCCGGTCGTATTCGATCCATCCGAGGCTGGAGAGGCCGACCCATTTCGAGAAAGCCCCCTTTTCGATCGATTGGCGTATCAGGGCGATCCCGAGTTTGCGCTCGTCCCGGATAAACGGCAGCCAGCGCAGCAGTTTATAGAATTTTCCGGCCCAGTATTTGTAATTGCCGATCATCAGACAGGCGTCCCAGAGTGTGGAATCCTGACGGACCGCCTCTTCCAGCAGGCCGACGCCCTTTTGTGCATTCCGGAATCCCGGGATGAAGGATCCCGACTGCGCCAGGAAGAGTCCCTTGTACCCGTAGGCGTTTCCCAGATAAAAGCGCAGCCAGGCGTCCGGCGCGGTTTGCGAAAGGCAGGCTTCTCCCAGACGGATTGCGCGGTCCACGGTTTCGAGGAATTCGGATTTCCACCGGTCCGTTTCATAGTCCATCATCGCGGACTGCAGGGTCGCGGCCCGGTAAAATGCGCCCACCGGATGGTCCGGAATTTCCGCCTCGATCGCCTCAAACAGGACGAGCGCCGAGTCGAATTCCGACCGGATCGTCATTTCGATCCCCTTGCGGATCAGCGCGTCCGTCACTGCGCCGAACGGTCTCTGGGCGGGGAGGGCGGTATACGAGAACAAGAGCAGAAGACATAAACGGCGAACCATCCGCGATCCTATTTTTTGACAATCGTCCAGTGTGAGTGGAGGAGCTTCCAGTCATCCCCCCGTTTCTTGAATATTTCCGTGCTCAGCCAGCGCGATGCCGGGCGGTCTTCCGCATCGAAGTTCTGAAGGGCAAAGGTCGGAATCGCGATTTCCCCGGAGACACTGACATGCGGATCGATCATTTCGAAACATGGCCTTCTCCTTTTCGGATTCACATCAGAAACACTGCAATGTAACAGAAATCATAGGTCCAGTCAAGCGGCTTTGCCGTCACCCTGAAATTTCCTGGCATAAAATATGCAGATCAATGAACGTTTTTCTACGTCGCCGGAGCCGGATTATGAAGGGACGCATGCCACAGAAATCCAATTTTCTCCTGATCGCCTGGACGGCATTGTGTTTCGTTCTTTCTGTACATCCCTTCCTCTATGGAAACAAGGCCCTGTTCGAGGGTCTCTCCGTGGACCAGGGGCTTTCGCACAACCAGATCAATGTGATCAGACAGGATCGCCGGGGTTTTATCTGGATCGGGACACGCAGCGGTCTCAACCGGTACGACGGCCTGCGGTTCGTCCATTTCAGTCAGGAAGCCGGCCATCCCCGGACGCTTTCCGACAATCGGGTCAATGACTTGCTGGAGGACAGGGACGGTATCCTCTGGATCGCGACCGGAAACGGCTTGAACCGCCTGGATCCGATGGCCGAACGGATCACGGTTTTCGAATCCCGGGAGGGTGACACCCTGTCGCTCAGCAACAGGCATGTCGTCCGGGTCGTCCAGGACAGCGAGCTGACACTCTGGGTGGGGACGTCCTGGGGGCTGAACCGGTTGAATTCCGACCAGTCCGCCTTCAGACAGTTCCTTTTTGATCCGGAGTCACCGGACGGACCGGACAAGAACCGGATCTGGGATATGACCGCCGACGACTCGGGCCATCTCTGGATCGGTACGGACGCCGGATTACGCCGGTTCGATACGCGGACCGGCGATTCGAAAGTCTTCCGACGGGACGACCGGAATCCCCATTCCCTCGATTCGGACCGGATCCGGGCCGTGCTGTTCGATTCGAGGGGCCGGCTCTGGGTCGGCACACAGGGCGGATTGAACCGGATGCATCCCGAGACCGGGAGATGCCATCATTACAGGTACGGTTCCCAGGTGGAAAAGGGGTTGAGCCGGCAGCGCATCTCGGTTCTCGCCGAAGACCGGCACGGAAACGTCTGGGTGGGCACGGAATGGGGATTGAACCGGATCACGCCGGGCAGGGAGACCATCGACAAATTCTATCATGATCCGGCGAATCCGTACAGCCTGAGCAATAACTTCGTCTCCGCGATCGCCGAAGGGAAATCCGGGATTCTCTGGTTCGGCACCTATCATGCCGGGGTGAACAAATTCGCGCCGCACAAACAGCTTTTTCGCAGCGATCCCTTTCTGACCATTCAGGGAGGAGGCGGGGCGAGCGACCGCAACATCATCTCCCTGTGTGAATACGACCGGGACCAATTGTGGGTAGGCACGTACGACGGTCTTTTTATCTGGAACCGGAAGACCCAGGCATACAGCGTCCATACATCGGAACAGCGCGCCTGGCTGGCCGGGAATTTCGTGCGCGCGTTACACAAGGACCGCAGGGGTTCGGTCTGGATCGGCGTGCTCGAGGGGGCAGAATCCGGCCTCGGCCGTTACGACCCGGTGACCGGGAGATACCGGTTTTTCCCCCATGTTCCCGAGAACCCCAACAGCCTGAGCTCCAATGATATCACCGCGATTCTCCAGGATCAGGCCGGAACTATCTGGGTCGGCACGGACGGTCACGGCCTGAACCGGCTGAACCCGCAAACCGGAGAAGTCAGGCGGTACGACACCCTTTTGGGCGTACCCGGCCAGATCGCGAGCAAATGGATCAGCGTGATTTTCGAAGACAGCCGCTCGCGGCTGTGGGTCGGGACCGACCAGGGGATGAGCCGGTTCATCCCGGAGACCGAAAGTTTTGAAAATTTTCTCACGGACCCGCAGGACAAACACAGCCTCAGCGGCATGCGGATCCATGCGATCCATGAAGACCGCAGGGGGCGATTCTGGATCGGGACGGAGAACGGCCTCGACCGGTTCGCGCCCGATTCCTCGGTTTTCCACCGGTTTTCGGACAGGCATGAGTTTCCGAGCCGCATCATCTACGCCATCCTCGAAGACGAATCGGGTCATTTGTGGGTCAGCACCTCCAAGGGAATTGTACGGATCAATCCCGATACCGGGGAATGTAATTTTTTCGACGATCGCGACGGTCTCCGGGTTACGGATTTCAACACCGGTGTCGCCCTCATATCCGGCGACGGGGAGGCGTTTTTCGGCGGAAAAACCGGATTGATCCGCTTCCGTCCGGACGCGTTCTCCTGGCCTCATGAAGTTCCACCGGTCACGATCACGGATTTCCGGGTTCATCAGGAGACGCGTCATATCGGTCCCGGCCTGGCAGCAACGCGCCCCCTTATCCTGAAGCACGATGAAAATACCCTGTCCTTCGAATTCGCCGTCCTCGATTTTGTCAGCCCCGAGAAGAACCGGGCTTCTTACAAGTTGGAGGGGTTAGACAGACAGTGGATCGATGCCCGCGACCGTCCGTTCGTCCGCTACACCAACCTCGATCCGGGCGACTATGTGTTCCGCGTCAAGGGCGCGAACGCCCAGGGCACCTGGAATGAAAAAGGCGTCGCCTTCCGGTTCCGGATTCAAAAGCCGTTCTGGGAGACCGTATGGTTCCGATCCCTGGGTCTGCTCCTCGGCGGCATGGCCATCTGGGGGCTGTATACGCTGCGGATCCGCCAGCATGCACTCCAGAAGAAGAAACTGGAAAAGACCGTGGCCGACCGGACTCAAGAAATCGCGGCGAAAAACGAGGCGCTGTCCCGGTCCAGAGAAGAGTATGCCCGGTTGTTCAACGATGCGCCGATCTGTTATCATGAACTCGACATGGAGGGACGCATCCTCCGCGTCAACACGACGGAGGCCGAGACGCTCGGGTATACGGTCGGAGAAATGCTGGGGCGATCCATTTTTGATTTCATCGCAGACGAAGAACGGGAAGCCGCGAGGCAGAATTTCACCGACCGGGTCTCGAAAACCGACCAGATCGACCGTTTCGAACGGCAGTATATGCGGAAAGATGGAAAACCCCTGTTCTTTTCCATCTCCAGCCGGCTCTATCATGATCAGGAAAGCCAGCGCACTGTCGTCCGGTCTGCGCTCGAAGACATCACCGAAAGGAAAGCCCTCGAGACGCAGCTGCGCCAATCCCAGAAGATGGAAGCCGTCGGAAGGCTCGCCGGCGGTGTGGCCCATGATTTCAACAATCTGCTGACCGTGATTCGGGGACATGCGTCGCTGATCAAATCGGAGATGATCGGTGACCATCCCCTCTATGAAGAGATGGAACTGATCGAAGAAGCCGGGGATAAAGCGGCGCAACTCACCCGCCGTCTCCTTGCGTTCAGCCGGAAGCAACAGATCAGGCCCGAGATTTTGGATCTGAACCGGCTGATTCAGAGCCTGTCGAAGACTCTCACCCGGCTGATCGGGGAGGATATCGTACTCGAGACCCGTCTCGAGGCGTTCCCCTGGTCCGTGGAAGTCGATCCGGACCAGATCGAACAGATCCTCATGCACCTGGCGGTCAATGCCAGGGATGCCATGCCGGACGGCGGACGCCTGCTCATCGAAACCCGGAATACGGTTCTGGACGATCATTATTGTGAACATCACCTGGATATCCGTCCGGGCCCTTATGTGCTGATGGCGGTCAGCGACACCGGCCTCGGGATGGACCCGGCTACCCGTGAGCATCTTTTCGAACCCTTCTTCACCACCAAGGATCAGCCTCAGGGAACCGGACTCGGCCTGCCCATGGTGTACGGCATCGTCAAACAGAGCGACGGGCACATCGAGGTCTACAGCGAACCGGGTCATGGCAGCTCGTTCAAGATCTATTTCCCCCGCACGGAGTCGGAAAGAACCGAGAAACAGGCCGAACCGGACAAACAAACCGTTTCGGGAGGCAGTGAGACCGTACTCGTGCTCGAAGACGATGAGAACGTGCGCCGGTTTGTCGTCCGCGCCCTGCGGAAATATGGTTTTGAAGTATTGGAGGCGCATGATTATACGAGTGCGCTCCGGACCGCCCGCGAGCATGAATCGTCGATTCATCTGATTCTGTCGGATGTGATCATGCCTGACATGAACGGCCCCGATATCGTCCGGGAATTGAATGCTTTCCATCCGGATGCGGGGGTGCTCTACATGTCCGGCTATAACGATGACATCATCTCACATCAGGGCATTCTCCATCCGGGCGTGCATTTCATCCAGAAGCCCTTCGTCATCCAGAATCTGATCGATAAAATCCGGGCGGTGCTTGATCACGGGTGATCCGGATACAATTCGAATCGGTTTTTTTAATCCGGGAGGTTTGTTTTGCGCATTTCTTTTCCCGTTCTGTTGACGGGTATCCTGACCGTGTTTCCCGTCCATTCATACACGCAGGTTCCCGACCTGCTCGACGCCCTTCGGAATGTCCGTACCGCCGAGTTCTGCGGCGAACCCGTGCCCTTCCAGGATCCCGATGTACGCGAACGGTTTGAGAAAGAGTTCATGCTGATGCTCTGGAACCGTCCCCAGGTGCTGCTATATCTGAAACGGACGGCGCGTTTTTTCCCCGTGATCGAAAGCATCCTGAAAGAAATGGATCTGCCCGATGATTTGAAGTACATGGCCCTAGTCGAAAGCGCGCTCCGGCCCGAGGTGAGGTCCCACAAGGGCGCGGCCGGCATCTGGCAGTTCATGGAAGGGACGGGCCGCCAATACGGACTCGCAATTACCGATTCCATCGACGCCCGGCGCCATACGGACCGGGCCACCCGGGCCGCCGTACGGTATCTCGTTATGCTCAGGGACACCCTGGGCTCCTGGACGCTCGCCGCGGCCGCCTACAACATGGGCGAATACGGTCTCAAAGAGGAAATGAGACGCCAGGGTATGCGGGATTATTACCGTCTTCACCTTCCCATCGAGACACAGCGTTACCTGTTCCGGATCGTCTCCGCGAAACTCATCCTGTCCGACCCGGTCCGGTACGGTTTTATCTTGATGGAAAGCGATCTGTATCCGCCCCACGACGCGGTCCGCGTGACGCTCACCCTCACCCGCCCGCTTCCCGTCCGGCTGATCGCACTGGCCGCGGAGACGGATTTCAAACGGATCAAGGATCTCAATCCCGAGATCCGGGGATACGACCTTTCCGCCGGCCGCCATGAGATTTTCATTCCCCGGATGGCGGAGGACCGGTTCCGGAGCCGGATTCAGAAGATGATCCGGAGCTGGGAAGAGACGGTCCGGTCCGGTGCGACGGACCGGTAGCGATCACTCCCGGCAGTCCCGGTCAGGGAAAGCGGAAAGCGGAAAGCAGAAAGCAGAAAGCAGAAAGCAGAAAGCAGAAAGCAGAAAGCAGAAAGCAGAAAGCAGTATCCCCTTCTATCTTTCTTCGTTTTCGAGACGGATGGTGTCCGGCCCCCTTTAACGCTCCCGAAAGCGTTTGATCCGTCGAAGGATCAGAAATAACGAATCCAGATATAAAGGACCGCGATCACGAGAGACTGGATCATGAACGGAAAACCGTAACGGGAAAAGCGCATGAACGTGATGCGGCAGTTGTTCTTTTCGCTGATCTTGGCCACGATCACGTTGACCGATGAACCGATCAATGTCCCGTTTCCGCCAAGGCACACGCCCAGCACCAGCGACCACCACAAGGGATGCGCGATCTGGCTGGTGATGAGCGCGTGATCCGTCATCCCGCTTTCCGCCGAAAGGGTCTCGATCATCTCCCGGATCATGGGCGCCATGGTGAGGGTGAACGGGATGTTGTCCAGCACGGCGGAGATGAACGCGCTCCCGGCCAGGACGATCACGCACAGGAGAAACAGGTTGTTTCCCGCGGCCCCGAGCAGGCCCCCCGCCAGCAAATCGATCACGCCGTTATGTTCCAGCGCGGATACGATGATGAAGAGGCCGACGAAGAAAAAAATCACATTCCACTCGACATGAATGAAGCTCCTGTCCACATTCACCCGGCAAAGGGCCAGCATAAGCATCGATCCCGCGAGTGCGATGATGCCCGACTCGATGCCGGTGAGAGACTGGGTCATGAACCCCGCCAGAATCAGCCCCAGAACCGCCAGCGCCGTGATCATCTTGCGGCGGTCGATGATCGCGAGAGAAGGCGTTGATTTGGTGACGCGTTCACGGATTTCCAGGGGGACGTCCCACATTTTTCTGAACATCAGATATACGGTGCCGAGGAAAACGACGAAGACCACGGCGATGCCCGGCGCGGCGTGGAAAACGAAATCATTGTAGGTGAGTCCCGCTTTGGACCCGATGATGATATTCGGCGGATCGCCGATGAGCGTCGCCGCGCCTCCGATATTCGAGGCGAGGGCCTCGAGGATGAGGACGGGAACGGGCGAGATCTCGAGCAGCTGCATGATCAGGATCGTCACGGGCGCCAGGAGGATCATGGTGGTGACGTTGTCGAGAAATGCGGACAGGACCGCCGTCGCCACCAGGAAGATGAGGGTGATCCGGAAAGGATCGCCACCGGCCTTCCGGGCCAGGAGGGTGGCGATCCATTCGAAGAAGCCGGTCTGGGAGAGGATATACACGGAGACCATCATCCCGACGAGCAGGAAGATCACGTTGAAATCGATCGCCGAAATCGCGTCCTCAAATGAGACGAGGCGCAGCAGGAGGACGAAGAATGCGCCGAG
>Ga0129302_1001566_pt1 | contig 16998 bp, 10 predicted proteins | sample BlaSprsedimmetaG_FD_94476 | JGI IMG/M metagenome (GOLD analysis project Ga0129302, IMG submission 94476) | Hot spring sediment bacterial and archeal communities from California, USA to study Microbial Dark Matter (Phase II) - Blank Spring... | ecosystem: Environmental > Aquatic > Thermal springs... | reverse complement strand
CACGACCTGACGACGGCGTACCACATCAGCGATTACATCATCATTCTCTACCGTGGTTCGGTGATGGAGGCTGGCAATGTGGATTCCATCATTCGGGATCCCAATCATCCCTATACGAAACTTCTGGTTTCGTCGATCCCCTGGCCTGACCCTGACCTTCAGTGGGGCGGTGCGGAGGAGATGATCCAGAAGAGCCAGGTGGCCTTCAAGGCGATCACGGGCTGCAAGTTCGCGCCACGCTGTCCCTACAGGATGGATATCTGCGATACGAAGGTACCTCAACTCTTCAGACCGCAGGATAACCGGGTGGTCGCATGTTATCTGTACCGCGACAACGAGGTTTTGTCCCGTGAGGAGTTGAGCAGCGTTTTCGCAGAGGCATAGGCGACGACCTGGTTTGCAATCGAAGTCAAACACGGATTCGAAGGAGGACACTGCAGGGCGCGTTGCGCCTTGCAGTGTCTTGTCTGTAGGGGTTATTGGCTTAGGTGGGACGCACTTGGCACCTATCAGAACGTGTGATGTGAGCAAATCCGCGCGTTTGGCGTTTCCAAGTGTGTCCCACCTGTACACGCTAAAGGGAGAACTTTGTGGTGATTGTCAAAAGCGTTGGGCGCAATGATCCGTGCCCCTGTGGGAGCGGCAAGAAATACAAGCAGTGCTGTGGACGACCCAAGCCGTCAGCCGACGTGCTCTACATCCATCCGCCCAAGCAGGACATCGATTTCTACGTCCAGCAGCAGGATGCGCGTGACGCGCCGCTGGGCCGCCCTTATGGGCTGATCCCGCTGGGCGTGCCCGCGTTGGTCAACGTGCTGCGAGGTGCTGGCATTGAAGTCCAGGGCATCAATTATCCATTGGAACGCGAGCTTGACCACCGCTTTGATCTGCGTCGTTGGCTGCGCGCGCAGACGAAAGCGCGCGTGATTCTGATCGACTTGCACTGGTACGAGCACAGCTACGGTGCTATTTGCCTGGCCGGCGTTTGCAAGGAGGTTCTACCGGACGCCCGGGTCGTTCTCGGTGGGCTGACGGCGTCAGCGTTTGCTCGCGAGATTATGGAACGCTTCGACGCCGTTGATTTCGTGATCCGCGGTGACGCCGAGCAGCCGTTGCTCGCGTTGGTGCAGCAGTGTCTCGGCAAGACTGAAGCGGCCTCCCCGGAGTTTGTCAACATCCCCAACCTGACTTACCGGCGCGATGGCGAGGTGATCGAGAACCCCATTGGCTATTGCGCTGCTACGGAAGACCTGGATCGCCTCGATTACGTTGACCTGAGTTTCATGGAGCACCACACCGAATATTACGTCCACGAATATCTGGTCACCGATTTGCCCAAAGCGCGCGCCGCGCTCGAGACCGATCCCTTCCTGGGGCGTTGGATTGCCACGGCGCGCGGCTGCAAGTACGAGTGTTCCTACTGTGGCGGGTGCAAGAGCGCGCAAAAGACCCTGGCAGCGCGGGACGGCATCGTGCCCCGCTCGCCCGAAGCGGTGGTTGATGAACTGGAGCGTTTGGCGTCTGCCGGTGTGGAACAGGCCTCTCTCTCCTATGACGTCGCCGAGTTGGGTGACGAATACTGGCGCACTTTCTTCTCGCTCATGCGTCAACGGAAGATCAAGATCGGCTTATACAACGAATGTTTCCAGCTTCCGACCCCTGCTTTCGTCAAACGCTTCGCCCAGGTGGCGGAACGGGAACACTCGTGCCTGGCTTTCAGTCCGCTCTCGGGCAATGAGCGGGTGCGCCGGCTTAACGGGAAGCGCTTCACCAACGCCGAATTGTTCAACATCCTGGACGCCCTCAATCTCCACGATATTTTCGCCCTCATCTACTTTTCCCTGAACTTGCCCGGCGAGAATGATGAGACACTCAAAGAGTCCATTGCTCTCGCAGAGGAAATTTGCCAGTTTTATCCGCCCTCGCGAACACGGGTTTTGAGCTCTTGCCATACCCTGGATCCTCTGTCGCCGATGGCGGTTTATCCTGAAAAGTACGCGATTGACGTGACGATGCGGACTTTCGATGACTGGTATACTTACTGTCGTGACACCCAATTGGGCGGGCCGGAGGCGCGCACCGAGGCGCACCGTGGTTTCATACCACTCGAGCGGGAAAGCCGTTCTCTCGAAGCGATGGCGGATGCCTGGGACGCCGCGCGAGCGGCTCACGAGTCCTGCTGGTGGCCCATTCCGCCGAGTTGGTGAAATAGACTTTAGGAGGATAGTGTGGACGTAGCCCCTGCTGCTTTGTATATTCACCCGGCCAAACAGGCCGTGGACCTTTTCGACACGCCTGCCCGGTCAAAGTTTGGGCGGCCATACGGTTTGATTCCGATGGGCGTGCCGGCATTGATGAACTTGCTCTGCGATAACGGCATTCCCGTCAAAGGTGTCAACTTCCCGTTGGAGAAGAAGCTGGACAGTACCTTCAACCTGCGCCAATGGCTGTACGATAACCGCGAAGCGCGGATGGTCCTCATCGATTTGCACTGGTACGAGCACAGCTACGGCGCGATCAACGTCGCGCAGATCGTGAAGCAAGTGCTGCCGGATGCGTGGGTCATCCTCGGCGGGTTGACGTCGTCCGCGTTTGCGAGTGAAATTGTGAGGGACCTGCCTATGGTCGATTTTGTCATCCGGGGCGATGCCGAACGCCCGCTGTTGGCGTTGGCCCAGGCGTTGATGAGCGTCGAGCCGCGCGTCTTGCCTGATCTCTCCGGCGTGCCCAACCTGACGTATCGTCGTCAGGGCGAAGTGGTGGAAAACCCCCGCACGTACTGTGCGCGGCCTGAAGACTTCGCCGATTTCAACTTCATCGATCTGGATTGGCTGGAGCACCAGGATGAATACTTCGTCCACGAGTATTTGGTCATCGATATGGAGGTGGCGCACCAGGCTCGTCAAGGCGGGGACATCAGCAAGTACCGCGGGCGTTGGATCACGACGGCGCGAGGCTGCGACTTCGAGTGCTCGTATTGCGGAGGGGCGAAAAGCGCCCACAAGGCGATTGCCGGGCGCGATGGCATTGTGCCTGTCCCGGTGGAAACGATCGTGAACCAGATCAAACACCTGATTGAGCATCAGGCGATTCAGGTGTGCTTTTCCTATGATCTCGCCGCGATGGGCGACCACTATTGGCGCTCGCTCTTTCGCGCGATACGTAGAGAGGGCATCAAGATCGGCCTTTACAACGAGTTCTTCCAACTTCCCCCTTCGGGCTTTATGAAGGACTTTGTGCGCACGGCGGATATGGAACACTCCAGCGTGGCTCTGAATCCCTATTCCGGTTCGGAGCGGGTGCGCCGTCTGAATGGGAAACGTTACAACGATGCGCAGTTGCTCAACGCACTCGATGAAGTTAACCTCTATAACGTCCCCATCATCGTCTACTTCTCGCTGAACCTGCCGGGTGAGGACGAGGAAGCCATACAACAATCCATCAAGTTGGCGCAGACCATTTATGATACCTATCCACGTTCCAAGCTGAAGATCCTGAACTCATGCCACACGGTCGAACCGTTGTCGCCGATGACGCAGCGTCCTGAGCCTTACGGCGTCGAAATCAAGTGGCATACGTTCAGGGACTGGTACGAGTATTGCCGGAACACGCAGTTGCAGTTGCCGGGCGCCCGCACGGGCGAGTGGCGGGGGTTCGACCTTCTGCCGCCGGCGAATCGTTCCATCGAAGCGTTAGCCGACGCATGGGATGCGGCGGCCAGCGGGCGCGAAGACGTCTGGTGGCCGATCCCGCCGAGTTGGTAAAGGCGCGCCCCGGCCATTGGGCAATTGGACATAATCGCCTATAATCTGTTTCATCCATTGATGAAATGGTAGCGCGGGCGTCCCGCCCGCGGATGGGAATCCCGCGCTACCATGCGTAATTTGCTATTCGCGATTTTCAAGGGAGGGGTGATAGATGGAAAATCCACTACTCCACAATGCAATTGAAAGCGCCAAGCTGGGATTCTACGATGACGCGCGCGGACTGCTGCTGCAAATCATCCGCCAGGATCCGAACAACACGCTGGCCTGGCTGTGGTTGGCACAGACGCTGGACGATCCAAAGCGGCAGGCGGATTGTTTGAGCCAGGCGCTGCGTGTCGAGCCGGACAATCCGGATGCGCTCGCGGGCGTGGAAGCTTTGCGCGCCGGGATGCCGTTGCCTGAGCCGGGTGGGGGCGGCGTCGAGGAAGCCGAATCGGAGTTCGCTGAGCCGGATGACGTATTAAGCTGGGGTGTGCTATATTCCGAGGAGGAAGACGTTGCGCCTGAAGCGGAGGCTCCGCCAGAGGAGGAACCCGACCTTTTTGCACCTGCTGATCTCTCTGGCTGGGGAGAGCTGTATGATGCGGAGCCGGAATCCGCACCTGAACCGGAGCCGGAGACTGAGCTCTATACCGCCGACGATATGTTTGGTTGGGGGGATTTATTTGCCGAAGAACCAGAACCAGAACCGGAAGCGCCGGTTGTTGAGGAGCCAGAACCGGTCGAAGCTCCATCACCGTCAGTGTCGTTCATCGGCTTAGAGGAGGAAGAGCCTCCGCCTGAACCAGAACCGGCCGTGCCGGAGAGTCCGCCTGAGCCGGAGGAAAGTTTCCTCCAAAGAGCGCGCCGGCTGCGTACACAAGGTTTTACATCGGCGGCTGAACCGGTGGCGCCTGCTGCCCCGCCGGCGTCTGTGCCGCCCTTCACCGAAACGTCGGCGCCAGAGGTCACACCGGCCCCCTCAGAACCTGAGGCCGAGGTCGTGGAAGAGCCATCCGAAGCACCTGCGTCTGCGCTGTCACCTGCGCGCAGGTTTCGCATCTTCGACCGGCGGGTGCTGTTCAGCATTCTGGGTCTGATCCAACTCCCAATCCTGGCCGGATTACTCGTATGGTATTTCTTCCTGCGCGGGCCTTCAGCATCTCAGCCTGTCGAGCAGTACCTGCCCCCCCTGGCGAGATCGTTGCCGCGCCCCGCGTTGGGGACGTGCCGTGCTTTGGATCTGGACGAGTTCACGTCGGTGGAGACGTTGGGCGGCGAATTGACCGCGGACGCGGTTTTTACCGGTACGCAGGTGGCGATCACCGAAACGCTGGTCGTGCCTGAGGGCGTGCGGCTGCTCATCTATCCCGGCGCGACGTTGGTCTTCACTTCCGAGGCTTCGCTCGAAGTTCACGGGACGTTGTACGCTTGCGGCAACGCGGACGCTCCGGTCACATTCTCGGCGTTCGACAAAACGCCAGGTGGGTGGGAGGGCATAAGGCTCTACAATCGCACAGAGGCGACAGTGTTGAGTCACGCGGTCGTCGAGTATGCTGGTGAACGTGCACTCTACATCGCCAACAGTGTTCCCGTGCTGGCCGACCTCACCATCGCGCACAGCGCGCTCTTCCCGATCAGTCTTGATGGCAGTGTGGTCCCCGACCTGTCTGACGACGTCAGTATCACAAATAATCCCGTCAACGGGATCGAGATGCGCCCCGGCACGTTGCGGGTTCCGAACACGGTGTGGCCGTACATCAAAAGTAAAGGTTCACCCCTGGTATATGTTCTCCCCGGCCTGCTGCGGGTGGATGCTGGGGCAACGTTGGATATCCAATCCGGCGTTATCGTGAAGTTCTGGCATGCGCCGCAGGGGCAATTGCCGGGGATATGGGTGCATGGGTTGTTACAGGCTGAAGGCGCGCTGTTCACCTCGATCTACGACAGCGCTGAGGATGTGGGCGGACCGACGTACATGGAAGCCATCGATCCTCAACCCGGCGATTGGGGCAGTTTGACGTTCTTCGAAAGTAGCGAGAAATCGTATCTGCGAGACGTGGTGATCCGCTACGCGGGACGGGCGCGCGGTGCCGTCACAATGCAGGCAAGCTCGCCAGAGCTGAAGCGAGTGACGATCACCGGTTCTGCTGGATATCCGCTAAGCGCCGATGCCAGGTCCTTCCCCGTACTCGAGGCAATGACGCTCGAGGATAACGCTGCCGGCAATGGCCTGGAAGTCTATGGAGGGTTGAGCATCACTGGAAAGGGCACGTATGTATGGGAGCTTTTGGGCGGGAGCACGCAGGTCGTGCGCGTTGTCCGCGACGCAGTCACCGTGGGACCGGATGCGACGTTGCAAGTCCAACCGGGTGTGGTGGTCAAATTCACCGAGCAGAGCCGGGTGGTGGTACAGGGCGCCCTGTCCGCTATCGCTGGCAGCGATTCCGCCGAACAGATCATCTTTACTTCACTGCATGATGACGAATATGGCGGAGATACCGATGGCCCCACCATCCCTGGGGATGACCGTGTTTGGGAGGGGATCATCCTGGAGGGGGTGGATGACACGACCGAACTACAAAACGTCTTTGTGCGCTACGCGCCAATCACGTTGTTGGACGCCTCGCCGAAGTTGTTCAGCAACCGCATTGCGCTCGCGCCGGGCGCCGGGCTGCGGATGACGCCCGGATCGTCCCCCGATATGCGAGGTGCCCGCTTCGAGGACAACGGGCTGAACGGCATTGCCATCCTCACCGGTACGCTAACCGCCGACCAGGAATGGATACGGCTCGGTGGGGCAGGAGAGGATCAGATTGTGCGCGTCCTGGAGGGTGAGGTCACGGTGGGGCCAGGTGCTGTCCTGGAAATCGAGCCTGATGTGGTCATCAAAGCCAACCCCGCGGGCAAACTGGTGGTGCTTGGACATCTGAGCGCGAAGGGGCGTGCCGATCAACTGGTGGTGTTCACTTCGTTGAACGACGACGTGCGCGGCGGCGATACCAATCGCCGGCCCTTAAACGCGGGCGCTGGCGACTGGCCCGGCATTGAGATTGGGCCTGAAGGGAACGCGCACCTGGCCTACGTCGGCATTTACTATGCGGAGGTCGGCCTGAACGTGCTGGGTACATCACTGCCCACTGTCGAGGAAGGGCGCGTTCATGTCGCGTATGGGGAGCAGCCATTGGCGTGTATCGAACGCATTCAAATTCCACCCGCGTACTTTTTCGAATACAACGAGATCGACGTTACGCGCTGTCCATCACCACAGTGAAATCCATAACACCAAGCTAAAACTGTTTTGTAGGGAAGTTTTACATAGCAATCAGGATGCTTCTCAAGCGCCACCGCATTCCAAGTCCAGCTTCCGGGAAGGTTGACAGGAAGTTATATTTTTACGAATTCTTAGTGCCTAAAGAGAATCCGATGCGAACACGATTTATGATGATGATTTGGTTTGCGGTGCTGCTGCTTGTGGGTAGCGTGTTGCTTGGTGCATGTGGTGGCTCGACACCAAGTGCAGATCTGCCAGTGACCACGACTGAGTCAGCTACCGAAGAGACGCCCGTGATCGATGGGTAAGCACTGCTAGAAGCGCGCTGCGTCGACTGTCACGGCTTGAGCAGGGTGACCGCAGAACGCTACACGCAAGAAGAATGGCAGCAGGTTGTTACTCGAATGATCGAGCACGGTGCCGTGCTTGATTCTGACGAGGAGGCCGCGCTCGTGACTTATCTGGCAGAGACATATAAACCATAGGGCATTCTCTGTTCTGTGAGTCATTCCAGACCTGATAGGCGTCATTTGCGCTTATCGGGTCTTTTTCCATAGAATTTGTTTTCAAATTGCAACGTACTTGAAAGCTTTGTGGTTTTTTCTCTTAGGCGTTTTGCTGTAGAATAGAAGGTACGTATATGAGTTTGAAAGGAATTGGAAATGCACTTTGTCATCGTTGGCGGGGGCGTGGCGGGGATTACTGCGGCATTGGAATTGGCAAACCGTAGACTTGGCAAAGTCTCGGTTTACTCGGATGAGACGTATCCATACTACTATCGCCCGCAACTAACGGAGTTCCTGGCCGGAGGGATTACGCTGGAGCGACTGTTGCGCCGCGATCTAGCGTGGTACAAGGGGCGTGGTATCGATGTTTACCTCGGCCGCAGTGTCACGCGCGTTGAACCGGAGGCTAAGGCCATCGTCTTGGTGGATGGAACGCGAGTGGAGTACGATAAACTCCTCTTGGCGACAGGCAGTGTGCCTTTCGTGCCGCCGATCAAAGGCGTCGACAAGAGCGGCCTCTTTACCTGGCGCACGCTGGCCGATACACTGGAACTTGAACGAGCGGCGTCTTCTTGTGGGCAGACGGTCGTTCTGGGGGGCGGCTTGCTGGGGCTGGAAGCGGCGCGAGGCTTGCTGGGATTCTGCGGGAATGTGACCGTGCTGGAGTTTTTTCCGCGCCTGTTGCCGCGCCAGTTGGATGTCGAAGGCGCGGCGGTGTTGCAACGGTTCGTCGAATCCCTGGGCATTCGCGTGGTGGTAGGCGCGCAGACGGAAGAGGTGCTGGGCGACCATGCTGTGACCGGACTGCGATTGAAAGACGGGCGAGAATTCCCTGCCGGGCTGGTGCTGGTGGCGGCGGGTGTGCGCTGTCAGGCACGCCTGGCGCAGGAGGCTGGTCTGACGGTGGAGCGCGGCATCGTGGTAGATGAATATATGGCGACGAGCGTGCCGGACATCTACGCTGCCGGTGACGTGGCCGTATTCAAAGGCTATTCCTGGGCCATCGCCCCGATCGCGCAGGCGCAGGGTCGGGTAGCGGCAGTAAACATGGCGGGTGATGCCACCGTCTATGATGTCGTGGTACCGTCGACGACGTTGAAGGTTGTTGGCATCGATGTCAGCTCGGTTGGGCTGGTCAATCCTGAGACCGATGACTACGTTGAGATTCGCGTCGAGGATACCGAGTTCAATATCTATAAAAAGATTGTGTTGCGCGAGGGGAGGATTGTTGGTTCGATTGTCATCAACAACAAAGTCTTGGCGAAGAACCTGGAGAATCGCATTGCGCAACGTGAGACGATGACGCCCGATCAAGCGCGCGCGCTGTTGATCCGATGACTATGGAGATTAAGAACCTATCCGAAAATTCACCGTTGACACGCTAGAAATGCTCGCAAGTACGATTTTTCGGAAAGAGTTTTATTGGAGAGACCTTTGGATTCTGACGTAACTCTGCCGCATCTTCCCGATCAATTCCCGGGAATCAACTTGCTTTACCGGCTGGCTCGTTCGCTGAGTGCGTTCGACAACCTGCCGGATTTGCTGCAGGCTGTTGTGGATGAGGTGTGTGCGGCACTTGCTGCCTCGTGGGGGTTGTTAGTTACGCTTGATGCGCCTAAACGCCGGATTCTCGACTGCGTGCAGGCCGGGCCGGATGTCGATCCTAACCTTAACCTCTCCTTTGAAATGTTGGCCAAAATATCAAAAGTGTATCTTTGGCCTCCCGAACGGGCAGTGTTGTCGAGCCGTGAGTGTCTTCTACTGGATGCTGATGCGTCCGCGTTCGGCGAGCAGTTCGGCCACGACTTCGGCTCAGTCATCGCGACACCGTTACTATACCAGGATGAGATGATCGGCTTTCTGGTAGCAGCACGCCCTGCTGCCGGCCCGACATTTACCGAGCAGGATATCGTGCTTATCTCGGTTGTTGCCAGCCAGACGATCGCTGCTATCCAGAACTCGCGGTTGTTAGCTTCGCTGAGCCAGGAAAAGGAACAGTTGGAGTTGTTGTATCGCTTGGGACAGCATCTCTCTAGTAGCCTGGACATTCACACAGTATGCCAGTTGGCGCTTGATGAAATCTGCGCGGTTTTTGAAGGATCGTATGGACTGCTTTTCGTCGTCGATGTCGAGACGGAAGCCATACAGTTGATGGCCCAGGTCGGGTTTGATGACAAACTGCTGCAATTTATGGTAGAGCATTTTCGAACGGGCGAAGGGGTGACCGGTTGGGTGGTTCAACACCAGCAAATGGCGGTGGTGGATGACGTCGCAACCGATCCGCGCTGGATTATGGTGAGTAAAGGAGATGCACCCCGATCCGGGGTTAGTGTGCCCTTATTGAGCGGTGAAGACTTGCTTGGTGTGATAACGCTCTCTGCCCATGGACGAGCTTTTTTTACCCCCGAATACTGCCGCTTGTTGGAATCTGCGGCTGCAACCATCGCCATTGCCATCTTCAACGCGCAGTTATTTGGCAAGGTCCAGCAGCGCGCGCGTGAGCAAGAGCATATCAGCGAAGTCGCGCGGGCCTTGAACACCCTCAAGATGCAGCAGGCGTTTCCGGTATTGGTGCAGGGCTTGTTCGGGCTGGCTGAATGTGAACCAGTTGTGCTGGCGTTAAATGACGAACCGCGCCACACGCTCACGGTCGTTGAATCTACCTTCCTGGCATTGCCTGTCGGGAGCGCGCTGCTTCTACCATCGGCTACCCGAGCACGCGTGCAGAGTGGGGAACCGCATGTGACCCTCGATTTGGATGGAGAGCGCGACGCTCCGCTGCTTCAGGAACTCCGCGCATTTGGCGCGCGCTCGCGCGTCTTGCTCCCCTTGATTGCCAGCGGACGGACACTGGGCGTGCTCTATCTGGGAAGCCGGCAGGCACTGGCCCCAGCGCAGATTCCCATACTGCAACAGATCGCTGATATGGTGGCTATCGCAGTAGAGAACGACCGCCTGTTTCGTGCGGAGCAGCGTCAACGCGGGGTTGCCGAGCGGTTGCAGGAGACAGCGTTGGTGGTCAACACATTGGACCTGCAAAAAGTACTCACGTTGATCATGGACCAATTGGAAAGCATCTTTCCATACGAAAGCGGCACTGTCCAGATTCTCGAACAAGACGCGATGTGTGTTATTGCTACACGTAATGCTCCTCACGCGCCGGTTGGGGAGTGCTATTCGCTAGAAGACCATCCACACAATCACCGTTTGGCCGAGGGCGAGGTAGTCATCATCGAGGATTCTCAGCAGAGTGACATAGGTTGGATTCCTTTCAATGAGGCGCTCTATCTGCGCTCACACATCGGAGTGCCGTTGTGGGTGCGCGACAAAGTCATCGGCGCGTTGACTATCGATAATAGGGGGGTGCGGAAGTACACGGAAGAAGACATCCGTGTGATCCAGGCATTTGCCCAACAGGCCGCCATCGCTATCGAGAATGCCCGTTTGTTCGAGGAGCAGCGTGTTCAGCGGGAGTTGGCCGAAGCACTGGAAGCGGCGGCGGCGGTGGTGAGCAGTGTGCTGGACTTCGATCAGGTATTGGATTACATTCTGGATCAGGTGGTGCGTTTTGTGCGTGGTGATACCTACAACATTATCTTGATCGAGGGTGAAGTAGGGCGCATGATCCGCTGGCGCGGTTACGAAGAGCACCAAATTCCTATGCCATCTCAGGGCCGTAACAAAATCCCGATTATGACGTATCCTAGCTTGGTGAAGATGATCGAGGATGGCTTGCCAACGTTTGTGAGTGACACCTGGGAAGACGCGCGCTGGCGCATGGTTCGCGGGCAAGAAAAGCTCCGTGCCTACGTCGCTGCCCCCATCCGCATCGCCGGTAAAACCGAGGGATTTATCAATGTCTCTGGCCTGACGCCACACCAGTTCGGTCCGCAGGAGGCGCAGCGGCTCAAGGCCTTCGCCGATCATGCTTCGATTGCTCTCCAGAATGCACGTCTGTTCCAGGAAACGTTGCGTCACACCGAGGTGTTGGAGCGCCGGGTGCGCGAACGTACGGCTGAACTCGAGGCGCAGAACGCCTGGTTGGAAGCCGTTCTCGGCAGCACGTCCGATGGCATGATCATCACCGATAGCGATGGACAAATTGCGGATGCCAACCGGGTCGCCAAGATGTGGCTCTACCATTCGCTTCCGGAGTCCGATGTCGAGCGGCTGCGCGAGACGATTCGTGATCTGGCGCGACATGCGCATACCCGTCCCGATGCCGTGCTTGAATTGACCGGCCTGGATCTGGAATTGAGCGCCTCTCCTATCTTCGGTGAAGAGGGCTCCGTAGGTCCTGCCGTCCTCGTCGTCGTCCATGACGTCAGTTATCTCAAGGCGTTGGACCGCGTGAAATCCCAGTTTGTCTCTAACGTTTCGCACGAACTGCGCACGCCATTGACCTCGATTCGTCTGTATTCTTCTCTAATCCAGCGCAGTGCGTCGGAAAATGCGGAACGCTACTTCGAGCCGCTGGAGCGTGAAGTGGAGCGCCTTTCAAAACTGGTGGAGGACATCCTCCAGATTTCACGGATTGAAGCGGGGCAGTTGGAACTGGATCGGCGGATTGTCGATCTGAATCTGCTGACCGAGATGGCCGTGATGAGCCATCACATTCTGGCCAAATCGCGTGGCCTGACTATGATGTATCAGGCCACCAATGGAAAAACGCTAATTTCGGTTGACTACGACAAGTTTATGCAGGTGGTCAATAATCTAATCGAGAACGCAATCAACTATACGCCCCGTGGTGGACACATTCGCGTGGCCACGGAGTGTTACGTGAAAGCCGAACGTACATGGGCGGCAGTAACAGTCCAGGATACCGGCATGGGCATTCCTGAACATGAGATTCCACATCTCTTTGAGCGGTTTTTTCGCGGCGGTGACCCCCAAGAAATGCGCATTCAAGGCAGCGGTCTTGGATTGGCAATTGTCAAAGAGATAGTAGAATTACATGGCGGCACGGTAACCGTTGAAAGCCAGGTTGGCGCCGGCTCAACGTTTACGGTGTGGATGCCCCTGATGGAAGTCTAAGAACCTATCCGAAAATTCGTCGTTGAAGCACCAGAAACGCTCGCAAGCACGATTTTCGGATAGAATCTGAACGATTGTGATGTGTGCGCCGAAAATGGGTTGTGTTAGAGGAGGAATCGATGGCGAAGAAGCAAGTTCTCGTTGTTGAGGATCAAGATCTTTTGCTGATGGCTATCCGCGATGTGTTGGAAATGGAAGGGTATAGGGTGACCACAGCCGGCGACGGCATCGAAGGGTTGGAGGTGATGCGGACGCTTGTCCCAGATCTCATCATTGCCGATATTTCGATGCCTCGGATGGATGGTTACAAGTTTTTCGAGGCAATCCATGCCCGTCCTGAATGGGTGCCAATTCCCTTCATCTTTCTGACGGCGCGCGCTGAAAAAGAAGATCGTTTGAAGGGCAAGGCGATGGGCGCCGAGGACTACCTCGTCAAACCCTTCGATCCTCAAGAACTTCTCGTGGTCGTGCGCTCGCGAATTGGACGGGCCGAGGCCATCCGTGAAGCGACAGAGGGTGAGTTCGAAGAACTTAAACAGCAAATTATCACACTGTTAAGCCACGAGTTGCGCACACCGTTGACCAGCGTCTACGGATACACCGAGTTGGCCCTGGAAGATGCCGCCGAGTTGCCATCTGGCGAATTCCAACAGTATCTTGTGGGTATCCGTCGCGGCGCTGACCGGCTTAGAACGTTGGTCGAAGATTTGTTGATGATCGTGCGACTGGATACCGGGCAATTGGAACGAGAATTCCGGCTTCTGGCGACGCTGCGTGACAATCTCGGCGAGATCATCATGCGCACCGTTGGATTGTTCAGCGCGCAGGCAGAGCGGGAAAGTATCACCCTGGAAACCGACATCGCACGGAATTTACCTCCAGTGCTGATCTACGATAGTTTTTTCACCGATGCGCTTAGCCGGTTGATTGATAACGCGATCAAGTTCTCCCGCAGAAAGGGCGACCGCGTGATAGTGTCAGCTCAAGTTGTAGACGGCTGGGTAGAAATAGCCGTCACCGATGAGGGGGTTGGAATTTCTCCCCAAGGTGTAGCACGTCTCTTTGAACGTTTCCGCCAAATCGACCGGGAAAAGATGGAACAACAGGGGGTAGGTCTGGGGCTATCCATTGTCAAAGCGCTGATTACTTGTATGGAAGGCGAGGTCGGCGTCGTCAGCGAGCTTGACCAAGGGAGCACCTTCACGATTCGCCTGCCACCTGCACAAGTACATTAGACGGTCACCAAAACTTTGAGCCCCCCGCGCTGTCCAGCGTGCGTGAAAGCCGTAAGCATCGCGTCAAACAGATAGCGCCCCTCAATCACGCTCCTCAATCAGTACCGTGACGTTCACCACGCCGCGCTCCGGCAAACGCAGTGCAGTTGCCAACGATCCACACCGCGACCCCACGAGCGTGATCTCATCCACGACCATGCTTGTGAGGTCGGATTCCACGCCACCGTGATACGTGGCCTTGAGCACCAGCGTCCCGCGCGGGTGCACCAAGGTGCGGGCCGTGACGTAAGCGACGGGCCGGCCTGTCGCCTCGACGGGCACATCGCGTTCCATGTGTAGTGTCGTGATTCCTCTCTGCGCGAGGATGTCCAGCGTATCCTGTACTTGACAAATATCGTATACAGTGTATAAATTATACGCTGTAAATGATAAAAAGGAATCATATGCCGAGACCAAAACAGACCGAAGAGGAACGCGAAGCCATGCGCGAGCGCATCCTGGATGCCGCGCACGAGCTTTTGATGGAACAAGGCCCGGAGGCGCTCAGCACGCGCGTCATCGCCGAGCGGCTGGGCGTGTCGCACATGGTCTTGTACACTTACTTCGAGAACCACGATGCGCTGTCTTATGCGCTGCGGATGCGGTTGCGTGAGGAGCGCGAGGCCTCGCGTGCCGAGGCGCTATGCGAGGCTGAAACCGGCGACGTCGCCGCCGTGATGCGTCATACCCTGGCGCGCTATGCGGCGATGGCGCGGGAACATCCGGCGCTCTACACCTTTCTGTGGGTGCAGCCTATTTCGCCCGGCGGTGCGTGGCAAGAGCAGCCGCACCGTCCCTATCAGGGCAACATCCAGTATCTGGCACAGTTAGTCCAACTTGGCATGGATCGGGGCGTGTTTGTCGAACGCGATCCCGTACTTGCGGCAGGCGTCGCCTTCGCCACCGTCCACGCTCCGCTCCTCTTCTACTACAGCGGTCGCCTGACCGACGAATCCCTGCGTGATCATCTCTCCGCTGAAGCCCTGGACCTCGCCATGCACTACCTGATGCATGATGCGTAATTCATAACTCGTAACTCGTAAGGAGTCCCCATGAAATCATTATGGCGTTTGTTCAAATTCATAAAGCCCTATCGCTGGGAGGCGATTGCGGCGTTGCTGCTGCTAGTCTTTGTGGTCGCCGCCGACCTGGCGATCCCCCGGTTGACCCAACGGGTGATCGATGAGGGCGTGCGAGCGCAGAACATGCCCATCATCATCAACACCGCGCTCCTGATGTTCGGTGTGGCGTTGGTGGAGGCGGCTATCTCGGTTGGCAATATCATCCTTTCCGTGCACGTGGGGTTGAAGACCGGCGCCGACATCCGCAGCGCGTTCGTGCGCAAGGTGCAGGCACTCTCCTTCGGCAACCTGGATCGCTTGCAGACCGGGCAATTGCTCGTCCGCGCCACCAGCGACATCACCCAGGTGCAGACGATTATGATGATGAGCCTGCGCATTCTCACGCGCGCGCCGCTGTGGGCGGCCGGTTCTCTGGTGATGTTGATCCTCACCGCGCGGCAGTTGACCTGGATATGGCTAGCGATGCTGCCGGTGATCTTTGGCATTGTCGTGCTTTTTCTCGTTAAGGCGCGCCCCTTATTTCTCATCGTTCAGGAAAAGCTGGATAAGCTCAACACGGTGATGCAGGAAAACCTGGCCGGTGTGCGTGTCGTCAAAGCCTTTGTCCGCGCCGAACACGAAAAGCAGCGATTTTCGCGGGCCAACAACGATTTGATGGCGCAGACCCTGAAGGTATTCAATTTCGTCGTCGTCTTGATGCCGTTGATGATGACGATTACCAATCTGGCGACCGCGGGTGTCATCTGGTTCGGCGGCAATCTCGTCATCACTGGCGAGATGACCATGGGGCAGATTATGGCCGCCGTCAACTATATGATTTTTGCGCTCTTCCCGTTGATGATGCTCCTGGGCATGATCGCGCCGCTCTCCGCCGCCGATGCTTCCGCTGGGCGCATCCTGGAAGTGCTGGATAGCCAGCCAGAAGTCCAGCCGCCGGCCGCCGGGCAGAAACCGGCGACGACCGCCGGGCGCGTGATCTTCGAGGATGTGTGCTTTAGCTACAATCACGGCTGCGCCGACGCCGTCCTCACGGACGTGAACCTCGTCGCCGAGCCGGGGGAGACGGTGGCCCTCCTCGGCGCGACCGGTTCCGGCAAATCCAGCCTCATTCACCTGATTCCACGCTTCTACGATGTGGAGCAGGGTCGCGTACTTATCGATGGGGTGGACGTGCGTGAGTGGCCGATGCACGAACTGCGCTCACAGGTAGGGATCGCGCTGCAGGAAGCGGTGCTCTTCAGCGGCACCGTGCGCGACAACATCCGCTACGGGCGTCCCGAAGCCACCGAAGAAGAAGTGATCGCCGCGGCGCAGGCGGCGCAGGCCCACGACTTCATTATGGCGATGCCGGAGGGCTACGACACCCTCGTCGGGCAGCGCGGCGTCAACCTCTCCGGCGGGCAGAAGCAGCGCATCGCCATCGCGCGCGCGCTGTGCGTCAAGCCGCGCGTGCTCATCCTCGACGACAGCACCAGCGCGGTGGATGTGGAGACCGAGAGCAAACTGCAAGACGCGCTCGATAAATTGTTGCACACCCAACTGGCGCACCGGAGCACCGTCTTCGTTGTCGCGCAGCGCATCAGCACCGTCCTCACCGCCGACAAGATCGTCGTGCTGGATGGCGGGCGCATCGCCGCTGTGGGCGCGCATACAGAACTGCTGGCCCGTAGCCCGATTTACCGCGAGATTTACGAATCGCAGTTGGGCAATGGGAACGGTAGACAGTAGACAGTAGCGCGGGCGGGACGCCCGCGTGTCTCAGCCGATAGACAGCGAACAAGAAAGAGCAAACAGGAGACAGGGAATTATGGAACAACGACAGGGTTCTGGTGTGGGAAATGGACGGGGCGGGGCGGGCGGCCCCGAAAATCGCGGCGGTCAACAGCAGGGCGGCGCGCCGCTGCCGGGGCCGGGTGGGCGGCGTTTTGGCGCGCGTATCGAGAAGCCACAGGATGTGCGCAGCACGCTGCGACGTTTGCTCGGCTACCTGCGCCCGCACCGTGTTATGCTGGCGGTGGCAGCTATCCTGGTGGTGGTGAGTACGCTCCTGGACCTGGTTGGCCCCTATCTGAACGGCAT
>Ga0129302_1001563_pt1 | contig 17013 bp, 11 predicted proteins | sample BlaSprsedimmetaG_FD_94476 | JGI IMG/M metagenome (GOLD analysis project Ga0129302, IMG submission 94476) | Hot spring sediment bacterial and archeal communities from California, USA to study Microbial Dark Matter (Phase II) - Blank Spring... | ecosystem: Environmental > Aquatic > Thermal springs... | reverse complement strand
GACCCGGTTCAAGTCCTGCAGCGATATCTTCAAATTGATACAACCGACAGCCAAAACGACGATAAAGTTTGTCATTTCTGGGGGGACATTTTTTCCGCTTTTAATGTCCGCAATCGAATTGTTCGCAGTGGAAATTTTCACAACTTTGAAACATTGATCAACGCCAACAAGTCCGAGAAAATCCTTTTTCAAAATCATCTGGATGTGGTACCAGCTACGGCGCAAACCTGGAATTTCGATCCATTTGGCGGTGTGATTCACGATGGTTTTCTCTACGGCAGGGGCGCATTGGACATGAAATCGATTAGCGTCATGCAGGCGTATGCGTTTTTGCGGTTGGTCCATGAAAATCATCCACGCAAAGCTATGTTGAAATTTTGCTCGCTGGTTCAGGAAGAGACCACTTCGGAACATGGCGCTCGATTTTATGTTGAACACTTAAAACAACATGGTTACCAAAATCTGATCGTTCTTGGCGAGGGTGGTTTTGGGGTGACTATAACCGACGTTTTTGACGGCATCCTGTTTTTATACGAAGCTGAACAAAAGGGACTTCTCTGGATTACAGTCACAGTGCATTCTACCGGAGGGCACGGTTCAATCGGAGGAAAAACCAGGCGCAAAAATCCGATAATCCGCGCCGCCAAGGTTGCGCAAAAATTGAGCAGTTTTGCTTTTCCGATCAAGTTAGAACGATCGGTAATCACTTTTATCGAAATGCTGCTGAATAACAGCAGCAGCAAGCTCATCCGAGCAGTCTCCATCATACCGTTCTTTAAAGCTTTCCTGTTTCGCACACGGTGGGGTTCAATTTTGCTGGATGTGTTGATTACCCGCATCAGTCGAATTCCTGAGCTGTTTCGCACTTCACTCAACGTAACCAATATTTCCACCGATAAAATTTCCGGAGTCAGCGATAGACCCGAGTTGCGACGCTCGTTGGTTCAACGCGTTTTTAAAACCAGGGGGCGAAGCCGGTTGCACCCGGTGACAACGCTGGGGGTGAATGTCGTCCCGACTTATGCGACGTTGACTTGCGATATTCGATTTAATTCCTATTATAATATTGAATCATTGCTCACCCAGTTAAAAAAGGTGTTGCCCAAAGATGCGGATTTGCGCATCATCAATAGTCAGGATTATTCCTCATCAGATTTTAGATTACTGCATGAAACAGTGACAACCGAATTGAAAAACATCTATGGTTCCAAAGCGTTGGCGTCACCGATACTTTTTATCGCCAGTTCGGATAATTATTTCTTCCGCAAGGCGGGACATCAAGCGTTTGGCTTTTCACCGATTATGGTGACTATGGATGACTTGCAGCGCATCCATGGTGATGATGAACGAATTGGCATTGCTGCATTTCGTAAGGGCTGTGAGGATTATTATTGCGTGATTAAATCGCTGTTGGATAAAATGAAATGAGATAAAGGAGATTTGGCATGTCGATCGTCGCAGGAGTAGATTTTGGCACGCTCAGCGTACGGGTTTCTATTTTCGATGATGAGCGCGGAAGACTGGGCGCTGCATCTGCTGGTTATGATTTGATTCGGAAAGAAGATGATCCGGATCATGCAACCCAACGCCAAAGCGATCAACTGATCGCTTTGGCGGCTGCCATGAAAAATGCGTTGCACAATGCCGGGGAAAACGGCAACCAGGTTGAAGCGTTGGCAATTGATACCACCGGCTCATCAGTGATCGTAGTAGACGACCAATTGAATCCCCTCGGAGATTATTATCTTTGGTGCGATCATCGCTCAAAAAAAGAAGCGGCAGAGATCACCCAAAAGGCGCACGAGCAGAGCCTGGAACACATCAAGTGGTGCGGCGGCGTCTATTCATCGGAGTGGGGACTGGCTAAAGTTTTGCATTGGCTGCACCACAACCCCGACAAACGGGAAGGCTTCGGCAGCGCTTTTGAGCACAGCGATTTGATTGTCGGGATTTTAACAGGGGCAAAACATCCCAATGAGATCAAGCGCAATATCTGCGCCGCAGGTCATAAATGGATGTGGAACAGCCATCTGGGTGGATTGCCGCCGGAATCCTTTCTGAAAAGCGTGGATCCTCTGCTGGCTGGGATTCGCGAAAAAGTTAGCGGAGAATATGCTGCGTCGTTGGAAATAGCAGGGAACCTTTGTCCGGAATGGGCGGAAAAATTGGGCTTAAAACCCGGCATTCCCATTCCAGTTGGCGCACTGGATGCCCACTGGGACGCCATCGGCGCCGGCATTCGCGAGGGGGATGTGGTCAATGTGGTCGGAACATCAACCTGCATCATGGCAATTGCCAAACAGGTCGAGTTGATTCCCGGCGTATCCGGCGTGGTGAAAGGGTCAATTCATCCCCATTATTATGGAATCGAGGCTGGATTATCCGCGGTCGGCGATATTTTTGACGCTATCGCTCGCAGAGCCGGCATTTCCGTGGGGAAAATCACTAAAGGACTTGAAAATTATAAAGGAGGGCAAACCGGTCTGCTTCGGTTTAGCTGGGACAATGGCGATCGCACCGTGTTGGTCAATCCAGATCTCAGCGGAATAACGTTCGGATGGACACTGAACACAACGGCTCAAGACGAATTTTTTGCCGCAATTGAGGGAACCGCTTTTCACACCCGGATTATCCTTGAACGAATGAAAGAATATGGCGCGCCCATTCATCGCATCATTAATGGCGGAGGAATCCCGCAAAAAAATGCTGCGTTGAATCAAGTCTATGCCAACGTGCTCAATGTACCGATTTTAGTGCCTGAACGCGAAGTGACCAGCCTGGGCTCGGCAATTTTCGCCTTTATGGCGGCAAACATCTTTGAAAGTATCGAAGCGGCGCAAGATCGTTTGTGTCCGAACTTCAGGATTTATCAACCGCAGCCTGAATCACGAAACGCTTACGAAAAGCTCTTTGCTCTCTATCGGAAACTGTATTTTGCCTTTGGCCAATACGAATCGATGTCGATCTGGATGGGCGATGTATTACCCCAGTTGCGGAAAATCGCCCAGCGCGTTCGACGAAATTAATCTCAATAAAAATTTAGTAGCGGCTCGTTTCAGCAATAATAATTGGAAAACAGATTGAATTTTGAAGCTTGAAAGCAACGGAGGATATTGTTGATTTATCGTGAATATGGGAAAACAGGTGTCAAATTATCGGTCATCGGTTTCGGTGGTATGCGGTTTGAGAATTCAGAAGATATCGAAACCAATGCTTCATTAGTGCAGTCGGCGTACAAAGCTGGTATCAATTATTTTGATACGGCGCCGCTATACGGTAACTCTGAAGACATTTTTGGCGCGGCATTCAAGGAGATGAAAAAGCATCGCGCGGAAAAGCCGTTTTATGTGTCCACAAAAACCAACCGGGAAAATCCGTCAGAAGCACGGGCGGATTTGGAAACATCTTTGCAAAGAATGGATCTGGATTATATCGATTTTTACCATGTCTGGTGCATTCTCCGGCCCGACATTTATCAACGTCGCAAACAAAACGGAATTTTGACCGCATTGGAAAAATTTCAGCAGGAAGGGTTGATCAAACATATTTGTGTTTCCACTCACATGACCGGGGCTGACATCGAGAATATGTTGCAAGACTATCCGTTTGACGGAATTCTGCTGGGATATTCAGTGATGAATTTCGCTTACCGTGAGTTGGGCATCGAAGCAGCCCACCGACTCAAGCGCGGCGTCGTGGTGATGAATCCACTGGGTGGCGGTATTATCCCGCAACATGCTGAACGGTTTGACTTCGCGCGAACCCAACAAGCTGAATCCGTGGTAGAAGCTGCGTTGCGTTTTTTGATCAACGATGAGCGTATGACAGTTGCATTGGTTGGAATGGGTAATCAAGATCACCTGAAGGAGGCTGTTCGCGCCGCTGATGGCTTTCACCCGATCCCTTCAGGAAAAATTTTCCGAATACGAAATCGCTTAAAAGATGGATTTAACGAGCTATGTACCGGTTGTCGCTACTGCGACGATTGTCCCCAGGGAATCCCGATACCACAACTGATGGACGTTTACAACCATCTGCTACTCAATCCGGATTCGTTTGCTATCCGTTTGAGTTTGCACTGGGGACTTTCGCTGGAAGAGGATTACGCGGCACGTTGCACAGAATGCGGGCAATGTGAGGAAAATTGTACCCAACAACTCCCAATCTGCGATCGGTTGAAAAAAATCCGTGAACAGGTCGAACATCATCTGGCAAGCCAGCAAAAATAGCAAACAAAACCGGAGCGATTTGAGATGAAATTAATCCAAAAAACAATCCTGCTTACCGGCGCCTCGACCGGGATCGGCAAAGAATTGGCAAGGCAATTGGCAACTCGTCAAAATCGGTTGTTTCTGCTTGCACGGCGTGAAGACCTTTTACGAGAGTTAGTCGAAACGCTGGATTATCCCCAGCTCGATCATCGCTATTTTGTTTGCGATGTTGCGGATAATCAGCAGGTGGAAAAATTGTGCAGTGATTTGTTACGCCAAAAAATAGCCTTTGACGTATTGATCTTTAACGCCGGAGTTGGTGAAACCTTTTTGGTGAATCATATTGATGAGCAAAATTTCCGCTACCTCTATGAAGTGAACATGATGAATATCATCACCTTTTTAAAAAACTTGCTCCCAGCAATGTTGGAGCAAGGCTCGGGCACAATTGCAACCATCAGCAGCTTTGCCGGCTGTCGCGGGATGCCGCGTTCGGCGTCCTATTCCTCAAGCAAAGCGGCGTTGTCAATATTTACAGAAAGTTTGAGGGTAGATTTGTGGAACTCCGGGATCAACGTTTCGCTGATTTTACCAGGATTTGTGAAAACTCCGATGACTGATAAAAATGATTTTCCCATGCCGTTTATGATCTCGGCAGAAAAAGCAGCGAAGTGTATCATCAAAGGACTGGAGAAGGAGAAAACAACAATTCCATTTCCTTTGAGGATGTGGCTAACGATTAAATTGGCGAAGTTGCTGCCGGACAAATTTTACGCCAACTTGATGCACGGCAGGAAATAATTTTTTTACCAATCTTTCATTTTTTTGATCGTCATAATTTTTATCCGAGTTGTGCCAGAGCTCAGAACCAATTATTCACCCACATATTAAATTGAGAAAGGGATAAAACTGATGCGTTTTATTAGAAAGTTACTTTTATTTTTGCTGTTGATGGCTGCCTGTTCTGATCGGGCAGATATTGGATTTCAATTTGCCTGGCTGTCTGATACTCATGTCGGCACTGCAACCGGCACCGAAGATTTGAGGCGGGCGGTCGCCGACATCAACAACCTGTCGGAAATTCATTTTGTAGTCCTGTCCGGCGATATCACCGAGTTGGGCAGCAATGCGGAGCTGGATACCGCCAAAACAATTTTGGATGAACTGAAAGCGCCCTATTTCATCATTCCGGGAAATCACGACACCAAATGGTCTGAATCAGGCTGTACTTATTTCAGTACTCTCTGGGGCAGTGATAAGTTTTCCTGCGAGTACCAAAACATCCGTTTTATCGGGATGCATCAGGGCCCGGTGATGCGAATGGGCGACGGTCATTTTGCGCCTGAGGATATTCGTTGGCTGGATATTCAATTGCGTAATACTGATTCGAAGCAGCCGATTATTTTTGTCACCCACTATCCGCTGAACAACACAATTACAAACTGGTTTGAGGTGCTGGACAGGCTCAAACAACACAATGTACAGGTTGTTTTGTTTGGTCATGGTCATCGAAACCGAATTTACGATTTGGAAGGTATAACCGGCTTGATGGGGCGATCCAGTTTGCGGCGCAACCAGGCTTCGGGAGGTTATAATATCGTCCGGGTCAGCAGTGATAGTTTACACTTTTTTGAACGTATTACCATGCAGGAAACCAACGACGCCTGGTTTAAAACAGCGATCGAGCAACGAGATTATCTTTCGGATACGACCCACTACGAACGGCCGTCTTTTATCGAAAATGAAAAATATGAGGATGTGCAAGTACGCTGGATGTTTGATACTGATTATACCATCGCCGCATCACCTGCGGTCTGGGAAGATTACGTGGTCGCTGGCAATAGCAACGGAGATATTTACTGTCTATACGTTGAAGACGGCACCATCATTTGGAAATTTAAAGCAGGGAAGGGTGTTTTTTCACCGCCGGAAATTGCTGAACAGCGTGTTGTTTTTGGCGCCAATGATGGTTATGTGTATTGTTTGAATGTAGTGGATGGGAAACTTGTCTGGCGCTTTAAAACCAATGCACCAGTGGTAGCCGCGCCAAAAGTTTATGACAACACTGTGTTTATCGGCGCCAGCGACGGTTCGTTCCGCGCCATTGATCTGGCTGATGGCGATTTGATCTGGGAATTTTCCGGACTCCAGTCTTTCGTGGAAGCCAAACCTTTGATCCATCATGGAAAGGTCATTTTTGGCGCCTGGGATACTTTTTTATATGCACTGGATATTGAAGATGGTTCGCTGGTCTGGAAATGGTCAAATGGACATCCCGGAAAATTATTCAGTCCGGCGGTGTGCACGCCGGTTGCAAGCAGTGATCGGGTATACATCGTCGCGCCAGACCGGTTCATGACCGCATTGAATGCAGCTAACGGTGAAACCATTTGGCGCAGCAATCGCTTCAAGGTCCGAGAAAGCATTGGCATATCCGATGATAAAAAGACCATATTTGTTAAATGCATGCAGGACACGCTGGTTGCCATCTCAACTTTGTCATCAGCGCCGTTAGCGAATTGGATTAGCAATTGCGGCTTTGGCTATGATATTAACCCTTCAGTGCCTGTTGAAAAAGAGGGAATTCTTTATTTTAGCACCCAGCGCGGCTATGTCTATTCGGTTGATGCTGCAACCGGTAAATTGCTCTGGAAATATCGGATTAGCCACAACCTGGTACATACGCTGGCTTTAGCTAATACAAATCAACTGATAGCAGCAGACATGGGTGGTAGAATTTTTAATGTTCAGGCCGGCGAAATGTTGGATTGAAAATGACAGACATTGTTTCAATTAACAAATCATCGAGGTGAAATCATGAGATTTCGGGCGTTTTTATTCACAACATTATTAGCCGCGGCGATGTTTTTTTTCAATGGGTGCAGCAAACAAATCTATCATGTCGCCTATCCCACCCTTTACGACGGAAAATACGATTCTGAATTCCCCTATAAAAATTGCTCTCAGGAGTTGAAGGAAATTACCGATGCAGTTCGTAAGGTCTTTTGCAAGGCTCATTATAAAAATCATATTTTTAAAATCGAACAAAAGATAAGACGGCAGGATTTAAATGAAAACACGTTAAAGAACGCCCATCGCATCATTTTCATTGATAAAACGGTTTCCGGCACCGGCACAGTGATTTTTGCCGACATGGAAAAGGCGGCAGTCCTGTCGTGCGCTCATATTTTTTCAAAACCAGATACCATTATCAGTTATTTCAGCGATGATTACTTAAGCCCGGAACGCTACATCCAGAGCGTTGCAATAAAAATTCGGCAGGAGAACTTGGTGTTTGGCTTTCCCGGCGATGCTGACTGTGATATTTTGTTGCGCGATGCGCTGAACGACATCGTTATCCTGGCTAAAAGTTTTGATGAGCCGTTGACTGAACCGATAGCTGTTTTTAATTATCCGACCGGAAATGCGCGTGAATTGGAATGGGGATCTTTTGTTTATTTGGTCGGTTATCCCAAAGGTTATAAAATAGTGACCAAAGGGATTGTCAGTAATCCCAATCGGGATCGAAGAGGATCATTTTTGGTGGATGCGCTTTTCAATACTGGAATGAGCGGCGGGATTCTACTTGGGATTCGTGATGGCGTTCCTAATTTTGAACTGGTGGGCATGACCACCTCAACCGCTGCCGATTATTCGACAGTCCTGGTCCCTGAAAGAAGAGTTCAGGATTACGATGAAACAATACCCTATGATGGTACGATTTATGTCAATAATCGAAAAGAGATCAGTTACGGAATTACTTTTGCAACCCCGGTAGAAGCTATTTTGGAGTTGATAAAAGAAAATGAAAAATTTTTAATTCAGCAGGGATACCAATTTTTTGATTAGCATTCAAAAGAAACTTTAAACGCTTTTGCTAAAATATTTTTTACCAATTTTCAAATTTTCGACATTCAACTGATTTGAAACAAAAAATTTCTACAATCCTAAAAACAGGAGGGAGAGTTATGTACAATCGTCGACAGTTTCTGGGCGCTATTGGTAGGCCTGCTGCTGCAGTGCTGGCAACTGCCGCATTAAATCTCAACGGCATCGAAAGAGCGTTGGCAGCTATCGCTGACTATCCGGGGGAGCCAGAACAGGTCGCTGCTGATGAATCCTTTTGGTTCGAGGTGCAGCAAGCATTTACAGTGGATCGCAGCCTGATAAATTTGAACAATGGCGGAGTTTCTCCTGCACCGGCTATTGTTCAACAGGCGATGAAAAATCATTGGGACTTTGCCAACAAGGCGCCAACTTACACCATGTGGGGAATTCAGGAACCTCAACGCGAAACCGTCCGCCAAAGGCTGGCGCGCGTGTTCGGTTGCGACGTCGAAGAGATTGCCCTTACCAGAAACACATCCGAGGCGTTGCAAATTTGCCAATTCGGAATTGATTTGAAATCTGGAGACGAATTGCTGACCACCAATCAGGATTATCCGCGGATGATTCACACCTGGAAACAACGGGAACGACGGGAAGGGTTGGTGTTGCGTCAATTCTCCATTCCGGTGCCTGCCGAAGAGCCCGAACAGATTGTCGATCTGTTCAAACAGAACATCACCCCAAAGACGAAGATCATTCTGATCTGTCACGTGATCAATCTCACCGGCCAAATTCTGCCGGTACGGAAAATCGTGCAGATGGCACGACAAAAAGGGATTCCGGTGCTTGTCGACGGTGCGCATTCGTTCGCCCATTTTGATTTTAGCCGCCAGGATTTGGATTGCGATTACTTTGCCACCAGTTTGCACAAATGGCTATGTGCTCCGCATGGCACCGGATTCCTTTATGTTCGCCGTGATAAAATAAAGCAGCTCTGGCCTATGATGGCGGCGCCTGAAAACATGGATGACAACATTCGCAAGTTTGAAGAAATCGGCACCCACCCGGCAGCGCCCTATCTGGCAATCGCCGAGGCGCTCACTTTTCATCAGGGGATTGGCGCCCGGCGCAAACAAACCCGGCTGCGATTTCTCCGCGATCGATGGGCAAAAGCGCTGCTCCAGTTCGATCGGGTGCGGCTTCACACCAGCTTAAAGCCGGAGTTCTCCTGCGGACTGGGTACTGTGCAAATTGAGGGTATTGATCCGTCGAAATTAGCTGATTATCTGTGGAAACAACATCGCATAATCGTAACACCGATCAAACATCCCGAGTTCGAAGGAATCCGAGTCACGCCCAATGTTTACACCACCCTCGATGAGATCGATCGGTTTTGTGAGGCGATGGAGACACCAATAATTAAGGGGATACCCGGTTAGTGAAACCGCTAATATCTTGTCAAAATATGAGTTTTACCGTCAAATCGCCGCCGCCGGATTTACCATCGTGCAGGAGAGAATTATTCGCAAAGCTGAGATCGCCAGTTCGAACACCCACATCTACCGGTCGATAGAACGGCAGATCAAAAAATTGATCGAGCAATTTCCTGATAAAAATGAGCTGTTCCAAAACTATTTGAAAGAGCAACAAATGGAGAACCAGCGGCTTGAAAACCAAATTGTTTGTGGCGTCTGGTTGTTGCAATCAATCGCGTCTTAGCGCTATTGGTTTCAATTTGTATCCGACGGCGCATTTATTGCTACGCAAATTCGGTTGTATCAACGAGCTTTTGCAATTGAGAAATAATGCGCTAGTTAAAAGCTAACCGATACTATCAGACAAATCGTTCTTTTAGAATTATGAAATTATTGTCGTTTCCAGGCTCATGAAACAGCACTAAAGATAATACAACGATTAATTTTTTTTAAAGAAAGGGATGCATCAGTGAAAACGAAGCTTCATCTGTTTAGCAACTTGAGGGGAGATATTTTTGGTGGTTTGTCTTCTTCCATTATTGCGCTGCCGTTGGCGCTTGCCTTTGGTATTGTCGCCTTTGCCCCGCTGGGTCCTGAGTTTGCCAGCCAGGGCGCGCTGGCATGTTTGTACGGCGCGATTTTAACCAGTTTTTTTGCTTCCTTGTTTGGTGGAACACCAACTCAGATTACAGGTCCCACTGGTCCCATGAGCGTGATGATCGCAGCGATGTTAACCTCCCAACTCCAGGCGCGATCAATTTCAACTGTAACACCGGGTAGTGAAATGAACACGATTTTTACGATGGTCTTTTTTGCCGTGTTTCTTGGCGGGGTGGTTCAGGTTCTGCTTGGATTGTCGGGCGGTGGTAAGCTGATTAAATACATCCCCTATCCGGTCATCGCTGGTTTTATGAACGGCGTGGCAATGATCATTTTTTTGAGTCAATTGAAGCCGTTTCTGGGGCTGACGAGCAGTCAAGCGGTGATAGATGTTTTTACCGGAGCTATTACGCCGTCCTGGGTTTCCATGGCTGTCGGCGCGGTAACGATTATTGCAGTGATATTTGGTCCCAAACTGATCCGGGGTGTTCCCGGCGCGTTGATGGGATTGATCGCCGGGCTGCTCTGCTTTTTTATTATTGGCGCCATTTTTCGGTCTGATCTGCTGGTGGTTGAAGGAAATCGGTTCATTATCGGTAACATTCCGACCGATATTCCCCGACCGGTAATGGCTGCAAATTTTATTGGTTTTTTCAGCGAAATGGATGCTTCTGTCTGGATGGCGGTGTTGATACCTGCGATTACGCTGGGCATGCTGGGTTCAATCGATTCGCTGTTGACATCGTTGGTGGCTGATGTCATCACCAAAACCCGTCATAACAGCCGGCAGGAACTGTTCGGTCAGGGCATCGGCAATATGATTTCCTCTCTGTTCGCTGGACTACCTGGCGCCGGCTCTACCGTACGAACATTGGCAAATGTGCAAAACGGCGGCAGGACAAGGCTGTCTGGCATGATATGCGGGCTGGCGGTTTTTTTGGTGCTGATTCTGTTCGGAAAATATGCGCGCTTTATTCCTTATTCGGTACTGGCAGGTATTCTGATGGTCACTTCCAGCCGAATGTTCGATACCTGGAGCTTTAAGCTCATTAAACAAAAATCCACCTGGCGCGGGATGGTTATCGTAGTGTTGGTGGCTGGCGTCACCGTGTTGGTGAGCCTGATCGTGGCGGTTGGCATCGGTGTGCTGATCACCATGATTCTGTTTATCCGCGATCAGGTGGCGCGTTCGGTAATTAAAAATAAGTTTTTTGGTAATCAGGTACACTCCAAAAAAATCCGCACCACCGAAGAAATGCTGCACTTGCAGACGGTGGGAGATCGCATTGTTCTCTATAAGTTGGATGGGTCGTTATTTTTTGGAACCTCAGATGGGTTGATGCAAGAAGTCGAAAAGCAAAGTGGCAACTGTGATGTGGTGATTCTCGACTTTCGACTGGTCAAAGAGATTGATCTCACCGGTGCACAGATTTTGCGTCAGGTTAATGACCAACTTTGCGGCGCGAATAAACATCTGCTGCTGAGCTATGTTTCCAAAACAACGGACTATGATTTGGATCGTGTGTCTGCGTTTTTGACTGAAATAAAAATCCTTGACCAAATTGGCGAAGAAAAATTATTTCATGACACCGACCTGGCGCTGGAGTGGGCGGAAAATTATGTGCTGCATCACGATGGACTGGCTGCTGCCACTCACGAGCGTTGCATTGATATTCATAAAATGGATATCTTCAAATATCTAAATAATGATGAAATTAACGACATCTCTCGGATTCTCACTCACAATGATTTCAGCGCCAATGATGTAATTTTTCAGGAGGGCGACCAGGGCGATACCATGTATCTGGTCTCGCGCGGTTGTGTCAGCATTTTTTTTGAAGTTCAAAAAGGAAAACGGCTCAGGCGTATTGCTTCTTTTGGCGAAGGAACGTTTTTTGGAGAAATGGCGCTGTTGGAACAGAAACCTCGCTCAGCGTCGGCGATTGCTGATCGTGACACCGAGCTCTACACGATGACGCGACACGATTTTATGGAGTTGATTGAAAAATCACCAAACATTGCCACCAAGGTTCAACTGGGAATCGCTTGCGAGCTGTCCTCGCGATTGCGCTCGACGTCGGAGGAGTTGCGCGCTTTGGAGATTTGAACCGAAATAAATATGAATGCTCTTGCTTTTCAAAGTGGAGAGTTTTGCCACATTGGACGCGGGATTATTCAAAAAATTTAACCGCCTTTTCGGAGTTGATTCTTTGTGCAGCTTTATTGATATTTAAAATAAATGATCGGTGCCGAGCGCGGAGAAATTTGAAACCTAAAATTCTAAAACGAAAATAAAAAAACTGCCTAAATTGAATATATATCGGGAGTGAATCGCCTTTATGCGATTCAGTGAAATGCATAAAGGCATTTCACTCCAACTCTAAATAAAATACGTAGTTATAATCAAAATACATGTTTTAATTTAGAATTTTAAGTGAAATATTAACGTAACTATTCAGGTATTCTTTTTAGACAGGATTTGCAGGATAACAATAATTTACAGGATTTAATCTTAAGTAATTTTATATTTTGAAAACAATGAAACCCCGACTTATTGTACATGGCGGCGCCTGGAGCATTCCTGAAAAATTTGAGCAGGATCACATCAAAGGGGTGCATCAAGCTGTTGCGGCTGTTTACCCGGATTTGGCATCTGGTATGTCCGCTTTAGATACGGTTGAAGCGGCCGTAAAAATATTAGAGGATGACCCGACCTTTGACGCCGGCAGAGGCGCCTTTCTCAACGCATTCGGCGAAATCGAACTTGACGCCATGATAATGGATGGCGTCACGCTTAATTTCGGAGCTCTGGCAGCGGTGCAGAACATTTTGCACCCGATTACACTCGCCCGGATGATAATGGAAAAAACTGAACATTGTATGCTGGTAGGCGCTGGAGCGCAACATTTCGCTGAACAAATCGGAGTTAAAGCAGTGGATCCCCGTGAACTGTTGACAGCGCGCGAACTCGAATTTTACAATCAAATTAAAAACGATCCGGAATTTAAAACGAAAAATCCTTTTGAATCATTTCCCAAAGGTACAGTTGGCGCAGTGGCGCGTGACATTCATGGCAATATCGCGGCGGCGACATCGACCGGAGGAACGCCGAGAAAATTGCCCGGCCGGGTCGGCGATTCTCCGATAATCGGCGCCGGTGCGTATGCTGATAATCGTGTCGGCGGTTGCTCCGCCACCGGTTGGGGTGAATCCATCATGAAGGTGTTGTTGAGTAAAACCGCTTGCGATTTTCTGACTACCCACAGCGCCATGCGAGCTGCTGAGCTGTCAGTGGCAGAATTGGAAACGCGAGTGCAGGGACTGGGTGGATTAATATTGGTTGATCGAAACGGAAGTTATGGCTTTGCTCATAATACCTCGAAAATGGCGTTTGCGTTTGTTGATGAGGATGGAAACGTCGCTGCAAAAATTAGAGTTGCGTCGTGATCAATGGATAGCGCCGCACTGGTATCTGACAGGGTATCTTGTTTTGCAGGTTTTTATCCGACGGAAGTTGTTTTGTAGAAATGCTGCGGCTGATATAAGGAAACCTCAATGAATTTTTTTCACCTGGTTCGCGATGCTGCGAATTTTCCTTGGAGACCGCCAATGCTCATCTTGCTGTTGGGCAGTGGCGTTTATTTTTCTTTTCGCCTCAAAGGCATCCAATTGACTCAATTTTTCAGTGCGATCCGAGCGCCGCTTATATTTTTGGTGACCGTATCAAACAACTTTACCGCTGGTTGTTCTGTTTGTCGATATTTTTTGGCGCTGCCAGTACCGCTGAAAACATCTGGAGCGTTGGGGATTTGCTTAACGGAATAACTGTAATCATTAACGATGTCGGACTGTTGGTATTGATTAGCGTGGTTGTCATCGAAAATAAAAACAGGTTGAAATGAGAATTGTAGCTGCATTTTTCTGTTGAAAATTAAACTGATGACAGGATGATTAAATGCAGGATGATTAATGGCAGGATGATTAGTGGCAGGATAATTAATGGCAGGATGATTAGTGGCAGAATAATTAATGGCAGGATGATTAAATAAAACGACAACCAATTTATCACTTTCTGAAATAATGATTTTGTAATTGCTAACACGATATGTATCTGTTAGCTGGTAAATTACTGTTATTTTAAAAAAATAATAAATATTTATTCTGTCTATAATCATCCTGCCAATTGAAAAAAATGTTCAATTGACGATCAGTACTTTTTTAAACATACTGAAACTGGTTGAATAGTAACAAAAAACTTTAGAAAAAGTATCGAACTACTCACTTTAATTCATTGAAGGAGCACAAGATGAAAGTAAAATTGACGATCATTTTTTTGCTGGCTGTTTTATTTATCATTGGCTGTGCGCCACAAAAAAGACCGGTGGCTTTTAAAGATAAACTTGCTGCTGAGAAGTTAGCTGAATTATCGCTGATTCCCCTGCCCATGCAATTTCAGAAGACAGACGGCAAATTCGTCCTTGATGGCGAAACGCGGATTTTAATGAACAGCTTGGATGAAAACGCAGATTACGTTTCAGCGTTCCTGCTTGAAAAGTTCAATCGCAGTACTGGCTTTAATTTGCAGCTTTCGAGTGTTGAAGCCGGCAGCATAACAGCGAACACAATCGCTTTTACTCAACGGGATATAGATGATGCGCTGGGTGAAGAAGGGTATTCATTGCAGGTAAAACCCGAAGTGATCACCGTAGCATCAAATTCCGCCAGAGGATTGTTTTACGGCGCGCAAACACTGCTGCAATTGTTACCGGCTGAAATTCAGAGCGATCAGCCGGTAGCAGGAGTCGAATGGACAATCCCTTGCGTGGAGATTGTTGACAAACCTCGATTTCAATGGCGCGGCGCCCATCTGGATGTTTGTCGTCATTTTTTTTCAAAAGAATTCGTCAAAAAATATATCGATATCCTCGCCATGCACAAATTAAATGTTTTCCATTGGCACTTAACCGAGGATCAGGGTTGGCGGATCGAGATCAAAAAAAATCCCAAACTGACTGAAATCGGTGCCTGGCGCGCTGATCGCGCCGGAATAACCTGGCGTGAACGTGAACCGCAACAGCCCGGCGAGGCAGCAACTTACGGCGGTTATTATACCCAGGAAGATGTCAGGGAAATAGTAGAATACGCCAAAAGCCGCTTCGTGGATGTTTTGCCAGAGATTGAAATGCCCGGACATGCTTTAGCGGCGCTGGCTTCATATCCGGAATATTCATGTTTCGGTGGCCCGTTTACAGTGGCAACAGGCGGTTATTGGCCCATCAAGGATATCTATTGCGCCGGTAAAGATGAAACATTTGAATTCCTCGAAAACATTCTGGATGAAGTGATTCCGCTGTTTCCTTTCAAATTTTTTCACATTGGCGGTGATGAGGCGTACAAAGAAAATTGGGAGAAATGTCCCGATTGTCAACAGCGTATTCAGCAGGAAGGATTGGCTGATGTTCACGAACTGCAGAGCTATTTTATCAAACGGATCGAAAATTTTTTAAATTCCAGGGGGAAGCGGCTCATTGGTTGGGACGAAATCTTGGAAGGTGGATTGGCGCCGAACGCAACAGTGATGTCCTGGCGCGGCGTCTCGGGTGGAATTGAAGCGGCAACCGCTGGTCATGATGTGGTTATGTCGCCGACATCGCACTGCTACTTTGACTATTATCAGGCAAAGCAGGGTGAACCTGAAGCGATCGGTGGTTATTTGCCGCTGGAAAAAGTTTACCAGTTTGAACCCGTGCCAGAGGAGCTCGATGCCAAAAAAGCGCAGCATATTTTAGGCGCACAGGCAAATGTCTGGACCGAGTACATTCCCACAGCGGAACACGCCGAATATATGTTGCTACCGCGACTGGCGGCGCTATCCGAAGTGGTCTGGTCGCCGGGGAAATACCGAAATTATGGAGCATTTTTATTGCGCATGAATAAACACTACGATCGGCTGGAACAGGCAGGAATAAACTTTCGCGTTCCCACGCCGATTGGTTTTGGCGGTGAAACTGTAATTTTCGATCCCATCAAACTGGTTCTCAAAAAACCGTTGCCTGACGCCCAGATCAGATTTACCATGGATGGGTCAAGCCCCACTTCTGATTCGCCACTCTATTCGCAGCCGATCGAGATTTCAACCGATGCGGTTATTAAAGCTAAAACATTTATTAGCTCCGGGAAAGCGAGCAATGTGATAACCCACCGTTTTGTGTTGGTCGATGAGAAGAACAATGGCATGCACTATCAATATTATGAGGGAAGATGGGATAAATTACCCGATTTTGATTCGCTCGAAATAAAAGCCAGCGGCAGATGTTACAGTTTTGATCTGAATCAGATTCGCCAGCGTGATCAATTTTATGGTGTGGTATTCAAAGGATTTCTTCGACTTGATCAACAGGGCGAATACAAATTTTACACCATATCTGATGACGGCAGTCAGTTATTCATTGATGGTCAACTGGTGGTGGATAACGATGGAGCACATGGCATGGAGGAAAAATCAGGTAGTATAAAATTGGCAAGAGGTTTACATGAGCTCAGTGTTCGCTATTTTCAATTTGCCGGCGCCGCCGAGCTTGAGGTCTTTTGGGAACGTCCAGGTCAAGCAAAGCAACCACTGCCGCCGTCGCAAATATTTTTTAAAAAATAGCAGTCATATTTGATGTAAATTATACCCACTGTGTGTAGAGATTTCAAAAGTAGTTGACGTTGGATTTTTACGAAAGGAAAAAGATGGAAAAAACAAAAATCACCCGGCGAAAGTTTCTCAAAGCCACCGGATTGGGCGCAGCCGCGTTGAGCGCTCCGTCATTGCCTTTTTATTGTAACCGGCACACGGATCAACCCAACATTCTCTTCATCATGACCGATGATCACGGCTATCAGGCAATTAGCTG
>Ga0129302_1001560_pt1 | contig 17029 bp, 15 predicted proteins | sample BlaSprsedimmetaG_FD_94476 | JGI IMG/M metagenome (GOLD analysis project Ga0129302, IMG submission 94476) | Hot spring sediment bacterial and archeal communities from California, USA to study Microbial Dark Matter (Phase II) - Blank Spring... | ecosystem: Environmental > Aquatic > Thermal springs... | reverse complement strand
CAAAGTCGGCCTACGCCGACTATAAACTAACCTGCGAAGGCAGGTTTTGCAATGCGTGATTTTTACGCGCTGTAGCCACGCGGTTTTAACCGCTGTGCGCTGTAATGTGCCATTGTCAAAGTAGGTAGACTTCCGTCCACGTAGGTGACGTTCGTAACGTGCTGAGCATCGCGCAATCGCCGACGACGCGCTGCTGCCCGCGACTTCGATCACCGGGTTCCTGCGTATGAACAACTGAGTTTCTCAGATCAATAGGGCCTAACCAATAGAATCCTTGCACAGCGAGCAAGAGCCGCTTCGCTTCTGCCATCGGCATCCTTTATTGGTTCTGGCTCGGAAGCGCAGCGGCTTCGTCCAGGTTAGGAGAGACTGTTGGGCGATGTCTTCAATCTGGTTGAAGAGGAGGTTCCTTGTCAGTCTTGGCCCGGTCAGTCTAGATCAATACGGGCACGTCAAAGGAAACCTAGCAGGAGATATTTCAGACTCGGGTCCAATATCCGCACATCCGCGTCACTTTTGCCCGATCCCCGCCTCGTTGACCAGACCCTCGACCTCCCAGTGACGATCACCGGTCTCGAGATTTGCCGAGGGTTCAGAGAGTTGTCGACTCGAAGGCATCGACAAGGTCCCCGGTAAGAGTTGCTTGGGGAACGAGACAGTGCCGGTGTTTTGAATCTCTTCACTGGCCTTAGCCAAATCCTGGAAAAAGGTAATTCCGCCTAACACGACACTGACCGTGCCAGCGTGGACAATGGCAAATATCCAGGCTTTGATCCAAGCCCAGGGACTAATCCGCGAAGGAGATTGGGGTTGAACGGTCGAAGGATCGACTGGCGGCGATGGTTGCTCTGTCGGAGCAATGTGACCTGCGGGTTTTTCTTTAGACGTTGCTCTTTTCTTAGGAGCCTGGTAAGTGCTCGGCTTATTCAGATACACGGCTGCCAGACCCGCCAACGAGAGAAGCAATAAACCCAATGCGCCACCAGCTAACGCCGTGACCCAAAGTAGCGAATCATCCATCTTGAAATTCCTCCCTCACGACGTATCGTCTCGATAAACCGGAGGCGGGGTGTGTGCAGGCGGCTTTGCCGCCCGCACACATCCCACTTCCCCTACTTAGAGAAGATGCCTCACGACCTTCTTTCGCGTCGAATAGGCCATTGCGTAATCTTAGCGTTATTTGCGTTGCCAGAGGCCGTAATTGCCACACTGCCAGTATAACGCAAGTAGATAGTGAAGTCAACCGCGCAGGATTTACTGTTGAGCCGACAATGTTAACTTCGAGTCCCACGGTGTTGAAACCGCGTGCAACGGCGTGTAAAAAGCACGGCGCGTAAAAAGCACGCGCTGCAAAGCTGCCCTTTGGCGACTGGAAGTCAATCCGCGAAGGCGGATTTCGCACCGCGTCACTGGCGCGCGGCAGCTCGCGAATTCATTCGCCAGGATAAAAGATCAACATTGGCAAGATAGTGAGCACGTGATATGGTCAAGCGTTAGAGTTTAGCTTGCTTGCCACACGAGAGGGGAAGGTTTGTCACACCACGACCTCACAGCGGTAGATTGCCCAATCGGCTGCGGTGTACGGTGGCTGTGGAAGATGAGTGAGTGAAGCGGTGGGGTGTATGAACAGCAGTGACGTTTCGCGGTTGAAGCGTTGAGAGGTTATGTAAATATCAATTTCACCAGCAGCCTGATGTGATTGAGCTTCAAGCGCCGACTTTCAAACTACGCCTCTACATATTCAAGAAGTTGTGGGCGATAGAATATCCCCACATCAGGGTGATGGCGGCGCCGATAACGAGGAATGGTCCATAGGGAATGTGATCGCGCAGGCCCCGAATGCGGAAGATCAGCAGGAGAAAGCTAAGGACGGCGCCGATGCAGATCGCCAGCACCAGAGCCTCGATGACCAGGGGAAATCCGGTGATGAGGCCGATAAAGGTCGCCAGTTTGACATCGCCGCCTCCCAAGGCGCCGCTGCCGAACATAAGCTGGCCTACCAACGCCGCAATCCAGAAAAAGCCGAAGGCGATGGCGCCGCCCGCCAGGGCATTCCACCACAGCAACCCCGGGGTGATGGGGATGGCGACGATGGCGAGTGCAATTGCCGGATACATAACAGCGTTGAGAATCAGGCGGCGTTCGATGTCGGTGATGAGCACCAGGGTGAAGATGACGGCGTAGATGAGGTAAAGGACGAGCTTGACCGAGGGCCCCAGTTCGATCCAGAGGTAGGCAAAGGTCACAGCCAGGCCGATTTCGACCAGCGGATAACGCCAGCGAATCGGCACATCGCAAGCAGGACACCGACGACGCATCAGTAGAAAAGCCAGCGTCGCCAGCCATTGGCGGCGCGGGCGATTCTCACCGCAGTAGGGGCAGCGAGGGGGTTTCAGCGACCGTCGAGCCATCAGATCGGTGGCAATCTGATTGACCAATGCGCCGACGAGCAGACCAAGGAAAGCCAATAGAACGATCATCACAAAAGATTATAAACGATGACCTCGCAAACGGCAAATTTGGCAAATCGCGGGAGGTCTGTTGCTAAATTCCCATCCGGAGACAGAGGAGGTTCCTGGGCTATACGAGCGTGCTGGCGCTAACGGTGGCTCTCGACAAAGGCGATCGGATCGAGGTACCCGTAATAGTCGGGGTGTGCCCGTGCTGGCACATCGTCCCAGGTGTATCCAACACCGATGAGCTGGCGGTTGCACGTCCCTCTCGCCCCGGCTGTGCCGGCTGGGAAGATGTCCGATCCGTCGTAGAACGTGCGCATCTCCCAATGGAGATGGCTGTTGGCGCCCAGGTCGTGGACGACGGCGATCATCTGGCCCCGGGTGACCGGCTGTCCTTCTAGCGCCTGGACGTGACTGACGTGCCAGTAGATCGAGTAGACGGCGCTGCCATCGAGCAAACGATGTTCGATCGCTACGACGTATCCCTCGCCGCCGGCATTTACCGTAAAAACGAGCACCCCGTCGGCGACGGCGTGAACCGGCGCGTGCTTGGCCTGCCCCCAGACGACCTGACCGGCCTCGTTGACGCCAAACAGATCCACGCCAGCGTGATAGAGTTGGCTGAAGGGGACGGGGTCGCCATTGGCGTCGCGAAAGCAGTTGGATCGGTTGCCCTGGGCTGGGTTCTGGGCCCCGTACCGGGTATCTACCGCCAGGGGGCCGGAAATACCCTGGACGTAAGGCGCATAATGATCGGCCGGCAACAGTGGAAAATCGAAAGTGGTCGCCGCCGGTGGCGTGGGCCACGGCGTGAACGGCAACGTCGTAGGAAACGCAGGCAGCGGCCTGGGCAACAGGCCCTGGATGTAAGATTCCCACAGGTACAGCCCGAGAATGCCCCCCAGACCAAGCAGACCGACGATGATCAAGAGCAATGTGCGTCCACAACTGCTTTTTTGCATCAATACGTCGGGGGCTATTTATAATCCTCGCGCATTGGATACCAGGCGTCGAGCGCGACGGTGGGCTCGTCGAGGATGACGGCGCTGTGGGGTACGTCCGGCGGACAACACACCCCCTCACCGGCCCGAAGCACGTGGGTCTCGTCCTGTAGGGTGAATTTCATCGCTCCTTTCACGATGTAAGTGATTTGTTCGTGTGGATGACTGTGTTCCGGCACCACGCTCCCCGGCTCAAAATCGAAGAACGTCATCATCGTGTCATCGAGATAGACCGCCCGGCGCGTCACACCCGGCAACATGTCGGCGGCGGGTAATTCGTCCACAGAGAAAAACGACATCAGACCAACCTCCCGTTTAGAACAACGCTAATCAATCATACGAACGCCATCTCACCCGTTCATTGCCATCCCCAATAGAGGCCGGCCGCGACGAGCGCGCCCACCACCGAGGCCAGGAAATTCACCCGGTCGTTATTCAGCCATTGCCAGCCCCGCAGCGCTTGGGTCTCGGTGTCGCAGCGGTGAACCGGGCGTTCTGTCTCCTTTTGACAGGTCTCGCACCAATAAATGGCCTGCACTGTCGCGCCGAGCAGGCTGTCGAAGAGTGAGCCGGCTGCTCCACCAGCCGTCGCCGCCCACACCAACAGACCGGTCTCCGTCCACCCCCGGCGCAAGACCAGCGCCGATGCGCCGCTCAAAAGGCCAATCAGTAGCGCGCCGCCTAACGAGGCCCCGATCCCCATCCACGTGATACCTCCCGAGGTTCCAATCTCCACCCGTTTGCAGGTCGTGATCAGCCGGGGCGGGCGAGGGCTCAAGACACCCAACTCGGTGGCCCAGGTGTCGGCGTTGACCGAGGCCATAGCCCCGGCGCAAGCGGCAAACCACATCCCGGCCGACTGCTGATCCAGGGGGAAAAAACGCGAAAGCAGGGCCAGGAGCGCCGCTGCGCCACCGTTTGCCAGGGCCTGGCCCAAATCACGCCGGTGCCCCTTGGCAAACTTTTCCGCCAGATTCTCTTTCTCTCGGGCGCGGTAGAACGAGAGCGCGCTGGAGGAGACGAAAAAGACGATCAGCAGAAGTCCCCATGCCCACCCGCCCAGACCGAAAATCAACGTACCGGTGATGATTGCGCCCAGCACACCGCTGGTATCCAGGGCCTGACGCTTGTAGCCGACGCCGCCGATAATGGCCGAAAAGCCGAAACCGCCGAGAATTTGGAGGAGAGAGAGAGGTCTATCCATCGTCGGCTCTAGACGCGTCCCAGGATCCCCAGAGCGGCCGTCCATACCAGGATTTGTACCAAGAGAGCGCCTCCCCATAGCAAGTAACTGATCATTCGCTCGCGCTGATAGGAAAAAATCCCCAATCCAGCATTGACCAACAGCGCCAGAAAACCGATCAATGGGATGATAAATATCTTTCCCTTGAGATCCAGACGGTCAGGGATGCCACGGGCGTCGAAGTGTAAGGGCACCATCCATGGCAGGCTGGGGAATTGGAAACACAGCAGGCCGACCAAGAGCAGCAAGGCCAAAATGCTGGCCCCCAGAAAACCCACGGCTAATCGATCCTGCCAGAAATCCCAATCCAGGAACGCCGGACGTTGGGATGACGGCTCGACAACCTGGGTTGGGCCCATCTCCAATCGTTGACGCAACGATTGGAGAAATTCATCGGCCTCGAGAGGGGAAATGCCATACGTCAGTCCGGGCGTGACCACGTAGATTTGTTGTCTGGGAGGGACGGTGGCATAAAAGAGTGTAGCGCCGACATCGGGCACATGTCCGTAACCCACCCAATGACCGGGCCAGTTTCCACCGCTAAATTGAATGCCCTTTTCGATATCATCCCCGGTGAATACCCGTTCGATCTGGCTGCAAGGAATTACCTGTTCGACCGCTCCCCAATGGATGATGAGCGTGTTGCGATCGAGAAGATATTCTGAGTGAAACAGTCCGTGAAGCCAATACCCCAGGATGCTCAACAGGGCCAGGCTGGATAGGACGGCGATAGAAATGATGAACGTGCCGATGGTCAGCGCTCGGACCGTCGCCAGCCATATTATCAGGCCGTCGATCACCAGGATGACGATCATCGCAGCGATACCAACGATCAAACCCTGTTTTTTGTTCGTGTTCCATTTGGTCATAGGCGCTCCAAGAAACGTGGGCTAAGCGCAATCCGGTTTAGTTAAGGTTTGTAGTGCGCGCGTTGCTAGGCAGCGGCTTTAGCGCGTTTTCGGGCGATAAATCGCCTACTACGAATTTGGGTCGTTGCGTATTCAAACCGTATTGGGGCTAAGCGTCGACTCGCACTGCGTAATCTCCGACAATGGAGGCATTATACCAGGGCGCGAGAAGCGAGGCAAATGATCGAATACGCGCGGGCGTATGCTGCTAACCGTGCTTCGCGTTATTTTGCTTGAGCGGACAAGGTGGGGTATAATAACAACCATTCACTTTGCAAGCGGGGATAAAATGACCAAAAAAGAATCAGACAAGACGAAGTTTCCTGGGCAAGCGCAGATCAAAGCGATCCGTGATGGTCTGACAAACGTGACGCGAATTGCGGCCCGCTATCGGGGAGCCGACGCGTTGGTCACCGAGCTTTCTCAACACCTGTTAGCTCTCCAGGATCTCCTGGCCAATCTCGAACAGGAGTTGGCAACCCAGGCATTGGAACAAGACGAATTGGCCGCTTTGTACGGCGTGAGCCAGATCGTGGGGTCCTCCCTTGATCTCACCGAGGTGCTCAACGAGGTGATGGATCAGATCATCCACCTGACGGGCGCCGAGCGGGCCTCCTTGATGCTCCTGGATCCGAAAACAGGCGAGCTGGAATTCCGCGCTGCCCGCAATATGGATCGCGAGACGATTGCCTCATCATCCTTCGAAATCAGCCGGAGCATCGTCAACGAGGTGGCCTCCACCGGAGAATCGGTCGTCACCACCAACGCCCAGATGGACCCGCGATTCAAGGCCCAGGAGAGCGTTATCGGTTACAATTTGCGTTCCATTCTATGCGCGCCGCTTCGCTACCGGGGCCAGGTCACCGGCGTGATCTACGCTGATAACCGGATTCTCACCAGCCTCTTTTCGGACCGAGACCGCGATTTGCTCTCCGCCTTCGCCAGCCAGGCCGCCATCGCCATCGAAAATGCCCGTTTGTTCGAGAGCGTCTCCAGCGCCAAGGCGTTGATGGACAACGTCTTCGCCTCCATTACCAGCGGCGTCATCACGACCGACATCGAGGATCAGATTACCCTGTTCAACCGGGCTGCCGAGCGCGTCCTGCGCAAACCTGCCAGTCGCGTCATTGGCTCCTGTTTTGCCCAGGCGATTCCCCCATTAGAGGATCAGTTGCGTCCGATGGTCGAACAGGTCAAGAAACACCGGATGCCGGTCGTCGAATACGAAAGTGAGATATCGCTTCCGGATCGGGAACACGTTATCTTGCGCGCCAGTCTCTCTCCGCTCAAAGATTCCGAGGATGAGCCCCAGGGTGTGGCCATCGTGCTGGACGATCTGACCGAACAGCGGCGGCTGGAATCACGCTACCAGATTTTTCAACGCTTTTTCCCCCCGGCCGTCATCGAGCGTTTGCCTAATGACCCTAACGAGCTCAAGTTAGGGGGGCAGCGGCAGGAGATCACCAGTCTGTTCGCTGACATTCGGGGTTTCACCAACTTCGGCCACCAGCATAGCCCTGAAACCCTGGTTGAGGTACTGAACCAGTATCTCGACGTCGGGGCCAAGGCGGTATTGAGCGAGGATGGGACCCTCGATAAAATTCTGGGCGATTGTGTCGTCGCTTTGTTCAACGCGCCATTGCGCCAGGAGGATCACGTGCTAAGAGCCGTGCGGGCAGCGTTGAAAGTTCAAGAAGGGGTCGCCAAGCTGCGCGCGCGCATGCATCGCTATTTCTGGCTGGACTATGGCGTGGGCATCAACGTCGGCGACGCCGTGGTGGGCTACATCGGCACGCATAAGCAGATGAACTACACCGCCATCGGTTCCAGTGTGAATCTGGCCTCCCGGCTCGAGAGCATTGCCGCCCCGGGTCAAATCCTGCTTTCAGATTATGCCTATCGGCGTGTGAAGGGCCACGTCGAAGCGCGCGAACTCCCCCCCGTCGAGCTCAAAGGATTTGCCGACCCGATCGCGGTATACGAACTTGTGAGCTTGAAATAGTACGAAATCGATCCGTGACTGTTCTTGTCCTCGTTCATGCCATACTGGCCCTCTGGCTGGCCCTCTATGGATTGAACACTTTCATTCTCGCTTTCCTCTACCTGCGCTTCCGGAAAACCTCCCCGTCGCCTCTGGTCGAAGACATACCCCTACCGATGGTCACCGTGCAGGTACCGCTATATAACGAGCGACACGTGGTCGAGCGGGTGATAGACAGCGTGGCTAATTTCGACTATCCCCGCGACCGCCTGGAAATCCAGATCCTCGACGATTCGAGCGACGATACGACCCGATTGGCCCGCGCCAGGGCGGATCTCCATCGCCAGCGGGGAGTGAACGTGCAAGTCTTGCGCCGGGATGACCGACGAGGGTTCAAGGCCGGCGCCTTGACGTGGGGGCTTTCTCGGGCCCAGGGGGAGTTCGTCACCGTGTTCGACGCAGACTTTTGCCCCCGGCCCGATTTCCTGCGCCAGACCATCCCTCACTTCCTCGCCAACCCAAGCCTGGGGATGGTGCAAACGCGCTGGTCCTACCTCAACGCCGATTACTCTCCCTTGACGAAAACCCAAGCGATGATGCTTGATGGACACTTTGTCGTCGAGCAGACCGGCCGGAATCGCTCGGGGTTGTTGATGAGCTTCAATGGATCCGGCGGGGTGTGGCGGCGGCGTTGCATCGAAGAGGTCGGGGGCTGGCAAGCCGACACCCTGTGCGAAGATCTGGACCTGAGCTACCGGGCCCAATTAGCCGGTTGGCAATGTCGATACCTCCCCGCAGTCGACGCGCCAGCCGAAGTGCCGCCCCAGATCGCCGCGTTCAAGCGCCAACAATCTCGCTGGGCCCAGGGCTCTGTGCAAGCGCTGCGCAAACTGCTCGGCCCCATCCTGCGCAGTCGAGACCTACGATGGGAACAGAAGGTGATGGGATTGCTCCATCTCAGCAATTACCTGGCCCACGCGTTGATGGTTCTCCTTTTGCTGGTCTCCTTGCCTATTTTGCTGATCCCCGATTGTTCGCCGATCTCCATGGCCGGGCTCGGGTTGATGTGCATGGGGCCGCCGTTGGTCTACGTCCTGTCTCAGAAAGCATTATACCCGGATTGGATGCGACGCTTGTGGGCCCTGCCCCTGCTGGCGCTGATAGGGGTCGGGATGGCGTGGTCGAACACGCGAGCCGTGTGGCGAGGACTGACCCGCTGGGGAGGGACGTTCGAACGCACACCCAAATTCCAGTTGGAGGGGCGGAACGGGCAGTGGGCGAGCAGCCGCTACCGATTGCCGGTCGACAGCGATTTCGTCGGCGAGGTGATCTTGATGCTCTACGCGCTGGCAGCTGCGGCCGTCGCTTACGTCACCCGGCAGCGGGGTATGTTGTCCTTTCTCCTGCTCTATGCGGCAGCCTTTGGCACCGTCGCTGGATTGGACGTCGCGCAAGCGCTCACGTGGCGTCGTCTCAAGCCGGATGTTCTTCTCGAGAAGGTCAAACGGTGGGCCGGCAAATGGGTGGGCTGGTAGACCAATATACCAATATACCAATACACCAATATACCAGTCTACCAGTCTACCAGTCTACCAGTCTACCGATTTACCGTTCTCCCGCTAGATTGCGCCCTTCTTCGAACGCCTGATGATTCAATTCGATGTACTTGCGGGGTACGTTGCCTTCGATGGCGGCTAACCAATGCTCTGGCGAGGTCTCCAGGCGCGTGGAAAGCGCGCCCAGCAGGACGGTGTTAGCCAACCGGGCGTTGCCCAGCCGTTCGGCCGTGGCGAGGCCCGGTATCTCGCTGACGTCGTCGGTGCGCGCCCGGACGACATTCAGGATTTCTTCGTCCCGGGGATAGGTCGCATCACCCACGGTGGCCGACATAGGCGCAACGTGTTGTTGGTTGATGATGACGGCGCCGCCGGGACGTAACCACTCGATCCAGCGGGCGGCCTCCAGGGTCTCGGTGGCAATCAGGTAATCCACCGTTCCCTTCTCACCGGTGGGAGAGCCGACGCTTTCGCCCCATCGGACGTGGCTTTCAACCACGCCGCCGCGCTGGGAGAAGCCGTGAACCTCCGATTTCTTGGCATCGTACCCGCTGCGCAATCCCGCCTCGGCGGCAATGTCGGATGCGGTCAGGATGCCCTGTCCGCCGACGCCCACGAATAGGAAATTGATGGTCTCTTTCGTCTTGTTCATTTTACGCCTCCTCACCTTGCGTCTGGTAGATTGCATCGCGCGGGCAGACCTGTAGGCAGACGGTGCAGCCGGTACACAGCAGGGGATCGATCTGCGATTTGGGACGTTCCGTCTTCTCGTCCAGCTCCTCCGACTTGAGGATTGATGGGCAGCCGACGCGGAAGCAGAAGCCACACCCGTTGCAGACGTCGTGATCGACCGCGACCACCGAACGGCGCTTGAACTGCGGGGTAAACACGCAGGCGCCGTTGACGATGACGACCGAGGGCTCGTCTTCGACGGCGACCGCCTCCTTGATGGCCTGGCCAACCCCCTCGACGTCCAGCGCGTCCACGACCCACAACGCCTCGACCCCCATCGCACGCACGAGCGACTCGATGTCGATGGCGTGGGTGGATTCTCCCTGGAGAGTGATGCCGGTGGCTGGGTTTTCCTGGCCGCCCGTCATCGCCGTGGTGCCGTTATCCAGGATCAGGGTGCAGGCGGTGCCCTTGTTGTAGACCGTGTTGGCCAACTCGGGCAACCCGGTGTGGAAGAAGGTGGAGTCACCGATGGTGGCGACGATCTTGTCCGGGGAACCGGCCTGGGTGGCGCCGTGGGCCATGCCGATGCTGGCCCCCATCGAAATGACCATGTCGGTCATCTCGAACGGCGGCAGGACGCCGATGGCGTAACAGCCGATGTCACCCGAGACGAGCATCTTCTGCTTGCGTAGGTTGAAGTAGACGGACCGGTGCGGGCAGCCGGGACACAGCGCGGGTGGCCGGGCGGGGATGTTGAGTTCCGGTATCTCGGCGTCGTCGGAGGATAGTTCGTCGATGGGCAGTCCGGCCTCGATGGCCCCCTGGCGGACGCGGGCCAGGGTCAGTTCACCGGTGAGCGGGAAATACGGCTTGCCGATCACGTCCAATCCCAATTGGCGGACGTGTTCCTCGATGAAGGGATCCAGTTCCTCGACCACGAGCAGGGTCTCGACCTCGGCCGCGAAATCCTGCATCATCTGCAGCGGCAGGGGATAGGTCATGCCCAGCTTGAGGATCGAATAACCGGCGAAAATCTCGCGGGTGTATTGGTACGCCACGCCGTTGGTGATGACGCCGATGCGCTTGTCGCCCCACTCGACCCGATTCAGCGGGCATGTCTCGGCGTATGCCTGGAGGGCCTCCAGGCGAGCCTCAATCTCCGGGTGCCGCAGGCGGGCGTGGGCAGGAATCATCACGTACTTGCGCGGCTTGCGCTCGAAGGGCGGCAGGGACTCGAATTCCCGGGGAGCCGCCGGCATGGCTACCTCGACGGCGCTCTTGGAGTGGGACAGCCGCGTCGTCGAGCGCAACATCACCGGCGTGTCGAATTGCTCACTCAGTTCGAAGGCAAAGCGGGTGAAGTCCTTGGCCTCCTGGCTGTCGGCCGGCTCCACGCAGGGGAACTTGCCAAAGCGGGCGTAGTGGCGATTGTCCTGCTCGTTCTGCGAGCTGAAGGCGCCGGGATCGTCGGCGCTGACCAGGACCAGCCCCGCGCCCACGCCGGTGTAAGAGAGCGACATCAGGCTGTCGGAGGCCACGTTGACGCCCACGTGCTTCATCACCGCCATCGCCCGCGCACCGGCGAAAGAGGCCCCGATGGCCGCATCCAACGCGACCTTCTCGTTCGATGCCCATTCGGCCTTGACGCCCGCGTATTGCGAGAGCGCCGGCAGGATCTCTGTGCTGGGTGTACCCGGATAGGCGGAGGCGTACTTCACCTCTCCCTCCCAGGCGCCCAGCGCGATGGCCTCATTTCCGGAAAGTATCTTTTTCACAGCATCTTTCTTTTGCATCAAATGCACTCCTCCAATAAGGTTGACTGGTATCATCTCAATATCTTGGGGAGCGAGCGGTGCATCCACGTCATCTTGACGGCCTGGATGCCAGCAAGATGCTGCGGACACATGACGTCCGCCCACTCCATCAATTTACCCAATTTACCCCGCATTATTGAGAAGATAGTTTGACAATGGCACATTACAGCGCACAGCGGTTAAAACCGCGTGCTACAACTGCGCAGACCTGCCTTCGCAGGTTAGTTTATAGTCGGCGTAGGCCGACTTTGCAGTTGTGGCCCGCGAATTTATTCGCCGGGGACAAATGTGCCATTGTCAAGATAGGTTGACTGGAACATTCGGTGTCCGCTACGTCCAACAAAAAAGGGACGCCGGTGCTCGGCGCCCCCAGATTACCCTACGCTGGTAAAGCTAAAGCTATGAAAGGTGAAGGTGAAGTACAGTCCTTGCGAGTTGGCTGTCTGGTAGATGGTCAGATCGGTAAACATAGGTAAAGAATGATAAGGGTCTGTTTCAAACGATTCAAGTTTTGTTTGTAGTGTGCGCGCTAGGTAGCGGCTTCAGTGCGCTTTTACGGCGATAAATCGCCTACTACGAACCAAATTTCAGCTGAGATGAAATACACTCAAATCAAATGAAACATACCCGAATGATAAGTGCTTGAAAAGAAGCGGGTAAGTTAACGGCCTCGCAGGCGGATACGGGCTTCGCGACAGCGTGGGCAATGTATCCCCCGATATTCTGTGCCACAGGTGCGACATACCTTGACGCGCATCGGGCGTTCGTCGTCCAACGAGGCGACGATAATGACGACTTCCTGTTCCTCATATTTTGCCAGCCATTCTTGCAGTGAGACGCCGTTGATGTGCCATCCTTCCTCGTCGCTCCAGCGCAGGTGTCCTTGCATAACGCCGGCGTCTAACTCGTAGGCTGACGAGGCTAACTCTCGAATACTGGCTTTACGATATGCTGGCATATATTTTCCTCATACGGTGTAATTATAACCCGCTTATCCGCTTGTGACAAGCCGCTTTGGTGGCAGCGGGACGGGAACAGGCTGAGCCGTTCGACAATGTCACAATGTCACATTCGCCAACTCAGACTTCCAAAGTCGGCTCTCTGCTAGTTCGCATGCTCAGCTTGGGGAGCGGTCAATTTTTTGCCACGAATCCTTCGACTACGCTCAGGACAGGTTGACACGAATTGTCACTAATCTTTGGGTTTTTCGTGTTATTCGTCCATTCGTGAAATTCGTGATCTCACGTGATCTAAAAATATCCGCTAGAAATTGTGTTTTCAGACCCTGCATGTTACAATAGCGAGCACACCATGAACGAAATTGCGATTTCCACCACCGATCTAAGCCGTCACTATCCGCGCGCACAACAGCCTGGCTCTCAATGACCGAAGAATCCACAAAATCCACCCAACCGAGCAAACAGCCGCTGTTGAATAATCAACTCAAGCTCTTTATGCTCGGCATGGTGCTGGCGAACGTCGGCGGGAATATGTATGGGGCGCTGTTACCGCTCTACCTGACGGAGCTGGAGGCCAGCGTGGTGCAGGTGGGCGTCTTCTTCACCCTCTCGCGCATCTTTCCGCTCGTTTTGCAGATCCTCGGTGGTTGGGTTTCCGATTCACTCGGCCGACTGCGCAGCATCGCGCTGGGCAGCATCGCGGGCATGTTCTCTTATGTGGGGCTGCTGCTTGCGCCGACGTGGCAGTGGGTGCTGTTGAGTGAAGGGCTGGGCGCGGTGACCCGCTCGCTGATCGGCCCCAGCTTTTCCGCCTTCATCGCCGAGCAATCGTCCGCCGACACGCGCGCCCGCGTCTTTGCCGTCACGCAGACCATCTTTGGCGTCGTCTCGGTGATCGGCCCACCGCTGGGCGGTTGGCTCACCGACGCGTACGGTTTCAAAGTCATGATCCTCTGCGCCGGCGCGATCTACACGGCGGCGGCCACGATCCGCCTGGGGATGGCGCGCGCGGCGGCGCGGAGCAGCGAGGCGGACCCTCGACAGCTTTCATTATCCAGCCTGCGCGCCAACGTCGGCGTCATCGCGGGCATGATCGTGTCCGGCGGATTGTTCACCTGGATCATGATCACCGATGGCATCACCGACATCTCTTCCTCCCTCTCGTTCGACCTCTTGCCGCTCTACATGGAGGAGATCGGCGGACTGAACGCCCAGCAGATCGGGTGGCTGTTCTCCACCTTTGGTGTCTGTAATATGGCGGCCAATATCCCCGCCGGTTGGCTGGCCGATCGCAAGGGGGAGCGGGCGGCGATTGCGCTGGGGCAGGCTTTGAACTTTGGCGCTTTGATCATCTTTTTGCGCGCTCGCGTCTATCCAGGTTATATGCTGGCCTGGGCGCTATTTGGCTTGGGGGTGGGTATGAGCGGACCAGCCTACCAATCGTTGACCAGCAAGGTGGTCCCGGAACGCTTGCGCGGCATCGCCTTTGGGCTGTTGCACAGCAGTCTGGGGATTTTCTCACTGCCGGCGCCGGCGATCGGCGCTCAACTGTGGCAACGCTTCAGCCCGCGCCTCCCGTTCCAATTGACGGCCGGGGCGGTGCTGTTCTCGATTGTACCGATCTGGCTCAAATTCAAGACGCCTGAAGCAGATGCCGACGGTCTCCCGTCAGCCGACACGTGAAGCGCGTCTGCTTTTCTCAGCGCAGAATGAACGTCCCGCATCCAAAATGGGTGTGATGGCCCACGTGCAGGATCGACGCCAATTCCAGGTAGGGCAGGAGGACCTCAGGGATAGGTGTGGCGAATTTCTGCGTGCCGCGCCATTGACCGAAGCATCTGCTCGGAACCGCTTCGATCCGGGCGCTCTGGCGTTTTGAGCGCTTCTGGAGATCGTTTATAGCCTCTTGGACTCGTTCCCGTTCCTCTCCTGACATCAGAGCCCACACATCCTCCGGCGAGGCATGTTTGTTGGGCAGGAGTTGGGCCACTCGCACCATCGAGGCCTGGATCAGACTCTCGATGGTTGGGAGATCTCTCTGGGCGATTCTCTTTCGACGCCGTCCGTGCCGGGGAGGAACGTAAGGCTCCGCTCCCAGGTCGAAGGGCGTCAGCCAGACCAGCAGTTGCCGGGGGCGGGTGTAATTTTCCTGGACACCCAGTTCGAGTCCTCCCCGCCACTGCACCGGTGTCGGGTAATGGTCGAAATCCAATTCGCCTTCCTCGACAAATGGCGTCCACTGGGCGCCGCGCGCCGCGTAGACGGCGTGGATTTGATAGCGCCCCCAGAATCCCACGCTTTCCGCTTGCATATCCTCCGGCGGATGGGTCGCCGTCATCTCCAGGGCGGGCAGGATACGCTCCAGGAAGAAACCGTGATCGGCCGCATCTCCCAAAAGTTTAAGCTCCCACAGGATAGGCTCGCCTTGACCGTAGATCTGCTTGACGGGGTAGTGAAAGAAGAGCGCCTCGATGGGCCAGGGAGCGGGGGGGACGCTAAGCAGTGGGTTTTCTTTCAGTAGAGCGGCGGCTTCCTGATCGTGCGTGTAGCGAGCCGCCCACAGTTGGCGCGTCCGTTGCCACTCGTGGGCTTCCCGCGTGGGCAATTGGGCGGTGATGGCGGCGCCCAACCCTGCGGAAAGTTCATTGGCAAAACAATCCGTCAGCTTGACCAGTGTTTGGCGAGGCCGCAGGACGATGAGATAGCGGATGAGGTTGATCGCTTCAATAATAGCTAACATAGTCGCTTAAACGGTAGAGAAGGTCCACCTGCGCCTCTGACCAGGTGCGGACGCGCCAGGCGTTCAACATGTCCTTGGCCTCATCATTCAACATATTCAACAACCGGCCCCAGTAGAATTGCGCCTTGGCCCCATCATTCGTTTTCAATAACGTGTGTAACATCTTTTGTTCGTCGGGCAACAGGATCGTGCGAAACACGGATGCCATCTCCAGAACGCTGATAAAATCCGCCACGTCGAACGTCAGCACTCCCTTGCGATCATATTCGTGTAGGTGAAAGACGTAGTGGGGGGCCGCCAGGAAGCGCACGCGGAGTTGATCTGGTGGAAAACGGGCGTCGTGGTGGATGATGCGGATCAGGAGTTGATCCATCCCCGGCGATTTTCTGCCGGTGCTGGGGAAAATTTGGAGCAACCCCTTGAGGTCAGCGCCGTTGTACAGGACCAACTCCTGGAGCCAGGGCTTGAGTTTGCGGCGGCGCAGCGCGGCCAGGAAGTGATGCTCGTCCTGGACGTAGGCGGAGAGGGCCAATGATCGATCGAAGCGCTGACCATCGCGCAGTTGGCGCGGCAATTGGGTCACGTAGCCCCAGACAAAGGTGGCGTACCGGGACGTGCGATAGATCTGTCTCGCCTGCTTTCGTATGGCCTGACAGGTGGGACAATAGCGAGCCATCGTCGTCGTACGTGGGTACGTCCAACAACGCTCGCAGGGGGGGTGCAGCGCCGTCAAGGGCGCTGCAAGCCCCCCCGCTTCCTCTGTAATCGCCGGATGTTTCTCCAGGTAGTCGAGTGTAGCCAGGAGTTCCGATCCAGTGCGGGCGAGCCGGATCCAATCAAAGGGCGCCAACATCGAGCGCTTTCATCAGAGCGACGTAATGAGCGATGACGTGGTGATCGAGCCACTTTTCGACGTCGATGGGACGCTGCCATTCCTCGTCGGGCACGTCGGCGTAGCGCTTGGACCAGTCGATGAAGTAGCTCTCTGGTAGTACCCGCAGTTTCAGACTGCCGAACCCCAGATAACGATGATGCCCGATCTTGTGGGCCAGACCGGGTTGGAGGTTGACGCTCCAAATCAGCCGTTTCAGTTCCTCGTCATTCAGGTTCCAGAAGCGGATGGTGAATTTGGCCTTGGAGCCGGGCATGATGGCGCGGAAGTAGTTGGCCTGGACAGCGTCTGGGGTGAAATCGTCAAGGCGCTTGACGAACGGGGGAAGGGGCTTGTGCCGGAACAGGCGCCACGTCTCGGCTATCCGGTGTTTGCTCGTCTCACGCCCCTCTTGCATCTGCCATTCGCCTTTGACCGGGTCGAAGTGCCAGCCGGTGTAGGGATACGGCGTTTTGAACCAGGTCAGTTCCGGCGACTCGAACGTGGCGAAGTTGAACACGAGGCGGCCCATCAACGCCTGATTCGTCCCCTTGCCCACCCAACCGAAGAGCGCGTCGGCCGGATTGAGGCGGCCGAGGTCGACGCTGGGCTGTTGGGCGTCGCTGGCGATGGTGTAGATGTGGCGAATCATCCCCTTGACGCTTTTGCTGGGCAGCGCGTAGGTTCGATTGTCGGGTCGCATAGCAGCTTCTGGCGGGGACATCGAGAATGCGTCCCAACCGTTGACCGGCCCCTCGCTGAGCGTGACTGTCCAGGAGGGTTCGCCGCTCTCCCGGATGTGGAGCGGCGTCAATACCTCGGCCT
>Ga0129302_1001555_pt1 | contig 17049 bp, 16 predicted proteins | sample BlaSprsedimmetaG_FD_94476 | JGI IMG/M metagenome (GOLD analysis project Ga0129302, IMG submission 94476) | Hot spring sediment bacterial and archeal communities from California, USA to study Microbial Dark Matter (Phase II) - Blank Spring... | ecosystem: Environmental > Aquatic > Thermal springs... | reverse complement strand
TCGCTCATCTCCCCCCACCAACTCGTGGTGGGTAAAAAAGAGCCCCGCCCCCAGTCCGAGGTAGATCGTCAGCCCGCGCCAGAGAATCGTCAGCAATACCAGGTGTCCCGCCGGGAGAACGGAGGCGAAGAAGTAGGCGAAGACCCCCTCGGCGATTCCGGAAGCTCCGGGGGTCGGCGAAAAATACATCACGAAGGTGGTCAAAAGCAGCTTCTCGACCACCATCCAGTAGCCCAGATCGTAGTCCAAGGCCTGAATGATCAGCGCAGGAAAGGAGAAGAGGCTCAACAGAAAGGCGGCGGTGGCCAATACCGATGCCCCCATATAAACTGGGCTGCCCCGCAGGTAGGTCCGAAAGCCCTGGGAGAAACGAAACATCTCCCGAACAACTCTCCGGCGCGATCGGCGATAGTGCTTCTCCCTCAGAAGGTGAGCGCTCCTGACCAATCGGAGTAGCCGCAGCAGCAGCTTGATCGGCTTTTGGGGCGGAAGATCAGCACCGCGAAGAAAAAAAGATAGCCGAAGGCCAGCAGAGGCAGAGTCGTCCGTAGAACCCGCGCGGGGAGCACCGAAGGAGCTCCTCCAGTGACGATGAAGTCGACCAGGGCAGCTCCGAAAATAAAGAGAATTGCCAGCACCGTCCGTACCGTCGTCGCGGTCATCGCGGTCCCAATGGGCACGCCCCGCCGCTGCAAGAACCAGACCTGGGCCACTCCCCCGCCGGTGGCCAGGGGAGTCACATTGGAGACGAAAATATTTATGAAAACCAGTCGAGCCATCGCTGTCAGTGGAACTCTATAGTGCAGCGCCCCGAGTACAAACCACAGCCGCAAGCCGTCCATAGCGAAATAGATCAGCAGCAAGGCCAAAACTCCGAGCAGGAACGAGGGCTTCAGAAGCCCGGGGTCCCAGACCACGGTCGCCCCGGAGACTTGGGAGTAGACCGCGTACAGCCCGAGACCGCTAAGGGCCAAAAAGAGGAGACTGAAACGAAGTAGTCCGCCGATACTTCCCGTTTTTTTGGAGTTCCGTCGATTTAAAAAACCCATAATAGCCCTAAACGTAAGAGAAAAACAGCCATCAAGCAAGCCGGCGTTTCTTCACGGTCCCGGCCCACCCCTAAAGGGGAAGAAAGACATCGATCAGGGTCCCCTCGCCGGTATCCTGAACGCGCAGCCGCCAGTACTCTCCCCGCTCCACGCAGCTGGCGGCGGACTCGGGGAGCGCTGCCCCATCCACCCTGCAGGTGGAGACGGTCAAGCGGCCGCCATCGGGCATGGCATCCAGGGCATTCTGCACCAAGGCGAAGACGAGAGTCTCGATCCGGGCCGCTTCGGTCTGCAGGAGCACCTCTTGCTGGTCAACTTTGATACTGGTCTCGATATTCGACTCGAACTCCACGTCCCGCAGCACATCCGCGGTGATCCCGTTGAGATCGCAGGACTCGGTCTGCAGCAGCTGTTCTTGGGTGTAGTACAACAGACGACGGCTGATAGAGACCGCCTGCCATGAGCTGGAGTGTATTTTGTCGAGGGAAGTCTGGAGCTCTTCCCCGCGTCCTTGGCTGATATTTTTTTTCATTATTTCGACATGGCCGAGGACTACGCTCATCAGGTTGTTGATGTTGCGGGCCAGTCCGGCGCTGATCTGTCTGGAGCTGCTCATCTTGCCGATGTCTATCAGCGTACGGGTCACGGTACCAGAGGAATCGATCTCCAGTACAAAAGATCCTTCCCAGTTCTACTCATCGTGCATTCGACCTCCCTGCATCCCCGCGTTTAGTACTACTCTGCCTTCCTGCGTGCTCCAGCGGCAAGCTCTCTGTCGATTATCCCCTCGAGTACCCGCGCCGCGACGACTACCACCGGTAGGCAGCCACGCTCATCATCACGGTGCATCTCCTTCAAACGGGCGCAGTTCAAAGATCCCATCTTCTGGGCGAAGTCCCGGAAATACTCGGCGCAGAGCCCTTTCACGTAGTCGCTCTCGTGCCCCCTGTCGGCGATAAACAGCGAGGAGAGCACCATCACCCCTCCGGTCAAGGTCCCGCAGGTCTCCTCCGCCCCCATGCCCCCGCCGAAACCGGCGGAGAGCTTCAAGGCCGATTTGTCCAGACCCAACTAGTATACCTGATTCGCCGCGTAGAGGATGGTTTCGGCGCAATTCAAATCCCGCTGCTCTCCGTAGCCGTCATTAATCAGGCGGGAGAGGCTGTTCTCTTCATCCGTGCTTTGTTTCATGGACGGATTGTACCAACTATTGGCAAAATTTAATAGTTCTCCTGCCACTCGGCGGGAATTAGCATATTTTGGAAGCGCAAGAGCTCTCACGGTCAAGCTCGGGGAGGAAAGCTGCAGACCGCAACGAAGCGCTCCCCCTCGATCCTCATATCAAGCTTCCCCTCCAAAGCCCCGGCCAAGGAGCGCAGAAGATCAGAACCGAAACCGCCATCGCTTGAGGACGCCGCAACTGTCTCCTTGTCCCCCAGCGGGTTGGACACCAGCAGCTCGATACCTCCGGTGCTGTTTTCCTTGAAGGAGACGACCAGATCCTCATCGGCTTCGGTTAAGCTGCCGTGCTTGAGCGCGTTGAGGAGCATCTCGCTGAGAATCATGCCGTAGTTCACCGCGTCACTGGGGGCGGCAGTCAAATCGTCGATATCCTCCCTGTAAGAGATCTCCTCGTGAAAAAAGTGGTGTAACGTGTTTTTGACAATCCGTGACAGAAAGGGCTTTATCCCCACCTGCTGAGTTTGGGAGCTCATCAAATGAAGGTCGTTGTGCAGCGAGGCGATCACCTCTATTCTTCGTCTAATCCCCAACAGCTGGTTGTTCAGAACCTCTTCCTCACCAGGAGACTTCTCTTCGTTCTCCAGAATCTGCAGATTTATTAGAGCCTGGATCAGCGAGAGGTTGTTCTTTATCCGATGGTCCGCCTCACGACGGAAAAGCTCGTTTTTCTGGGAGCTCTCTTCCAACAGAGCGTTGTTCGCGTACAGGTTGTCGATGAGCCGTTTCGTCGCGAACCACGATGCGTAGAGCCCCAAATAGCCCAACAGCCCCAGCATCAAGAGGGCGGTCAAAAAGAGTCCGTAGGTCCCGACGGCGGACTCCGCGTAGGTCTGGTAAGGCATCTGCAGCGACAGCCCCCCTCGAATATCTCCTACCTGGTAGCCTTGGTCAGCATGACAGCGCAGACAGGCTCGTTCGGTCTCCAGAGGGACCATGAAGCGAAGCAGCTGCGACCCTTCGATATCGACGACTTTTGAAGCCTCCTCTATCCCCTGCTCAAAGCCCCGGAGTATCTCCTCTTCCCAATCGTCGGGGGCGTTATTCGGGTTGAGCGGTTTCAGAGACTTTATCTTGCCCGTGATGCCCTCAGTTTCGTTAAACAGATCGAAGATCTCCCGAGTCATATTGGCGGGGTTTACCAAGGTGAAACGGCGCCCTTCCAGGCTGGTAATATCCCGCTCGGGTACCCGTAGGTAGGGGTTGGGCGGAGTCTCCTCGGTCAGGGGTACGTACACCCCTCCGTGGGAAGCACTCCAGCTCCGGGTCATGGTCATTTGCTGCAAAAAAGCCGAGGCTGCGGTTTCCGCCAGGAGGCGGTTGGCCTTGTCGACCTCTCGCCGCCCCAGAAAAGCTACCGAAGTCAGCACGGAGGTCCAGAACAGCGAGATCAAAAGGAAAATGAGACTGACTCTTTTTATCTTCTTGCCGTTTTTCATACGCTTCTAATACGAAAACAGCCGTACCCGGCTGTTTTCGTTGTTTCGGTTGCCGCGAAGCGGCAGGAGAAACTGTTATAAATTAGCGCTCCCGTCCACAATCATACTTATTGGCGAGAGATTAAGCAATCCGCCGCGGGCGTCTTATCCGCCAATGCCGTCTTTTTGTATCGAGCCAATCTCCTTGGGCTCAAAAAAAGATACTAAGCTGCTTGACTTATGAACTTATGTTCATTATTCTGAAACTATGTCCCGACCCATGAAAGAGAGATTTGTAGAGATCCCGCCGCTGTACGCCGATTTCAAGCCCGGGGGAGTCCCCGGCAGTCGGTTGAGGAAGCTCCCCCTGGGCCTGGACGAGTACGAGGCCCTGCGTTTGGTGGACTACCTCGGCCTCGAGCACCGGGAAGCGGCAGTGGAAATGGAGATTTCTCGACCGACCTTCACCCGTTTGCTGGAAAAAGCGAGAAACAAACTGAGCCGTTTTCTGGTAGAAGGCCGTCACCTGATCATCGGCGGCGGGCAGGTTCATTTTCGGGACAATATGATCAAATGCCAGGATTGCGGACATATGTTCAAAACAAATATGGGGGGACCTCTGCCGGAAGAACTCACCAGCTGCCCCTCCTGCGGATCGTCCAAGCTGGTCGACCTGGCCGGCGGATTCGGCCACGGCCAGTGCTGCCGCAAACACGAAGAACAAAGAGGAAGTGAGGAAAAATGAAGATCGCCATAGCCAGCGGCAAAGGGGGTACTGGGAAAACGACCCTTTCCACCAATTTGGCCGTATACTTGTCGGAATCAGCGAGAGTCGCGCTGGGGGATCTGGATGTGGAGGAGCCCAACTCGGGTCTCTACGTTCAGGGTGAAGAGATCGAACGGCACGACAAGTTCAAATACGTACCCCGTTGGAATCCCGCGCAATGCGATTTGTGCGGAACCTGCCAGTTGGTTTGCAATTTCAACGCGGTGCTCAAGTTGGGTCAGCAGATAATGGTCTTCCCCGAGCTCTGCCACGGCTGCTACGCCTGTTCCGAGCTCTGCCCCACCGGATCGCTACCCATGATCCCGCAAAAGATGGGAGAGCTCACCGTTTTCCGAAGAGGGCCGCTCGACTTTGTCGAGAGTCAGCTCAACATTGGAGAAGAACAGGCGGTGCCCCTGATCAAACAGACCCTGAAACAGATGAACGGCAGTTTCGGGGACCGGGAGTATCTAATCTACGACTCACCGCCGGGCACATCCTGCCCGGTGATCGAAGTCACCAAAGAGGCGGATCTGGTGATCCTGGTCACCGAGCCCACGCCCTTCGGCCTCCACGATCTGAAGCTCGCCGTGGAGACTATGCGGGAGCTGGGAGTCGAGTTCGGCGTGGTCATCAATCGTCATGGACTGGGGGATGATCGGGTGGAACGCTACTGCGCCGAGCAAAGTATCGACATAATCACTACCATACCCAACCACCGGAAAATCGCCGAACTCTACTCGCGGGGGGAGCTCCTATATCCCTCTATACCGGAGGTGAAAAACGCCTTGGAGAAGATTCGCCTCTACATTCTCGAGCGACGGAAGGAGAGTCGGTCATGAAAGAAATAGTAGTCATCTCGGGCAAAGGGGGCACCGGCAAGACCTCTCTGACCGCCTCCTTCGCAGTTCTGGCGGGAGGAGAGACCGTGGTGGCCGACTGCGACGTCGACGCCGCGGACATGCACCTCCTCCTCGAACCGGATTTCTCCTCCCGGGAGGAGTTTTTCAGCGGTGAAGTCGCCGTCATCGATCCTGATATCTGCACCAATTGCGGAATATGTCGTCAGGTTTGCCGGTTCGACGCCATCTCCGTCAGTGAACGGAGCCATATCGTCGCCCCCCTCAGCTGCGAAGGCTGTGGGTACTGCGCACGGGTCTGCCCCGTTCAAGCGATCAGCAACAACTCCGAACAAGTGGGAGAGCTCTACGTCTCTTCGATAAAGACCGACACCAAAATGGTCCACGCCGCCTTGAAAATCGGCGCTGACAATTCGGGCAAGCTTGTAGCCAGGGTCAAAAACGAGGCCAAATCGGTGGCCGAAGAGTTGGGCAAGGCAATGGTGCTGGTGGACGGCTCTCCTGGCATCGGATGCCCGGTGGTCTCCTCGCTCTCCGGCGCCTCCTTCGTCGTCCTGGTCACCGAACCGACGGTGTCGGGACTTCACGATCTGAAACGGGTATATCAACTGGTCAAAAAATTCAAAATCCCGGCGGGTTGCGTGGTGAACAAAGCCGATTTGAACCCCCAGATCCTTCAAGAGATAGAGACTCTACTTCAGGATGAGCAGATCCATTACCTGGCCAAGATCCCCTACAACGAGGAGTTCACCGCAGCGATGACCAACGGAAAGACCGTTGTCGAATGGGACCAGAATCTAAGGCAGACCGTTTCCGAGACCTGGCAGCAGGTCCTAAAAATATTAGAAAGCGAGACAAAGGAGTAAGAAAATGAAAATAGCATTCACCACCAAGGGTAAAGACTGGGACGCCGAAATGGATCCCCGCTTCGGGAGAACCGAATACCTGTTCATCTACGATGAACAGAGTGGAGAGGAGACGAGTTTGGACAACCGAGAGGTTCAGAGTGAAGCCCACGGGGCGGGTCCCAAAACCGCCCAAAAGCTCGCTGAAGCGGGTGCGCAGGTTTTGATCACCGGCAACGGTCCCGGGGGCAACGCCGCCTCGGTGATCCAGGCGGCGGGGATCACCGTCTACATCGGCGCCTCTTCGATGAGCGTCAAAGAGGCCTACCAGGCCTACACCTCCGGAAAGCTCTCCAAACAGTAGCGTTCTCAGCAGCGCCTCAGTACCTAAGGAGAATCTATCAGACGGTTCAGATCCAGAAAATGGATTCTATCCTGCGGGAAACGGGCGCTGTAGCGGTAAGTGTCGGCGCCGGATTCGTAGAGCACCGCGATTCTGTCCCCGACAAGGCTGATCCCCTCGCTCATCGGAGGGGCAGCTATTTTTTTCATCAGATACTCCTCCTCGAGATACCACAACGGACTGCTTGTTCCATTTCTCAGGACAAACACATCGGGCTCTTCGCTTGACATGGGCGAGCGGTAAATACTGAGCTCACTCAAGTTCCGGCGTCCGTAGGATCGGCTCAAAATTATCTTATCATCAAAGAAAACAGCCCCCTGCACCTTGTCGGGGATTGAGAGTAAAAAATCTGGCTCCACCCAGCCGGTCGGACTCTCTTCCAAACTGAAGCCGGCCATCAAGGCCGAATACCTGCTGCCGCCGGGAGTCGATATCTTGTGAGAGTCCGCGGTGGGATAACGTTCATCGTCACTCCAGAACTCGCCTATCAACAAAGTCTCACCATGAGAAGCGGCGGTATCGCAGTTCACCTCGCTGTAGGCCGCCGGCGGCAGGGTGAGCTTCCCGCCGTCCTTAGCTTCCTCCACCTTCACCAGGGGGACGGAATAAAACTCCTTCCCCGAGGCGATCCAGAGCCGGTCGCCGACCACCGCCAAACCGCCAACGTGCCCCCGGTGGGCGCTGCCGTCGACGTTCTCCAGGCTCAAAGCCTTGTGCAGCCCCCCGTCTTCCAATGAAACGAAGATGAGTACCGAGGCTTGACGGTCGCTCATGTAGGAGGAGATCGCCAAGAGCTTCTGCTGCGGAATATAAGCCAGGCCCTGGGGAACCGCCGCGTTGAACAGTCCCGGAATCACCGGTCCCTCCGCCATCAAGGAGCCGTACTCGGCAAGCTTTCGGCCGGTAAGCTCCTCTTTATCCCTGATAGCTCTCTGTTCGATCACCCTATCCACCTCCGGTCCCGAATAGAAATTTCTCTCCTCATCCTGACTCTGGCACGCGTTCAGCACGGCCAAAGCCAGCACCACGCTGAGCCCAATGAGCCGAACATGCCCTGTTTTGCCCCCATTCATGTGTTCGTATCCTCCGTGGTCTACTTTTTACCTTCTTCACAGGTCAAATAGCATTTTTAGTCCCAGCACCAGTCCGGCAACCAAAAAAACTTTCCGGCTGAAGGGATTGCCCTTTTTCCTGGCCCATCGCGCCCCCGTATAGGCTCCCAGGACCGAGCCAGAAATCGCGGAGGCCATGATCGGCGGATCGACGATACCGTGACTCAAGTATAACACGGTTGCCAGACTCACCCAAACAAAAGCCGCGGCGAAGTAATAGCCCAGAGCAGTCTGAAGCTGGTAGCCGCGGGATCGACTGGTCATTATGGTGAACAGGATCCCGTTGCCCGAGCCTAGAAAAGATTCGTAGAAACCCATAAAAAAGGCTATCGGGTAGAGCAGCAATGAGCTTTTCGTCGGGACAGCCGGTTCGGCGGCGAGCCCCAGCCCTTTGTGGCGATAGGTGTAGACTACCAGCAGCAGGATGATTGCGCCGACCAGAGGCTTGAAAACCGAGGGATCGACGCTGAGCACCATTCGAACACCGAAGTAGATGCCGAAGAGGCCGATAGCTGAGAAGAGCATGAGAAAACGCCAGTGGATTTTCTTTTTTTTTTAGGTAACTGACCGAGGAGACGGGAGTCCAGAAGATCGCGCAGATTTTGTTGGTGGCCACCGCCAGGGGCAGGGGCAAGCCAACCCAGAGGTAGACCGGTAGGCTGAATATCGCGGCTCCGCCCCCGGAGATCGAACTGAGTACGGTAGCCCCAAAAGAACCCAAGAAGACGATTGCCAGCGTCAGCATACCCGCTACCGGCGAAAACCCCTCACGTAGTAGCGGTGTTCGTCGAAATCGACCTCTACCAGCTCCCCGGACTGAAGCAGCTCCTCGAGCAGCGCCAAGGAAGCCTTGCTCTTCTGCAGCAGCTCCTCCACCACCTCACGGCGCATGGGGTGGACCGAGGTTATACTCAAGAGGTCTTCCCGAGGACGCCCCGTGAAGCTGAATGCGTTCCCCTCGTAGCCGATGAGGTTCTCCACATGGGCCACTCGAGAGCTGAACTCCCTGTAGGCGAAGGCCAGGGAGACTTCGTCGGGAGCTTCTACCCAGGGTTCCGCGGGGGGACGGGTGGGGATAGAGATGTAGGACTTCGCCGGCTCGAGGAGGTCGAGAAAATCAGCCACCCCTTCGACTCCCGCAGCTCCGTCGTTCAGGCCCTTGACCAGCATGGTTTCGGTGGTCAGAGTTCCAGGGAAGGTCTCGGCGAAGGTTCTCATCCCGTTGAGCATTTTTTTGAAGTCGATATTTTTGTGCGGTCGATCGATTTTCCGCCACGTCGCTTCGTCCACGCTGTCGATTTTCAGCGAGATCCAGTCCAATTGGTGCAACTCCTCCCTCAAAATCGGATCACACATCAACGAGGAGTTGGTGATAAGGGCTACCGGTACTTCGAGCTCTTTTAAGCCCGCGATCAAGCTGCCCAGATCTTGGTCTAGAGTTGGTTCTCCGTTGGGAACTATGGTTACATAGTCCAGGCCTTCGCCCTTATCTCGAAGCTCCCGCACCCGTCGGGCGGTCTCCTCGATCAACTCACGGGGGTCGTAGAACTTTCTCCGAACCATACTCATCTCGATGGCTCGTCCGAGCTGACAGTACACGCAGGAATAGGAACAGACCTTGGGGGGTATGTTGTTTATTCCCAGACTCCGTCCCAGTCGTCTAGACGGGACGGGACCAAACACGGTATTCATGGAAAAAAATTATACACCCGAATTTTCTATATAAACAGGAAGTAATTTAGTCAAAAATAGCCTCTTCTCCTTCAGGTAAAAATATTGCTATAATCCGATTAGACAAAGTTTTAGGGAGGCGTCGATGGGCAAGGACATTATCAGGAACAAAAGAAATCTCATCAAGTCACGCTGGCCAGAGCTGAAGCGCGAAGAGTCCGACCGCAAGCAGGGGGTCCCTTTGCCGCCAATGCAGAAAAACCTCGAGCCGGGAGCACGACTGATCGATCTACCCGACCCGGACGAACTGACCAGAGCATTCGGACAAGAACTCAGTCTCTCCGACGCCATCGGCCGCCGTCAGAGTCACCGCAAGTATTCCCGGGAGGCTTTGAAGCTGCAGGAGCTGGCCTACCTGCTCTGGGCCAGTCAGGGAGTGCGGAAAAAGAGCTCCAAGGTCACCTTCCGGACGGTTCCCTCCGGCGGCGCACGGCAGCCCTTCGAGACCTACCTCTTCGTACAACGGGTCGAGGAGCTGGAGAGGGGGCTGTACCGCTACCTGCCTTTGGATCACCAACTAGCCTTCCTCCGACCGGAGGGGGACTTTTCTGCCCCTCTGGAAGAGCTGCTGGACGAGGCTCTGCTGCAGCACAACTTCGGAGCCGCGGTGAGCTTTATCTGGACGGCGATCCCCTACCGCTCCGAGTGGGCCTTTGACACGGAGGCGGCTCGTCTGATACTCCTCGATGCGGGGCATCTCTGTCAGAATCTCTATTTGAGCTGCGAAGCGGTCTCCTGCGGCACCTGCGCGGTGGGCGCCTTCGATCAGGAAAAAGTCGACCAGCTGCTGCGAGTCGACGGCGAAGAGGAGTTCTGCATATACGCCGCCCCGGTGGGCAAGAAACCGAATACTGAATGCTAAGGAGTAAATAATGAGAGTTCTCGCTATCAATGGAAGCGCCAGGCCCGAAGGAAACACCGCCTTCTTCATCCGGAAGTGTTTCGAGCCGCTGAAAGAGGCGGGACACCACTGCGAGGTGATCAACCTGGCGGGCAAAGTTGTTCGGGGCTGTACGGCCTGCCTGAGCTGTCGCGAAGAGGGAAACGATCGCTGCATCTACGACGACGATATCATCAACACCTGTATCGACGAGATGGAACGGGCCGACGCGATTATCATCGCCTCACCGGTCTACTTCTCCGATATCACCGCCGAGACCAAGGCTCTAATCGATAGGGCCGGCTACGTTGCTCGCGGCAACGGAAACTTTCTCAGTAGAAAAATCGGCGCCGACATCACCGTAGCCCGCCGTGCCGGTACGGTACACGCCCTCCATTCGATCAATCAGTTCTTTTTTATCAACGACATGGTGGTCCCCGGCTCCTCCTACTGGAATATCGCTCTGGCCAAGGAGATCGGAGACGGCGAGAAGGACGAGGAGGGCATCAGGACCATGCGACGACTGGGGGAAAATATCGCCTGGCTCCTCGAAAAACTCCACAAATGACAAAAAATCACCGTTTTCCGTTGATGAACCGAAGCGATAGAGTTACATTTCAACTGTGAGCGAACTGGAAAAAAAAATCAGAGGGGATTGGTATGAAATACGCAATTCCCTCGATAATCCTGACGATATTGTCGATTTTCTCAAGATCCGTCCCCAAGACTTCTCCCAAGCCGCGGAAAGACTGCGTTACGCCGTGGACGAGGGGGTGGTTGAGTACAAACGGGAGCTGCTGCGCCACATTATGATGCCCCTCAAGTCACTGAAATGGGACAGCCGAGCGATAACAAAACTCAACGACACCATCAAAGGCTCGACGATGGCCATCTTCACCCCCCTGGTACAGAGGCTCTTCGCCAAAGGCATACTGCGCTTGTACAGCCCTCGCTCCGAAGAGGACGAGACCAAACTCGATCGACGGGAACAGCAAGAGCAAGATGCCCCCGACTCTTCCGGACCGGATATGAAGACAATAATAGCAGAGGTCAGAAAGCTGATTCAGGAACAACCGGAGATGAAAACCAATCCGGAGGTGAAAAAAATCCTGCTGCAGCTGAAGGTTTACAACAGCGAAATGGAAAAGATGCGCTCCCTGGCTCCCAACATCCCAAAGGAGCAGGCGGAGGGTTTCAAGAGAAACTTCAAGGAGACCTTCGGCGAAATCAACTCCAAGATAAAGAGCGCCTACCAGAACTTAATGGCCGAGAAAGAGAAGTCATACCGCCCCGAGGAACATCGTCCGATACTCAAGCGCTACAATTTTTCCGAGGTGGAGCCAATCTACCACGAGCAGATCGAAAATGCCGTCCGCATCTACTCCACCATCAGCTTCGCCGTCCAGGAGAGGTTTCAGATGAGGGAGATATTGGTGGAACTGGGCGCCACCGAATCATACCACGAAGAATCCTTCAAAAAGGAGCTGGAGTTATACAGCCGCCTGGCCCCTTTCGGCGAGGAGAGTCTCAAAATCAGCCGCGCCTATCGCGACCAAATCAGCCAGTACTACCAGCGCTACGCCGACTGGCTCTCCACCTGAGGTTTAGCCCCAGGTCAGAGCAGCTCTTCACGCCCCCGAGACTTGAGTTCGTTGACCACCTGCTTCACCTTTTGACCCGACCCTTTTTTGGCGATCAGAAGAACACCGTTCTTCTGCACCACCATCAGATCATCGACTCCGCAGAGAGCCACCGGAATATCGGAGTAGACGAAGTTCTCCCGTGAATCAACCCCCACGAATTCGGGCGTATCCGTCGGGACATTGGCTTCTGAATCAGTGGACCCCGCCTCGGCGTAGAGATCGCACATCTCTTCCCAGCTGCCGATGTCATTCCACTCGAACGTCGCCGCCACCATGGCTACCCGATCGCTGTGCTCCATCACCGCGTAGTCGATCGACTCCTTGGGGCTGCGCTGGTACACCTTCTCCACCTCAGCTCCCTCCATCAGAATCTCAGTGAGCTGCTCCTTCCGGCGCCCGCCCTTTTCACCCAGCCCGACAAAGAGTTCGCCGATATCGGGCCGATGACGACGAAGCTCGTCGAGGTAGAGGCCGACCCGAAAGGCAAACATGCCCGAGTTCCAGTAGTAGTTGCCCTGCTCCAAGAAAGTCCGCGCCGTCTCGGCATTCGGTTTCTCTCGAAAGGAGCGGACCCGGTACCCGTGATCAAGCTCTTCTCCACTTTCGATATACCCGTAGCCGGTCTCCGGCCGCGTGGGGGGAATACCGAAGGTCACCAAAAAGCCCTCCCGTGCCAGCGCATCGGCCTTCTCCATATCTTCTCGAAAAGCTTCCAGAGGTCTGATCAAATGGTCCGCCGTTAAGACCGCGGTCGTCGCTTCCCGACCTTCCGCGGCGTAGCTTCGAATATATTCGGCGGCTACGGCGATCGCCGGTGCGGTGTTTCTGGCCGCCGGCTCAGGAATGACCTTGACCCTTTTGGCGCTCTCTTCATCCAGGGCGGCACACTCTTTGACAATCTCCTCCATCTGCTCGGCCAGAGTAATGATCAACACATCTCCGTTCATTCCCAGCCCGAGAGCCCTCTCTATGGTCAGCCGAAGCAGCGACTTCCCCTCCTGGAGGGGCAGAAACTGCTTCGGGCGGGTAGAGTTGGAGGCCGGCCACAGCCGTGTCCCCGAACCGCCGGCGAGTATACACACATGATCAAGCATTTTATCCTCCTTCCTTGTCAATAATAACAAAGAAAAGCTCGCGGCGCAAAGAGCGCCTTCGTTCCCCATCACAAATATTTGTTCATTATATCAAACTTTGTGCTTGACCACCCGCGAAAGCTCTCGTAAAATATATTCAAGAAGAACAAGGAGGCTATATTATGGCAAAAGGATTCACCCTGGCGGTACTGCCCTGGGTCTATATCGGAAAATACAACGAAGATGAGCACTGGACCGGCGAGTATGTGGAAAAACCCCACAAGAGCCCCGAGGAAGAGGCGGCACTGAGCGAAGAGGAGCGGCAGAAGCTGCAGGCTCAACGCAACTCTTTCCCCGAGCTGCCCCTGGTCAACTACACTACCCAGTACGGTATGGGCTGCTTCGAAGGGATGAAGGCCTTTCCTCAAAAGGACGGCAGTTTGAAGCTCTTCCGGCCCGATCAGAACGGCGAGAGGATGCACAACTCCATGATCGGTCTCAAGAGCCCGGGCTTTCCGGTGGACATGTTCGTCGAGGCGGCCAAAGGGGTGGTGCGCAAGAACCAAGAGACCGGATTCTACCCGAAGTACGACCCCGCCTGGGAGAAGGACGATTTTCTCTCCGGCGAGTCCATCTACATTCGTCCTTTCTCCTACTCCGAGCCGGCCATCGGACTGGGTGTAGCCAAACACCCAGGGGTCGTCTTCGCCTCGACCATGGTGGGCGCCTATTTCAAACCGGGCAACAACAAGGCTCTCGTCACCGACAAGATCCGGGCCTTCAAAGGCGGCACCGGTTGGATCAAATGCGACGCCAACTACGTGGTCCCGATTTTGGCTAAAAAAGAGGCCGAGGCCAAGGGCTACATGGAGGCGATTTTTCTGGACGCCGAACACCGCAGCTACCTGGAAGAGGGATCCTCATCAAACATCTTTGTGCTCCTGAAGGACGGAACTTTGGTGACCCCGGAACTGGGAGATACCATCCTGCCTGGCATCACCCGCAAATCCATCCTCCAGCTGGCCCAAGATATGGGAGTGAAAACGGAGGAACGACGAATCAGTATCGAAGAAGCCATGAGCGAAGGCCAGGAGTGCTTCGTCTCCGGTACCGCCGCCGGCCTCAGCTACATCGAATCCATCACCTACGGAGAGAAGACCTCCGTATTCAACAAGGGCAAAATGGGTGAGCTCTCAAAACAGCTGCTCAACACTTTGAAAGGGATTCAGTACGGCAAGCTCGAAGACAAACACGGCTGGATGTATCCGGTCGTCGACTAAGAGACCGGGTCGTTCCGCCGTCTAGGGACCGAACTCCAGGCTCTCGAAATCCATGGGAAGATCCGGGTAGATCTGGAGTTCGAAGTCCCGGGTGGGAAAGAGAAAGTTGCGTTGATTGACGAAACCCAGGTTCGTCAACGCACTCCGCTCCATGGTCTCCGGGACTCGGCTGAGCCGGTCGAAATAACGGCTCGATTCGGCAAACTGGACCATCGCCCGCGACTGGGGGTCAACCAAACCGGTCTGCCGGTGCAGGTTGTAGTAGGTCACTCCCAAGTTGTTGCTCACCTTCACCAAGTTCTCCACCAACGCCCTATGATCCCGCCGCTCGTCGATCAACAAAGGTTTCTCTGTTTCCAGCTTTCTCTCGAGAATTTCCCGTAGATGCTCGTAATACCCCTGCGCACTGTGGTAGTTTCCTCGCTGGTAGAGAGTGTTGGCGGTGGCATACATGATATTGGGGTTGTTGGAAAAAGAACCCGCCGAACGCTGAAAGCGCTGTAAGGCCCGCCGGTAATCTCCCCGTCGGTAGGATATGAAGCCCTGCTTGTACTTCATCTCCTGGGAGTCGTAGCGGTTTCGCTCGGCCTGATCGTAGAGCTCCGCCGCCTGGTCGAAATCTCCCCCCTGATAGTAGTAGATATCTCCCAGGTCGGCGTATATTTTTCCCAAGTTGGCCTTGGGTTCCAGCAGTTTGTGCTCTTTCGCCCGTTCGTAGTGCTGAATCCCCCGCTCCAGGTTTGTCTGCGCCTCCAAGTACCTCTGGCTCTCAAAAAGCCGTTCACCGTAGCGTCGGTAGCTGTCCACCAGCATCTCCAGACGCTGCGAGCTCTGAGTCGGCTCATCCCGTAACAGAGCCAGCACGTTCTCCAGAGCCTTCTCCTCCTCCCGATACTCGCTGATTCGTTTGAAGTAACGGGCCAGCTGATAGTGAATCTCCGGAAGCCGCTCGTTGACCTCCTTGGCCCGGAACAGGACCTCCCGTACATCGTCGAGCCTGTTCTTCTCCAGCAGATAGCCTCCCAGCTCGGCGTAGGCTTCGGGATCTACTTCCACCTCCGGTCTCCGATCGTAGTGCTTTTTAATATTCAGAGACTCTTCGAAGTTGTCGGTACGCACGAAGTAGCGGAGCATACGGAAGAGCACCTCGTCCTCAACCCCGTAGCTTTCCATCAACACCGCGTAGGAGTATCGGGCTTGCTCGTATTTGCCGTAGTCTTCTCGGCCCCATTCCAAATATGTATCTCCCAGCAGGAGCAGGGCTTCGTAATCCTTGGGGTTTTCATCGAGAAAGTCCTCGAGCAATGAGGATGATTGTTCATAGTTGTTCAGAACTCGCAGCTCCATCCCCGCCCACTCCAGGGTTCCTTCCTTGTCGTAGGGGTAGTAATCCAAGAGCTGCTGGTATTTCTCCCGGGCCAGGGGCCACTGATCGTGCTCTCTATAGCCCTGGGCGTAGCGCAAGAACTGGTCCTTCATCACCTTCTGCCGCAGCGCCTGCTGGAAATAGTCGTTGGCCACGGGATACTCCCGCTGTTGCAGCTGTTCATAACCTTCGTTGTAGAGGTGCAGGGCGTAAAGGGGCTGATAAATGTAGCGGTAAGAGAGAAAACTCAGTAGCGCCACCACGAGGGTACTGATGAGTATGGTCCGCGCCATGGGCAGTATTCGGTAGCGCAGCGCGTAGGCGAAGGTATCCTTTTCGGCCTCGAACTCGGCACCGGACTTCTTCTCGTACTGGCTGGGTATCTTTATCTTCCGCCCGATTACTTTGGAGGTGATCTGGGCTATCTCTTTCGGACTCTTGCGCGCCACCAAGGCGTCGACAATACTCTTCAAGCCCTTACCCGAAAGCCCCTTTTCCCCGATCTGCTCCTCGATGATCAGTTTGAGGTTGCGAGGAAGGGTGACTAAGGTTTCACGCAGAGCGTCGAACTGCTCATCGTCCAGTTCGACCTCCACCACCTCTTCCGCCTCCGCTCCCTCTGGAGCTGTTTCCGCCGAGGCTGCGGGCTCTTCTTCTTTCTCTTCGCCCTCCTCGAGTACCCCAAACTCCTCGCCCAGGTCTCCCAAGTTGAACTCATCGAGCTCGAACTCCCCCTCTTCAAACTCCTCTTCGGGCAGCTCGAGCTCCTCCAAACCGGAGTCCAGATCCGGTCCTTCGTCGCTTTCCCCAAGGACTTCGAAACCTTCGTCGCCCTCCTCCAAGTCCTCGGAAAACTCCGCCTCCTCCCCTTCGGCGGGCATCTCCTCCAGGTCGGGCAGCTCGAAATCCTCCTCTCCCTCCAGCTCTGGGAGAGCTCCCTCTTCTGAGGCTCCCTCCTCCATCTCCGGCGCTTCTTCCAGCTCCTCGGTCTCACCGGTACCGGTTCCCAAGTCTGGAAGCTCCTCTTCACCGAAGAGCTCATCGTCCATCTGCAGATCATCGGGTAGGGAGAAGTCCTCCTCCGTCTCTTCCCCCGACTCCAACGATTCGATTGGCTCGGCCTCTTCCGAGGTTTCAGGGCCCTCCTCCTGAGCTTCTTCGAGATCTTCGAGATCTTCGAACTCTTCCAGTCCCTCTAGGCTCTCTACATCCTCAACACTTTCGGCCTCTCCACCTTCGGCCCCTTCCGGGCTCTCAGCCTCCGGTGGCGCGGCCTCTTCTTCGAACTCTTCGGTCTCGGGTTCCTCTTCCAGGGCGAAGTCTTCGCCCAGATCGAATTCCTCCAGCCCCTCCAAATCCTTGGGTTCCCGGATCTCCTCCTCTT
>Ga0129302_1001548_pt1 | contig 17092 bp, 20 predicted proteins | sample BlaSprsedimmetaG_FD_94476 | JGI IMG/M metagenome (GOLD analysis project Ga0129302, IMG submission 94476) | Hot spring sediment bacterial and archeal communities from California, USA to study Microbial Dark Matter (Phase II) - Blank Spring... | ecosystem: Environmental > Aquatic > Thermal springs... | reverse complement strand
CTCTGGATTACAAACTGGAGTTTTCCACTTAAGAATTCGGAAGTCTTCAGTCGAGTATCTCAGAGGCAAAGTTGATTGACTATTACGTCAAAATGGGCTGTTCAATGCGCCTTTTGAGACTTCCGAATTCTAATGACGATTTACTGGAAAACTCCAGTTACAAATGACACGAATTTGACTTCGAATTGTGGCTCTCTGCTAGTTCGCATGCTCGGCTTAGCAAGCGGTCAATTTTTTGCCATGAATGACACGAATTGTCACTAATCTTTGGGTTTTTCGTGTTGATTCGTGCAAACCTGTCCTGAGCGTCGTCGAAGGATTCGTGGCTAATCTCTCACCGCGGCCATGCGAAATCCCAAAGAACCCGAATTGTGAAAAAACATTCGGACATTCGTTTATTCGTGTGATTCGTGATAGAAAATGTGGTAAAAGGGTAGATTATATGAACAACATCCACAAGACAATTCTAGTGGTAGAAGATAGCCCGGCTCAAGCGCTCAGCCTTCAGCATATCCTGAAGGAGGAGGGGTTACAGGTGCTCTGGGCTCCCGATGGCCAGGTGGGTGTAGCAATGGCCCGCCAGCATTTGCCGGATGTCATCTTGCTCGATGTGGAGATGCCCAAGATGGGTGGCTTCGAGGCCTGCCGGCGTTTGCAAGCGGATGAAAAGACGGCCGATATCCCCATTGTGATGTTGACCATTCGGGATGATGCGACGACGGCTTCCCATGGAATCGACTTGGGGGCGATTGACTTTATTCCCAAAGACGCGTTTTCTCATTTGGTGCTGCTGGAAACCCTGAGGCAGTTGGGGATTTTGCCGCACACTGGGTCGCTCGGACAATGTGTGGTGGAGGACGGTAGCGGCGCTTGATCCTCGGGAAGAGGGCCTCCCTCCGCTTGTCCCGGTTTGGATATTTTAAATCGCCGGGCTCTAACTTATGGCGTTCAGATAGAGCGGGCAAGAGATCGTGCTAAGATGTGGATTGTTGATAATTGACGCTTTAACTGTGATAAGGTGATAGCCGATGAATGAAAGTCAAACGATAGCAGTGCAGTCCGAATTCGACGTATTCACCGCGCGTATGCAGGTCCGCAAGCTGGCTCGCGCCATGGGATTTGACATCACGAATCAAGCGCGCGTCGCCCTGGCAACCTCCTCATTGGCCCGTGCGCTCAGGTTAGGGGAGATCTATCGGGGCAAGGTGGTGATCGATTGCTTAGAGGGCAATGAACGTCCAGGTATGCGTGTGGTATGTAGGGCATTGGATAGCGCCAATTTCGAGATCGGCGCACGGGCTTTCACCGATGTGAAATGGTTAGTCGACGATCTGACGATTGAAGAGTTGCCGTCCTCAGATTTGCAAGTGACCTTGATCAAGTGGGTGACGTGAGGAGGAGTTATGTCGGATACGCGTGATACGAAGAAGGTCCTGATTGTTGAGGACAGTCCAACGCAAGCGCTCCATTTACAAACCCTACTGGAGAATGAGGGGCTGGAAGTCTTTTTGGCTCACGATGGTCGGGTGGGTTTGCAATTGGCACAGGAATTAGGTCCTGATCTGATTATTTTGGATGTCCAGATGCCGGAGATGAACGGATTTCAGGTATGTCGGAAATTGAAAAACATGCCTGGGACGAGCGATATTCCCATCATTATGTTTACCCGTCACGATGAACAAGAGGCGGTCGTGTTAGGTCTGCAGACAGGGGCGGTTGATTATATCCCTAAGGATGCTTTTGCCGACGCAGTGTTGTTGGAGACGTTGCGTCAGATGGAGTTTGTTGGATAAGGCATACATTTTGTTTCCTCCGGGTTGTTGTCGGGGCGTTGGAATCGCGTGACCCCACTTTGCTCGCCGGGTCAGATTTCGCCAAGAGGATGGGCCAAATTGGAGGGCGGGGGATAGTTGGATTGGATGGGCAGACCGATTCGCGTTTTAGTGGTAGATGACTCTCCTGTCGTACGACAGATACTCGTTAGCATGCTGGAGAGCGTCCCTGATTTTCAGGTCGTTGGGCAGGCTAAAGATGGCGAGGAAGCCATCCGCTTGACCGCCCGTCTGAGACCTAATGTGATCACGATGGACATCCGCATGCCCCGGATTGATGGTCTCGAGGCGATCACCAAGATCATGAGTACGACCCCGACGCCCATTGTCGTCGTGGCAGCCAGTATCTATGAGCCCGATCGAAATATCGCCTTTTCTGCCATTGAGGCCGGTGCGTTGACCGTGGTCGAGAAGCCGCGCGGCATCAACCCCGAAGCTTACGAGGTAGCCCGCGAGCAACTGGTAACCACGATTCGGTTGATGGCCGACGTGCAAGTGGTCACACTGCGCCCCGACCGCCGGTCCTCGGCTGCTAGACTGGATCGTATCGTTGTGGAGGATGCGTTTGGGAAGTCAACGCAGATCGAACTAATCGCGATAGCGGCTTCCACTGGCGGCCCGGGCGCTTTACGTGAGATATTTAGACAGTTGCCTGGAGATTTGGTCATTCCCATCGTTGTGGTTCAGCACATCACGTCAGGTTTTGCGCAGGGGTTTGCCCAGTGGCTTGATGGAGAGACCGCTTTACACGTGGCTCTGGCCCAAGAGGGTGACCGGCTCGTTGGGGGGCGGGTGCTCATCGCGCCGGACGATACACATTTGACAGTAACCCCGGGCGGCATCGTCCGCCTCGACCATTCGGATCCGGTGCGTGGACAACGACCCTCGGCTACCTGCTTATTCAATTCAGTGGCGTATGCTTATGGATCGGCTTCGGTCGGGATCGTTTTGACCGGTATGGGGGATGATGGCGCCGAGGGATTAGAAAAACTTCAGCAAGTTGGGGGGCACGTCGTGGCCCAAGATGAGGAATCGTGCGTGGTCTTTGGTATGCCGAAGGCCGTGATTGATCGGCGGATCGTAGATCGGATTATGACGCCGGAGAAAATTGCGTCATTGCTGATTTACTTTGACCACCAGCGTAAAGCTAAACAGTCTAAAAAAGAGTGTAATGATCTGGACCTGGACCTGGACCTGGACCTGGACAAAGAGCCTTGTAAACTAGGAGTGGCAGAATGATGAAGCAGAATGCACGTATAAAAGAAATGGAAGGACAGTCGTTGTTGCAGACTGAGATTGAGCATGCTGCGCTTGCGTCTATCACCGATGGCGTCGTCATCAGTGATGTCAACGGTCAGGTGTTGCTGCTCAATCGGGCCGCTGCTCGAATGGTGAATTTGGACGCCGACGAGGCGCTAGGACAATCGGTGGACGAGTTGCTTGAGCCGTTTTCGGCGCGGGGACGTTTGACCATTGCCGAGGCGATGGGGCGCTTGCACAAGGATCCGTATTCCTACGGTCAGAGTGGTAAACCGGCTGAGACGATTATCGAGATCGGCACTCGTTTCATCCAAGCTCATCTCTCACCGGTCCTGAGCGACGTAGGCGAGTTCCTGGGAATCGTGATCGTTTTGCGTGACATCACACGAGAGGTCGAGGCAGACCGCTCTCGGAGCGATTTTGTCTCCAACGTTTCTCACGAACTGCGCTTGCCGTTGACAGCGATCAAGGGCTATTGCGATTTGTTGCTGCACGATGCGGCCGAGCGTTTGGGCAAGGAGAACGTGCGTTTCCTGCAGATTGTGCAGAACAACGCTGACCATTTGGTTGCGTTGATCAACGACCTGTTGGATATCAGCCGGGTCGAGAGCTATCGGCTCGATCTGGATATCCAGCCGGTCCAACTGGAATCGATCATCCGCAACGTGGCCGATTCGATCAAGCAACCGTGCAAGGATAAGGAAATCGGCTTGAAACTGGAGATAGATCCTGATGTGGGATCTGTTTTGGGGGATGAGGATCGCCTTTGCCAGATCGTGACCAATCTGGCCGAAAATGCCTGGCGTTCTACCCCCGAGGGTGGGCGGGTGACGCTGGCGCTCTCTCGGTCGGAAGAGGGGGTTCAGGTGAGCGTCAGTAACACCGGGGCTGGCCTTTCCCCCGAGGATAAGGCTCAGATCTTTCAGCGTTTCCACCGCACGGCCGATTCCCTCACCCACAAGGTTCATGGCACCGGGCTCGAGCTGCCGATAGCGCGGATGCTGGTCGAAATGCACGGTGGGCGACTGTGGGTTGAGAGTGAGTTGAGCCGGGGGAACACGTTCACCTTCATCCTGCCCACCCACATCGATGTACTACAGGAGCCCCAGATCAAGCGGGCTGAGAAACTGGGGGATGCGCCCACCGTCTTGGTGGTGGAGGATGACGAGGACATCGCGCAGCTCATATCGCTCCAGTTGCAGCGAGAGGGTTTCAAGGTCTTCACGACCGCCTATGGTGAGGAGGCGGTCGCGCTCACCCGGGCGCACAGGATTGATCTGATAACGCTGGATATGATGCTGCCCGACATCACCGGTATGGAGGTCTTGCATCAGGTCAAATCGAACCCGGAGACAGCGGAAATCCCGGTCATTATCGTGTCTGTTCTCCTGCCCGATCAAACCGGTAGCGCCCAGGGGGCCGTGGAGCATATCACCAAACCATTCGCCTTCGAAAAACTGATGGAGAGCATCCGCCGCACGTTGGGGACGCTCTAAGGTTTTGTTGGAAGACGCTTTCTGAATTAGCATAGATTCTATCACTCAAAGTCCAGGCTGTACGCCGCCTCGCCCTACGGTGAGGCGGCGTTTCGCTACCCAGCGTTTTGGCCATTGACCTGCCTTTTATTTGACAGGTGATGGGGCTTCATTTATAATCCGACCCTGGTCATTTTTGTTCCAGGGTCACAAAAAAGAAAGCAGGTTTTTCAAAAAAACCTGGTTTCTGGACCGCCTGGGAAAATACGGTGTTTCAACCGATGTCTGAAGAATTATCGCGAAGAGAACGCAAGAAACAAGAGACCCGCCAGCGATTGTTGGAAGCGGCGTTACGTCTGTTCCGTGAGCGAGGCTACAATGAAGCGACCATTGAACAGATTGCCACAGTCGCCGACGTGGCGAAGAGCACGTTCTTCAATTATTTCGAGGCCAAGGATGCGATCTTGCCCGCCCTGATCGAGTGGCAACTTCAGGAGTTGGCGGATGCGTTGTCCCCTGAGCGCAGCAAACTGTCCAGCCCCATCGCGCGGATCAAAAAAGCGCTATGCCTGATTGCAGAAGACCCATTGTCTGATCCCGTCATAGTGCGGCGTCTCTTCGCAGCCTGTCGCTTTACTTCCGACTTTCACTCGCTTTATACACTGACCAATCTCCTGGCCGATCAGGTGCGAGAGGCTCAGGCAGCCGACGAGATTCGGGATGATCTGGATCCCCTGTACGTGGGTGGGTTGATTCGGGCGCTGCTTTTCCAGCAACTTGTCACGTGGCATTACGAACGTCGTTCTGAATCTATTTCGGACATGCTTGAGGATGTCGTTGACTTGATGCTCGAAGGATTGGCGGGGCCTGAGTGGAGGAAGTCGTCGTGAAACCCCTTTTGAATTGAAATCTATTCCGAAATCCTCGCGAGGTCGATCTTTGAGACTTCGCGTTATGAGGGGGAGTCGCTATATCCGGTAAGCCTCTTCGCGCAGGATGCCGATGAAGCGCAGGTTGCGATAATCCTCGGCGAAATCCAGCCCATACCCGACGACGAATTCGTCGGGCACCTCAAACCCCACGAAATCCAGATTGACGTCTATTTCGCGACGAGAGGGCTTGTTCAGCAAGGTACATACTCGCATACTGGCTGGCCCACGCGTGCCGAGATTGCGGGTGACGTAGTCCAACGTCCGGCCCGAGTCGATGATGTCTTCCACGATCAACACGTGGCGCTTGTCGATGTTTTGTTCCAGGTCCAGGAGGATGCGCACCACGCCGCTGCTCATCGCCCGCGTGCCGTAGGATGAAATTTCCATGAAATTGATCTCGTGTCGCACGTTCATGCAGCGGACCAGGTCGGCCAGGAACATAAAAGCCCCTTTGAGAATACACACGAGGATCAACTCATCCTCGTCGGTATATGTAGCGTTGATCTCCGCTCCCAATTCCGCCACTCTCTTCTGAATGTCCTGTTCTGGAATCAATACTCGGGCAATGTCGTCCTTCAAGCCCATCTTCTTCTCCTAACCTGGATGAACCAGAGCCAATCAGGGCTACCAGCAGAGCCAGAGCCAAAAAGGAAGCACTGACCGCCAAATTCTTGCTCGCTGTGCAAGGATTCTATTGGTTAGGGCCTACTGCTTTGTGTAGACCTCGCGTTTTAGCGCGCCGATATAAGGCAGCGTTCGAAAACGATCGTTGTAATCCAGCCCATAGCCGACCACCCATACGTCGGGGATCTCGAAACCCACGTAATCGACCTTGACGTCTACCTCCCGCCGCTCCGGTTTGCTGAGGAGGGCGCACGCGCGCAGCGATGCCGGGTTGCGGGCGCTGAATGTCTGGAGGAGATATTTGAGCGTATAACCTGTATCGACGATGTCTTCGATGACGAGGACGTGTCGGTCGGTGAGGCTGGCCCGGGTGTCCATGATCAGCCGTACCGCCCCCGTGCTGACGGTGCCCCGATTGTAACTGGAAAGGGCGATGAAATCGACGTGGTGAGCGACGCGCAGGCGTCGCGCCAGGTCGGCCATGAAGATGAAAGATCCCTTCAATACACCGACCAGCATCAGGTGGTCGGCGTCGGCGTAGTCGGCACTGATTTGTGCGGCTAACTCATCAACTCGCCGGGCGATAGTCTGCTCGTCTAATAGAATTTTTTCGATTGAATTAGGGCGTATCATGAGGTGTCTCTACGATCTCCTGGCGGTCGAACTTCGTGACATGCCCGGCAACGCGCCTCGTAAACCTCTCTGGCGCCTACCAGGATGATGGGATCGTCGAAGGCGGCCGGTTGCCCGTCGATCAGGCGTTGCGTGCGACTGGCTGGCTCGCCGCATACCACGCAAATAGCCTGGAGCTTATCCACCCGTTCGGCGCGCGCCATCAGCGTTGGCATAGGTCCAAAAGGTTCGCCCTTGAAGTCCATGTCGAGCCCGGCGACGATGACGCGCTTGCCCTGGGCGGCCAACACGTCACATAGAGCGACGACGTTGGCGTCGAAGAATTGAGCCTCGTCCAGGGCGACGACTGTCGTATCCGGCTCGACCAGTTCGCGCACTTGTGCTGTACTTTCGACTGGCATGGCTTCCATCTGCATGCCGTTGTGCGACGTAACCTCTCGCTCGGCGTACCGATTATCCAGGGTCGGTTTGAAGACCTGTACTTTTTGGCGCGCGATCTGGGCGCGACGAATGCGCCGAATCAGTTCCTCGGTCTTGCCGCAAAACATGCTTCCGCAGATAACTTCGACCCAGCCTGTTTTTGGTTGATTGTGCACCTTGGTTTCCTCTTATTATAGACACGACGTAACTACTCAGACCAGCCCTTTGCTGTGCCGGAGAATGGGGGTTTGGGGTGTGTGGCGGTCGCGAAGCGACCGCCACACACCCCAAACCCCCGCCCATCCGCTGCAAACGGGCAGCAGGCTGAGTAATTACGACACGACAGGCATTTGAGACTGCCGAAGTCTGGATCGTTGAATGCCTATAACGTCTTATCTGATATTTGCATCACGCGAAGGTGATTGCGCTCGAGCGAACAGGCACACAAAAATAGGGGCAGGACCACACCTGCCCCTACTGGTCGCCAAAGAGTTGTTCTACACTTCCTTCTCGAGTTTATTCGGTGGGCTCGGTCGTCTCTTCCGGTGTTTCGTCACCCGGCAGGACAAAGCCCCGGGCGCGCAACCGTTTCTTCAGCGTTGCCAGTGACTTGAGACCGAAACCACTCAGATTGGTCAATAGCTCTTCGCTTTCTTCTAGCTTGGCCATGACGTCACCAACTGTTTCGAGACCGGCGCCGATAAGCACCTTCTTGGCTTGCGTCCGGATGTCGAGATCCATAATGGTAAGTTCGGTCGAGGTTTCCCGCATCTTTTCCTCTTCTGCTTCGGCAATGAGGCGATCTCGACGCTCTAGTTTCCGCATAAAGCGTTCGACCTGGCCACCCGAGTCTACGATACGCTGTTCGCCAGTGAAGAACGGATGGCATTTGTTGCAAATGTCAGTCCGGATAACCGGCTGGGTTGACCCGACGGCCCAGCTGTTGCCACAGGCGCAGGTCACTTGCGCCTCTGGATGGTATTCGGGGTGAATTCCCTCTTTCATGCGTTACTCTCCTTGCACATATCTTCTCGATCTCTTAGGGGGGTGTGATCGTCTTGCGACAGATGCCAGTAAAGCGCTGGTTTTCCGGCGTTTCTCCCGTCAACGTATTGAGAAGATACCTTGCACTTATTGCTGTGTCGGGTAGACGCTGACCTGTTTGCGGCCGCCTCGAACGAATTCGTAGCGTACGAAACCATCGCTAGTCGCAAAGATGGTGTAATCCTTGCCCAATCCGACGTTCGTCCCAGGCTTGATGCGTGTACCTCGCTGCCGGACAATGATGTTCCCGGCTTTGACGACTTCGCCGCCGAACTTTTTGATGCCCAGTCGCTTCGAATGACTGTCGCGACCATTACGGCTGCTGCCAGCACCTTTCTTGTGTGCCATTTTCGTCCTCCTTACTATATCATAATTTGTTCCACCCGCAGCCGCGTATAATGCTGGCGATGACCAGCCCGTTTACGATAGCGCTTCCGAGGGTGGTACTTGAAAATTTGAACTTTGGGCCCTTTTTCCTGCGCGACGACCTTGGTCAACACCTTGGCCCCTTCGACGTAGGGCTGGCCGATCCGGACGTTGTCTCCATCGGCGATGAGGAGGACGTCCATCTCGACTTCTTGGCCGACCTCAACGGGCAGCCGCTCGACGAGGATGGTTTCGCCCTCTTCGGCCCGGTACTGTCGCGCTCCCGACTTCATCACTGCATACACGATAAATCCTCCCTCAGCTTTTCCGATTCAACAGGATAAGAACGTTGGAAAAGCGGCTTCTGGAATAAAAGCGGGATACCCAATAATGCCGGAATCCCCTAACCTGGACGAGCTAGAGCCAATCAGGGTTACTGACGGCAGAAGCGAAGGGCAAGCAAAGGTTTCACGCTCCTGCTCGTTGTACAAGAATCCCATCGGTTAGGCCCTGTCATAATACGGGGTCGCGCCGCGTGATGGCCCGACCACCACACGGCATTATAGCCGATCTGGGCGTTTTGTCAACTCTATTAGGAGTTAAGGAGTTACGCACTTGATCATTGTGAAAAGATTTTGGGCGCAGAAAAACGCTGATAGACGCTGATGCTTGAGTCTTTATCTGCGGACGTCTGCATCCGCTCCGCAGGAGCGTCATCTGCGTCCCATTTCATTCAACTGCGTAAGTCCTATCTATATCTTTCGGTGCCTGGGTGTGATATAGCTAATCCTCGTATCTTCTCAATAATTCGGTGAATAGTTTGTAGTAACCGCTTCAGCGGTCATTTTGACGGCTAAAGCCGTTACGACGAACATTTCTCCCCTACTTTTTGAGACGATACTAATCCTCCATGATGAGCCTCTGGCGCCGGTAGCATGGGGCGTATCCATCCAACCCCAGCGCCTCGACGACCGCCTCGGCGCGCCCGGTGGCTCCCTCGCGGGCGGCCAATTGCATACCGAGCGTGACCGCGTTTCTGTAGACCGATTCCAGCCAAAGCTTCTCAATCAAAGGTCGCAGGTCGTACTCGCGCCCGCGTCGTTGGGCTGGTAATTCCTTGGCGGCCAGTAGTTGCTCGACTCGATGGCGCATCTCTTCCGGGGTGGGGGGCGCTTCGTCGCCTTCAGCGGGGAATTCGACCGTTACCTGGTACTCGGCCGAGACGACCTGCGTTTGGAGCGCCGGCTCTTCCAGGCTGACCTGGCGCACTTGTTTGACGCGCAAGCCATCGGGCAAGACTGGCACCAGTGCCCGGGTCAAATCCTCGACAGAGATCGGTCGTTCCATCCAGACGTCGATGATCTCCTGCTCCCCGGCGTGGCCCAGGGGCAGCGCCGCCGCCAACTGCTGCTTGGGACGGGGGTTGAAGCCCTGCGAGTAGGCCAACGGCACCCCGGCCCGGCGCAGGCTGCGCTCCCAGGCCCGCATCAGGTCCAGGTGCGAGGTGTACTTGAACGTCCCCTCCTTGGCGAACGTGATCCGGAAACGCTGCTCGTCTGCCATACGCTGCTACTCGAAGTCGATGACGAACTGGCCGTCCCGGTATAGCAATTCGTCGTCGACCCGGATCTCGCCCCCACCGCTCATGTCGCAGATCAGATCCCAGTGGATGGCCGAGACGTTCTGTCCCCCGGTCTCGGGGTAGCTGCGCCCCAGCGCCATGTGGAAACTGTTGTTGATCTTCTCGTCGAAGAGAATCTGCTTGGTGAAACGGTCGATGCCCTTGTTGGTGCCGATGGCGAATTCGCCGAAGTACCGGGCGCCCTCGTCGGTGTCGAGCATCTGGTGTAGGAAAGCCTCGTTTTTGTCGGCCGTTGCCCTGACGACTTTCCCATTTTCGATCCACAGCCGCACGCCGGCCACCTCGCGCCCCTGGTAGATCGCCGGGTACGAGAAGTAGACGTGGCCCTCGACGCTATCCTCGACCGGGCCGGTGAAGACCTCGCCGCTGGGCATGTTGTGCTTGCCATCGCTGTTGATGAAGGTGCGCCCGGCGATGCTCAGGTGCAGGTCGGTCTCCGGCGCCACGACGTGGACGTGATCCTTGCCCTCGAGCCAGTTCACGATCTGCTGCTGCCAGGCGGAAAATCGCTGCCAGGCACCTACGGGATCGTCCATATCTGGCAGACATGCGCCGTAGACGAAGTCCTCGTACTCGCGCAGACTCATCTCGGCGTCTTGTGCGTGGGCGTTGGTCGGGAACAGGGTGCCTACCCAGCGCAGGTCACCCGCTGCGGCCCGCTTCATAAACGTTTCCATCAATTCCATCTGGGATTGATTGCGCAGCGCGATCTTGGCCGGATCGACGTTGCTGAGCACTTTCGTATTTTCGGCGCCTCGAATACCGATGGTAGCGTCGTAGGTCTCGATGATCAACCTCATCGGTTCTGGAATGAAGGCCAACTGCTCGTCAGAGGCATAATGGTACAATGATTCCTCGATGCCCGGGACCTGGGGAATCAGCAGGGGATTTCCGCCGGCTTGCAGGACGTGTTCGTAGACCGCCCTGAGGAGCGGCGCGCTCGACGTCTCTCCCTGGATCAGGACCCGATCGCCGGGTTGGATTGCCACCGAATAGTTGACCAGGACGTCGGCCAGTTTTTCAACTCTTGGATCTGGCATATGAAAACTCCTTCGCTATTTTGTCATTTCATCATTTGTTATTTGTAACTGCTCAGCATATACGTGCAGAGCGGATTACAATCCGCGCCGATGGCGCGCGCCGGTGGCGCGTGGGCTATTGGCTGGGTGGTGACGGAAGCTAACACGTTGCCTGCAAGTGGCCGGATTACGATCCGGCTTCCGGATTGTGATCCGGCGGGCGCAAGGTGAGTAGATACTGTTATTTTTCATTCACGCGGGGGACAGTCCCACGTCGGCGAGCAGATATCACCATAGGCGCTGACGATCCCACACCCGTGACATCGCTGCCGGCAATCGGGCGTCGTTTCGCCCTGGTGGCTGCGCCGGTATTCTTTTTCCAGGAACCGTTTGCTAACGCCCACGTCGATGACTTCCCAGGGGAACACCTCGTCCGGGGAACGCTGCCGGTAGGCGTAGAAGCCGGGATCCAGCCCGGCCTGCCCAAACGCCTCGATCCAGGCATTCAAATCCTGCTGGTCGTGCCAGGCGTCGAAACGAGTGCCCTTTTCCCACGCGCTGCGGATCACCGATCCCATCCGCCGGTCGCCCCGGGATAGGGCAGCTTCCAATAGCGTCACGGTCGGGTCGTTGTAACTGAACTTCAACCCCCGTTTACGGAGCTGGCGACCCAACAATGCCTGTTTCTCCCGGATGCTCGTCGTCTCTTCCAACCCCACCCATTGGAAGGGCGTGTGGGGCTTGGGGACGAAGGTGTTCACGCTGACGTTCACCTGGGCTTTGCGGCCGTGGGCCTGTCGGCCGATGCGCCACACGTCCAGCGATAGATCGGCGATGGCCTCCACGTCCGCCATCTGTTCCCCCGGCAGCCCGATCATGAAGTAAAGTTTGATCGTCCGCATGCCCCGCTCGAATACGTCCCGGGCCACATCCAGCATCTCGTCGGTCGGGATCGGTTTGTTGATGACGGCGCGCAATCGTTCTGTCGCCGCCTCGGGGGCGAAGGTGAAGCCGGTGTGGCGGCCCTGGGCTACCGCCTCGGCCAGCTCGACCGAGAAGCTATCGGCTCGCAGGGCTGGCAGCGAGATCGCCAGGTGCTCGTCGCAGAACTGCCCGGTGATGGTCTCGACCAACCGCCCGATCTCCGAATAGTCGGACGACGAAAGGGACAATAGGCCGATCTCCTCGAAACCGGTCTGGCGCAAGATGGTTGCGATGGCCGCCAGGATCTCCTCGACGGGGCGCTCCCGCACCGGCCTGACGACCATGCCGGCGTGGCAGAAGCGGCAGCCCCGGGTGCAGCCCCGCTGGATCTCGATCGCGGCTCGGTCGTGGGAGACGCTGACGTTGGGCACCAGGAGGCGGGTGGGGGGCTGCGGCAGGGGCGAGACGACGCGCTTGCGGACCGGCATCGGCGCCCCGGGCGTGTTGGGCTCGATGGCGGCGACGGTGCCATCCGCGTTGTAACGGGCGTCGTAGAAACGGGGCACGTAGATGCCGGGGATCCGTGCCAGTGCGTGCAATTGGTCCTCGCGTGACCCGTCCTGCGTCTCCCGGTATGCGCGCACGACGTCCACGATGGCCTCCTCGCCGTCGCCGATGATGAAGGCGTCGATAAAGTCAGCCATTGCTTCGGGGTTGAAGGTCGCGTGCCCGCCGGCGACGACGAGCGGATCCTGGGCCGTGCGTTGCCGGGAGGCCAGCGGGACATCGGCCAGGTCGAGCATCTCCAGCACGTTGGTGTAAAGTTGCTCGTAGGGTAGGCTGATGCCGATGACGTCGAATTCGCGGAGCGGTCGGCGACTTTCCAGGCTGAAGAGGGGGATCTGGTGTTCTCGCATGGTCTCGATCATATCGACCCACGGGAGGTACACGCGTTCGGCCAGGACGTCGGGCAGGCGGTTGAGGATGTCGTAGAGAATGGCGATCCCCAGGTTCGACATGCCCAGGTCGTAGATGTCGGGGAAAGCCAGGCACACGTGGACGGGCGTCGAGGCCCAATCCTTGACGACGCTGTTGTACTCACCGCCGACGTAGCGCCCCGGCTTGCGAACCGTGGGCAGGATGCGTTCCAGTCGGTCGAGATCGATGGGCATGTTAACCTGCCATCACCTTGACGTGGACCTGGCGGGTGCGGGGGCCGTCGAATTCGGCCAGGTAGATCCCCTGCCAGGTGCCCAATACCAGCTTGCCCTCGGCGACGATGAGCGTCTGCGAGGCGCCCACCAGGGAGGATTTAAGGTGGGCCGGCGAGTTGCCCTCACCGTGCTGATACTCGGACCGCCGGGGCGAAATCTCGTCCAACCCGATGCCCATGTCGTGCCGTACGTCGGGGTCCCAGTTCTCGTTGAGCGTCAACCCGGCAGTCGTGTGCGGACAGAAGAGGGCGCACAGGCCGTCTTCCAAGCCGCTGCGCCGGACGACGGTCTGGATTTGATCGGTGATGTCGTGAAATGCCTGGCGTCCTCGGGTCGAAACTTCGATTTTCTCCATTTTCATCCCTTCTCCCTGAAAAGATGCTGACAAGTACCCAGTATATCACTTTGTCCGGGTTTGGCAATGGTCAGTTAAGAGACCGGTTTGTGTTTGACAAAAATGAAAGAGGCTGGTACAATATTAGTCATCAAGCAAGGCCCCATCGTCTAGCGGTCTAGGACACCGGCCTCTCAAGCCGGAAACAGGGGTTCGATTCCCCTTGGGGTCACTGACGTATATTGACGTTTGAGATTTCGGAAGTTTGTATCTTTAGGTGTCCCGCGCACAGCCTCGCCTGAACGGTGGGGCTTTTTGCTTTGTGGAGCCTATCCCGGACGAAGCCGCTGCGCGTCCGAGCCGGAATCAATAAGGGGGGCTTCGTATGCAAAATTCTTGTATAAAAAACAAGGATTTCACAGGACAGGCACCCGGACAGAGCCGGAATCAAAAAGAATCGTTACTGCCAAATTCTTGCTCGCCGTGCAAGAATCCTATAGGTTAGGCCCCTATTGGCTCTGGCTCTGCCAGGTTAGGAGTGTCATGCATCGGATTTGGAAAAAGGTCGACCGGACGATTTGGAGCAGAAGTTTAACGTTGTTCGCCGTTGCCGTGTTCCTGGATCGTTTCGGGCAGGGGTTGCTGGGCGGAGCGCGGATGAATTTCTTTGTGGAGACGTTGGGCCTGAGCAACAACCAGATCCTGTGGCTGGAAGGCATCCGCGAGGTGCCGGGATTGGCGCTGATCTTTCTCGCGGCCTTCACGATGCATCTGCCGTTGGCCTGGCAGGGTGTCATCTCGCTGCTGTTGATGGGCGTTGGTTATGCGCTGCAGGTGTTCGTCGGATCGTACACCGGGCTGCTGGCGATGGCGATCATCGCCAGTTTCGGCTTTCACCTGTGGGTGCCGTTGAATCACGCCATCGGCATGTCGCTCAGTGGCAAGAAGAACACGGGGCGGATCCTGGGCGTGCTCGCTTCGGTGGGATCGCTGGCGGGCATCGTCGGTATGGCGGCGCTTTCGCTGCTTTCGAAAATCTTAGAGGCTCTGCCGCTTGGCGCCTATTTTCTCATCGGCGGTGCCTTCATTGTTTTCTCTGCGTTGTTCGTCGCCAAATTGCCCATGGATCTCGGCGCGACGGAGGTGAAACCCGCGCGCATCCTGGTCAAACGGCGCTATTGGCTCTACTACGTGTTGATCTTCCTCTCCGGCGCGCGCAAACTCGTGCTCGGTAGTTTCGTCACGCTCGTCCTCGTGCAGAATTACGACATGCACGTGTGGGAAGTCAGTACCTTGATGCTGGTCAGCGGTGTACTCAACCTGCTGGTTTCCCCAGTGATGGGCGCGCTCATCGACTTTTCCGGCGAGCGCCTCACCACCACTGCATCCTACGTGATTCTGGCGCTGTGCTGTGTGGGCTATGCGACGGTCTCCAACTTATGGGTGCTCCTCGTGTTGTGGACATTGATCAAACTGGTCATGCCGCTCGGTATGGGTCTTTCGACTTACGTCTACCGCACTGCGCCGCCGGAAGAACTTACGCCTACCTTGACCGCTGGTGTAACTTTCGATCACATCAGCTCGGTGGGCGTCCCCTTCCTGGCGAGCGCGGCGCTGCCCGTCATCCAGTACAGCGGCATCTTCCTGGCGACGGCGGTGCTTATCTTGCTGTCCATTCCATTTGCGTGGGCGCTGCAAGTGCAAGCGCCGCCGGTGTTGCAAATGGCGACGGTTGCTGGCGAATGATAAATGACGTGTTGCGTGTGGCGTCCTTGACAGTGGGCGCGTGCCCGCCCTCCGGCCCGGTGGGATTAGTGCGTGGGTTTTTGCTATAGTACGCTGAGGGGGCATATGTGGGTCTTGTTCAAAACGCCCAAATTCAAGGGTTAAGTTTTCTTTCGAAAGCCTGTGCGGTCGCAGGGAGCGTCAGGGTAAAAGTAGATCCTTGTCCCTCCTCACTCTCCACCCAGATCTCGCCCCCGTGAGCCTCCACCAGCCCCTTGACGATCGATAGCCCCAGACCGCTACCGAGTATCTTCTCAATAAGTTGGGGAGCTGTGGCCGGTCTCCCGACCGAGCCACAGCGGGCACGGTCAGGAGACCGGCCCGAGCGAGTTTGCCCCGGTTTATTGAGATGATACGCTACCGACAATGTTCAGTATTAGGTCGCGTTCGGTGCGTGTGAATCGGTCAAAGATGTGGGGTAATTGATCTGCGGGGATGCCGATGCCATTGTCAGCTATGCTGATTGTGATCATGTCATTGGCGCCGTAGCCGTCTGCTGCAATGGTAACAGCGCCTGTGTCGGGCGTGTACTTGACCGCGTTGCTCAAAAGGTTGACCAAGACCTGGTCTACCCGCTTGGGATCGCCATAGATATTGGGAACCGTGTCTGGTACGTCGATGGTCAGCGAGATATGCTTCTTCTTGGCCAGCGGTTGAATCGCTTGGAGCGCTCGATCTATGACAGCCATGGCAGTCAAGGGGGCGGGAGAGAGTTTAATCTCACCCTCTTCGAGACATGAGATGTCGAGGAGGTTGTTGACCAGATCCACGAGCCGTTGACCATTCTCTTTGATTCGTTGCAGCATATCCGTTTGAATGGGGTCCAGATCCTTTTTGCCTTCCAGTATCAGCTCGGTATATCCGATGATGGCGGTCAGCGGCGTGCGCATCTCGTGATTGACGACAATCAGGCTCTCTGCGTCGGGCTCGACGGCGGCGCGCACGATTTTGTTGTTCGTGATCGCTCGTACGCCGGGGTAGGCGGCCAGAGTAGATATCTCGCTGGTGGGTATCGTCGCGCCCACGGCGTCGATGAGCCATAGCTCGCTGGTGACTTGGCCGCCGATGGCCCGTACTGCGCTGGCGGCCATCGTTGCGTCATCAGCGATCACGATGATCGACGTGGTATCCGCCCCCGGTGCGTGCAGGGCCGATTCGACGTATGCCGGTTCTTGCGCCGGTTCTGGTGTCTTGATGGGCGTCGCAGAGCCGGTGAGTAGGAGCAGAATCCCGTCTGCGCTTCTTCCAAGCTAAACAACCCCGCCGCCTCCCTATCCGCCTCCTCGATCAAATCGGCCGTCTTGACCAGCGCCTCGGCCATCTGTTGGAGCATGAGCGCCATGCGCTCGATCTCGCGCATGGTCTCGCGGTATTGACCGTCCACGTCTCCCCGGGCGTAGGACTGCCACCCCTAATCCAGGCGTGGTCCAGCCGGGACCACTGGCGGCGCAATCCCGATCTTCACACTCACGCCTTGTATGATAGACCAAGTAAGCAGGTAGTGCGAGGTGAGGGGCGCCGTTGCTTTCGAGGTCAGGGGGGATCTTGACTGGTTCCCAGCGCAACCGCCACATCCAGTGCGTATATT
>Ga0129302_1001546_pt1 | contig 17097 bp, 10 predicted proteins | sample BlaSprsedimmetaG_FD_94476 | JGI IMG/M metagenome (GOLD analysis project Ga0129302, IMG submission 94476) | Hot spring sediment bacterial and archeal communities from California, USA to study Microbial Dark Matter (Phase II) - Blank Spring... | ecosystem: Environmental > Aquatic > Thermal springs... | reverse complement strand
TGATCAACGGCTCGTCAGGAATAGCCGTCGGGATGGCCACAAACATGCCGCCGCACAACCTGACCGAGGTCGTGGACGCCATCGTCACGGTGATCGACAACCCGGAGGCGGAGACCAGGGAGCTCATGGAGGTGCTCCACGGGCCGGACTTTCCTACCGGCGGGCTGATCTACGGGGTAGACGGGATCGTGGAGGCCTACAATACCGGACGCGGCAGAATACGCGTCAGGGCGAGGACGCACATCGAGGAGCTAGAGGGAGGCAAGAAGCAGATCGTGCTGACCGAGATCCCGTATAATGTGAGCAAGTCGGACCTGCTTGAGACGATCGCAGAGCTGGTCAAGGCAAAGCGGATCGACGGGATAACGGATCTTCGCGACGAGTCCGACCGAGAGGGAATGCGCGTGATCATCGAGCTGAGGAGGGACATCGTCGAGGATGTCGTGCTCAACCAGCTGTTCGCGCATACCCAGATGCAGGTCACGTTCGGGATTAACAACCTCGCACTCGTTGACAATCAGCCGGTCGTCCTGAACCTGAAGGAGATGATCGAGTACTTCATCGAGCACAGGTTCGATGTCGTCAGGAGGAGGACGAAGTACGATCTGGAGCAGGCGAAGAAGAGGGCGCATATCCTCGAGGGGCTGATCACCGCGATCGACAACCTCGACGAGGTCATCAAGCTCATTCGAAAATCCAAGGAGCGCGAGGAGGCGAGGAACGCGCTCATCAAGCGTTTCCTCCTGAGCGAGATCCAGGCAAAGGCGATTTTAGAGATGCAGCTCCAGAGGCTCACCGGCCTCGAGATGCGGTCGGTCAAGGAGGAGTACGGCACCGTCTCCGAGAAAATAGAGGAGCTGCAGAGGATCCTCAGCGACGAGAAGGAGATCTTCGCGATCATCAAGCAGGAGCTGCAGGACATCAGGGACAAGTTCGGCGACGAAAGACGAACCGAGATCATCATGCAGGCCATCGACATGGACATCGAGGACCTGATCCCCGAGGAGGATGTCGTCGTTCTCATTACGAACAGCGGCTACATCAAGCGCCTTCCACTGGAGACATATCAGCAGCAGAGGAGGGGAGGCGTCGGAAGGATCGGGATCGAGACTAAGGAGGAGGACTATGTCGTCGATCTTTTCGTGACCTCATCCCACGACTATATCATGTTCTTCTCGAGCAGGGGGCGGGTATACTGGCTAAAGGCATATAAGATACCCGCCGCGGGAAGACACGCCAAGGGCCGGCCGATCGTCAACCTCATAGAACACCTCGAGGACGGAGAGCAAATAATGAACATGATCCCGGTGCGCTCGTTCGACGAGAACAAGTTCCTCGTCTTCGCGACAAAGAGGGGCGTCATCAAGAAGACGAAGCTCAGCGCATACAAGAACGTCAGGTCGAGCGGCATCATCGCCATCAAGCTGGACGAGGACGACGAGCTGATCGACACGAGGCTTACCAACGGTTCGATGGAGATCATACTCGCCACGCGGAAGGGCATGGCAATTAGGTTCGACGAGAAGGACGCGCGGTCGATGGGCAGGGCGACCCGGGGCGTGAGGGGCATCCGACTGAAGGCGGACGACACATTGGTCGCGATGGCCGCGGTCACATCCGAAAAGAGCCAGCTGCTGACTATCACGGAGCGCGGCTACGGCAAGCGCACATTCGTGGAGGAGTACCGGAAGACGCGCCGTGGCGGAGTGGGGGTGATCACGATCAAGACGGCGGGCCGGAACGGTAACGTCGTCATGGTGAGGGAGGTTTCCGAGGACGACGAGATCATCGTGACGAGCATCCAGGGCATGGTCATCCGGATCCCGGTGAGCGAGGTCAGCCTCGTTGGCAGGGTCACGATGGGCGTGCGAATAATGCGCATAAAGGAGGACGACCAGGTCTGCGCCGTTGCTCGGCTTATTCAGGAGGAAGACGAGGAGCGGGTGATCTCCGAGAGGAGAGTTCACGTCTCGGATGAAAGCGAAGCTAACGAAGTCGATGACGAGGAGGCGACCGAAAATGAGGAAGACAACGAAGAATGAGCCGGTGCAATGCCGCCGATCGGTCGAACGGCCATATTCCTGGAATATTATTGAACGCGATAATGAGTCGCAAAGATTTATTAGGATTCAGATGCTTGGGCAAAAAGGACACCAGGCGTCATATTGCGCTGGGAGGTCCGAAGAATGTTCAGAGATTCGATTCCCGGGCTAGAGAAGGTATTCAAAAAGGACGTCGACAGACCGAAGGTGGTCTTGGTGACCGGGCCCCCGGGCTCGATGAAGACCAGCTTCTGCTACACCCTTATGTCCAGATATCTCGAGAAGAGGAACGAGTTCGGACTTTACACCACGCTCGAGGAGACCGTGGACAGCCACCTGATCAACATGAGCAGTCTGGGAGTCAGACTGACCAAGAAGATGCAGATATCGGACCTGACGGACCTCAGGGAGATCGACGAGATCGATGAGGTCATCGGCAAGAAGCAGGAGACGGACTACCTGCTCTTCGTCGAACGGATGATTCAGAAGTTCAAGGAGACCTACTCCGACAGATTCTCGATATTCGTCCTCGACTCGCTGGGCGCCATGTACTCCCTCATGGAGGATGTCGATGGCATGAGGAAGAAGATGTTCTACTTCTTCAAGATGTTAAGGGACACTAATCTGTACTCGTTCATAATCATGGAGCGTTCAATTACCGGAGAATCGCAGCTATTGGGCAACGAGGGATTTCTCGCCGACGGCATAGTGATGCTCGGCCTGGAGAGGCAGAGGGGAACGCTGACGAGATTCCTTCAGGTAGAGAAGATGAGAGCCTCCGAACACAGCATGGAAAAGCATGCGCTCGAGGTCGGGAAAGGGGGAGGCATCTCCGTGCTTGGGCCGTTGCTGTCAAGCTGACGGCGAGGCCCAGACCAATACGAATAACCGAATTTGATGGGCGTGTCAAGGATGACGGAAGATAGCCAGACCATCTCAAAGGTCGTTGAGGACTTCGTCTCCAAGCTGAGAACGCAGGAGGAGGAGATTCGAAAGAAGAACAAGGAGATCGAATCTCAGCGCATGGAGATCGAGAAGAAAAGCGCCGAGGTAGAGCAGCTGGAGCGCAAGCTTCAGGGCAGAGACGAGGAGCTGAAGCGCTTCGCTCAGTCGCTCGAATCGAAGCAGTCGGAGCTCAACGCCAAGGCCGTGGAACTCAACGATAAGGTGGCCGCGCTCAAGACTTCCGGGGAGAAGATCAATACGCGTATGGCGGCGTTGGATAAGCTGGAGGAGGCCGCCAGGAGCCGGATGGACTCGGCAGACAAGCAGGAAGCCGAGATCGTGAGGATACTCGAAGCATTATCGGCCAAGGAGAGACAGCTTTCCGAGGAGGAGAGCCGCATCAAGACCGCCGTGGACGAGCTGGCGGAGCTACGAGACGGACTTGCCCAGAGAAACGATGAAATGAAGGGCATCCAGGAAGAGATCAAGGGCATGCGGGAGCGGCTGGCATCCGATGCAAAGCGCCTGACAGAAAAGGAGAAGACGTTGCTAGAACTCGAGGATACACTCGAGACCGAAACGCCTGTGGAAGTCACCGAAATACCCCAGGTTCCAGAGATGCCGGAGATAGAGGAGCTTCAAACGGGCGATTCCGAGGTGGACCGGGCCGAAGAACCCGCGCCGGAGGAGCTCCCGACAGAGGAGGCCGAGGCGGAGGAGGCTGAGCCCGAGGAGGCACCCCCAGCAGAGGAGCAACTGGCCGAGGCCGAAATCGAGCCCGAGGTGCTGCCGGAAGAGGCCCAAGATGCGGGGGACCTGCTGTCCCAGGCAGCAGCCGAAATGGGCATCGTAACCGAGCTATCGAAGGGGATGGAAGAGGAAGAATCCAGAGCGACGGATGAGGAAAAGCCCGCGGAGGAGGAGCTGGAAGAGGACGAGATGGCCTGCCCCAACTGCGGCATGACGATCAGCTCAGACGCCATCATGTGCTATGCCTGCGGTGCCACGGTCAGGGAAGAGGAAGATGCGGGTGCAGACACTGAGGCGGCATCCGAATCGACGGAAGAGGATGAATCGGAATCATCAGAGGCCGAAAGTGAGGCCGAATCCGGCGAGGGCGGAAGCGAAGATGAAATGCCCTGCCCGCACTGCGGGACGATTATCGGTAAAGAGGCCACGGTCTGCTACGCCTGCGGAGAGGAAATAAAACCCTCGGAAGAGGAAGGGTCAGAGGAGTCCGGCGACGAAAAGGAAGAGGTAACCGAAGGACAGGAAGGCCCCTCGATCGTGAAAAAACCGCCTGTTTTCGTAAAGAAAGTCAAGAAGAAAAAGATAGCATAGCCAGATAGATTTCTATCCTGTCTGGATTCTGATAAAATTGAGCATAGATTTTTATATACTCAGGTTCTTACTTCTTCCAATTAATTTGCCCTCCCTTGGATTGGTGAAGAGGATGTTGAGTGACCGTTATAGTTCTACAGTGAGAATAGCGCAGAGCATGACCATAGCGATACTGCTCACAGTCGTAAGCTTCGCAGGGCTGATCGTCCTAATTGCGACGCCTGCTTCCGCCGCGACTGGAGATTTGACCGTAACATCTGGACAAACAGTAATAATTGAAAATAGGATCGATAGCAGAGACGGGGATATCACCGTACTGACAGGGGGGACCCTGATAGTACGTAACGCCGAGATCCGATTCGTGAGCGATTCCATTCACTCTCATCTCATGAACATCAACGGTGGAACACTCATACTTGACAACGGTAAGATCACCACTTATTTGGATCAGATAACCAGCAATCCTTTCCTCAATGTGATAATCCAAAACGGGGCGAATGTGGCCGCGAGCAACAATTCCGTGCTTCAGTTCCCGGGAACTCTGACAGTGTCCGGTGCAACAACCAGTGTGGTATTGAGCGACACAAATATCACAGCCCATCCCTACTCTATTCTGGCTCTGTATTATTCCGATGTCGGCTCTGAGATCGACATGGCCGATGACGGCCCCATAATTTCGATCTCCGATGCGACATTCGAGATGTACGACTCCACAATCTGGAAGCTTCCGGAATACCCGACCGCTCTCCAGGGAGCTGAGAACATCACTCTTTTGGGAGGCGCACAGTTTACCGCGGTCAATTCTTATATTAGCGCCGATTTCGTCAAGGACAATATATACACGCATAATGTAATAGATCTACAGGGAACAAACGCAAACGCATATCTGTACGGGGTGAGTTTTGCCGTACCCACGGATTACAACGACCGAGAAAGCGCAATCGTCACCTCGGCAGGCGACAGCGGTGTATCCGAACCGGGAATTGTTATCGAACCCGATGATACGACGGTCGGAGAATCACTTGACTCACTTTTCGCAGAAGACTCAATTTCATATCAAGTAATTGCTGGAGAAAGAATGGTCGTTGGATCATTCGGCAACGGAGGAATGACTCAGGAACCCTCTTCGGTCGTGCTCGCCGTTAAAATGACCGCGACCTCTAACTATAACGGATCTGCGCAAATTCAGTTCTCAATAAATCCAGAACCATACCAGAATGTCGGCCTTTCACCGATTGCCGGATCGACGGTATTCGAAACAGTCGACCTTTATGGATTGGGCGTCACATCACTTGCCAATGTTTCCAACCTCAGAATTTCGTTCCTGCATAACGGTGATACAGGCAATGTGCAGTTCGACGTCCTTTACCTTTTACTGGGGGTCGGCCCCCAAGCCTATATTTACCGCTGGGCGGATGTCACCTTGGCAGACGAGAACGGGATTCCATTTGCCGGTGCTGAGCTGACAGCTAAATTCACGGGATCTTCAGATCTGCAGGGAAAGAACGCGTTCTACTTTGCACCTGAAGGTATACTTCCTGAACCTCCTTCCAACATCCTGACCTATCTCGGGAAGGACTCTGCAGACTACAGGCTTTCTGACATAGACGGGCAGGTCATGCTGCCGTGCCTGACAGATATTGTCAACGAAATGCACAATCCAAATTCGCTCGTTGTCGGAATTTTCGACTTTTTAGCGACGTATGATGCGCATTCCGCATCGGAGAACGGAACGTTTTCCGTCTATCCCGCAATGACCTCGTCGAATACGACAATTCAAATCGAATTATGGATCGATGGCGTTCTTGTTGCCTGGGACTCCGTTGACAGAACCAAGTACTTGATCGCTCCGGAGAACTTCTCCAAGACCGGCGGATCGTACACTCATAGCGGGGATATAATCATAAGGGATACCGGGTTCGTCAATCTCACAGATGTCCTATTTACTATAGATCCGACCGAGAAGACGAGTAGCCGCATACTGATCGATGACGGCGGGACTCTCAATCTGCAGGGAGCGACTATAGACAGCGATTATCCAGTGTATCTGACAGTCATGGACGGCGGCATGCTCTCGGTCTACGATTCGGAAGTGGGCGCCAACGTGGAAATTCTTGTGCAGGGCGTCGCAACGGTGGAAATTATCGGTAGCGACATCGGCGGTCCGATGTCACTGGACTCGGACGCGTCCGGCTCTCTGACAGTTACCAACTCATCCTTCTCCGAGACTCCGGTGCTGAATGGAAACGTAGTTGCCGAATTCGTGAATGTTAGCGCTCCGTCAGTTTCGTTGCTCGGCAGCTCATCTGTAATGATATACCGGTGGATATCCGTGGAAGTGATAGACGGAGCGAACTATTCGCTCTCCGGGTCCACCGTCGAGGTGGTGTACGCGGCTGACATGTCCGTATATGCTACAGGCACAACGGACAGCTCTGGAATTGTTCTATTCAAAGCGCTGGCCGTCATGAAATCATCCAGCTCTACCAGTTATTTCGGTAATTACGAGCTGACTGCTAATTACACATATCACTCAGTCGTCTATGAATCGAATACCGAGGCAATAAGCCTCACCGGATACACCATGCCGCTCGATGAGGACAATGTTGAGATCACGCTGGCAATTTCGGATCTCGGCATGCCGGATTTGCAGCTCGGGCCAATCGGGATATCTTCCGTGCCTTCGTCCTTCACCGAGGGATTGCCCGCGGTGATTTCCGCCGATGTGCTCAACGACGGCGACGATTCCACGCCCGGCGCCTTCTATGTCTATTTCTATCATACAGAGGCCATCCCGGCCAACCAGATTGGCTCTGCGTATCAGGTCACAGAAATTCTCGACCCGCAGGAGAGCACGACTGCAAGCACGACCTGGGCCAGCCCAGCCGGCAGCAGCCCGGTAACCATCATCGTCGTCATCAACCCCGCACCGATCAGCTTCGAGGAACGGGACATGACGAACAATGTCGCTTCCCGTACCATCCCAATATTGACCCAACCCGATCTATCTGTCTCGGAGTTCAGGTGCGAGTTCCAGGGCATGGTATACACACCACTATTGGATAGCCTGCCTTCCGGAAAGGAGGCCACCTTCGATGTGTGGGTTGTCAATACCGGCGGGACCACTATAAATTCGCCGGTGAAGGTGGAGCTATATGTGGATACCGACCCGGACACCCCGATTGACGATTACACGATTACGCAAACCCTCATTCAGAACACCCCAGTCAGGGTATCCTTCGATGACGTGGTACTCGAGCATCCGGACGGGGTGCAATCTGAGGACTTCACCTACTGGGTAGCCATAAACCCTGAGCACACGGTGTTCGAGAGCAATTACGCAAACAACAATGCATCGCTCGTCGTGAACATTTACGATGCACGGCCGGATTTGACGGTTTCTGAGGAAGATATTGTCTTCATGATAAACTCACAGGAAGTCCAAGTAGTCAATTACAGTCAAGTGCTCGAAATCGAGGTGACGATCCACAACATAGGCTCATACGACCCAGCGGAGAATTTCTACATGAATATATCGATTGTGGGCCTCGACGCCCTCAATGGGGATATCAATAGAACGATCGCATCGGAACTGGTCAACATAGTTAATCAGTCTGACTCCAAGGTAATCTCTGTCGAATACACAGTCGATGTGACATTCACGGGCAATTACGACATCAGGGTGGCCGTCGATCCATACGAGGATATCAACGACAAGAACACTAGCAACAACATCGCCAACAGAACGATCGTTGTCGAATACATAGAACCTTATATCGAAATCGATCAATTCGTCGCCAACATCAATGCGGGAGATGTGATATATGTCACCGGAATGGTCTACTACCCCGATCGGACGACCGTTTGGCCAAATGAAGCCGTGACCGTCGTCATTCAGACCGTATACCAGGATGACGTATCGTCTGAGATATCAGGCGTGACGAGCGCCAGCGGCGCATTCAACATCCCGATAACCGTCCCATCGAACCTGGATACCGGCGACTACCATGTTGTCGTTACGGTAGGCGAGAACAGCAAGCGGGTCACGATTTCGGTGATCGGTGGCGCTGCGGGGATGGATCTGTGGATATGGATAGCGATCATTGCGGCCGCGGTGGCTGCCGTCGTTATTGTAAGCATAATCCTGTTCAGGAAGGGCGTCGGCAAGCTCGTCGAGTGCGGCGAGTGCGGTGCACTCATACCGGAGACGGCGAGGAAGTGCCCGAAGTGCGGAGTGGAATTCGAGGAGGATATGGTAAAATGCAGCGAGTGCGGTGCATGGATACCTTCCACTTCGATCGAATGCCCGAACTGTCATGTGCGCTTCGGAATGCCCATTGAGGAGGAGCAGACCTTTGAGGAGAAGATGAAGAAGGCGTACGAGGAGAACGTGCTCTCAAAGTACAGAGAGCTCGCAAAGGAGGAGCTCGGCGCGGACTACTCAGACGAGAGCTTCAGAAGCTGGTGGGAAGTAAATCCCTCGTATATCAGCTTCGACGATTGGATGGCAAAGGAAGACGAGCTCCGGAAACAGGTATCGCCTATCGTATGCAAAGTCTGCGGCACATCGAACGCAAGGGGCAGCACCGTCTGCCAGAGCTGCGGTACACCGCTGCCGATCGAGAAGAAGGTTACCGTTAAGCCGATACCGGTCGACAGGGCACAGACCGAGGAAGTAATGGTCGAGAAGCGGGTGATCCGAAAGCCGATCGACCGCAAGATCGTCCCGAAAAAGGTAATCAAGAAGCCGCTGGATGAAGAGGACGATAAAGGTAAGAACAACCAGTAAACATATCCTATCCGCGGCCGAATCTGTATTTCGGCCGCGCAACATATCTTTTTATGGGGCCATCCCCCCCGATGAAACATCAATTTTCGATATTCTAGTCAACCGAAAATTTGGCAAACAGGAAAAAAATCACTGGGAAGAGTCCTCGCTATCGAGACGACTCATCTTCTCCCTTATCTGTTTCATCAGTTTCTCAGGGAACTTGTAGTAGGTCGAGATGATGCTCGCAACCTCTTTGTAGTTGTTTACCCCGGCCTTCTTCATATACTCGAGGATCTCAGCTCTTCTCCTTATCTCCCTCTCCATCTCCCTCGGGGTCCAGTTGCGCCCCATCCTGATCTTCTCGTAGACGTAGCTGTGCCCGCTGTAATTGAAGGTGTCGTCTGCCGGATTCCAGTTGAAGACGGAGTTTGTTATCAGCTCGTTCGTTTCGGGATCGATGCCCACGACCTCGGTGATCGATTTGACCCGTCTGGTCATTTTCGTGCCGACCTTGACCTGGGCCTGAAGCATAACGATGTTGAGGGCGGTCACCAGTGCCCTCGGCAGATTGATCGGATCGTTCTCCATCCTGTGCACCATTGCCTGGACATCTTCTGCGTGGAAGGTGGAGTATGCGGTCTTTCCGGTCGCCATGGCCTGGAACACCACGTATGCTTCTTTACCTCTCACCTCACCGACCATCAGGTACTGGGGCCTCTGCCTCATCGCGGTCGTCAGAAGCTCGAACATGTCGATCTCCCCAGCCGACTTGCCGGTTATTTGGCTCTTCCCCCCAAAGCCCTCCCTGGTCAGGGAAGGTATCCAGTTCTCATGGGGCAGGTTGAGCTCGCGCGTGTCCTCGATGCTGATGATCTTCATCTGCGGCGGAATGAAAAGCAGGACAGCGTTCAGCGTCGTCGTCTTGCCGGATGCTGTGCCGCCGCAAACGAGCATGGACTGTCCGTACTCGATCGCGGCCCAAAGATACGCCATCATGTCGGTCGACATGGTCTTGAACCTTAGAAGGTCGAGCGGCGTGAACGGGTTCTCCTTGAACCGCCTGATAGTGAAAGATGAGCCCTTCTTCGTGACATGCTTTCCCAGGGTCGCCTGAAGCCTCGAACCGTCCGGGATGGTGGCGTCGAGGAGCGGTTGCGCGACCGATATGTGCTTCCCGCACTTCTGAGCGAGCCATACAACGAAGCCGTCCAGATCTTCCTCTCTGTCGAACATCAGGTTGGACCTGATCGACCCGTACTTCCTGTGGTACACATAGAACGGGATCTTCACGCCGTCGCATGACAGGTCTTCCACATTCGGATCGATCATTAGCACCGAGATCTTCCCGTAGCCTATGAAATCCCTCAATATGTAGTACATGACCCGTTCTTTCGATAAAGGGTTGAGATCGATCCCAAGGTCTTTCATTATCTTTCCAACGGAGTTCCTGAGGTACTTCTCCTTCTCCGAAACCGTCTCCCAGTCGATCTTCTCGATGTTCGCGATCAGCAGACCCTTGACCAGGTCGAGCACATCGACCTCGTCCTTGGAGAGGGGAGGTTCGATGACTTCGTAGATGTACTCATTCGAGACGTTGTCGTACTTGATCCTCACGAAGGAGTAACCTTCCTTGATGGAGATCACCTCGACCTCGTCCACCTTGGGATCGACGATCTTCGGTAGCAGGGTTATCTTCGAGGTCTTAACCAAATCATCCTGAGATTTCGGCACAGTCACCTTCATCGGCGCGTGCTTCATCTTCAGAAGGAAGCTGAGATAGGCTGCGATCAGGGAGGTGCCCATCGACATCTTCTCCGGCTTGGCCTTCACTGTAGAAGTTTCCTCGACTTCGGATTCATCCTTCAGATCCTGTACAGGCTTCTCCTCCAATGCAGTGGTCTCTTCTCCCATCTCAATCGCCTCCTAATAGGTAGACCATCAACAGCCTCAGCACTCCGAATGTGCCGAGGACCATCAGGAACGAATGCCTCATGCCCATCGGGATACTTCCTTTCTGCAGCACACCGGCCATGATGCCGTCGCCCACCGCGTGGACCAGTGCCGCGACCAGGAATATGAACTCTATCTCCGGCAGTATGGACACATCGAGAGACATGCCGCCTATGTCCGTCGTCACCGCCTCGTCGCCGAAGCTCGCGAGCTGCTCTCCCGCCAGCTTCATCTGCGGCAGGAACGATGCCGTCAGAATGACGATGGTCGCTATGAACACGCCGAAGGAGATGTAGATGACGGCGACATAAGTGCCCATTACGATGCTCTTCTCCGCGTCGGATAGTATGTTCTCGCGTGCGTCATGCGCAACCATTGTGAGCACATCTGCGACGTTTCCTCCAGCATCGCTCGCCTTCATGATGATTGAGGTCATCCGCTGTACGAGAGGCGTCTTGACCCTCTCTGCGAACAGCCTCAGCGCTTCATTTGCAGGCACGCCCCATTCTATCTGGGCGGCCATCTTCTTTATTTCCGGGGTCAAAGTCCCGTACCTGCCGGAAGACGCCACGACAATGGCCTCAGCCAGGGTCATCCCGAACCTCCCTGCCTCAGCGACATCTCTCAGAAAATCCGGGAGCCGCTCCTCAATGAGCTTGATCCTCTTCTGTTTCGCTGCCATATAGAACCCATAGGGTCCGATGATCACGAGTATCGCGAATATGACCCAGTCTATCCATTCGAACGGGATCCTGAGGCTCTCGGAATAGTCCAGGAGCGCGAGGAAGATGAAGAATGCCGCGATACCCGCGGAGACGCCCAGTATCTTACCAGACATGTCGCCCCTCTTGCTGCCCGGGATTACCAGAGCGCCCTCCTTCGGTTGGCTCTTGCCGGCCATTACACAGCACTCTCCTTTTCGCTGTTCCAGATGACGAATATGAAGCCGAACTGTGAGATCGGGATCATGAGGAATACTACCAGGTAGAGTATCATCAGAGTCGATCCTGAATTGCCACCGACCAGGGCCATGATGGCAAGTATGAGCACAAGGAAAAGCGGGAAGGCGACCACTACGACCACGAACGATTCGGCCAACAGGCCGAGCGTCTCGGTCATCGCCTTCATCTCAAGCTTCTGCTCCGTCTCGTACTCCTCTGCCTTGAGCAAGAAATAGGGCTTCAGCTGCCCGCCAGAAGTCGATGTGGTGATCACGCCCTGCAGGAAGTCCTGGAACTTCTTAGACGGTGTCCTGGTCGCTGATTTCTTGATAGCGGTTAGAATATCGATGCCTAGCAGCTCGGTATCCCTTGTGATCCATTCGGCCTCGACCCTTATCTCGCCGTATATCGGCTGTCTGGCAAGCTCCTTGAATATGACATCGATGTTCACATCGGCCGATGCCATGGCGGAAATGAAGCTCATCGCTGCCGGGAGCCTCTTATCTATGTCCCTTCCGATCTTCTTCATTTTTGAAGAGGGTGTGGATTTCATCACGACGAATATCAAGATCGGCACTGCCAACGCCGGCATGACGATGACAATCGTCTGCAGCAGCAGAGCGCTCGAACCTGACATCGCTGCTCCTATCAGGATCGCCAGAATCAGACCCGCGCCGAGCCCGGCAACCGCCGCTATCGCGGCGGTCAGCCATATGACGGCCATGTACTCTTCCGGCCTTATCCTCATGTGCGCCTTCAGAAGGTTCTCATCGAGGTTCTGGTCCGGCTTCATTCGGGAGGTCACGCGCTTGCCGAACAGCTTCCAGGCGAGCTGCTGATACGGTGTGAGCTTGATGTACTCGGGGGCGGCGCCAGCCGGAAGCCTGACGATATGAGGTATCTTCCGCTCCTCCGCCTCCTCCGGGCTCTGGGTCTTTATATAAAGCTTCTTGGTCGCGTCGACTCGCTTGAACATGTCGCTTACTTCGGGCATCCTACGCGACCTCCGTAGTTGTGGCAGACTCGATGTTCATCTCCGCGAACTCGTTCCTGACCCTCTTCGCAACCTGGATCGGATCACGATAGTATGCACGGATCATCCGCCAGATGTCACGGTGGTCGTCCATGCCTTTCGCGACCATGTACTGCACGATGTCGATCCTTCTCTGGAACTCCTCGAGCATACCCTCATGGGTCAGATTCTTCATCTCCATTATCTTGTCGAATAGGAAGCTGTGACCCTTGAAAATGAACTTGTCCTTCCCCTGATCCCACTCGTATACCGTATTCGTGATCAGCTCGTTGGTCTCGGGCTCGAAGCCGACGATCTCTATCAGCTGCTTGATCCTCCTGACCATATCCATTCCCACTCTGGCATGCACCTGGATAACGACGTTCCTCAGAGCGGTCAGAAGAATCCTGGGGCAGTTGATAGGCGGGTTCTCCAGCCTGTTCACCATCCCCTTGATCGAGTCGGCGTGCATAGTAGAGTATGTCGTGTGACCGGTAGCCATCGCCTGGAACATGGTATAGGTCTCTTTACCTCTCACCTCGCCGACGATGATATAGTTCGGCCTCTGTCGCAGCGCCGCCCTTACGAGATCGTACATGTCGATCTCTCCCGCCGCCTTGCCGTCAGCTCCCCTCTCACCGACACCGGACCTCGTCACACCGGGTATCCAGTTCTCGTGGGGGAGGTTTATCTCCCGCGTGTCCTCCATGGTGACGATCTTCGCGGTCGGGGGTATGAAAAGCGCGAAAGAGTTCAGGGTTGCGGTCTTCCCGGACGCGGTGCCACCGGCTATGATGGCTGATTCGCCGTGCTCGACGGCGAGCCACATGTATGCGACCATCTCCGGGTTAGCGGTGTTGTGCGTTATGAGTTCGACCGGGGTGAAAGGCTTCTCCTTGAAGCGTCTGATCGTGAAGGTGGACCCGCGGGTGGTGACCTCGCGGGAAAACGTAGCCTGGACACGATGTCCCTCCGGGGTCGTCCCGTCCAGAATCGGGTTGGAAACCGAGATCTGCTTACCGCACCTCTGCGACAGGCTTATGGCGAAGGAGTTCAGGGTCTCCTCGCTCTCGAATATGACATTGGTCTTCAGGCTCTCGAACTTCGCGTGGTAGACGAAGAGCGGTATATCGACCCCGTCGCAGGAGATGTCCTCGATGTACAGGTCGTTCATGAGAGCATCGATCGGGCCGTAGCCTATGAAGTCCCTTACGATATAGTAGTGTATCTTCTCCTTGGCCACGTGCTCCAGCTTGATCCCCCTCGATCGCAGGTATGAGTTCACGCTCTCTTCCAGGTAGGACTGCTTGTCTATCGCCGTCAGCTTGTCCCACTCGTATGCCAAGGTCCTATCCAGTGTGTCCTTGATCAGGCTTAGCAGCTTCTCCTCCTTTGCGTCCATCTGGGGCTCGATTGTCTCGAGCATGTACTCGTTGGAATCGTTGTCGAGCAGGACCCTCACGAAGCTGAAGGGCTCCTTGATCGGGTACATGTCGATCTGTTCGTGGTTTGGACTTGGCAAAGGCGGAATCCTGGTATATATCGAAGCACCCACTCCTGAGGAGGTCTTAATCAGCCCCATCGGTATCTTCTTGGATACGGTCTTCTTGCTGAATCTCATGAGGAAGTTGACATAGCCTGCAAACGCCTTAGATAGAAAGCCAGTCTTTTCCTTTTTATGCTTTTCAGGCCCGACTGCCGGTTCGGCTGTTGGCGGCAGCATCTGCCCGTTGTCGATGGGGGTCGTTCCCTCAGGTGTCGATACTGCTTCAGTCATTTTATTCCCCTCAAATGGAGATATCAGCTATGGATACGGATACCAGAGCCCTCGTGTGCTCCAGCAGGTTCACATCTTCTATGGTCACGGTGATATCGTAGAATGTCTCGCTGCCAATAACGGTGGGGCTGGAGCTCACGCTCCAATCCGATGTGGTGAGAAACGGGTAGCTGCTCAGCAAAGTCGTGAAGTACGAAGACCAGGCGCTTCCGTATTTGGAGCCTATCGATATTGTGAGGTCCCCTCCGTTGGTGTTTGTGAATTTCGCATATGATGCATAGTCCAGCGTTGTGCTTATACCCTTTGTTCCGAAGCCGCCGACCGTTTTATTCATCGACTTCATGGATATCTGTGTCATCTTTACCCTGAGCTCGCCGCCGAACTCCTCTACCTTGAATGTCATGCCCGCCCCCTGTAGGACGGTCTCCCCTTCGGTCTGGTTCAGGATTATGGCGCCGTTCTCGAAGGCGAGCGTCTGCTGTACGAAGTATCTGTTCGGGCCGTAGAATTCCAAGCTGCCGCCCACCTTTGCGCCGTTGGTGTCGTTGAACTCGTCTCCGGAACCGTATGGGAACGTAACGTAATACCATGGATAACCGCTGCTCTCACCAGTCAGGCTCAGCCTTCCGGCCGTTGAGGTCGCGAAAATCGGAATGCCTTCAGCATGTAGCTGGATCGGGGTATACATCGGCCCGCTTGCCGTTTCGCCTTCCTCGCTGTTTTCGATCAGGGTCGTGATCCCCATCTTCAGAAGGCTGAACTGTCTGACCACGTCGTTCATGTGGTTGTACTCGTTCTCCTTCATCCAGACCGGCACATACTGGTTGCTGAACATGCCCAGGAACGTCAGGAAAACGAGCAGAGCCATGATGGTGCCTACAGTGGAGGCGACACCCTCATCATCCCATGCTTTCTTCCTCTTCGAGCACAGGATTTTCTCCTCACCCTCTGAAAAGGCGACTCGCCTAGAAGTTACTCTAATCCGCCTCATTATTCTCAGCTCACTAACACAATCGCTCGGGGGGCCATTGATGCTGAACTGGTTATAAAACTACCCCTGTCTATTTAACCCTGTCGTCTTTGATATCAACAGAGCGAGACCCGGTGATGGTCGGGAGCATTAAGAAACGGACCTATGGCATGACCGGAAAACACTTTTAAATCCGAAGTCGGCATCTAGGTTGCACCAGAGGCCGCGGTAACTCAGTTGGGAGAGTGCAAGACTGAAGATCTTGAAGTCGCCGGTTCGAGCCCGGCCCGCGGCACCAAGATTCTCAAAAATTCACACATCAGGAGTTGAAGAAACCAGCGTTCCGGGCGTTCAATCTCCGGCATCGTGCATAGACAAAGCTTAAGGATAGCAAATGTAATCGTTTGGAGGATTGCAATGTCAGTCAAGGGGTTTGATGTCAATTCGTTGGAAGCAAGGCGCTTCACGAAACAAGGAGAGAAGCTAAAGAATATCAGGGTAGATCACAACATAGCCCTGACTACCATAAGCCCCATTGATGACGACACGGTATCTATGGAGTTCAGGTTCACAGCTAACTATGTCGGCGTCGGGGTCATCAAGATCGAGGGCAGAATTATCTGGCAGGGAGATTCCAAGGATATAATCGCCCAGTGGAGCAAGAACAACCAGATACCCCAGGAGCTGGCAAACCAGGTCTATTCGGCCATAATCGCACATTGTATGCCGACAGCGGTCCTCGTCGCCAGGGACATTTCCCTACCGCCGCCGCTGCCCCCTATGCCGCCGATTCAGATGAAGAAAAAGGCCGACAGCAAGGACAGGCGCAGCTCACCAGAAATAAGCTGACCGGGCGGCGCGATTTTTTCAAAAAAGCGACTCGTGACTACCTGATATGGTCCAGTGCGAACGAGCCGATGTTCACGCTGCTCTTCGTGGCAGTATATCTTATCCATGCCCTCGACTGTGCCTCGCCGATACCCTTCACGGAAAGGAAGGTGTTCAGGTTCTCAACCTTCAGCTCGATCATGCCGTCCATGAGCGAGCCGACCATCTGAATCTCCTGCTCGCCATGCATGCCCTTCTCGATTATGAACATGCTGACGGCCTTGTCCCTCTTTCTCCTTCCCACGATGGGGTTCAGGAGCTTGAAGGCGGTCGCGGGGTCCAGATATGCTATCATCGTCGAAATCGACCTGAAGACGAAGCGGTAGTATTTGTGCTCTTTCATCAGCTCTTTTCCTGCTTTCTCGACCCCTTCTTGGATCCCCTTGAAATCGGTCGGCGAGTCAATATATGTGACGTTCGGGTCGGTCGATTCGTCCCCCATGCTCCTAGAATATGAATC
>Ga0129302_1001543_pt1 | contig 17120 bp, 13 predicted proteins | sample BlaSprsedimmetaG_FD_94476 | JGI IMG/M metagenome (GOLD analysis project Ga0129302, IMG submission 94476) | Hot spring sediment bacterial and archeal communities from California, USA to study Microbial Dark Matter (Phase II) - Blank Spring... | ecosystem: Environmental > Aquatic > Thermal springs... | reverse complement strand
GACCATACCGGAACCGTATCGATTCCTGGCACAAGGCCTTTCAAAGACCCGGAACAAGGAGCATGAGAAGGCACTTGCCGTGCTCGATGGCATAGACCTCCCTCAGGCATATGCATACAAGGGTATCAACCTGTTCCTGCTGGGAAAATCAGATGAAGCATACCCCTATCTGAAAGACTACGGCAAGTCGGCACAGGCAAAGATCGCCCTTTCCGAGATCTTGGAAGCAAGAGACGAGATCGATTCGGCCATTACGACTCTCCTGCCTTACCAGAAACAGGAGGTCCGTGTGGACTACAAGCTGGGTACTCTATATGAAAAGTCATCGAAAGCAGGGCTGTCACACGTCTCCTTTGCCAGATATTTCTTCAAGACACAAAAGGGCAAGGCGTGCGTTTATCATGCGGACAAGGCGCTGGAATTCGAGAAAGAACTGGATACGCAAACCATAGAAGAAATGAAAGGGATGAAGAAATTTTTCAAGAACAAGGGTTAATCACGATGTATCGACAGTACTGAAAAACCCTCTTACCTTGCTTATATCAAAGACCTCACCTTCCCCTGTATCTTCACAGAATGCCTCTACAAAGGGGACTCCGCCTTTGCGATACATGTAAATAGGGCTTATCTTCTTCACCTGGATCTCACCGTATCCATGTCTCGGATAGAATATGATCAATGTCCGTCCTTCATGCAAGGCCTCTTCAAAGACCACTTCTCCGCGGGTACCGTAAGGCAGAGGAGTTACCATGCCGAACGGATATATGCCCTCTTTGCGTAGTGCTTTACATTGATATCTCGACAGCTCCTTCATCGGCAAGAGCTTCCCCCAGCTTATGCCGCTACCAGGCTCTGATTCCTCCTCCATACCTCTGACCATAACATCTCTCTTGTCAAGAAAAGCCGCTATGTCATTATCGCATTTATCGGGAATCCTGAAAATACCCGGCAGTATTTCATCAAGCCCCTGGGGAACATTGTGCCTTGCATTCGAAAACACCAAGAAGGTACCCTTGATAATATGTGCCTCGGCATGGGAAGCTGACCATCCTTTTATGGTCTTCAGGATATTATCCGGCACATCGTGGCGCGAGACCCTGTCAAAGAAGTTACCGATCTCGTCTGCATTCCATCCCTGGCGCAGTGCCCTGAAAACAGACCTTTTCGTCAACCGGTAGATACTGACCACATCGGCACGAACAACATCGGCGATCTCACCCATGTTCAACAGATCAATTGGATCAAGGTCTCTGGGGACAAGGACTTCCATGTTCGGTTGTATGATGACCTCATCAGAATATCCTGTCAATGGGACTTCCACCTTCCCTGACTGCAAGGCCGTGAAAACACCATCGGCAAACCTGACCCATTTACCACTCGTTTCTTTCTGCAGCACACCGAATGATATCCAGAGATTCACCAGAGATTCTACCTTCTCATATACATCAGGCATGTCCGGATTCCTGCTTATAAGCTCCAGTATAAGGCATCGGCAGAAGAAGTCTTTTGACAGGGTTTTATCACCGATCAGGTTGAAAACCCTGTATTCCATTCCTGGATAAGACTTGCATGATTGCAGAAACCGCCATATGGAATACCGGGCATCACCTTCCATGGCCAGATCCGTGCAGGCACTGTGCTGAACAGCTACAACCCCTTTTATTTCCTGTAGACATCCAAGCTCAACCAGCTCCCAGTAAATCCTTGGCCATTCGAGAAGAGAACCCAATCTTTCCTCGATGAACTCCCATCCGCGTTTGAATGGCTCCATTCCGGATTTGCATCGAATCCTTGTGCTGCGCACGGTATTGATCAATGCGATATGTCCCCATATATCCAAATGTCCAGGCGGATCCCAGAGGAGATCATCACCGGATCTGAAAGATTTCATTCGTTCTGCTTCCAGCAGAGGAATCAGCGATGGGAGAAGAATGATGGGATCTCTTCCCGAAAGACCTCCCTGGAAGACAACTCCCTTATTCCCGAGTGTCTTGAGCATATCCCTGACATCATCGAGTTCATCACCGTAAATACTCGAGATCGTATCCCACTGGACCTGTGAGCCAAGCTCAAACATGTCCATAAGGAGTGAAACCTGCTTTTCATCCAGACCTTCAAAGATCTCACCAAGTCTCCTGTCATCACTTAATCCTTCCGCAAAGCCCTGTATATCCAATGGATTACCAAGAATATGCGACGAGATGATTTCAACCATATAGGAAGGGATGCTGGAAATGAGATCATAGGTTGATGTCATCACGGCTCCATTGTTCAATCCTGTATTTATAGCCCTGTTCCGCCAGGAAAATCTGGCGTTTGTGGGCAAAGGCCTCTTCGGTTGTCTGGTCGCTTACCAGGGTATAGAAGTTAGAGATCCTCTCCTTTGGTCTCAGGATCCTTCCTAGCCTCTGTGCCTCTTCCTGGCGTGAGCCGAATGTTCCTGAAACCTGAATCGCAACAGAGGCATCAGGCAGATCAATGGCAAAATTTGCAACCTTTGAGACCACCAGCACCGGAACATCACCCCTCCTGAAGGAAGCATAAAGCATGTCTCTCTTGGCATTCGGTGTTGAACCGGTGATTAGCGGTGCATTCAATACTGCAGATATCCTTTTGAGCTGGCTTATGTATTGACCGATTACCAGTATGGATTCATCGGCATGCTTACGGATGATATCCTTTATGACCCTGTCTTTATATATGTTCTCCGATGCGATTCTGAAACGGGCCCTGTCAGAGGCAAGGCCATATTCCATCTCTTTTTCCTCGGGAAGGGGGAGACGTATCTCATAACAGACAGCCTGCGCGATAAACCCCTTTTGTTCAAGTTCCTTCCAGGGGACATCATAACATTTAGGCCCGACAAGGGAAAAGGTGTCCTCTTCAAGCCCGTCTTCCCGGACGAGGGTCGCAGTAAGTCCAAGCCTTCTCTTGGCCTGGATCTCCGTAGTCGCCCTGAATATGGGGGCAGGAACCACATGAACCTCGTCATATATGAGCAGCCCCCAGTTCAGTGCCTGTATGAGTTTCATGTGCTCAAAGGGACCTGTCCTGGTCTTTCTATAGGTAAGCATCTGATAGGTAGTAACTGTGACCGGCTTGATCTCCTTCTTACTCCCCGTATATTCTCCTATATCGGCAGGGTTAAGAGTTGTCTTGTCGAGAAGCTCAGATATCCACTGCCTCACGGCAGACACATTGGTACACAGAATAAGCGTATATGTCCCGGCCTTGGCCATGGCTTCCATACCTACTATGGTTTTCCCCGAACCGCATGGAAGCACAACAATCCCCTGCCCTCCTCTCGGCCCTCCGCCGGCCCAGAAGTTGTCCGTTGCCTCAGCCTGATACTGCCGCAGGGCAAAATCCTGACCGGAAACACATGTATCCCGCAGTCTGATATCAAGCGAATCGCCCTGTTCATAACCGACAAGGTCGTTGACGGGATATCCGGTTTTGATGAGAATATGCTTGAATCTTCCCCGCATCTCTTCAGAGATGATGATCTCCAGGGGGGGTGCGCTACGGGCAATGATGTTTTTTATTGCAGGTCTTGATGTGATCTCCTCAAATAATGCCCTGGTCCTGAACTCGACCTTGAGCATACCGTCACTGTGACGGACAAGACGAATCGAGTCCCAGCGTGAAAAGGCTTCCTTTATCCTGAATGCTACGCCTGCAGGAATTTCGTACCTTGAATATCTTTTCAGGCTGCACAAGATATTCTCGCAACTGGCCCCCATGGCAGCAGCGTTCCAGATACTTAAGGGAGTGATCCTGTATGTATGCACATACTCTGGTGATTTTATCAGCTCGGCAAAAGGGAGGATAGCATCCCGTGCATCCTCATACTGCGAAGACATAACTTCCAGGAGGATGCTTCCATCGCTTTGAACTATTACAGGTTTATCCGTTATCGTCATCAGAACTATAAAGCTTCACATATATGCCTTCCAAATGCAAGAAAACATTTTATTGTTGCCATTGTGAGTCAAATATCAGACAATATATAATTATCATCATGATTTGGAGACGATATTATGAAAACCATTGAAGATAATCCCGGCGGCATAACAAAGGCCGATATTGTTGTAGGAATACCGTCTTATAACGAGGCGTCTCTCATTTCATTCCCGACATCACAGACTGCCATCGGATTGAAAGAACACTTCAAAGACTATAACTGTGTAATCATCAATTGCGACAACAACAGCACCGATGGAACCGGCAACGCATTCATGAATACCGATACCCTCGGGATTCCGAAGATATATCTATCCACGCCAAAGGGGATAAAAGGCAAGGGGAATAATTTTAAAAATCTTTTCAAAAAGATCATCGACCTGAATGCACATGCCGTCGTTGTCGTTGATGCAGACCTCCAGAGCATTACACCCAGATGGATAAAAAACCTTGGAGAACCCCTGTTTAATGACTTCGGTTATGTAGCGCCACTATACGTCAGGCATAAATACGACGGAACAATAACCAACAACATTGCCTATCCGCTGACCCGATGCCTTTACGGAAGACGAGTGCGCCAGCCTATAGGAGGAGATTTCGGTTTTTCAGGAAGAATGGCCGGGCTCTACATGAAAAGCTCCTTGTGGAATGAGGATGTAAGCCAGTTCGGGATTGACATCTGGATGACAACCATTGCGATGAACGAAGGCGTGCCCATCTGCCAGGCGTTCATGGGAAGGCCGAAGGTCCACAAACCCAAAGACCCTGCCGCCGACCTCGGGCCCATGTTCAAACAAGTTATCAGCACAATATTCAACCTCATGGATACCTACCAGGAGAAGTGGAAGACAACGAAATGGAGCAAACCCACTGCCATCTTCGGATTCGGACTCGGAGAGGTCGAAATGCCGCCTGCAGTGGAAGTAAACAAGGAGAAGCTTTACGAGAAATTCAGAAACGGGTTCAATACCTATTGGGATATCTACCGGTCGATCTTCTCTTCGGAAAACCTGCAGAAGATCAGAGAGATCTCATCACTGAGCCTCGATCATTTCGAGATGCCGGTAACGGTATGGGCAAAGACCCTGTTTGATTTTGCAAACAGCTATCGCCACAACACCGTGGACAAAAACAAGGCCATAGAAGTACTTATTCCGCTATACTATGGGATGACCCTCTCGTTCGTCAATAAAACCGAAGGAATGTCCATACAACAGGCAGAGGAGTTCCTGGAAGATATGTGCCTGGTCTTTGAGCAAACCAAACCATATATCATCGACAGATGGAATCAATAGGAAAGGAGTAGCTTATGTCAAAGGTCCTAATCATTGATGATGAGAAACATATCAGGCTCCTGTATTCTGAAGAGCTGGAGGAAGATGGCTATGAAGTGGCCTTGGCATCTGATGGAAATAATATCCTGGACCGGATCAAGAAAGAAAAACCCGATGTAGTGGTTCTTGATATCAAAATGGTATCTTCCAACGGGCTCGATGTACTTCAGGAGATCAGGAATACCTACTACAATCTTCCTGTAATACTATGCAGTGCATACGGCAGTTACAAGGTGGATATCAAGTCCATAGCCGCAGATGCTTATGTCGTGAAATCATCAGACCTCACAGAGCTGAAAAACAAGATAGCACAAGTGCTCGAAACGAGTGTGCCGGGAAAAGAGTGATTATTTGCCGGTTTATGCCGATCTTCATCTTCACACAAGGGCATCCGACGGTGAGCTTAGGCCATCCGAACTCATATACAGGGCTCACTCAATCGGGGTCAAGACAATAGCAGTTACCGATCATGATACATTAACCGGACTTCCCGAGGCGATCTGTTCAGGAAAAGAAAATAATATCTCCATCATTTCAGGCATTGAGCTAAGTGCTGTCCATGATCCCGGGACCATGCATATTCTAGGTTATTTTCCTGCATATCCGCAGGGTATGGAAGAAAGACTTTTTTCCATACAAGAAGCGAGAAGAAAAAGATGTCCGCTGATCATAAGAAAACTCAATGCATTGGGACTGGCCGTCACCCTTGAGGACGTGACAGCCATATCCGGGACAGCACAGATCGGAAGACCCCATATAGCAAAAGCCCTGATCAACAAGGGTCTTGTCAGAAACTCTGAGGAAGCTTTCTCTCGCTATCTTGCCAAAGGCAAACCGGCCTTCGTGGACAAGGAAAAGATGACTATTGAAGATGCCATATCCCTGATCATCGAATACAAAGGACTTTGCGTACTGGCCCATCCTTTCACCCTGGGCCTTGACCCTTACAAGTTGAAACTATTCATAAGGAATCTTAATCTTTTAGGCCTTGCCGGGCTGGAGGTCTTCTATCCGGAGCACTCCAAGAACCAGAAAAGGCTCTACACATCAATCGCCCGCGACCTTGGAATGCTTATAACAGGAGGAACAGATTACCATGGTCCAGGCCGCAACAGAGTCTCAATAGGGGATTTCGGCATTGAAAAACCTGCCTGTGACCGTTTGATCGGACAATTAGCCGACTTGGAATTCAACATCTGAAGAACAGCAGCTCCCGAGCATACATATCGCGGGTATACGATAAAACCGAATTCTCCGGGGTTGAGCCCGGGATAAAAGAACATTTTCTTGCTTGACAGTCCATGAGCTGTTGTCTAACTGAGAAAGCAAAAGCGTATATGTTACGCATTATCATTGGAGCAGAAATGGTTTTTCACGGAAAAAACCTCTCAAACAACATCAGAGCAGCACAAGAACACCTGGAGATAAATCATGTTTTCTAAAAATGTCCTCGATCAAATAGGTAACACTCCGATTGTCTGTCTCAAATCCGCATTGGATGCCAACATCTTCGCAAAGGCCGAGCATCTCAACCCCGGCGGAAGCATTAAGGACAGGGTGGCACTTTTCATGCTTGAAGGGGCAATAAAAGAAGGTTCTCTGAAACCGGGATATACAATAGCCGAGCCGACATCAGGCAATACCGGAATAGGCATTGCCCTGGTAGGCGGCCTCATGGGCTATCCAGTCATTATTGCCATGCCTGAAAACATGAGCCAGGAGCGCAAGAAGATCATACAGGCCCTGGGTGCTGAACTCATCCTTACACCTGCTGAAAAAAGCGTCGAAGGTGCAATAGATGCGATCCGGGAACTTCAAAGGACCAGGTCCGACATCTATGTTCCGCAGCAGTTCGAGAATCCGAATAATCCCATGGCTCACTACCTTACAACAGGGCCTGAGATATGGACACAGCTGAGACATCATGTGGATATATTCGTATCGGGACTCGGTTCCGGAGGCACGCTCGCCGGTGTAGGGAAATTTCTCAAGGAACGCAACAAGGACACTGTGATCGTCGCAGTCGAACCGAAAAACGTATCCGCCCTGCTCGGACATGAACCGGGCCTGCACCGTATTGAAGGGATCGGAGACGGTTTCATTCCTGCCGTACTGGACACCTCTCTTGTCGATGAAGTTGTTGAGGTAACAGACGATAATGCAGTGGAGATCTCCCGAGCTCTTGCACGAAAGGCGGGCCTGCTTGTTGGAACCTCTTCCGGCGCAAATGTCTGGGCATGCATCAAGATGGCCGAGAAATACGGAAAAGACAAGATCATTGCAACAGTACTGGCGGACCGCGTAGAGAGGTACTTCAGCACCAGCCTGATCTGATATACAGGAAATCAATTTCAGACAATCGAGTAAATTTTTTCCCTTTTTCAGGCACTTCAACTGACCAGGAAAGGGCCGGCATCAATAATATCGGCCAGTTAGACATCTTTTATGTATGGCATCCCCATTGCATGAGTATAAAGACATCCAACGGCCTAAATCCTACCATTTTCCTCAAAAGGGATCTCCTGACCAAAAGGAGATCCTTTTTTTATCTCCGTAAGAATGAACTGCCTCACAGCAAGCTTTGACAGGCATCGAAGGCTCTATGTACTGTTTTCCCCCTCACCTTTATCCTCTCCCCGAGAGGAGAGGATACTTTGTGGTCCGCTTACAAGCAGCTTACGTATCATCTGTATGAACTAAAGAAGATTGTTGGAAACATCTCTGAATTCCGATACATGATACTATGTGTATCGTGATGTACTATACAACCGGACATTTTTCTATTAGTATTATTTCAATATCGAAGGAGAATGTGCATTGAACATGACTGCTTCAACACGCGACATACAGATCAGCGTTATCATACCCATGTTCAACGAGGAAGAAAACGCTGCTGATACGATAAAACGGGTAATAAGCGTACTGGAACAAGACAAAAGACCCTTTGAAATTATCCCGGTAAACGACGGCAGTACTGATAATACACTGTCGGTCCTGGATAATATAGCAGCAAAAACACCACAGGTAAGGGTCGTATCATACTGGAAAAACGGCGGGAGGGGAAAGGCAATCAGATATGGATTCAATGCATCCAGAGGGGAATATATCTGCACCATCGATGCCGATCTTTCCTATGATCCGAAGTACATCCTTGAAATGACGAAGGTCCTCGATGAAGAACGGGATATAGATGTTGTGCTTGCAAGCCCTTATATGGAGGGAGGAGCAACCGAAGGGGTCCCCAGAGACCGGCTTTTCATCTCACGTGCAGGCAACAAGATTCTACAGGCGGCCATGCCTGAACAGATTCATACGCTCACCTGTATCGTCAGATGCTACAGGAAACAGGTCATATCAAGCCTTGATCTGGAATCCGACGACAAGGAAATACATCTGGAAATCATATCCAAGATCCTTGCCATGGGATACCGGATCAGAGAGATCCCGGCCACACTTACATCGAGGAGAAAGGGATCTTCCAAGTTTAAGTTCCGGGCCACAGCCCTTTCACACATCGTCTTTACCATATTTGAACGGCCAAGCCTTCTCTTCGGGCTGATCGGCATCATTCTGACGCTTATAGGCCTCGGTTTAGGGGTCTACATCCTCATTTTGTACTACGGCGCAACACTCAATCCCAACAGGCCGCTGCTGACACTGATGGTCCTCTTTATCATTGGGGGTGTTCAGATTCTTTCCTTCGGATTTCTGGCATCCCAGATTCATTACCTGAGAAAGGATGTACTCTTAAACCGAAAGGCCATCTCGGTAATGGAGTCAGCCCGCCTAAAGCATACAAGGATTGGACACCAAAACGATCCCATCAGTGACAATCAGGTAAAACACCTTGACAATCAGGACCAATGCTGATTCACTTTAGTATTAGAAGCATATTGTAATACAGCTTCAGTTATGTTATCTTGTATTCATAGGCAGAGAGTCCCTTGTTGCAAGGAAGAAGCAGCCCTCTTTTGAAAACAATCTTATTGAGGAGGTATTGGTGGGAAATCTTATCCTGGATGAAAGAGACCAAAATTTTGTACTGTTTGAAATGCTGGCCTCGGAAAAGCTCTGTGATTCAAAGAAATACTCCGAGTTCTCCCGCGACATGTTCGACATGATCCTGAGCGAGGCGCAAAAATTTGCCATAGAGGAAATCTTCCCAACCCTTGAGGAATCGGACAAGACAGGATGCAGACTCGAGAACGGGCAGGTATATGTCCCGGAATGCTTCCACCGACCATACCGGCTTTTCTGCGAGAGCGGATGGAACTGCATGTCCTTACCCCAGAATGTTGGTGGGCAAGGGCTTCCTTTCCTGATGAGGATTGCCGCACACGACTGGTTTGTTCACAACTTTGCCTTTGTCTCCTATCCCGGCCTAGGCGAAGGAGCTGCCCATCTCATAGATGTATATGGCAGCCAAGAACAGAAGGACACCTATCTCCCCAAGATGATTACAGGTCAATGGGGCGGAAGCATGTGCCTGACGGAACCAGGAGCAGGTACAGATGTGGGCAATCTGAGTACAAAGGCGATCCGCCAGAGCGATGGGACCTTCAAGATCATCGGGACCAAGGTCTTCATCACAGGAGGAGACCAGGACCTTACCGAGAATATTATACATCCTGTTCTGGCCCGCATAGAGGGAGATCCGGCTGGAACAAAGGGCATATCCATCTTCCTGGTGCCCAAATTCATGATTAATAAAGACGGTTCACTTGGAAGGCGTAATGATTTTGAGATAGCCAAGATCGAGGAAAAAATGGGTATTCACGGCAGTTCGACTTGCCTGATCAATTTCGGCGACAACAATGACTGCCATGCCGAACTGCTGGGCGAAGAGCGCGAAGGCATGAAAATCATGTTCCAGATGATGAACGAGGCGAGGATAGCCACGGGGCTGCAAGGCCTGACAAGCGCAAGCATAGCCTATCTCCATGCCCTGCAGTACACCAAGGAACGTCTGCAGGGATCCTCCCTGATGGATTTCAAAAACCCACAGGCGCCGAGAGTCGCTATCATTGAACATCCCGATGTGCGTCGCATGCTCTTGTGGATGAAATCGAATGTCGAGAGCATGAGGGCGCTAATGTATTACGCAACCCTGTGCGGCGACAAGGCATTAAGCACTGAAGATGAAACCGAGATGGTAAAATGGATCGGCATCTTCGAGATACTCACCCCGATCGTAAAGGCCTACTGCACTGATATCGGCTTTAGAGTAACGGAGACCGCCATGCAGTGCTATGGAGGATACGGCTACTGCAGCGAATACCCGGTTGAGCAGTTCCTGCGGGATGAGAAGATCGCCTCCATCTATGAAGGCACCAACGGCATCCAGGCGCTAGATCTGGTAGGGCGGAAACTCGGCATGAAAAAAGGCGCTTATTTCATGTATCTGCTTGGCGAGATGCATGCCACTGTAGCCACATACAAAGACCACTCAAGACTGAAGGATCTTGCCGATGATGTCCTTAACGGCATCAATGCGCTGGCCGATATGGGCATGTTTTTCGGCTCAAGCGCAAAGGCAGGCAAGTTTCTGATACCGGTAGGCAATGCATATCCATTTCTCATGATGATGGGCAAAATCATTTCCGCATGGCTTCTTTTCTGGCAGGCAGGGATTGCCCAGGCAAAACTCGATAATCTTAGCACTATGAAAGAGGTCGACCAAGGTGATGCATCTTCATTAAACAAGCTTGTTCGAGAAAACCGCGATGCTGCTTTTTATGATGGCAAGGTCAAGACAGCACGGTTTTTTATCAAGCATGTGCTGCCCGAGATCGAAGGCACGATCAAGTCCATAAAAAGCGAGGATATCTCTTTCTTAGAAATAGCCATTGAGAGTTTTTCCTCTTAAACCAGCCCATGTTCAACGCAATCAGGGGGGGGCAGCGCTTTCTGCCCCCCTGATTGCATTTCTCATCATACATGGCAGGATCTCTTTAGACTGTTTGCCACAAAGGCCCTCGATACTGATAATCGATGAAGACCTCGTTGTGGATGACTCAAACATGCTGCAATAAAAAGCAACCATGGACTCCAATTTCATTGTAATGTACTATAGTAATAAAATCAGCCTGTACGAGTGACATGCGATGAAAGACAAAAACGAGACAAAGAACCAACTTATTCAGGAACTTAATCTGCTTCGCTCACAGATGCTACAGCTTGAGGCGAACAGGCAGAGGTACGATCAGATGGAAGAATCGCTGAAACAGTCCGACACCTTTTATCAGACCTTCTTCGAAAATACCGGAACCGCCACAATTATCATAGAGGAAGACACTACGATCTCCATGCTGAATGTAGAATTCGAGGTAGTCACAGGATATACCAAAAAAGAGATCGTGGGTCAGTCCTGGACAAAATATGTAGCAGAGGATGATCTGGAACGCCTCAAGGAGTATCATTTCAGAAGACGCATAAAGCCTGATTCAGCGCCAAGAAACTATGAATTCAAGATCAAAACAAAAAAAGATGAACTCAAAGATGTCTTCATGACCATTGCCTTGATACCGGGAACAAAAATGAGTATTGCCTCGATGCTCGATATCACCGAACGCAAGCAGCTCGAAAAAGAGATCCTGAGAATATCTGAGAGGGAACGACAGAAGATCGGACAGGAACTCCACGATGACCTTGGACAGCATCTGATCGGGATCGAGGTCATGACCAAGGTACTGAAGAAGACACTTGAGGATAAATCCCTTAAAGAGGCAGACTATGCGGGCGAGATAAACGCATTGGTCAAAGAGGCCATCACCAAGACCAGAAGGCTTGCACGGGGCCTGTGCCCCGTACACCTGGTTTCCAACGGACTGAGCTTTGCCCTGAAAGAGCTTGCCAAGTCAACGGCCGACATCTTCGGCATATCCTGCACATTCACCTGCCCTGAACCGGTCCCCATACAGGACAATTCACGGGCAACGAATCTGTATTATATCGCAAAGGAATCAGTCCATAACGCGATTGAACACGGCAAGGCAACACAAATCACGATTGACATGAATAATGTAGACGGTTCTGTCTCCATGAATATCCAAGACAACGGAATAGGAATGGAGCACGACAGAGATTATACCGGACTTGGGCTTAAAACCATGAATCACCGGGCAAAGATGATAGGGGCATCTCTTATTATCGAGGAATCCAGGTCCGGGGGAACTCTCGTCTCATGCATATTCGATATCGGCAAAAATCAGAGAGAAGACAGGGGATAACATGTCCTTAAAAGACAAACGCTCGATCCTGATTGTTGATGACCATCCCATATTCAGGCATGGACTTGCGCAGCTTATCAATCAGGAAGATGACCTTGTTGTCTGTGGAGAGGCGGAAGATTATCACAGTGCATGGAAAGCTGTTATAGAACTCAGTCCGGATATGCTGATTGTGGATATTACGCTTAAGAATATGAGCGGTATCGACCTTATAAGGGAGATCAACAAAAACTATAAGGGACTGCCCATGCTGGTAATATCCATGCACGAAGAATCACTCTATGCCGAAAGATCTCTTCGTGCAGGAGCAAGAGGGTACATTATGAAGCAGGAGGCATCCGAATCCATTGTTTATGCCATCAGGGAGGTTCTGGGCGGGAAGATATATGCCAGCAAGAATGTCATGGACACCCTTCTTACCCGCTTTATCGACGGCACGCAGGATTCTCTGGATTCTCCGGTGCAATCGCTTACCGACAGAGAGCTTGAGGTATTCCAGATGATCGGGGACGGACTGAGCATAAGCGAGATAGGTACACGCCTGAACCTCAGCGTTAAGACCATCGGAACCTATCGGGAACGCATCAAGGAAAAACTGCAGCTGAAAAACGCCACCGAACTCCTGAGATATGCCATGAACTGGGTCCAGGACGATCGTCGCCAGAGAGAATAGTATTTCCACGTCATATCTCAGCAAGATAAGTTATCTATATAATGACCTGTTCATTTCCAACCGTTTGCCTTAACCATCGCATCCACTTCTAAGCATGAAGGGCTTCTTTATGTAAGTAGGTCATCTACCTATCTTTTTTTCCTCCTTTGCTGCACACAAGAAACAGCTTATCCCCGATTGAGCAATCTCATGGAATGCACGATCTTATAGACATGGTCAGACAGCATAAAAAAAGGAGGGACATATGACTAATTTACTGAATCTCGGAGGTCAACAGTACGATTATCAGTTAACCATAGGGAAATTACTCTCAACGGCGGCAACCATAGCACCGGATAAGGAGATTGTATACCGGGACCAGGTTCGTATGACGTATCGTGATCTCATCGAGAGGATAAACCGCCTCGCAGATGCATTAACAAATCTGGGCGTGAAACCAGGCGATACCATAAGCGTATTCGACTATGACTCGCATCGTTATCTTGAGAGCTATTTTGCGATCCCCATGATGGGAGCAATACTGCATACCATGAACTGGAGGCTCTCTCCGGAACAGATAGAATACACAATGAACCATGCCGAGGCGGACGTGGTCATGATTCACGAGGACTTTCTTCCTCTTGTCGAATCCATCCGGGACAAGCTCACCACGATCAAGAAGATCATCCTGCTCAAAGACTCTGACGCAGCACCACAGACATCGCTTGTGATCGATGCCGAATACGAGGATATGCTTGCTCAGGCATCAGTGCATTTTGACTTCCCGGAGCTTGATGAAAATACAAAGGCAACAACCTTTTACACCACAGGAACCACAGGACTGCCCAAAGGGGTGTTTTTCTCACACAGGCAGCTCGTTGTTCATACCCTGAGCGTCTGTATCACTGTAGGCTGTTATGACACTCCGGTTCGATTCTCTTCCACAGACGTGTACATGCCCATTACACCCATGTTTCACGTGCATGCATGGGGATTTCCCTATCTGGCAACCATGATGGGTGTAAAGCAGGTATACCCGGGCAAGTATGAACCCGAGATGCTTCTTAAACTTATACTTGGGGAAAGGGTAACCATATCTCATTGCGTGCCAACGATTCTTCAGATGCTCGTAAGCAGCCCGGTGGCAAAGAAGATAGACATCTCCCACTGGAAGGTCATTATTGGCGGCGCACGTTTACCCAAAGGACTGGCAAAGGACGCCATGGACCTTGGGATAAAAGTCATGGCAGGATATGGAATGTCGGAAACCTGTCCGGTAATCAGCGTATCCAGCCTCAAGCCTCATATGCTCTCCTGGGACAACGAGAAGAAGAGCGATATTGTCATCAAAACAGGACTGCCAATTCCGCTTGCTCAGGTTAAGATTATCGATCAGGGCGGCAACGATCTGCCCAGTGACGGAAAATCGGCTGGCGAAATAGTAGTGCGGACCCCATGGCTTACCCAGGGATACTTCAAGGACCCCGAGAAATCCAAGGAACTCTGGAAGGACGGCTGGCTGCACACCGGCGATGTTGCCAACATCGACCAGGAAGGCTATATCCAGATTACCGACAGGATAAAGGATGTTATAAAAACAGGCGGCGAATGGATCTCTTCACTGGATCTGGAAAATGTAATGAGTACACACGATGCAGTGGCAGAGGCTGCGGCGATCGGCATACCCGACAAAAAATGGGGAGAACGCCCCATGATGCTGGTAATCCTGAAACCACAGTTTCAGGGTAACGGCATCAATGCCTCAGTACTCAAAGAATTCATGAAGCAGTGCGCAGAAGATGGGAAGATCCCCAAATACGGCATCCCGGATTTCTATGCCATTGTGGATGCAATACCCAAGACGAGTGTGGGTAAGATAGACAAGAAAGAAATCAGAAAACTATACTCTCAGGAAAACCTCCAGATAGCTGCCCGGTCATGAGGGGTGCACTGGGCACTAAGCATTCTCTTTGAGAATGTTTATCACCAAGGGCATGGGAAGGAAAACCCATGCCCGATTTCTCCACCATATTCCTCCAGACGATAAATCCAGATGAAATCATCCTCATCGAGGCATGCATGCAACCTTCCCAAGGGAAACGGACATACCTGTCGCAGCAACCTGCTGTTAATCAGGAGACATCTGCAACCCTCAATCATGCATCAGCATGCAATCACCTATCAAGGAGGATGTCAGCATGGAAGACAAAAGTTTTATCAATCTCGCCAGGGCCATTCCAAAGCTTGCATACATGGAACAGACCGGGGGGCTCATTCAGACATTCCTTAAACAGTGGGGATTAATGAATACCTTCAGGATACTCTTTAAGACCGGAAAGAAGACAGGCCATCTCAAAACCCTGAAATACCTGCTGAATTTCCGGCTTGACAGGCTCACCCCAAACTTTCTCGTCTCCATGTGGGAGGTCTTTGAAGATCGCGAAGCGATCATATCAGAGGGAAGAAGATACACATATGGAGACCTCAGGGAAAGGGTCTTTCGGCTTGCAAATGCTTTGCAATCTCTAGGCCTTCAGCCGAAAGACAGATGCGCAGAGCTTCTCTGCAACGGAAATGAATTCTTCGAGGCCTTCTTTGCCTGTTCGTTGATCGGCTGCCCGATGCCCTTTATCAACTGGCACAGCCGCGGGGAAGAACTTGCCCTTGCAATCGAAAAAACACAACCCAGGGTCCTGATCCTGCACGATACCTTTCTCGATGAGATTATTCCCCTCAGACACCGTCTGCCGAGCATTGAACATTATATTGTTGTGGGAGAAAATAATGTGCACGGTACGTCTTTGTATGAGATGCCTGATCCCAGGACCGCTGTACCATGCAGGCTCTATTGCAGGCTGGGTACCCTTTATCCTGCTCCGCGGCACAGGCATCCCCATGAAAAGATTCGATCCCGAGTGGTTCCTGAAGATCATCGAGGACGAACGGATAAACTGGGTTTTTGTCGTACCCACCATGCTGGAGATGGTCCTTTCTCTTTCAGATGGTATTAAAACCCGATACGACCTCAGTTCCATGAAAACCCTTATCTGCGCTGCCGCACCTGCAACTCCTGAATTGAAAAGGGCGACAAATGACTTCTTCAAACAGCAGGGGTGCACAAAAAATGTCTTTACCGAGTTCTACGGATCATCAGAAACAGCTGTGACATCGGTCCTGGCGCCTGAAGACTACGAAGAAGATCCCAAGCGCTATGCCAGTGTAGGAAAGATCCGCTGCGCGATAACAAAGGTTTATGACAAAGAGGCAAAAACCTGGTGTGAACCATACCAGGACGGCAGTGATCCAGCTCAGGGAAGGCAGCATAATCAAGGAAGAGGACATTATCGCACACTGTCACGATCTTGCCATTACCGGATACAAGATCCCGAAACATATTGAATTCGTAGAGACTCTCCCCAGACATATCGACGGCAAAATGCACAAAAAGGAACTTGAAGAGAGATACTGGCAAGGGATCGAGCAAAGGGGGTAAAACATCATTGACTAGAATTTCATTTTATCTGCGGGGATTGTTAACCCCACAGACAAGACTCAACCAGGGTGATAAATTGCCGGCGATAAGTGCAGAGCTCAGAGGCTATACTGTCAGGCAAAAACATCTGGACAGGGTCATATCACTATGTAACCTGAAAGACCGAGAAACAGTGCCGCTGATCTATCCTCTCACCATCATATTCCCTGTGCATATGAGCATAGTAACCCACAAAAAATTCCCGTTGTGCTATCTCAAGATGCTCCAGGTGAGAAATCATCTGATCCAGTTCAGACAAATCAGGTCAGCACAAGAGATGGATCTGTTCAGTCAGATCATCGGTAAGCGCCAAATAAACCCCACCTTGACAAGGTCAGGAGAGTTTACTGTTCAATAATGAGGTCCGTCGGTTTTAGGTATTGAGGTAGCAGGGCTTTGTACTCTTCTTC
>Ga0129302_1001542_pt1 | contig 17122 bp, 18 predicted proteins | sample BlaSprsedimmetaG_FD_94476 | JGI IMG/M metagenome (GOLD analysis project Ga0129302, IMG submission 94476) | Hot spring sediment bacterial and archeal communities from California, USA to study Microbial Dark Matter (Phase II) - Blank Spring... | ecosystem: Environmental > Aquatic > Thermal springs... | reverse complement strand
TGCCTCGGCTCCGCTCGGCAACCGGACGGCACCGTAGGGGCGAGGCATGCCTCGCCCGCATCGAATACAACGACGGGCGACGCTGGCGTCGCCCCTACGACCCGCCAATTCACATGGCAACCCTCCCCCGACCTCCCCTCCGGCGTGTATCTCGTTCGGGCTCGCTTCGGCTCCGCTCAGCTACCGGATGGCGGGCAGACGGCGGCGGTGCGGGTAGTTTTCCTCAAGTAATCGCTCCCAATCATCTTTCAACAGAGAACGAAGGAAAACTAAGCGCACTGCTAACTTAATTAGGAATTGCGGAAGCGGTCGTGGAACCAAATCCACTGCTCGGGGCGAAAGCGAATCATCGCCTCGATGGCCTCGTTGCCGCGGCGAAGAAGCTCGCGAATGTCGGCGTCGCGGTCGGATGTGCGTTCGACCTCTATCGGCGCCCAAACTTTGAGGAGAAATCCCGCTTTGCCCTCGCGGAAAATCGCCATAGGCAAAAGCGGCGTGCCGGAAATTCTCGCAAGCCCCGCCGGTGCGGAAATCGTCCGCACCTCGCGCCCGAAAAACGGCGCGGGAAGGCCATCGACGCTTTTTGTGTGCGTGTCGATAAGCGTTCCGATGAGGTAGCCCGACCGTATCATCGACAGAACGCGCCGAGGGTGCGAGTCCGACGGGATATTCTCGACGCCCGTTTTCTGCCTCTGCTTGACGAGAAGGCGGTCGATTCGCTCGTCATATAGGCGCCTCCCTACTACGGCGACATTGACGCCGAGGCTCTTCCAAATCGGCGCGATAAGCTCGAAAGGGCCTATATGGCCGGTTATCACGATACCCCCGCCATAACGTGACTGCACTTCGCGGAGGTGCTCCTCGCCCTCGATGCGCCATATCGGCGGGCGTTTTTTCATCAGCGATTTCACGCGAAGCATATCGGCAAAGTTCATCATCGTGTTCGCAAAACACATGCGCGCTGTGGCGATTCGCTCGGTCTCGGATATTTCGGGGAAGGCGATGGCGAGATTTTCAAGTGCTATTTCGCGGTCTTTTTTCGACACGCGGAAGACGAACTTCCCTAAAAGCCTCGCCAAACAAAGGACAATTCCGCGCGGCTTGATGCGCACGAAAAAAACAATCGCCAGAAGAAGCCAATACCCCAAAACGTGCTTGATTGGGCGGAGAAATTTTCTGTAAAAAGCGCTCTTTCGCACTTATAGCTCCAGATTTTGCGCCCATCTGAACAAGAACTCATCCGGCGGGAAGTGGCCGGTTTTCGCGGATAAAATCATCTCGGCGATCTCCCTCAAACAGCCCGCGCCGCCTGCATCCCTCGCCACCCAATCCACGGCGCGCCGAACCGCGAAGACCGCATCCGATGGGCAAGCCGAGAACCCGCAAATCCGCATCGCGGGAATATCGATTACATCATCGCCGACGAAGCCCACGTTCTGCGGGTCGAGGCCTCGCTTGACGAGAAAATCCTCCAGCGCGGGCACTTTGAACGGATATCCCTGATACAAGTCCTCAACGCGAAGCTCGCCCGCACGACGCTCCACTAAATCCGAGCGCTTGCCCGTGATAATCGCCAACCGCACTCCAAGCGCACCCAGCGCCACAAGCCCCAGCCCGTCTTTGACATCGAAGACCTTGCCCTGCCCGCCGTTATCGAAATAGTGCAAACCGCCGCCGGTCAAAACGCCATCAACATCGAGAACGAGAGCCTCGAGTTTCGCCAGCTTCTTCATTATGTTATATTCGCGCATAGTTCCTCCTCGACAGATTGTAATCCACAGCCAAAGTTTTTGCAAGCGAAATAACCACTCATCGCCCGATGAAAATTCACCGCGAAAAAATGTGGCATTACCGAAGTTTGTATTTATCTTATCAAAGTCAAAATGAGCCGATTCTTAACATTTTTCGGAGGGAAAGCATGAACGAAATAAAGAAAATTCGAGGCAAAGTTTGGGTTATCCGCGACCAAAACAACAAGCCGGTCGATAATATCGACACCGACCAAATCTTCCACAACAAACACCTCGCAATCACGAAAATCGAGGAAATGGGACAGCACATATTCGGCAACCTCGACGGATGGAAGGATTTCCCCACCAAAGTCTCAGCTGGAGATATTCTCATCGTAGGAAAAAACTTCGGCTCCGGATCGAGCAGACAACAAGCTGTCGATGGATTCGCCGCACTCGGTGTTTCGGCGATTGTCGGCGAGTCGTTCGGAGCAATCTACTGGCGAAATGCAGTCAACGCCGCATTCCCAGTCCTCCAAGCGCCGAATATTTTCGAAGAGGACATCCAATCAGGCGACGAAATCGAAATCGATTTCAAAAATGGAAAACTCACGAACACAAGAAACAACAAGACTATCGACATCACGCCAATGTCCAAAACGCAACTCGATATACTCCGCGCCGGAGGCCTCTTCGAATACGGAAGAAAATAGTTTGCAAATTCAACCGATGGCAGTATATTAGTAAAATAGCAAGCATTAGCGGCTGGCGCGGGGCAGTGCGGTGTGGAAGGGCGGAAGTTTTTGCCGTCGAAAATAAAGTATTCAATTATTCATATCGACGGTAGCAAAAACCGTGACAGCCGCGTGTCCGGCAATGTAAAACGCCACTTTCGGAGGAAAAATGAGCAGGCTTTCCGTGAATATCGACCATGTCGCCACATTGCGCCAAACGCGAAGTGCAAAATTTCCCGACCCCGTCCACGCCGCCGTGATGGCCGAGCAGGCCGGCGCAGATGGAATCACACTACACCTCCGCGGCGACCGAAGACACATCGCCGACCGCGATGTTTACCTCATCCGGCAAATCGTCACCTCGCACATGACGCTCGAAATCTCCGCCAAACAGGAGATGATAGACATCGCCCTGCAAATCAAGCCCGACATGGTGACACTCGTCCCCGAACGCACCGGCGAACAGACCACCGAGCGAGGCTTCGATCTCCCCGAAGAGGGCGGCGAGCTTGAATCGCCCGTCGAACAACTTGCCACCGAGGGAATCATCGTCGCGCTTTTCGTCAATCCCACAGAAGAGAACATGAAAACCGCCGCCGCCCTCGGAGCCGACTATGTCGAGCTAAACACCACCTACTACGCCGAGGCCGAGAGCTTCGAAGAAGAAGTCTCCGCACTCCGCACAATTGAGAAGGCCGCGCATCTGGCGAGCAAACTCAAGCTCGGCGTCGCCGCTGGCCACGCACTCAATTATCGCAATGTAACTAATATTGCCGCTATCGAGCCGGTCGAGGAGCTGTCCATCGGCCACTCGATTATTGCAAGAGCGGTGTTTGTGGGAATCGAACAGGCTGTCCGTGAAATGAAGAGCATCATCAGAACTGCCCGTGAGCCGCGAATTGCCTGAAGAACGTAACATTTTATCTGTCACAGAGTTAAACTTACAAGTAAGACAACTTGTCGAGGGGACTTTCCCGCTGGGAGTTTGGGTGGGCGCGGAAATGCGCAACATCAAGTTTCACTCCTCCGGCCACCTCTATTTTTCTCTCACCGACGAAGAGTCCACCGTGGATGGCGTGATGTGGCGGAATGTCGCCCAAAACATTGGCTTCAAGCCCGAGGACGGCATGAAGGTCGAGGCGTTCGGCGCGCCGACGCTTTGGGAGAAAACCGGCAGGTATCAGTTTTCCGTCCGCAAGCTCTTTCCCGTTGGCGAGGGCGCCCGCGCAATTGCCTTCCGCCAACTCAAAGAAAAGCTCTTCACCGAGGGCCTCTTCGACCCCGAGCATAAGAAGCCTCTGCCGAAGTTCCCGTTCACAATAGGCGTCGTCACCAGCGCAACCGGCGCCGCACTTCGCGACATCGTTAATGTCATTGGCCGAAGGGCACCCTATGTGACGGTAACAATCCGCCCCGCCAAAGTCCAAGGCGAGGGCTCAGCCGAAGACATCGCTGGCGCCATCGAAGATTTCAACAGATACGGCAATGTCGATTTACTCATAGTGGGGCGCGGTGGCGGGAGCGAGGACGACCTTTGGTGCTTCAACGACGAAGCGCTCGCGAGAACAATCTTCGCCTCGGAAATACCGATAATCAGTGCCGTAGGACACGAAATCGACTTCACAATCGCAGACTTCGTCGCCGATCTCCGCGCACCTACGCCTTCTGCCGCCGCAGAAATCGCAGTCCGCGACATCGAGGAGTTGACAGCCGCCCTGCGTGGTTATGTCATCACCGCGAGAAATCGGTGCGCATCCCTCGCCGATAACGCCGACGCGAGACTGCGCTCCGTAATGAGCCGCCCCGCATGGACGGAGCCGCTCCGCAAAATCCGCGAGCACGAGCAGAGAATCGATGATTGGATGGCGAAGGCGGATATGATCGAGGCGAGCCTATTCGAGCGCTCCGCCGGAAGGGCGCAACGCCTCGCCGAGAAACTCGCCGGCCTGAACATAAAAAACACACTAAAGCGCGGCTTCGCGATTGTCTATCGCGACGGCAAAGCAATAGAAAGCGCGGCAAACCTCACCACCGAAGACGCCGTGGATATCGAGTTCAAAGACGGCAATAAATCCGCCGTAATCAAGTGATTATTTCTTCTGCCGGCTTTCCCGTAACTGCCTGTATAACATTCCCAAGGCGATGAGCATTATCGCCACCGATGTCGCCTCGGCCAACATTGGGATGTTATAGGCGTTAAGCCAAATCTCATGTAGAAGTCCGTAAAGACCGAAAATGAATACAACGATAGTCCAGAAAATCATGTTTCTCCCTCCCGCTTGTGTTTCAATGACCGATATTCACTGTCCAATATATTACACATCGAACACGAATGCAAGCGCTTTGTCTAAATGCGAAGCCGATATTTAATTCGACTCAAGAATTTTCTTCAAGGAGTCCAACACTTCGTCTTCCAGCACATTATATAGTTTTTCGAGATCACTTACAGCGACTGCGTCAATAAACGCTCGTAGAGGGTCGTCCGGATGGGTTTTGACAGCAATCTTGGAGACCTGCATAGAGATAACATTGAGCTTTCTCCGGCAGGCTTCGTCGAGCCGCTTCTCAAGTTTTATAAAACTCGCCCAGTCGAGACCGGCCTTGAACTGCAGGCCGCAGTGAGGGCACTCCGTGGAGAATCCGAGGTCAGAGACTTTGATTGCTTTACACAACGGAATTTTTCGCGGAAATTTAGAAAACTCCTCAATTATTTCAACGCCAACCTCCGGGCCAAGCCGTTCGACAGTGTTCAATTTTTTAAGCATCTCTATCTTGTGCCAACCCGCCTCGAACCTGTCGCCTATTTCGATTCTCTTGGCAAACCACGCGTTGTGATAATTCGCATACTCGATGCGGAAATCCTCGATGAACGCCGCACAACGCCTGTCGAGGGTGTCCGGCGAGAAGGAGCTTACGAGAACCAAGTCCGGCGAGAAGTGCGCGAGAAGTTCCTTGCCGCGAAACGCTAAATCGCCTATGTCAATCTCTCCCACAGTCTTGTCGATGAATTTACGGAACGCGATAAGTCTCTCCTGCCGCTCTTTGAGTGCCTGAGCCCGTTCGATAAAATCGGCGATCTCCTGAAGTTCTATGATTGACAGATCGGCGTCTTCAGGTAGTCCTTCGTCAACAATTTTGAGCGCGAGCATTATCCGCGTTTCGACATTGCGCGGAAGCTCGCAACCCGTCGCCGAGCAATAGCTCATGATGCAGTCATAAAGGTTTTTGGGATCAGCATTTTTGATGCTTTGGAGCGTTTTGTCCATAATGGCCTCCATGGTTAGGGGTTAAAGGGTTTCCAATGGCCACCTGCTCACAGCCGTGATGTTCCAGCTCGCAAAATCCCCTTTCTTGTGTCGGAACTCTCCAGCCAACGCAATCATTGCGCCGTTGTCCGTGCAGTATTCTCTTCCCGGAAGTGAATACTGCCATCCATTGGTTTCGCATAAATTTTTAATCTTCTCGCGAACTGTCGAGTTCGAGACGACACCGCCAACGGCGACAATCTTCCCGCCGAAATCGTCTCGCTTTGCCGCCTCTGCTAACTTCCAGACAAGCGCATCGGCGATAGCTTCTTGATAGCTCGCGCACAAATCCGCCAGCCTCGATTCGACTTCTGCGGGAGTCATCGCATTCAAAGTATTGAGCAATGAGGTTTTGAGGCCGCTGAATGACATGTCCAGCTCGCCGGCGGTCTGCATCGCACGCGGAAAGTTGAATGCGCGAGGATTGCCGCCCTTCGCTGTTCTCTCGATAGACGGACCGCCGGGATATGGCAATCCCATCGCCTTGGCACCCTTGTCGAAAGCCTCGCCGGCGGCGTCATCGCGGGTTTTGCCGAGAAGCTCGTATTTCCCGAACTCCGGCACGCGGTAAATATGCGAATGCCCTCCGCTGACTATGAGGGCGTCGAACGGCGGCGCAATGTTCGAGCCGGTTAAACCCGCAAATAAATGACCCTCGAGATGATGAACGCCAACCAAGGGGATATTCCGCGCCCGTGCAATCGCCTTACCAGTGCAAAGGCCAACCAGCAATGAGCCGAGCAATCCCGGCCCGGCGCACACGGCTATGCTATCTAAATCTTTTAACGTGATTCCTGCGAGCTTTATTGCTTGGTCTATTGTAGGGATTATCGTGCGTATATGGTCTCTGCTGGCGAGTTCGGGAATGACGCCGCCCCATTCGGCGTGAACTTTCTGCGTGAAGACAATGTTAGCTATTACATCACCGTCGGAAACGATTCCGACGGAACTATCATCGCAGGAGGTTTCGATGCCCATAATCAACATATTATTCATAGTATAATGCTTTTACATCGTTTTGTAAAGGGCAGATTGAAATTCACACTATAATGTAGCAGAATTAAAAAAAAGGCGGCTATATGCCGCCTTTGGTTGATCGGTTTCGTTGCGATTATCCGCCGCAACAGCAAGAAGCACTCTTCTGCAATGAATTCAATACTTCTTCGATTAGCGCAATCGCGCGCTCAATGTCGGTTTTGCCGACATTGAGGCTCGGGCGGAAGCGGACTGAGTGAGTCCCGCAGGGCAGTAAAATCATCCCCTTGTCCATGCAGGCGGAGAGGAATTTATCTCTGCAAGCGCCATCCGGCAGGTCGAATGCGCACATGAGGCCCTCGCCGCGGGTATTGGAAATTTGAGTGAATTTCGACTGAAGCGCTTGGAGTCCTTCCATAAGAATTGCGCCCATTTTGGCCGCATTTTCCACAAGGTTCTCCTCCTCGATAATCTCGAGGTATTTTCTGCAACGCGCCATGTCCGTAAGGTTTCCGCCCCATGTCGAGTTGATTCTGCTGGACTCGACAAAGACATTGCGCTCGACCTCATCTATACGCGGCCCGGCGATGATTCCGCACACTTGCGCCTTCTTGCCGAAAATGATGATATCCGGCTCGACGCCGTAGTGCTCCCATGCCCAGAATTTCCCCGTGAGGCCGAATCCGGTCTGCACCTCGTCGAAGATGAGCATGATGTCGTATTTGTCGCAAAGCTCGCGGACGGCCTCGAAATATTCTTTGCGAAAATGATTGTCGCCGCCCTCGCCCTGAATCGGCTCCATGATGAAAGCGCAAATGCCGTCCTTGTCAGACTTAAATGCGTTTTCGAGTTCGGCTAATGCGTTGCGCTCCAGCTCGATGGTTTCTTCGAGATTTTTACCTTCGAGCGGGAATTTTGCCGAGGGCGGTGTCACGCGCGGCCAGTCGAAGGTGGCAAAGAACATGTATTTGCGCGGATCGGCAGTGTTCGTGATTGTCAGGGTATATCCCGTTCTGCCGTGGAAGGCGTTCTTCATGTGAACTACCCGCGTGCCGATGGGATCGCACTCGGTGCCTATCCCCTTTGCCAAATTTTTGCGGACTTTCCAGTCCATCGCGGCCTTGAGAGCGTTCTCTACGGCGAGGCCTCCACCGGCCACAAAGAACAGGTGCTTCATGTTATCGGGCATGGCAACTCGGTGGAATGTCGCCACGAATTTCGCCATCTCGACTGTGTATAGGTCGGAGTTCGATGGATTGTGAATGGCGATTTTGCCCATCTCCTCGATGAACTTTGGGTCGCGCATTTTCGGGTGATTGTGGCCTATGGGGTTGCTCGCAAAGTAGCTGAAAAAATCGAGATAGGGGCGGTTGGCCTTGGCGTCATAGAGGATTTGGCCTTGCGAGCGCTCCAAATCGAGGACGAGGTCCATCCCGTCAGCGAGCATCACAGTGCCCAGCACCTCGTGGACATCGTTAGGGGAAATTTTCGCAACTTCGTCTTTGGTCATCTTTTTCATGACATACTTCTCCTATGTGTTTGTTGGTCAATGAGACAAATAATACTATTTAAGGGATAATATCAACCGCAGGGGTCGCCGAGGACCTTATTCCGATACCGCAGGTCGCGGTCGAAGTTTTGTGCATGTTTCTGCATATCAATCGCTTACAAGTTTCGTCATCGGCGAAAACTCGCCCTTTTGACCTATGATAGGCAAATAAAAATAAAAGGCAAGGAAATTCTTTTTATTGATGAAATGTCGCCCGGCGGCGCTGGCACGGGGGTTGCGTCTGCAACCCGCGCGCCAGCGCTCCGTGAAGTTCACGCTATCCGTTAATATTGGCGCAAACTCCTATAAACACTTAAAACTTGCAAACGGCACAACTCTTGCTTATATTGGATATGTGAGGACTCGAAATGGAGAAACTTTGTTGAAACTAACCGATCGCTATTTCTTCCTTATATTATTCGCGATCGGCGTTTTATTTTCGGCGTGCTCGCAAAGCTCCGAAGAAATCCACCATCAAACGAATTCTCGAAACGCCAATCGCGTTATGCACAATGCGAGCATCGAGTTCACCGAGGCGGGAAAGCCATCCGGCCACCTCAAAGCTGACAGCCTGCTGTTCTTCGACCTCGAAAACCGGACGCTCGGTTTCGAGATAGAGGTCATCTTCTACGACACCGACGGCAATTACTCCGGAACCATGGTGGCCGACTCCGGTTGGATTGAAAATCAATCGCAACGAATCACCGTCTATGGCGAGGTGTTCATCCACACTGTTGACGATGTTCGCCTGTGGACGGACTCGCTTGCATATTATCCCGGCACCTCCCGAATTCGCACCGAAGCGGGCGTCCGAATAGAAAAAGGCGGGGAGTTCATAACCGGACAGGCTTTCGACTCCGACCTCGCATTCGAGGACATACGAATTACGGACAACGTTAGCGGAAGGCTTAAACAAGATTGACCGAAACTCAAACAGATAATCAACTCGTCGCGCCTAAGGTCGGTGCGAGCACCCTCCGCGCGGAGGGGCTGGTCAAGTCATACGGCAAACGCAGAGTCGTCGATGGCCTGTCGCTTGAGGTTCATCAGGGCGAAATAGTGGGCTTGCTCGGCCCCAACGGCGCAGGCAAAACCACGACTTTCTATATGATTGTCGGACTCATCAAACAGGATGAGGGTAGCGTCTTCCTCGATGATTTGCAATTTCAGCACATGCCGATGTTCCGCAGGGCACGGCTTGGGTTGGGATACCTCGCGCAGGAGCCGTCGGTGTTTCGCAAGCTCACGGTCGAGGAAAACATCCGTGCGATACTCGAGTTCATGCCGATAGACAAGAAGACGCGAGAGGCGCGCCTCGAACAGCTCCTCGACGAGCTGAAGATTGCGCACCTCCGCAAACAGAAGGCATTCACGCTCTCCGGCGGCGAAAGACGGCGCGTCGAAATCGCCCGCGCCCTCGTGCCCGAGCCGAAGTTCCTGCTTTTGGATGAGCCGTTCGCCGGCATCGACCCGATTGTTGTCGGGGATTTGCAAAATGTCGTGAAAGAATTGGTAGATAAGGGTCTCGGAATACTCATCACGGACCATAATGTCAGCGAGGTTCTGCGCGTCGTAGATAGGGCATATATAGTGTATGAGGGGAACATCCTGATTTCGGGAAACTCCGAACAGCTAATCGCCGACCCTAAGGCGCGCGAGATTTATCTTGGAGAGAATTTCAAGGGATAATATGCCTGATATTCGCCTTGAACAGAAGCTTTCGCTCAAGCAGGTTTTGACGCCGCAACTCATTCAAAGCCTGCAACTTCTGCAGATTCCCAAGCTCGAGCTTGAGACCGAACTTCGCGCCGAGCTTGAACAGAACCCCGTCCTCGATATCGTCGAGGAAGACCCGATTCCCGCCGACGAACGCACAACGGAGGACGACCTCGACCGCGACCTCGACGACTGGGACAAGTTCGCGGACGGCCTCAACCTCTATGGCACGCAACTGCCCGAAAACGACCCCGACGTCGAGGAAATCGCCCCTTATTTCGGCGTCAGCAACGAGGAGACGCTTTCCTCGCACCTCCTATCACAGTTGTGCATCACCGTGAAATCGCCCCGGCTTTATGACATCGGCGAGTTCATCATCGGCAATCTGGACGAACGCGGCTTCCTGCCGCTTAGTGACGAGGAGCTTCGCAATGAGCTTATCGCAAACGACATCATCGAAGACCCCACGCCGGAAGAGATCGCGCACGCGGTGACGATTATTCAGAGTTTCTCGCCGTCGGGCGTTGCGGCGCATGATTTGCGCGAGAGCTTCCTCATCCAGCTCGCCGACAAAGGCAAAGAGGGCACGGTTGCGTGGAAAATCGTCCATGACCATTTCCAGCAAATCACCACGAGGAACGTCCCTCAACTCGCGGACATACTCGGCGTGCCCGTGCCAGAGGCCGAGGAGGCGATGCATGTCCTCGCCATGCTAAGCTTCTCTCCCGGAGCGGATTTCGCCGTCGGGACGTCCGGTAGGATAGACCCCGACCTGATAATCGAAAAGGTGCAGGGGCGTTGGATCGTCCGATACAACGGCGCGGGAATCCCTGAGCTGAAGATTAACAATGCCTACCGTTCTATGCTGAAACATCGCGAGAGCCTCGACACCGATACCAAACGCTTCTTGTCGAAGAAGCTCAACTCCGCACAGTGGTGGATTAAGGCGCTCAACCAGCGCAAGGACACGATGGTGCGCACCATGCGCGCGATACTACACCACCAGTTCGCTTTTTTCGAGCAAGGGCCGAGCAATCTTCTGCCGCTTAAAATGGAGGAAATTGCCGAGGAGGTTGACGTCCATCCTGCAACGATTAGCAGAGTTGTCAGGGATAAATACGTGCAGACGCCATTCGGCGTCTATCCACTGCGGCACTTCTTCGGCGGGGGACTCGCCACCGAAACGGGCGAGGACATCGCCACGGAAAACGTCAAGAGATTAATCGAAAATCTTATCGAAGAGGAGGATTCGGCTAAGCCTCTCGCAGACCAGAAGATAACGGAAAATCTCAACGAACGAGGGATTCAGATTGCCCGTAGAACTGTCGCAAAATATCGCGAGGAGATGGGCATTCCCACCGCGAGGATGAGAAAGAAGAGGCGCAAATGAGCCACTGCAAGCCTAAATGGCTCTCTCAGACCATTCGCTCGACCGAAGACGGCAAGGCCGTTCGCGGCCTTCTGAGTTCTCTCGGTCTGAACACGGTTTGCCTCGAGGCCAACTGCCCAAATCGCAATTCCTGCTACGGCGACGGCACGGCGACCTTCCTCATCATGGGCAAAAACTGCACGCGAAACTGCCGCTTCTGCAACATCGCAGAGGCAACGCCCGAGCCAATCGACCCCACCGAGCCGAGGCGCGTCGCGGAGGCGGTGCAAGGGATGAACCTGTCCCACGCCGTCATTACGTCCGTCACGCGGGACGATGTCGGCGACGGCGGAGCCGGGCACTTCGCCGAGACAATCGAGTGGACGCGCAAGCTCAATCCCGTTGCCACCATCGAAGTGCTGATTCCGGACTTTAACGGGCGGGAGCAGTCGTTAGACACTGTCCTCGACGCAAAGCCAGACGTCCTCAATCACAATATCGAGACCGTTGAAGCTCTGTATTCTGCCGTCCGCCCGCAGGCCGAATATGCCCGCTCGCTCGATATTCTCCGCCGCTCCGCAAGCCGAGGCTTCATCGCCAAGAGCGGCATGATGCTTGGTTTGGGAGAGACTATCGACCAACTTGAGACGACACTAAAAGACCTCGCCACAGCGGGAATCAAAATTCTTACTATAGGCCAATATATAGCCCCCTCAAAAAATCATCACCCGGTAATTCGCTACATACCCCCCGACGAGTTCGACTCGCTGGCTGACCTCGCCCGAAGCTTAGGCATCGATGTCGTGGTTTCCGGGCCGCTTGTGAGAAGCTCGTTCAAGGCGGGCGAAGCATTTGTGAAAGCCACCAAATCAAACACCAAAGAACAAGGAGGAGACTAATGGAGCTCCGCATCACAGGAAGACGTTTGGACCTTACACCCGAAATCAAGGACTACGCCGAAACGGCAGTCGCCGGACTCGACCGTTTCTTCGACAAGATAATTGACACGCACCTCATTCTCGAGGTGGAGAAACACCGAATGCGCGCAGAGCTTAGCGTAAGCGTTCATGGCCAGCAATTAATTGCCCACGCCGAAACCGACGACCTTTACATAAGCATCGACGATGTTGTCGATAAAATGCAACGCCAACTGAAGAAGTATAACGCCAAAATGAAAGACTATCGTGGAATGACCGATGAGGAGAAGAAGAACCTCGCAATGAAACTGACCGAGGAGATCAGAGAAAACCAAGATCAACTATAATGCCCGATATTACTGTAAGGAAGTTTTTCGAGCTAAAAAAAGAGGTGCTCCGCCTCTCGCTCGTAGCCGGCGAGGCGGGACTTGATCGGCTTATTCTTCGTCCGCTCATCCAGCGGCCTTCCTTCCTTCTGGCAGGATATTCGGAGAATTTCGCAGAAAAACGTCTCCAAGTTCTCGGGAAGACGGAAATGAATTTCCTCGACAGTTTGGACAATGAGGACGCTAAGACGCGTTTCGCCCGACTCGCGGACTATCCAATACCGGCGATCGTCGTCTCACGGGGCATCGCTCCGAAGGACTACATGATTCACATCGCCGACGCCAAGGGTGTGCCACTTATCGTATCGGGTCTCAGCACCGACGAGATATTCAATCAGGTTACGGTCTATCTCGACTACATGTTCGCCCCGAAAGTTCAAATCCACGCTACGATGATGGATGTTTACGGCGTCGGGATACTATACACCGGCGCTCCCGGAATCGGCAAATCGGAATGTGCCCTCGATCTCATCGAACGAGGGCACAGGATTATCGCCGACGACGTGGTTGTCCTGCAGAAACGCGCAGGCGAGGTAGTTATTGCGTCCGGAGCGCCCAATGCCGGATATCATATCGAGATTCGCGGCGTGGGCATTATCGACATCGAAAGGCTCTTCGGAGTGAGAGCTATTAGAATGCAGAAGCGCGTCGAGCTTGAAGTCCGCCTCGAGCTTTGGGATGATAGCAAGGACTACGAACGAATCGGGAATCAATATTTCTACACAAAATACATCGGCGTGGACATTCCAAAGCTGACCATCCCTATTTCCCCTGGCAAGAACATCACCGCGATAAGCGAGGTCGTGGCGATGAACCACATGCTCAAAATGTATGGCCACAATCCGGCGGATGAATTCATTTCTCGCCTCTATGAGGTTGATCACAGGAAAGATGGTTTGACACGATATCTCGAATCGGACTTCGAGTGAGTGAACGATGGACAGGGGGCTTCGGCTCCTTGCTCATTTAAGAGACTTGAGACATTGAAGAAATACTTTGGAACAATCTTGGCAACAGTCTGCCTCTGGACACTTATATTGCACGGGGGCACGCTATTGGCCTCTTCGATTTCCGCGACCGGCGGAGGAACCCTCTACGGCGTCCCTCTGGGCAGAGACTCACTTTACCAAACCAGCGTCGTCGGAATAAACACTGCGCCCGAGCGAACGACTTTTCGCTTCATGATAGCCCCAAACGACGAGCCTTATCACGAGCCTTTGCGCAACCTCAACTGGGTCGTGCCCGTGCCGGAGACCATATCCACCGAGCGCGGCGGTCAAACTGAGCCGCTTAAGCTTCTCACGCGCTTTCCCGATGACCCCACTCTTGTTAACCGCCGTTTTTCGGCATCGGCAATAGTCCAGCACGTTTCCGACGGGATGATTTCGCTGGGAGTGGCGCTCAAAATTCGCATAGAAACCGAACCGAGCAGAGAGCTTCCGAAAAACTTGAGGCGGCTTGCGATTGCGCCTTCAATGCTCGAAATGGAGAGCGATATCGACTCAATTTTAATTTTCAACGGATCAAACGAGGTCGATACGGTCGATATCTATTGGTCGCGAAGCCTATCCAGAAGAAGCGATTCGCAAAAAATTTTAATTTTTCAAAAATTATTGTTGTGGGAAGTGCCTCTCAGGAGTATAATATTAAAATCCGGCCAGAGCCAGTGGATTTTTTTGAAAAAAAATCTGGATTTTGACAGTTTTGGTGGATTTATTATTTGCAATGGAAGAAGTAATTCGGTATATTGTAGATTAGGGGATTAGTTTCTTTAGGAATTTCATGGTCGAGATAAAATTTAAACATGTAGTTGTAATCGTAGCGTTATCCCTATCGACGCTCTACTTGAGCGCCACCCAGCGGCTCGGGACGAGTCTCGATTTCGACCTCTTCGAGACCAGCCAAGTGGGCGAGGGAACCGACGAGCCTGCCTATGTCTATGCATCGCTCACTATGTGCCCAATGCGCTTGGAGCTCCTCGATCCCACCGACACCACGTGGGATGTGGACTTCGGCGAGGCGTGTTTCGGATGCTATGCGATTAACCACACCGGCTTCGTATTCAAAAATACCGGCTGTATTGGCGCGAACATCAAGCTGGCCGTCAGTTGCGATACTTGGAGGACGAGCGCTTCGCCGCCGGGTAACCCCGGCCCAGCGAAATTTCTCCTTTGGGCATTAGTCGCCAGCAGGTGGCACGGAGCTTATGATCGTGCCAATTTCTGGCTGGACGCCGACACGAACCGCACAGTCTGCCTTGTAGATTCTGTTCCAAATTTTCATAAAGTGACTACCAACAGATTCTATAATCCCGGCATCGACCCGCCACCGAGTCTCGTTCCGCCGATGGACGCTACGGGGATGAACCTGTATCCGCGGAGCGAATTTTTATTGCTCCTTATGCTACAAAGCCCGACAACCATCGAGCCTCACGACTCCATGGCGACTATAATTCTCCACGTTGTAGCCGAACCGATGGGAGGATAGGGCTTGGCAAAAAATTTATTATATATAAAAAAATTACTTGACTCTAACGCCTCAACTTCTTATTTTAATAGGAAATGGGGATAAAAAAAATAATATATCCTTAATCACTCTTGAGGAGGTATAAGCGGTATGAAAAACATGAGATTGATTTGGTTATTGAACGCAATTGTGATTGCGCTATTCATTCTCGCAAGCCCCGCTTTCACGCAGGTTGCCGTCAGCGATGCCATGGAAGCGAGAACCGAAACTCCGGACAGGCCGGATCGTAGCGACATTGTCCCGCTTGAGGCAAGCGACGATGCCCCCGTTATGGCTCCGGTTGAAATTATGCCAGAGAGAAGCATGCACGATGGCGGCCCTCCCCCGACAGACCCCGGCGAGGCTATGTCCGTTGATTCGCGCGACATTTATATTTACGTGACTCTCTTAGCGCCGTTGGGGCCGGATCCGCCCGACACTGTCGAAATTATCGCCAAGGGCTGTGCTTCTGGATCAGAGCGTGTTGAGTTCAAAGTTGACCTCGCACCTACAGGCTATTTCGGTAATTTCTACAATGTGTATCGCGATACCGTGCCGATGTTCTTCATGTCGCAGGTGGATACGACTACCGAGCACGGAAATATTATCGGAAGAACGCAAACACGCTTCTTCACAGATAATTTCCTGGACACCCTCTATCTCGGCTATTTGGGTGGAAGCAAGGGTGTTTGCGACACGCTGGTGAACCTGTTTTATGTTTTCACCACGGTTGACACAACTGAGTCAGCACCGGACGGCTACTTGGAGTCCCCTCGCCCGAGCTACTGTCTCGCAGAATACGACCAGGCGGTATATGCTCATCCGACATATGGAACGACAAACTTCTGGTCGATACCCAACTTCGACGAGCGCTTTGAAGTTTGTTCAGACCTTCATGACCTCGGTATTCGCCAGGTAATGGAGTGGGATCCTGTCAACCAAGTCCCAGTTTTAAAGGGGCTTTATAATGTTGCGTTCGCAAGATGGCTGACCGATGGCCCGTTACAGGTAGGCCATATTTATCAAGTCAGCGGCAATTACGATGCTGTTATGGCTCGCCCCTCCGAGCATGAATATTTTCAGACATATAAGCCTGGCATTATACCTACCACCGACTCTGTCTTTACAATGGTATATAGTCCTACATTCGGCGGTAGAAATATCATTATGCTTCCGTTTAAGGCCTCAATTGTCGAGGGCATAACCAATAGAGCGACGCTTGTCACTTCTATCCAGGAATCTGGCGCCTTGCACGGCATTGAAGTTTACAGAATTGACGCTTGGGATGGATCGGCGTTCATATGGAATACCATAGCTCTTAAAATTACGCCAACAATCTGGAATGCCAACCCCTCAATAAGACCCGGTAAACCCATAAGAGTTTGGCTCAGAACAGACTCCGGCGCCGTTTCATTCACTTGGCCAATAACTTAAATTTATACCCATAAGTCCAAAATAGAACGGAGGAATAATGAATAGAGTTTTTATCGCAATGTTAGCTTTGGCCATGCTTCTCATGGTTGGCTCGGCTATAGCCGAAGAAATGGATGCCTGCACAGATCAGTTCATCATCATGATCGTATATAACGACCCATTGTTCACGGACGGCGTATTGACATCCCCTAAAGGTGTTTCAGATGATACGAGCGGTTGTCCGGACTTCGGCCCTGATGGCGTAGTCTATCACATGAGCTATCCGGACACCTTGCCATTCGTTGAAAGAGTTGCCCAGATAGAAGCGGACTTTTCAGATGAGCCAATTATTACTGAAACACCTTTGACCGCAAGCGAATGGTGGCATCAGGATGTTCTCACGGGGACTGAAATCACCCTCCCCCCCGTCGCTCAACCCAACTGTTGTGTCGATGGTGTATTCTGGAAAGCTCGTATGTTTGATGCCGCATCGGGCGATTGGTCAAACTGGACAGACGTTAAC
>Ga0129302_1001540_pt1 | contig 17128 bp, 16 predicted proteins | sample BlaSprsedimmetaG_FD_94476 | JGI IMG/M metagenome (GOLD analysis project Ga0129302, IMG submission 94476) | Hot spring sediment bacterial and archeal communities from California, USA to study Microbial Dark Matter (Phase II) - Blank Spring... | ecosystem: Environmental > Aquatic > Thermal springs... | reverse complement strand
GATGATCTGTGCGAACGAACAGGCGACACGAACAACTGTCATGAGACATGGCGGACATTGAAGGAAGAAAATCCCGAGAACCCTGTTGCATGCCTGCACTGGGGCATGGCGCTCGAGGCGCGCGGCGCGTATGATGAGGCGCGCGCCGCTTATGAAAAGGCGCTGTCTGCGGGGCATGATGCGGGTTCTGCGCGCATCCGGTTGGGCGGCGTCCTTGCCTGCCTGGATCAGGCGCAGACCGGCATTGCCATGATTCAGGAAGCCGTATCGGAAGCGGCGTCGTTAAAGGGGCAGGCGGCTTGGACATGCCAAAACGCCGGACGGATATTGCTTGAACGGAATGCGCCGGAAGCGGCGGCGCGCCTGTACCGACTGGCCGCGGAGTATGTGCCGGACGAAGCCTTTTATTGGTTGCAATTGGGCGTGTGTTTTCACTTGCTCGATGCGGTTCCCGACGCTGTGGCCGCATGGCGGCAGGCTGTTGTTGTGGCGTCGGCGTCGCCGGCGGCGTTGGAATCGGCCCGCAAACTGGATCAAACGCTGAATACGGAGGAGCGGCTCGCGTTCTGGCGCGGTGTCAGCGAGGAACAGCCGGACGCGCCGCTGCCGCGGCTTCATTACGGGTTTGCGCTTATGGAGTCGGACGCTCCCGACGCGCTTGACTTCGCCTCGGCGCTTGCGCGTCAGCATGGCGATCTTCCGGATGCGCGGATGCTGTACGGCCTCGCTCTGTGCCGCGCGGGCGAGAGCGAAGCCGGATTGGCCGTTATTGCCTCGGTGATTAAGGAAAAGCCGGAACTAAAAAACGAAGCGGCTGCGCGTCTTTCCGCCGCCGCAGATAAATACATTCGTTCTCAACGTTATGAAATCGCTTCCCACCTGCTGGCGGCGGCGGCTTCATTTGAACCGGATAATCTCGCCCACACGGTGGCGTTGGGCGAGGCGTTGCTCGGAGCGGACAGATTGGAAGAGGCGGCGGAACAATTTTTCAAGGTGCTCATGATTGTTCCTGAAGCGTCCCGCTCCGCGCGGTTCATGGACGAAGCGTACCGTCGCATGAACGCAACCGAGGCGCGTCGCAGCGCGTGGCAGGAAATCGCGGCGGCGCATCCGGACGCGGAACTGCCCAAACAACGACTTGGCGCAAACATCGAATAACCGCACGCGCAATTGTTTGCGTCCCTCTTGTCTTTCCTGATAAACCCCGGCGTTCATTCACGGGCGCGAACCCGTTCCGTCTTCTTGCCCAATGTTTTATATAAACCGAAATAGTATGCCACATTGGTCATGTAGATGCCGGGCATAAACAGGAGTACTGAGGGATCGCGGCGCAGCCAGCAGTTGGTGATGTATACGGTCTTGAGCATGGTCAGCGGCAGGAAGAGCAACGCCGCCATGAATCGGTTTTTCGGGAACAGCCATCGGTAGGGGGAGTCGGGGCGAAGGCTGCGTATGATGGGCGAGTATTCGCCGATGCGGTAGTAATGCTCCCATACGCCTTTCAATGTGTTTCTGTCGAAGTGCCCCACCGGCGTGCCGGGGATGAAAAACAGACCGACACCGCGGTCAAGACATCGGAAGCACAACTCGATGTCCTCGCCAAGATGGAGTTGCTCGTTAAACATGCCGACCTTGTCGAACACGTCCCGTTGAACGGCGGTGTTGTTCATGGGCAGGTGCCGGTCCTGTATCTGGCAGGGCCGGGTCATGCACGATTCGAACCAGTTGGAATAGGTGTCCACCCGTCCCAGAAGCGTGGTGTGAATACCGCGCACCTCGCTGTGGAACACATACTGTTTTTTTTTCGGCATGTTCCGCCATTTCGCCTGCGCGGCGGTACAACGCCATAAACCGCTCATACCAGTCGGCGTCCGGAACGTCGGCGTCGCTGTCCACAAAAATAAGCGTCGCGCCTTGCGCGTTGGAGACGCCGGTGTTGCGCGCCTTGCCGACGCCGCCGTTAACGTCGTGGCGCAGGATGCGCAACGGCCAGGGATATTGCTCCGGGTTCACGGTCTGCGCGACAGGTTCGTGGGAGCAGTCATCCACCAAGACCACTTCAAAATCGGTGCGGCTCTGCTGCGCGAGCCGGTCGAGCAGATGCCGAACGTCCTCGATGCGGTTGTAAACCGGGATGATGATGGACGCTTCCGGGGCGTTCATAGGTCTATTCCTGTCAGAATGGATAATATTGAGCGGGAATGGGTGCGTATGTTTTCGTTCATGTTGCAGTTATGGGTACAGTAACACGGGCCGTTGGCGTATTCATAGTCGCGCAATGCCGCGATCATTTTCTCTTCGAGCAGCGGCAGCGGCTCTTCGAGGATATTCCCCACGGGCGGCATCAGCTCGCACAATGCAATGCTTCCGTCGGTATAAATAACCTTGTGCAGCCAGGGCGCCTTGCAGGGAACATGGCAGCGCTGCGTCGCCAACGTCTTCAGACTGATATTCCAGAGATACCGCTGATAGCGTTTTTTCAACACGCGCAGCACGGGGTTGCCGCCATCGCCATAATCATAAGAACCAAGTATGCGCAACAGTTCAGGCGTCATTGCTTCAAGTTCCGCCATCGGCGGCAGCGCAAGCGCCGGGTCTTCCGGCGCGCCGCGCAGCAACAGCAGGGAATGATAATCCGGGCCCTGCTCGCGGATGAAGCGCATAAAATCAAGCAGCGTTTTGCTGTTGGCGTTGCACACCACGGTGTTGACTTTTAATTTAACGCCGCGAATGTCGCGCAACAGCCGGAATGTTTCCATGGCCTTTTCAAAACTGCCCGCGCCGCGGATGCCGTCATTAACCTCCCTGAACCCGTCGAGAGACAAGGCAAGGGTTAATTCCTTTTTCACAATGGTCGCCAGTTCCCGCGCAGTCTCGTGGATATGTTCCGGGCGTTGTCCGTTTGTGGGTATGGTAATAACACTCTTCGGGAACAGGCGGCAGATGGCGGCAAGGTCTTTATGAAGAAACGGCTCGCCCCCGCCGATGTCCAGCCAGTGTACGCCGCGCAACATGCCCGCGATTTTTCCGGCGGTCTCAAGCGGCATTTCTCGCTCGGTCTTATGGACGAAGCAGGTCTTGCATCGCAGGTCGCATCGCTCGGTGATATGCAAAATTACATGCTGACGCCGATGCCGCAACAGCGACAAGACGGGGTTTCTTATGATGTGCCGGAATGCCATGCTATGGTTTGTTCCGATGTATGTGATTGTGTTGCAGCAATGCGCCGGCCAGCGCCGCAAGATATTTGCCGGAATTCTCACTGACGCGGCAGCCCGTGCCGCTTAACACGACCGTCACGGACAACAGTAACGCCTCCGCAAAGGCTGTGGGATTTTTGACGCCCGCCCTGCGTGCGTTGTCATGTAGAAACTTGCGGACGTATTCCATCTGTTTCTGTGCGGCACGCGTGATTTCTTCGGCAAGCGGCGCGCCGTTGCACAGCGCCTGCGCAAACAGGCAGCCGCGGAAATCCGGCGACGCCGTCCACAAAGCAAGGGTGTCAAAAAAAGCATAAAGCCGTTGTCCCGGCGTATCAGCCTGCTCGCGTATGGCGTCAAGAAACCACTCACGCCATATCGCGCCGTCATGCGCCACGACATCGGCGACGAACGCGGTTCGCGAGTGAAAGTAACGATACAACGTGCGTTTGGAAACGCCCGTATTGGCAATCAGCCGGTCGAGAGACAGGCCGGATAATCCATGGTCAAGACACAACGCGCGCGCCTCCTCGAGCAGTGCGTTGCGTTTGCGCGCCTCACGCATCTGGATGGCGGTCTTTGTTTTCATCTGTTTACTCCCGCGTAATATCGCCGTCCGCATGTTGGGCGCGCAATAAAAACGCGGTGGCGAGGTCCTGCATTTCCGCGCCAAGCGCGCCAACCCGTCTGGCAAAGAGACTGTGAAACGCAAGGGACGGTATGGCCACCGACAAACCCGCCACCGTGGTGATCAGCGCTTTCGAGATGCCGCCTGCCAGCACCTGCGGATCGCCGATGCCTTCGGTCGTGATTACGCTGAAAACGTCCATCATTCCCAGAACCGTCCCCAACAACCCCAGCAGCGGCGTCGCCGCGGCGATGATTTCAAGCACGGTCAGCCCCCGTTCCAGTTTCTCAAGTTCGACGCGTCCCACGGCGCGCATCCGTTCAATTGCCTGGGCGTGTTCCAGTCGCCGCATTTCAACAATGGCGGCCGCAATTCTGGCAAACGCGCCCCGGTTCTTGTTGCACACCGACAGAACGGCGGCTACGCTGTCGCCGTCATTATAAGCGTCAAGCGCGCGCGCCACTTCAGGCGCAATTACCCGCGCCCGACGCAGGGCGTATATCCGTTCGAGGATGACGCCCGCCGCCACGACCGAACAAAGCCCTATCACAACAAGCGTCCAGCCCCCCTGGACTATTTCACCGGAAAGCCACATGAAAATATTCTCTCTTGTACAAACCCGACGCGGGCGGCGCCCGCAACCCGGAAAATTTTCCAGCGCGCGTCTTGTTAACGCTTAAACATGCCGCGCCTGCGACATGACAACAGACCGCGCCATTTCAACGCATACTCCATATCTTCCGCACGACGGTTTCACTTTCCTGCGCCAGTTTTTCCGCGTCCCGCTTGATGTCTGTGCCCGCCCCCTTGCGCAGTTTTATGCGCAGCTTGGTAAGCTGCTGCGCCAGAGGTATTACGCGGACGCCCATCTCGTGGGCGGTATCCGCGCGTCCCGAGCCATAGAGCGCGCTGAGCGCTCCATCACACCCGCACAGGATGGAACTTGTCTTAATGAGCAGTTGCCGCGTTTCACAGATGGCGGGCGTGGCGTATATGCGGTTGAAGAGCCGCTCGCGCGCCGCGTGGACATGCCCCAATTTTTCTATGGATGGGGCGCCGTCCTTTGCGCAAATGACCGCCGCAATGTCGTCAATGTCCAGCCCGTATTGGCGGGCAAGCTCCATGTCCACCTGCGCCTGCCGCCGGTCCGCGTCGAGTATCCGCCGCGCGATGACGTCGCGCCATGCCTCGCACACCTCCAGCGTTCCAATCAGGAATAGTTGTCCCTGTCCCGGAAACATTTCAAAATGGCGCTGTTTGTCTGAGGGGGCCCAGGCGCGCATGCGCACCATGGCGGATGTGTCAAATACATTCATGCCGTCAGGCAGGTTGTCCGGAAGCGTCATATTGACGGACGCCACCTGGTCTGTGTCGTTGTTGATGATATAAAAGAGATAGTAGTCCGGTCCTTGGAGCCACAATGTTGACAACAGGCTCATACCGTTTCGAAGATGTGATTTGGGATGTTTCTGCACCGAGATGTCAACGCGCATGAATTCCGGCGGTGGTGCCGGTCGCGCGCTTAAAAGCAGCGGCGCCATAACGGACAACCGCTCGACGCGGTTTCCCAGTTCCGCCCAAAGATCGCTGAAAGTCAGAAACGGCCCCGTCAATGAGCGTTGATAATGGCCGTCCACCCATACCGGCGTGTTGTGGTACGTGTGCGCCAGCCAGCCGCGCGCCCCATTTGCCAGCGCCGTGTTCAGCATCAGCCGCAGCTGCGGGCTGGTGTTCCAATCAGGCGCGTCAGAGGCGTATACGAAGGCGGGCGCCGTCACCCAGAATTGCTGTCCGCTCATAAGCGGCAGGTGCGCGCGCAGCGCGTCGCCCAACGCCCAGGGCGCGCCCGACTTGAAATGGGAAAAGCCCGAAACGGCGAAGAAAGGGGCAAACAAGGGAAATATATCGGCCTGCCGCATGTGAACGGCCATGGGGTGATTCGCATCCACCGCCGCGATTTTGTCACGGGCCTCGAGAAAGGCGCGGAACGTTTGCGGCGGCGGCGCGTCAAGCACGTTCCACGCCAGCACGGCCTGCGAATCGGCGTACGGCTTGATGCAGCTTTCCACCAGCGCATCGCCCTCTTCGTCAAAGCGTTCCATGGGCCAGTCGAATGTTGGGATAAGGCGCAGCCCGAAGTTCTCGGCGAGGTCGAACAAGACCAGACGGTCTTCGTGGCTCAGGGACTGAAAGCTTTCAACCACGACGCAATTATGATGGTGGCGGGCGACATCTTCAAGGGCCAGCCGCCAATAATCAAAAATTGAAATGTCAAGCGCGTCTGACAGCTGCGCCGCAGTTTCCGCGTTCATGTACACGCCGAAAGGCAGAAAGTTATCGAGCGCGGGGTAATGGCGCGGCGGCGGCGCCTTGCTGATGGAGGCGTCGAAATCCCTGATAACCTCTTCTTCTCCGGGCAGCAGGGCGCGAAATCGTATCGAAGCGATTTCAATGGATTCCGTGGTGCGCCAGGAGCCATACAGACGAATGGAGAAGCGCGTCAACACAGGGGGAAACTGTTTGTACGGAATCAACAGCGCGGCGGTTTGCCAGTCTCGTTCCGATTCCAAATATACAAGATGCTCGCCGCCGGGATAAGTCCATTGACACGCGGGGTAGGCGTGAGACGTGTCGCACCGGTATGTTATTTCCACCACGGGGTAGCGAATACAATCGAGGGGAAAACGCGGGTCGCTTTCGCCGGTAACGGACAGGGGCGCCCAATAACGCGGTTCATTCCGATTAAGGTTGTCTATGCGGCGGATATCCTCAAAATGGGCAAGCAACGCCAACCCTTCGTCGGTTCGCCGTTTGCGCACGGGCACGCCGACCCACTCTTTTTCCGAGGCGTCATCCTCGGACTTCCATTGCTCGAGGTCGCCGGCGTCAAAAAAGACCTGGTCTGTTTGCGCCAGTCTGTCGGGCTCAGGGGGCTCCGGGAGCAACTTCAGATATCCATGGTACCTGTATTTGCATTTCATGCATCACATCCTCTACAGACATCAAATTTTCCGTTTCAAGGGTCGCCAGCGGCGCGGCAATAAAGGCTTCTTCGCCGGGCGCTTCCTTTTCCTTTTTCGCCAGCCCGGCCAACGTTTCCAACAACAAGCCGCTCATGTCATCCGCGTCTTCCATGACAACGGCATGCACAACACCGTCCTGCACCAGTTTTCTCATGTCCGGCGCTGGACCGACACTGACTATCCGCACCTGGCGCGCGCGCCCGGTCTCTTTCACCACCTGCGCCATCACGGGGAGATGATACGCTTCAAAGCCGACAAACCCCGCTATTTCCGGACGATGAAGAATGATCTCTTCCATATTGGCCCAGGCCACCATGCGATCGCCCTTGTCCTCTTTTACGGCGTCGAGAACCGTTTCGGTTTTCGCCAGTTCTTCTTTGAATCCGGCGATGCGTTGTTGCGAATCCGGCGCGTCCACGTCGCGGACGAAAGCCATGACCTTCAATCCTTCCGGCAGGCTTTTCAATACGCCGCGCGCGAGCCGACGGCCCACCTCCTTCTCGTCCCTGCCGATGAAAACGACGCGCGCGCTTTCCGGCGCGTCGCGCAACACTGCGACCAGCGGCGCTTTTTCGGCCAGATTATTTAGCGCGTCCAGCTGCTCCTTCGGGTTGACGGGACTTATCGCCAGCGCCTGCGCGCCGCCGTCAAGCATCTCCAGGGCGAGTTCATTCTGCCGTTCCGCCGTTGCGGGTTCCGGTATGCGAAAATCAATCGCGACATGCTGTTCTTCCGCCTTTTCCTTGATGGCGGCTTGCACGCCTGTCCACAATTCCGACTCTCCGTCTGCAAGTACGCCCACGCGGAGGGTCGCCGGTTCGGCTCCGGCGGATACGAGACAGGCAAACGCGACAACAATCAACAACAGCGTTCTCATAATGTGCCATCCTCTTCCGGGTTGTTTTGTGTAACTTATTGAACCGCAGCGTCAGCCCAGACAATAACGTTGCGCCCTTTATTGTACATGGTTCCGGTGAACAAATACAGCGTTTGCCGCTTTCGCTCATTTTTCGTTCCCGGCGCCGACGCAGACGACGGTCATCTGATAATTCGGTATCGTCGTCCAGCCCGAATATTTCACCGGATTTCCCGCACGACACCGGCAGGTGAAAGATGCTTGCTTATTACCCAACGCGGGCGTTGCCCGCAATCCAGGTTTGACTATATCTCTTTGTATGTTGTTCACGCTTCAGCGCGCGGCAGTAGCACACAAACTCTGATTCATACACGCAACCCCGCGCGCTGAAGCGTGAACAACATACCCAACTTCTTTTTCTTGATCGTGGTTTCTGGCCGATAATGTGCTAACAAACTCAATTGTATGAACAACATGCGGCAAACTGAGAAAAAATTGTCAGCCAACCGGTCTTAAGCGCCTATAATCGCTTGGGCTTTGGCCGCCGTTCCGTTTAGAAGCGTCCGTCGCGTGACTCGAAATGAGTAGGCTTGTTCAGCAAAGCGCCGCCGCGCAGGCGCCATTCCGCCACCCATGCCATCAGTTGTTCTTCGGTCGGCTGCGGGCGTCCGAACAGCGCCAGCGCGCGGCTGCTGTCGCTCAATAACGCGTCCGCAGATTCTTCACCCTCGAAGCGGGGCGGCGCGCCGAAACGTTCCCCGAACCATTCCGCCACCTCGCGCACGCGCAGCGTCCGGGAACCGGTCACATTCAGTATCAGCGGCGGCGTATCGGCGTGCGCGAGCGACGCCAGTGCCATGGCGTTTGCGGCGCCCTGCCATATTGTGTTCAAGTAGCCCATTTCCAGGGGCACCGGCCGGTTCTCCATCACCTTGAGCGCAATATCCACCAGCACGCCGTAACGCAGGTCGCAGGCGTAATTCAGGCGAATGACGGACTGCGCCATGTCCTGCGTTTGTGAGAAATATTCAAACACCCGCTCGCGCCCCAACGCGCTCATGGCGTATTCGCCGTCCGGCGCGGGCGGGTCGTCTTCTTTCGAGCCGCCCCGCGATACGGGCGTCAGGCCGTAGACGTTGCCCGTGGAAAAAACCACGGCGCGGCTCTTGGGATAGCGGCGGCACACCGCGCCCGGCAGCCATGCGTTCACCGCCCATGTCCGCGCCAGTTGCCGGGTCGCGCCAAATTTCATCCCGACCATGTAGATGATATTTGCCGCTTCAGGCAGGGCGTCAAGCGCGCCCGGCGCCATCAGGTCGCAGGGGATTGGCGTCACGTTCTGTTGCGCCAGATACTCCCGCGCCTCAGGAGTTGTGAACCGCGACACCGCCCATACGCGCCGTTTCGCGCCCGCCATGTCGCAGGCGCGTTTCGCCATGACGGACAGGCTGGGGCCCATTTTGCCGCCCGCGCCCAGCACAAGGATGTCGCCGTCAACGCGAGCCATTGCTTCGACGGCGTATGATGGGGGCCTGCTTAAGGCCTCCTCCAGTGCGGTTGTGTCCGGCGGCGGCTGGCTCATCGTTTCCATATTCCCTGGGCGTCTTTTCCGGTTCTGCAGGTTTTGTCGCAGCGGGACGCGGGCGGTTGCAAGATGCCGCGCCTTTGGCGAGAACCGACGGCGTCGTTTTCTCCGCCTCCCGCTTGACGGCTTTCAGCGGATTATATAGTCAATGGCGCCGCATGAACAAGTGGCGGCCATATTCGGCCTGGCCGGATTTTTCCCTGTGTTTACTGTTGAGATCGGGCGTGAAGATATGAAATCATGTCCGCAGACTCTTATGTATCGCATGTTCATAACCGGAGAACGGGGCAACGGCGTCTTTTGAAGCGCGCGCCCCGCCGGGCAGCGCTTTCACAGGACGGCACTCATGAACGATAAAGAACCGAGGCGACAGTTTTCCGCGGATTACGGCCTGTTCAGACGACAGGCCGGCGAGTACACGCTGGAAGAGGCGCCGCATTTACCTGAAGCGATGTTGCAGCGGTTATGGGAGGGCGCCGGGTTCCCAGACGCGCTTACGTCGCTCGAAGGACACCGGTTGCGGGTGTTGTCGCCGGGTTGGCTGAACAAATCCGGCGGTCCCGATTTTACCAACGCGCAAATCGAATTCAACGGCGAGACGGTGACGGGCGACGTGGAGATTCACCGGCGGATGCGGGACTGGTTCGATCACAACCATGACAGCGATCCCGTCTACAACGGCGTGGTGCTGCATGTGGTGAGCGCGTCGCCGGATGATAACGCGCCCCGGGCGACCACGCAACAGGGGCGCGCCGTGGCAACATTGATCTGGCCGGACGGCGACGGCCTGTACGGTGACGATGCGCTTGAAGGTCTGCCGGCGCGGTGCGGCAAATGCGCGTCCGGCGTTATTAGCGAGAACCCGGAGGTGTTCCAACACTTTCTGGGGCTGGCGGGGGAATGGCGCATGCTGGAAAAACAGCGGCGCATCCGCGAACGCATGAGCAGCGCCGGCGCGGACCAGGCCATGTACGAAGTGTTTATGGAGGCCTGCGGCTACAGCGCGTACAGGGAACAGTTCAAGCGCATCGCCCAGGCATTGCATTACGACCGGGCGCGGCAATTGGCGCAACAGACGCCCGATTTGCTCGAGGTGGCGCTGCTGCGCATTGCGGGACTGCTGCCCGACATGTGGCGGCATGACGTTGACCCGCCGCTTCATTACATTCGCTCGTTGGAACAATTGCAAAAACACCTGCCCGGACTCAAACCGCTCGACCTGCGCTGGCGCAGCGCAAACAGTCGTCCGGCAAACCGGCCCGAACGACGTCTCGCGGGCGCGGCGCGGTTCATCACGCGCACCGCCGATTACGGCATGCAGAAAAAGATGGAGATGCTCTGGCGCGCGTCCATGCCGCCCGTAGCGCGTCGGCGGGCGATTGAAGACTTTTTCGGCGGCGCAATGGGTTTTTGGGCAAACCACTGCAGCTGGCACGGTGATTCCATGACACGTCCATCGGCGCCGCTGGGGGAAGGCCGGATACGCACCATCATCGGAAACGTGCTGATTCCCGCCGCGCTGGCATGGGCGCGGGAACAGAAGTCAACGCTTCTGGAAGACCATGTATACGATTTTTTCGCGGCGTTGCCCGCCGAACCGGAAAACCGCGTACATCGCGTCATGCGGCAATGGCTGTTCGCGGGGGGAAAACCCTTCCGCATGACCTTCCGCCGGCAACAGGGGCTCATGCAGATGCATCAGGACTGGTGTTCCCATAACCCCGCCTGTCGCAATTGTACGCTGTTAACGTTTTTGCGGTCGCTGGAAGGGTGCGGCCGGTGAAGGTCGGCTAGAAAGGTATCAATCCAGCGGCGTGTTGTCCTGCGTCCAGACGGTGAGGTTGGTCAGGTCCTTTTCGCGGCGGGGAAGCACGCGCGCCATGAAGTAGCCGAGGGTGAACATGACAAAGTTGCCGATGATGCCGGTGTAATAGCCTTCAATGGAGCCGCGCACGGTTTGCGAGAGTCCGCCGGGCAGCCAGCCCAACCCGGACAGGGACATGATGGCGGAGAAGACAACAGCGAACGCGATACCCACGCCCACGGCGCGTCCGTCGCCGCGGGTGGTGAAGAAGCCGAGCATGTACAGGCCGAGCAGGCCGCCCGCGATGATGGCCTGAAACTCCGACCACAAATCCTGCAGCGTGAGCGTGTCCGCCTGGAACAGCAGCAGCGCGCCGCCGATCATGATTACCGACGCCGTCAGCGTTACCAGCCGCGCCACGCGCATGTAGTGCTTATCCTCGCGGTCACCGGCAATGTGCCGCTTGTAGATGTCCGTAACGAACACCGCCGAGATGCTGTTCATGGCGGCGCCCATGCTCGACATGGCGGCGGCAAGCACGCCCGCCACCACCAGCCCGGTCGCGCCCGGCGGCAACTGCGTAACCACGAAGTACGGCAGAATCTGCTCCGCTTTGCGTTCTCCGGCGAGGATTTCCGTGGGCACGGTTTCGGGAAACACATGATAGAAGGCGTAGAGCGCCGTGCCCACGAACATGAAATAGCCCCACGCGGGCACGCACATGGCGCAGTTGATCCACATGGCGCGGCGGGCGGCGCGGGCGCTTTTCGCGGCGCAGTATTTCTGGATGATCTCCTGATTGTAACTGTACTCGCCCAGCCATTGGAACAACCCCACGATAAGCAGCATCACCACCGTCTTGCGCGTGAGAGAGAACCCCCAGGGAATCGCCTGCAGGCTGCCGTCCGCCGCCACTTCACTCAACATGAACTTGCCGTCCGCCTGACCGATGCTGATGACCTGCGCAATGCCTTCGGGCAGACGCCACAGGATAACGCCGAGGATGAGCAGGCCGCCGCCGATGAGGAGCATGGACTCGATGAAATCCGTCCAGATCACCGCTTCCAAGCCGCCCGCGACGGTGTAATACCCGTAACCACCCCGCCGAGCAGGATGCAGACCGTCACATCCCAGCCGGTGATGTTATGCACCAGCAGCGCCACGAGGAACTGCACCAGGCTGATGCGGAAACATTGCGAGATGATGAACACGCACGCGCCGTACACGCGCGTGCGCGGGCCGAAGCGTTTTTCCAAATACTCGAACACCGACGTGATGCGTCCGCGGCGGAAGAACGGGACGAACAGGCGCGACGCTATCAGCACCGCCACGGGCAGCGTGATGCAGATGACGTAACGCAGATAGCCCGTGCGGAATGCGTCCGCGGGATACGCCACAAAGGTAATCGAGCTGATGATGGCGCCGAACATGGAAATGCCGATGAGCCAGCCCGGATAAGAGCGCCCGCCCACAAAATATCGTTCCGTGGTCTTGGCGCGTTTCCCCGTGATGGCGCCGAGCGCGGTGATGATGGTGAAATGAACCACGATCACCGCAACGTCCAATCCACTGAAATGTGGCATGATGGAACCTCTTGGTTTACTACAGATAGCGCTTAAATTGTTCGGGCGTTAATTCAATATCATTAAGTATTTTACGGAGCAACCCGCGCCCTATGTCCTGAGTGGCGTGAAACGGGATTGTTGTGCGGCGACCATCCGCATGTACATATCGTCGGTGGCTTGTTCCAGTGAGCGTCCGATGTGTGAATCCCAATCGTTCAAGTACGGCAATTACCTCTCTGGCCGTCAACATTGGAAGTTTATCACTCATACAACCTCTCAAACGGCCACTTCTAATGTCTTAATGCCAATTACTTCAGGAAAATTAGGATTGATTTCCATACCGTCTTCCCGCATTTCCTGAACGCATAATAAGATTACCTCGCGAATGTTCTCCATGACTTCTTCGTAGGTACGTCCCTGGGTGTGACATCCACGAAGCGCAGGAACATCGGCAACAAAAAAACCGTCCTCGTCCTGCTCTATCACTACCTGAAAACGATAGGTATTCATAGGTTTGCTCCAGAAGGTTGAAATCCTTTTCTGCGTTTTCGCTTCCGTTTACACAAAGTATATTGGAGACGGAAAAGGAAGTCAATATGCAACCACGCGAGTCAGTCGTGCCGCCATGTTATTCATCATCACCCGCGCATACCCAGTCCGGTTCAAGCAGGACATGCTTGATGGACTTGCCCTTGTTTCCCGGCGGCTGGTAGGTGTAGGTGATATGCGCCTGTCCATCCTTGCCTTCGATCATGGCGGGGTAATGGAACTGACCGCCCGGGTCGCGTTCCAGATGCCGCTGCCAACGCCATGTGTCGCCTTCGTCGTCCGACATGGCGAGCAACAAGGTGTCGCGTGATTTTTCGGAATCGTTGTAGAGCAGCAGCCAGCGTCCGTCGCGCAGCGTCAGCGCTTCAACACTGGCGTTGGGATTGGGCATGTCAGTGGCCACGGCAAGGCTCCATGTGTCGCCGTCGTCCGTGGACTCGCTGACCAGGATGCGTCGCAGATACTCGTTCTCCTCGCGCATGTACGCCACGAGCGTGCCGTCCTGTTTGCGCGCGAGGCTTGGCTGGTTCAGCGCAAGGCCGACAATGGGCGCGCTGGGGCGCCATGTTGCGCCGTGGTCGTCCGAGATTGCCATAAGCCCCATGAGCGAGCCGTCGGAATAGAGCGGCAGGATATAGCGTCCCGACGGCAGAATCAGCGGACGGGAGCGGGTCATCCAGCCGCGCTGTCGCAGGCTCAGGTTCTTGGCTTCTTCGCGGATGCGCTTGAGGTCGCGCTTTGCCAGATGCTGCTTGAACCCGTCCAGCGGCAAGTCCGGCAATTGCGCCTCGATTTGGTCGAACCCGGCGGCGATGGCGTCGGCGAACCGCCGGCCGGGGTCGAACACAATCAAGTCCTGCCAATACCAGTTCGGCGCGCCATCACCCTGATAATCGCGGGAACGGCGGCAGCGCAACAGCGAGTCCTCCCAGCGCTCCGCGAACACGGCAATCCAGAACAGCCACAACTCCTCATTGTCGTCAATAAACAACACAGGATTGCAGTCGGGGAAGTCCGGCGTGTCCGCCATGAGGAAGGGCGCGCTCCATGTCGTTTCCCCCTTGCGCCGCCGCGCGCCGTTGATGACGACATCCATGCTGCGGCGTTCGCCCGAACCCTGGAACCAGCACGCCAGCAAATCACCGTTGGGACACAGGACAATGCTGCTTGAATGGACATGCTGCTCCTGAAGGGGGAAAAGAGTCTGCGATTCAAACAAGGGTCCGGAAGCGGCGGCGGCAAACGCAGGACTCGAGGCAATCAACAACAGTACAAACATCGGGTGATTCATAAGAGGCTCTTTCATGTTTACAGATTCAGGTTTACGCTTAAGCGGCGCTTCATGTGTTGTAGTATACTACTTTGGTGTCCGGAAATGCAGGCCCGGCATGTAAACGGGCATAGAGGACGTTTTTTGTTCCTTATGACGGGATTCGGGAGCGGCATGCGCCTGTTCTCGAACATTTACGATGTCGGACGCAAACATCAATTTCAGACAAGGAGTCGCACTTTTGCGTTACACCGTTACCCACAGCGACAGCGGTTGCGCCGCCCGGGCAGGCATTCTTGAATTGTCCCACGGCGCGGTTGAAACGCCCGTGTTCATGCCGGTGGGCACCCAGGCGTCGGTGAAATCGCTGGACAGCGCGGACCTGTCTGCTTTGAATGCCGCCATCATACTCGCCAACACGTATCATCTGTATTTGCGTCCCGGCGCGGAAACGGTCGCCGCCCTCGGCGGCCTTCATGGGTTTATGCAGTGGAACAGGCCGATATTGACTGATTCCGGCGGTTTCCAGGTGTTCAGCCTCTCCAAATTGACCAAGGTAACCGACGAAGGCGCCCTGTTCCAGAGCCCCATAGACGGGTCGCGCCATTTTTTTACGCCGGAAAAATCCATTGACACGCAACGCGCCCTAGGCGCTGACATCATCATGTGTTTTGATGAATGCACCGAATATCCCGCGGCGTATGATCGCGCGGCGGCTTCCATGACGATGACGGAACGCTGGGCGCGTCGCTGCAAGGCGCGCTGGCAACAGGGAGATACGGAACGCCAAGCGTTGTTCGGCATTGTTCAGGGCGGGGCGCATGAATCATTGCGCATACAAGGCGCGTTGTCTCTTGCCGAGCTCGATCTGCCCGGCTACGCCGTCGGAGGCGTGAGCGTGGGCGAAAGCAAGGAGGAAATGGAGGCGGCCGTGCGCTGGACGGCGCCGCGCCTGCCCCAGTCAAAACCGCGCTATCTGATGGGCGTGGGCGCGCCGGAAGACATGCTGATGGCCATTGAGCACGGCGTGGACATGTTCGACTGCGTCATGCCGACGCGCAACGCGCGCCACGGCAACCTGTTTACGCGCCACGGACGCGTGAATATCAAGAACGCGCGGTTCGGGCGCGACGACGCGCCGGTGGACGCTTCATGCGGTTGTCCCGTGTGCCGCGTTTACTCGCGCGCCTACCTCAGCCACCTGTTTCGCGCGGGAGAACTGAGTTCGCTGCGGCTTAATACTTTACATAATCTTTTCTTTATGATACAATTGTCGGTTCAGGCGCGTGAAGCGATAAAAAACAACGCTTATGTTGCGTTCAAACGCGCCTTTCTGCAAGACTACACCGGACGGGATGAGATGCAATCTTGTTAACGGGGTTCCCCCTTGTGGCGCTTGATTATCCATGAACTACTCAGGAGGAGATTCTATTGTGTGGCGATTAGTAATTGCGCAGGCGCAGGTTTTTGCTCAGGAGGCGGGCGCCGCCGCCGAGCAACCCGCCGCCAACCCTTTCACCAGCATGCTGCCCATGATCATCGCATTTTTTGCCATCATGTATTTTTTGATGATCCGGCCGCAGCAAAAGCGGGAACGGGAGCGGCAGGCCATGTTGTCTGCATTGGCGAAAGGCGATAATGTTGTTACGACCGGCGGTATTTGCGGCAGCGTGGTTGGCCTGTCCGAAGACCGCGTCGTATTGCGTGTTGACGAAAACGTAACCATGGAATTTGTTCGGGGCGCAATAGCGCAGGTGCTCCCGAAGGAGTCCAAAAACAAATAACCGGGACGCCCCACAGCGTCGCGACAACAATCACAACCCGCGGGCGCGGGAAGGTGGAGAAGCGCATGTCCAAGCATTTATACAGAACGTTGCTGATTTGGGCGGCAATCGTTATGGCCCTTGTTTACGTGTATCCGACCGCCGGATGGATGATGCTTTCCGAGGAGGCGCGTCAGGCAAGACTTGAAAAGTGGCAGCAGGAAGACGATAAGATAGCGCGGGAACGCACCGGCTACCTTCAGGAATTGTTGGCCGGGGCAAAGCGTTGGGCGGAATTCGACAGGGACAAGGTCATCAACCTTGGGCTTGACCTGCAGGGCGGCATACACATGGTTATCGGATTCGACATCAACGACCTGCCCGAGGAAACCCTCGCCGAATACCGCAGGAACAATTACACCGACGCCGACATCGAGCGGGAAATCCAGCAGACCGTGCTGGACCAGATTACGCGTCGCATCAACGATTTCGAGGCGAAGGAGCCCATCATCCAGGCGCTGGGCACAAACCAGATTCAGGTGCAGCTGCCCGGGGAAAAAGACCTGCAACGGGCCAAGAATCTGATTACCAAGACGGCGCAAATGAATTTTCACCTTGTGCTCGGACCCGATGAGGCGGCAAAGGCGCTTGGCGCCATTCGCGACGCGTTTCCCGAGGAATTTTTGCCTTTCGTAAAAATGTCGTCCCTGCGTCCTGACATATTGACCGTCCTGCCGGAAAACTATGACCGGGTGCGCCGCGTACTCGCGCGCGCCAAGGAAGCCGGCGTTATTCCCGAGGATAAAACGGTCGCTTTCAGCCAGGCGCCCAAGCCCTATGAGCGGCAGGAATATCAGCTGTACGTTATTGAAAGCAAGCCGTTGG
>Ga0129302_1001533_pt1 | contig 17173 bp, 16 predicted proteins | sample BlaSprsedimmetaG_FD_94476 | JGI IMG/M metagenome (GOLD analysis project Ga0129302, IMG submission 94476) | Hot spring sediment bacterial and archeal communities from California, USA to study Microbial Dark Matter (Phase II) - Blank Spring... | ecosystem: Environmental > Aquatic > Thermal springs... | reverse complement strand
GACTTTTATCTTCGATTTCTCGTTTGGAGTGAAAAATGGAGTCTGACCCTATTTATTTTCCTCATAACGGCCCGAGCCACTTCTATCGGGTGCAGCACGTCTTTAATGCCGGTAACAACCCCCGCATTCAGATAGCTGTCCATTATTGCGGCATCCATTTCTATGTTTCCCTTTAGCGTAAGTACCGAACCTCTCCCGCAGTTGAAAGTAGGGTCTTCCTCCATAAGTTTGATAGCACCGATGACCCCCTCTAGAGCGCTGTTCTTATCTAACAGAATTGTATATCCTCTCTCTATAGCTTCTCTCAGTCCATTTCTGTGATTCCGGTAGTCTTCTTCACTCTTGAAACTGCCGGCCCCTCCATGAATCAATATCGCTTTCAAATCAGACTCCTCCTAGTTATATCTGGGATCTAGAAAGTCTCTCAGTCCGTCTCCAAGAGTATTAAAGGCTATTACGACGACTACAATCGCCAGTCCGGCAAATATGACTTCCGATGGTGCTACACTCAGGTAGTTCTTTCCGTTCGATAGCATTCCTCCCCAGGACGGTGTCGGAGGCTGTATTCCAAGACCCAGAAAGCTGAGCCCCGCCTCTGTGAGTATGGCGTCCCCGATACCCATTGTGGCGTATATTATTATCGGTCCAATTATGTTGGGGATTATGTGCAGAAGTATAATCCTTACCTCGGACATTCCCTGAGCGTGTGCCGATTCTATATATTCCTTTTCCTTTACGGAGAGAGTCGATCCCCTTACTATCCTTGCAAAGGCCGGTGTATAGACAAGACCGATCGCTATTATCACATTCTGCATCGAGCCTCCGCCTGTTATTGTCATCAGGGAGATGGCCAGAAGAAGAGACGGAAAAGCAAAGAATATATCAAGGATTCTCATGATCACGTTGTCTATCATTCCACCGTAGTAGCCGGCAATGACTCCCAGCATAGTCCCTGCAACAAGTGCTATTAATTGTGAAAGGAGCCCCACGGTGAGCGAGACTCTACTTCCAAGTATTATTCTGCTGAAGATATCTCTCCCAAAATCATCTCTCCCAAAGGGAGCGTCCCATGAAGGCTGGGCAAGTCTGGCATCCAGTCTGAAAGAGAAGAGAGGTTCACGGGCTATCATTGGCGCAAAGAGAGCTACAATGATTATCGCCACTACCATAACGGAACCGGCGACGAGACGCCTGTTGTGTATAGCGCGATGAAAGGTTCTCGTTTTATACCATGCCCTGTTAAGCTGTCTCTCTTCTCTGTCAGGAACAGTCTGTGTCATCCCAAACCACCTCTAATTGTACTTGATCCTTGGATCAAGCAGGACATATATCATATCCACGACTAGATTGAGCACGGCGAAGATCGTTGCGGTGAAGAGGATTATTCCCTGGAATACGGGATAGTCGCGCGAGAATATTGAATCGACCAGATCTCTTCCTATTCCGGGCCAAGCAAAGACAGTTTCGGTCAGCACGGCACCGCCCATGAGAGAGCCCAGCTGCATTCCGATAACAGTAACTATGGGTATAAGGGCATTCTTCAGCGCGTGTTTGTTTATAACGATCACTTCGCGCAGGCCCTTCGCTCTGGCCGTCTCTATGAAATTCTCGCCGAGTACTTCGAGCATGCTAGATCTGGCCATTCTGGCGATTAAGGCTGCGTACATACTTCCAAGAGCGAAAGATGGCATGACTATGCAGCTGAGAGCCTTGCCGAAAGCCGAGAAGTTTCCACCCGAGATCATCAGCCAGAAACCTTCAAAAAGGCCTACTGTCCTTCCAGACGCTGGAAACCAGCCGAGATTGACTGAGAAGACTATTATTAGTATAAGGCCTATCCAGAAGACAGGCATTGAAACTCCGAATAGAGCTACTCCCATCGAGATATAGTCAAAGGCAGTATCTTTTTTAACCGCGGCGAGAATGCCGATAGGAATTCCAAGTACTATCGCCCAGAGAGTACTCATAAGAGTGAGTTCGATTGTGGGTAGAATATGAGCCTTTATTATAGATGAGACCGGTACAAACTGGGTTATGGAGTTTCCAAGGTCTCCACGCAGGACATTGCCAAGGTATATTCCAAACTGAACCACTACCGGTTTGTCCAGTCCCAGTTTGATCCTCATATTCTGAACCATCTCGGCCGTAGCTCTTTCGCCGAGCATTACCCTTGCCGGATCTCCGGGTATCAAACGTCCTACAACAAATACAAGTAACATAACTCCGAAGACCACGAACAGTAAGAGAAATAATCTCCTCAGAAAGAACCTGAGCATACTTCACACCCCGAAAACGGGGGTCGTATAGACCCCCGGATTTGAAACTTGCCGCTTTAGTTCTCTACCCAGACATTTGTCTCCGGTGTGCAAAGGAACGTGTATTCAATAGCATTGGTTACGTATCCTTTGACCCGCTTGTTTATAGCAGTCATGGAGACTCTGTGGAAGAGTGGAATGTGCACGTAGTTGCTGAATATGACGTCTTGAACCGTACCGTAAAGGATCTTTCGCTGCGCGGGATCGGAGATCTTTCTCGCATCTTCCAGAGCCTTATCGACTACTTCGGAGTAGAATCTCGTTCCGTTGTATGAACTGGCACCGGTTTTCCATGCATCGATCTGCGAGTGATGTATATCGTATATAAGACCGTCCGGATCTGTAAGCCAGTTCCAGCCCATCATATACATACTGCACTTTCCAACGTCTATAAGTGGCAGATACGATGCCCATTCAAGCGATTCGACTCTAGCCTTTATACCTATTGCGGCGAGCTGTATCTGCATTAGCTCGGCGATCTTTCTTCTGTAAGTGTCCTGTGGGGTGTATATGGTTATTTCAAAGCCGTTTGCGTATCCGGCCTCTTTCAGTAACTTTATCGCTTCAGTCGGATTGTACGTGAGAGCGTACTTTTCTACTTCTTTGTTATAAGCCCACGATGAGGGAGACAGAGAGGATTGAGCTCTAACGCCAGCTTCGCCCAGAACGGCTTTTACTATGGCGTTCATATCGACTCCCATGTAGATAGCCTTTCTCACATTTATATCACTCACTGGAGTGTTTGCAACGTTGAAGGCGAGATAGTAGTAATTTAGAGCTGGAACGATCTGGAGTTCGAGTTTCTGGTTCTTCCTGATTCTATCGAAGTCATCCGGAAGCACAGACATGACCATATCCACGTCACCGGATTCAAGGTTCACCAGAGCCACTGAGTGTTCAGGAATCGGCTTCATAATTACTTTTGCTAGATTAGGATACTTCATCCAGTAGTTCTCATTTCTGATAAGAACGAGCTGATTGTTCTTTTCCCACTTCTCGACCACGAAAGGTCCTGTACCGATAGGTTTCAGACCGTAGGCCGTAGGATCGGCTTCACGAACTTTTGCGTTAACTATCGGCTGAGTGAAAACTCTTTCGAGGAAGGCCGCGAACGGATACTGGAGGACTATTTTGACGGTGTAGTGATCCAGTTTCTCGATAGAGTTAATTATCTTCAGGTTTTCAAAGTTGGGCGAGCTCGTTGCCGGATCCATGACGGTCTTGAAAGTGTACACAACATCATCGGCGGTTAGCAGATCACCGTTGTGAAACTTGATTCCCTCGCGTATGTGAAAGACCCATGTCTGAGAGTCTTCCGTTTCCCAGGTTGCAAGGGAGGGTACGATCTCGAGGTTCGGAGTTACGCTCACAAGTGGATCGAATACTTGAATATACATCTGGAACGAAGCGTTATCGCCCACTACAATCGGGTCAAGCGACCTCGCATCCTTTTCGACGGCTATCGTTAGAACGCCATCGGTTGTCACACCTAGTAAGGTCAGAGTAGCAAGAATCAACATCACCAGTACTGCTAGCTTTCTTTTCATTGCAATCCCTCCTAATCTATTGCCCAATTGGGCTCATTTGTAATTTGCGAATCTTCCGCCGATCATCGCGACTGTCAGGATCATCTTGAGGATGTTCCCGTAGTCTTGTGAAACATACCTGACCGTTCTACCGGAGACTCTCTCGAGGTCCGGCACGATCGACACGGCGTCGGCAATCGCAGTCGTGAAAAGATCAATCTCAAGAGTTGTTTGCTTCTCGGGTTTCAGTGGAGAGATCGCCGGGAGTTTTTTCACAAGCTGTTTCACGCCTCCGGTATAGTTCTGGCGAACGACTTCGGGATGATATACCTTTGCCGAAAAACGTCCGATTCCTTCCTTAGTTCTCACAAAAGGCACATCTATAAAACCCGACAGCTGCTTTTCGAGAATATCATCGCCTGAAACCAGCGCGACAGGAACACCTTTCCAGCCAGCATAGTAAGAATTGATCTCTGTCTCGCCGACTTCTCTTCCGTTAAGCCTTATGTTGTAAATCGAAGACCCTGAGTACGAGTGGTCCATACCCCCATGCCAGGAACCGATTCTCGCATGATAGCCGATCAGCATCACCAGGTCGAAGGAGCTATCCAGGCCTTCCATCATATACCAGGGTCTTGGATAGCCTCTGATCCAGCTGACTCTACTGTCTTCTATCGAGCCATACTTGAGGTTTTCTCCCCTTGCATGTGAATCGCAGATAACTATCTCTTCGATCATCGGATTCAGCTCCGAGTTTCTCAGTTCTTCGACAAGCCAGTTGAGTTCACGGTCGAGAGTACCCGTCCAGAAGCCCGCGGTTGTTGACTCCATTTCATTCCAGGAAACAACTCCCGATACGCCCTCCATATCCGTAGATATGAATATCTTCACTCTTCCTCGCCTCCTTCCTTTGCGATATATTTATATCCCTCTAATTCAACGTTCCAGATCTCTTTCATCTCTTTCATCCCGGTCTTTTTCTCCCGCAACAGTAAAAAGTTGCTTATAATCTGTATCAGAGCGATAGGACCAACGAAGGAATTGTTTAGAAGAAGAGAATTGCTCTCACAAATTACCGCGGAGTAAGCGTAAGGAAAGACCGGACACTGAGGTGAATCACAGGCAAGAAGGATCTTCGTACCTTTCTTTCTGGCAACGCTTACGACGTATTCAAATTCTTTTGAATAAGGGGGGAATGTCATTATTATGAGCAGGTCCTTTGACTCCATGTGTTTCACTCTTGGCGAAAAGTCTGACACGGAACCGGTCAACATCCATAATGGTTTGCTCTGGAATGTCGCGAGGGCATAACTCAACAGAGAGATTACGAATCTAGTTGCACCGAAGCCCGCCAGATAGATGTGCTGTGCCTCTATTATAGCTTCAACCCACTTGATGGCCTCTTCGGGTGTGAGTGAATCCAGTGTCTTACGCAGATTATTAATCTCGTTCCGGGAGAGTTCTTCGAGCTGCTTTTGCAAAGAGCGTCTGTCCAGATCCGTAATAGCTATCTTCTCGTATGGTGAAAGCTTTTTGCGCAATTCGCTCTGTATAGCTTTCTTCAGTTCATCGAAGCCCGAATAGCCGACAATTCTTGCGAAACGCACTACCGAAGCTTTGCTGACACCTGAATGATTGCTGAGATCTTCTACCGAAATGAACCCTATTTCCGAATAGTTTCCGAGAATATAGTTGGCGATCTTTAGATTCGCAGGGGAAAACTGGTTGAGCATTTCGGAAATCTTCGTAAGGACCATATCAAACCTCCATCAGATGGCAGGCAACAAGATGACCATCTCCGACATCTCTTAACTCTGGCGTGTCTCTACGACAGACATCCATTACGAAATTGCATCTGGGATGAAAGTAACAGCCAGTCGGTGTTTCTATTGGAGAGGGAGTTTCCCCCTTCAAAACCTTCAATTCGGAACTGGATTTGATGCTCGGTATTGAGCTCAGCAGACTCTTCGTGTAAGGGTGTAACGGATTCGAATAGAGATCGTTTGTCTCATCCATTTCGACGATCCTTCCCAAGTACATAACGGCGATCCGATCGCTTATAAACTTTACCACTCCGAGATCGTGAGAAATAAAGATGTATGTCATGCTGAACTCTTCTCTAAGATCTGCGAGAAGGTTCAATATCTGTGATTGTATCGAGACATCTAAAGCAGACACGGCTTCATCGCATATCACCAGAGCTGGATTTGTAGACAGTATTCTGGCAATCATTATCCTCTGCCTTTGACCACCGGAAAACTCGCCCGGGTATCTCTTTGCAGCAGACGTAGGGAGACCGACAACCTGCAATAGCTCTCTGATCCTTTCACTGATTTCATTCTTACTTTTGCAAAGTCTGTGGACTTTCAGCGGTTCTCCAACAATACTATCTACTGTCATTCTTGGATTAAGCGAAGCGTAAGGATCCTGAAAGATCATCTGCATGTTTCTTCGATAAGGCTTCATCTCTTTTCTCGAAAACTTCGTAATATCATCTTCGTTGAAGATTATCCTTCCCCCGGTAGGTTCCAAAAGCTTCAGAATAGCCCTTCCCAGGGTCGATTTTCCACACCCTGACTCCCCAACCAGACCAAGCGTTTCGGAGTTTTCTATTGAGAAGCTCACTCTATCCACCGCTTTCACGAAGCGACGATCTCCGAAAACCCCTTTTCTTGCAGCAGGAAAGAACTTGCTAAGATTCTCAATTTTCAACATTTCAGTCATTAGTTTCCACCACGCATTTCTCTGCTGTACAGAAGACACGCCACCCTATGTTCCGAAGAGATCTCTTCGAGAGAAGGATCGATCAAGTTACACTCGTCAAAAACATCGGGGCATCTGTTACTGAAGGGACAACCGGGAGGAATTTCGTATAACTCGGGAACGACTCCCCTCAGTGCGTTTAATCGAAAATCTCTCGAGTGGGGGATCTCAATATCGGGAATCGAAGCTATTAATCCCTTCGTATAGGGATGTGCCGGAGAGGCCAGGATCTCTCCCACCGGGGCATCTTCTACGATCTTTCCGGCGTACATAACGTTTACTCGATCGGCCAGTTGAGATATTACTCCAAGATCGTGCGTTATTATCATAACTGCCATTCCATACTCGGCTCTCATCTTAAGGATAATATCTAGAATCTGAGCCTGTATGGTCACGTCCAACGCAGTTGTCGGTTCGTCGGCAATTAGGAGTCCGGGCTTGCATGCAAGCGCCATCGAGATCATAACCCTTTGCCTGAGTCCGCCGGAAAGCTGGTGTGGATACGCATCGAACCTCTTTTCCGGTTCGGGAATACCCACCGCCTTGAATAGCCCTATCGCCCTTTCTCTCAGAGAGTCGCGATCACCATAGTTATGTGCCTGCATAACTTCGACAACTTGCTTACCGACACGAAATACCGGGTTGAGGGAAGTCATGGGTTCCTGGAAGATCATGGATATCTCTTTTCCCCGAATCCTTCTCATTACTTCGGGGTCCCCGGGAAAGATCTGTTTCTGTCTGTACAGAATTCTACCTTCGGGGATTATCGCAGGGGGCGATTTAAGAAGCCCCATGACTGCCCTGGCGGTGATGCTCTTTCCGCAACCCGATTCTCCCACAAGACCGAGTACTTCACCGTGTCCTATGCTCAGATCGAGATCACGTACCGCTCTTGCGGTACCAAAAAACGTTTTGAAGTGTATAGAAAGTCCTTTAATCTGAAGAAGATCCTGTGAACTCACCAGATCACCAACCATGAAACAACCTTTTCATTATGATAGCATTATGAAACTATTATTCCATCAGACCATCACACCAGATAGCAGCCTCTAGAGAGAAAATAAAGAGAAATATGCACCGTTTTCTCTCTGGATTGCAATAGTCAGGCTAATTTTCGAGAGCTCCTCAACTGTCAGAAAAAAAGAATTGATAGACTAGAAGAACAGAACAGTTGCTGCTCCTTTCGTGGTGGTACAGAAAAGCAATCCAAATTCCTTTGGAATTGATGTAAAATATGCCTATCACGAATAGGAAGTGTAAGTATGAAACGCATTCTTGTTTTGCTTCTTTCTTTAGTCTTCGCCGTTGGTCTCTTCGCAAATCTAGTTGTTTATTCTAGTGTTGACGAGGCGAACGCGCGCAAGATTCTAAATGCCTTTGTCGCTGAAACCGGAATAAAAGTCGACTTTGTCTTCCTCTCTTCCGGTCCCGCACTTGCAAGGATCGAGGCTGAGATAAACAATCCCCAGGCAGACGTCTGGTTTGGCGCCCCGCTGGAAAACCACATAATAGCCAAAGAACGCGGCCTCACACAAGCTTACAAGACGCTCTCAGTGTACGGAGTTCTGCCGGAATTCTATGACATTGATGGTTTCTATCATCCGATCTACATGAATCCGCTGGGAGTTGGAATCAACAAGACCGTTCTACAGCAGATCAAAGCTCCAGTACCGGAAACCTGGGAAGATCTTCTGAAGCCCGCATACAGCAGGATGATTCAGTATCCCAATCCCCAGTCTTCGGGAACCGCCTACAGTCTAATAACCGGACTCGTGCAGATCTATGGGGAGGATGGGGCAATCGAGTATCTGAGAAAGCTCGTTCCAAATATACAGACCTACACACAGAGCGGTACCGGTCCCTCCAAAGCCGTCGGCCCCGGTCAGGTAGCGATGGGTATTCAGTTCACTCCGGCCTTCTTCCAGTTTATGGAGCAGGGTTATCCGGTGGATGTTGTCTTCCCGAAAGAGGGAGTACCCTACGAAGTCGCTTCCGTTTCTATACTGAAAGGCGCAAAGAATCTTGCCGATGCCCAGAAACTCGTTGACTGGGTAGTTTCAAAGGCCGGTCAGCAGCAGGTAGTAAATCAGCAGACTTACTTCTACCCGATAAGATCCGACGTCGATTTCGGGACACTTCAACCTCTTTCAACTATTAAATTGCTTCCTGTGGATCCTGCGTGGGCAGCTGAAAACAAGACAAGGCTTATCGAGAGATGGGTCAATGAGGTTCTTCCTTACTGACGATTGATATACTTCTCATGAGGGGGAGAAATCCCCCTCTTTGCTAGGAGGTTCCGCTCGTGGCTTTCAAGGGTGAAGAGACAAAGAATAGGTTGCTCAATCTTCTGAAAGATCCTTTCTTGCTTTTGTTGATACTCCTGATCTTCGCCGCGTTGGCGATATTTATAATCTACCCGATTTTCAAAGTATTCTCTGCCAGCCTTACGAACAGGCAGGGAGAGTTTGACCTGAGCGCTTACAGCAAGGCCTTCTCAAACAGGTATATGAGGCAGGGTTTCTACAACAGTCTTCTAGTAGCAGGTCTTACTGCATTCTTCGGAATGCTTATAGGTTATCTCTTTGCCTATACCGTCAACAGGACGGATATACCCTTCAAGCGCTTCTTCAAGACTGTGGCAGTTCTACCCATAGTCTTTCCTCCATTTATAGGTGCCCTGTCCATAATAATGCTTTTCGGCTTCAACGGACTCATCACCGCCGGTATCTTCGGCATTAGAAACTTTCCGGTCTATGGATTGTGGGGCTTGATGATGGCACAGGTGGTCTGTTTCTTCCCTGTCGCTTTCATCACGCTTGACGGAGTCATCGGAACAATAAGCCCCACTCTCGAAGACGCGGCGTTCAACCTCGGCGCAAACCGCTGGCAGGCCTTCCGTAAGGTTATCCTTCCAATGTCAGTTCCGGGTATAGCTAGTACGATGCTGGTGTTGTTCATCGAATCGCTCGCCGATTTTGGAAATCCCTTGATACTTGCCGGAAGCAAGTTTCCCGTGTTATCGGTCCAGGCATATCTGCAGATTACCGGTATGTACGATACCAGAGGCGGAGCCGCGCTCGCCGTGTGGTTGCTGTTCCCATCGATAGTCGCCTTTATCATTCAGAAGTACTGGGTAGGAAAGAAGAAGTACGTAACTGTTACCGGCAAGCCGACCACATCTGTCTTGAAGAGCGTCAACAAGCCCGTGAAATGGATACCTTTCTCTCTCTGCATGCTAATGGCCGTCTTTACCCTGACCATCTACGCTACGATCTTCTGGGGTGCCTTCGTGAAAGCCTGGGGAATGAATAACACACTTACGCTGGAGAACTTCAGGTATGTGTTCGACGTTGGCTCTAAGGCTATAAGAGACACCCTCATAATAGCCTTCACATCTACGCCGATATCTGCAGTGCTGGGCATGATAATTGCCTTCCTTCCGGTCAGAAAGGTATTTCCCGGAAGAAGGTTAATGGAGTTCACATCGCTTCTCAGTTTTGCCGTTCCCGGAACGGTCATAGGTATCGGGTATATACTGGCCTTCAACAGCAGGCCGTTTTTGCTCACCGGAACTCTGGCGATACTTGTGCTGAACTTCGTGTTCAGATACATACCGGTGGGGATTCAATCAGGTGTCGCCCTTCTTAACCAGGTCGACCCGGCGATAGAAGAGGCTGCCTATACGCTGGGAGCGGACAATCGGCAGGTCTTCATTAAAGTGACCCTACCGTTAATCATACCGGCGTTCTTCTCGGCGCTCGTCTTCGCCTTTGTCCGTGCGATGACGGCTATAAGCGCGGCAATCTTCCTGGTTTCGGCACGGTGGAATCTCATCACTGTTCAGATTCTCAGCCAGAGCGATTCGGGACGGCTTTCAGAAGCCTGTGCATTTTCAGTTCTTCTGATAGCAATGATAATGGGGTTCATATTCGTGTTGAAGATCTTCCTGAAAAACAAGGTCAGTCTTTCCGGCGGCAGCAGTATGGGACAGGGGTGAGATGTTATGAGTTTGATTCTAAAGAACGTTAGAAAGGTCTTCACGAGCTACGGCGTGGAGACAGTTGCGGTAGACAACTTCGATCAATCGATAGAAAAGGGGCAACTAGTAACGCTCCTCGGTCCCTCGGGCTGTGGGAAGACAACAACTCTCAGAATAATCGCGGGATTCGAGATCCCGACGAACGGAAGAGTGATTCTCGACGAGAAAGACGTTACCAATCTTCCCCCTAACAGGAGAAACATATCGATGGTCTTCCAGAGTTATGCGCTCATTCCTCATCTGACAGTTGAAGAAAACATCGCTTTCGGCTTGAAACTGAAGAGGCTAGATCGCGCACAGATGAAGAGGAAGATGCGCGAAATGACCGACCTCGTCGGTTTGAAGGGTCTGGAGAAGAGAAGACCGGACCAGCTTTCCGGCGGTCAGCAGCAGAGAGTGGCTCTCGCAAGAAGCCTGGTAATGGAGCCCAGCGTTCTGCTCTTCGATGAACCTTTGTCTAATCTCGACGCGAAGCTCAGAGAATCTATGAGGCTTGAGATAAGAAGAATACAGCAGGAGGTTAATATAACGAGCGTCTATGTGACACACGATCAAGTAGAGGCCATGAGCATCTCGGACACAATCGTGGTAATGAACGAAGGAAAGGTAATGCAAATCGGAAGCCCCTTCGACATATACGCCCGACCTACGAACAGCTTTGTCGCCGACTTCATAGGTCGGGTGAACTTCATCGACGCAGTAGTCGATTCCGTAGATGGAGATACGGTAACGGTCTCTGTCAGGTCAACGGGAGAGAGACTAATTGGAAAGAAGGGATCGGAAATGTCGCCGGGAAATGAAGTCAAGGTCGTTCTGCGGCCGGAATCGCTTTCCGACAGAAAGGAAGACAGGATAAACATCCTGAACGGAAAGGTCTTGAAGTTTGTCTTTCTCGGTTCCAATGTCGAATATGAACTTGAACTGCCTGACGGAAAGAGGATAAACGCCGTTACCTTCAATCCCATCGAAAGAAAACTGCCGGTCGTTGGAAGGGATACTGAGCTCTACTTCTCCAGAGAAAGCGCCTGGGTAATAAAGGCATAATCGATGGACGGCCACGACGCGCTTACATATTATTGTCTCGATCTTGATTACCCGTTTTTCAGCGAGTGGATTCAGATAACTCCTTATTCTTATGAGTCGGTGGATCCGGGGCCTTACAATCCCGAAAAGGTCGGATTCGCCGACTATCTTGGCCAACAGCATATGGTCGATTCGGACTTCAAAAAATAGGAGTCTGACCCTATTTTATGGACCCTATTTTATGAAGAAAACCCTCACAGATTTTGGTCTGCGATTTCTCTTCTTAATGGGAAAATCGGAGTCTGACCCTATTTATTTTAATTTGCGTCACTCCCTTTTTGTCATCAACAATATCATAGTCTTTGTTACACTGAATTCAAAATGGCAAAACTAGATTCAAGGTTATTGTAGGAATTCGCTCTCTTAAAGATTTTATCCCACGAGACAATATTAACGACAATAAAATTTGAAGTGACGGTGCTATGATTTAATTTGAAATACATATAACAATTGCTTAACCGAAGATTCGGGATTTCAACGAAATTAGGGGGTGTTAGTCTTGCGTAAATGGATTAAGGGACTTCTTGGGCTACTGATCGTTATGAGTATCCTACTATCAGGATGCATAGTTACTCCTCCTGTGGACCAAGGGCAATGGGTTCTGAAGGATTATTGGCAGCATTATATACTTTCGGAGCATTACTACACTTATTCTTAATTCGCTTTACCCGGGTTACAACTGCGATAATGTAAAGATCACTGTCAATTGCTCTACAGCACCCAGCTATGGTTTTGAAGTATGGATAATGACTCAAACTCAGTTCAATAACTTCGTGAATTCGAAAGTAGTGAGTGTTGTTGATCACTTCACTCTCTATTCAGGCAATTACACATTGTATCCCAGTGCAATGTCGCCTGGAGGAACTTATCGTGTCGTGATTGACAATACTGATTACGGATGGGTAGATACTAATTGGGATGGTTATGACGATTACTGCAGATTTGATGCGGACGTCTATTTTCACATCAATTGAGATGCTTCTGTTTCCGATCGTTTCATCCTGGAAGTCCTACCTGATCACATAGCCCTCCAAAACATGGCACAGAACAGTTGGGAAGCTTTAGGACAAAAGGAGGTTCAAAATGAGAAAAGTTCTTTCGGTAATGCTTTTGGTAACTCTTCTAGCTGGAAGCATGGCAGCGGGTTTTACTATGTATGATGCAATGTCTTTGGGACACTATCACGGATTAAAAGATGCAGATAATACCGGCTTCTTTGGGGCTGTGATTCTGGGATCTCTGTCTGCACTGGTTATGAATACTGGTTCGACATCTCTTCCTGCAAAAAGGGTTGCTTATATCAACAGTCTTACAAATGATCTTGAAGCAATCGCCGCCTATGAGGAAGCATATTCATTTGCATATTCTAACCGAATAGCCTGCAATACTTGGAGAGGTTATGTAATTGCTTCTGTCATCAGTTCGGTAATTGCAGTTATTACTCTGCTGTTGGGAGCGTCGAGTTAACAGAAAGAGGATTGCAGAGAAGTCCATTGCTTAGTCCAGCCCTTTTTCTCGGCAAAGTAAGAACTGGGGGATTTGATTAGGACGCAGACCTTTGTGAACGATCCATTTTGCAGTTGTTTTAAGCAAAGTTCTCTGAAATAGCAGATTTGTCGAACGTTGTTTAGTATAAGTACTCTATAAACCTCTTTTGGAGAACGGGCACTTCACGTAAAAATTGGAGTCTGACCCGAATAAGAAAGCTTCTCGAGAAGAGAGAAGGCGTAAATAACCTTTTCGATTATGCCTGGATCTCTTTTGGGGAATCTCTCGTTTCTCAGTTTCATTATCCATTCGCGTTCAAGAGAAGCGTTGTCAATCACAATACCCACACCTCGCCAATATTGTCGGTCACAAACTTCCTTATTCTTCTCCACCTTCCTCTTCTTGAAGCATATCTCCTAAGCACGCTTTGATCTATAGCGAACCTTTCAAAGGCCTCTTCGAAAAGCTCTACCGTCATATCTCCCTGAATATAGTCATAGATCTGTTCATCGCAAAACACATCCACAAGAATCTTTTCAAGGGATGAAATAGGAACATCTTCTACCGACGTAATCGGAGATTGCGTGACTAGGTTCTTGACTATTACGAGTTCCGGTAAGCCCGATCCATAGAGGCGCATATCTCTTTCAGATGGTTTGAGCAGCACATTGTCATAACGGACTGAAAGAAAATCGAATACCGATTCTTCGGCGCCCTTTTCACACTCGACAACAAATCTCCTGCCGGCTGCCTGCTGCGATATGAAGGAGTTTATCCAGTATGAATTTGTCAAACAGATTCCAAGATAAGGAAACTCCCCGGCCAGAGAAGTCCATAAATCCTTAAGTTCATCAGATATAGATGGAAGGAAGGTCGGTTTCACCTCGGTACTGAAAACACCCTTGGCAATTCTAGAAATCATCCCCATCTTCTCCAAGGATTGGGCAGTACCACTAACACTTGCCAATTCACTTGGTTCCCTAATATCCGACAGCCTTAGAAAACTCCCTTTCATCCCATCAATCTTCAAGTCAGACACGGCAAGGTTATCTATCCTGTAGATTCCCCAGCCCGCGGAGCTAAGCAAACCGATTTTCTTGAGTGAATTTATGCGCCAGTCAAGGCGTTGCTCAGAATCCTTCGGGAAGATCCTCGCCAGATAAGCGAGAAGCTTGCGCCTTGTAATAAGTCCCGATTCATCGGCAAGATCGGAGATTTCTCTTTCAAAATCCTGCATAAACACCTCCAACCATATCTATTAATTACGTCAATTATATCAGCTTATTGACATATTTATTAGATATGATCTGAATAGTTCACCAATGAAACGAACCAACTATCTGAAAGAAGAAAATTCCAATTCATGAAAATAGACTGCTTATAACGTACGCAAAATTGCTGAGACTGGCGCTTAGAAGTGAATTTCTCTTTTCTTCAGTTAAGCAGTTGCAACTTTTACTATAGCTGCGCTTGGGTCTCCAGCAACTTCCAATTCCGCCCTTTTAAATTCCATGGCGTTGCCTCCTAGCCTGTTTCTGTTTTCGATCTCTCAACGATCTCTTTGTACTGCTCGCTGCAGCGAAAAATGGAGTCTGACCCTATTTTTGTTGACCGCGAAAAATGGAGTCTGACCCTATTTTTGTTGACCCTATTTTTGTTCACTGTTTTTGTTCAAATTACTGTTTCTGCGAATTCCGCTCTCTTATGTTTTGCCACAAAGAGAGCAAATTCGTAAGAGCGCCTAATACTGCCAGTAGATCGCTCTTTTCCATGCTTTCAGGAACATAGTCTCTTTTCGGATTCGAAGAATGCGAACATGAGTTTCCAATGAGTCTAATTGCGTGCATATAAGAGATCACCCAGGGAGATAACTTGGTCTTGAGAGAATCAATCAATGTTTGGAGCCTTTCATCGACAAGCAGGAATTTATATTTTGATAATTGACCGGAAAGGTGGAAGTCAGATGATATAATTTTAATATCTTTTTTATCTCTAAAAAGGAGGGGGAAATGTGAGAAAAGCTATATTATCTGTAATCATGGCCGTAATGGTTGTTATTATGTTTGCAGCGCATCCGCTCAATCTTTACTCAAGAGACGCAGAAGGAAGAAATGGTGTTGTTGCGGCAGCGAAACCAGAGGCTTCGGAGGTTGGAGTCAAGATACTAGAGATGGGTGGAAATGCCGTAGATGCAGCCATAGCTACCGCTTTCGCTCTTGGAGTACTCGAACCTAACGCTTCGGGATTGGGCGGAGGCGGCTTCATGATCATCAAGCTCGCCGACATGGATGAAGCCATAGTAATCGACTTCAGAGAGACAGCTCCTTCAGCGGCCGGACCTACTTTCTTCAATCTCGACGCCAACAACAGAGTTATTAACCAGGAAAGCAACGTCGGCGGTAAGGCAGTCGGAGTACCCGGCGAAGTAGCAGGCCTACTTTACGCACTCGAGCATTTTGGAACTATGTCAAGAGCTCAGGTGATTCAGCCATCAATTGAATGGGCCGAAAAGGGAATTCTCGTAACTGTAAACCTGTACGACATAATTAACAGCAACTACGACAAGATAGTTGCAATGGAGAACGGTGTAGATCTATATTTGAAGGATGGCGGACTGCCATACGAGATTGGAGAGACAATCGTTCTCAAGGATCTTGCAGACACTCTGAGAATAATTGCTGAAAAGGGTGTAGACGGCTTCTACAAGGGCGACATTGCCGAGAAGATAGCTGCCGAGGTTCAGAAGAGGGGCGGAGTCCTTACTCTTGAGGATCTTGCAAATTATGACCTTCAGATCAGAAAGCCGGTAGTCGGAACGTACAGAGGTTATACAATTCTCTCTGTACCGCCTGCAAGTTCCGGAGGTACCCACATAATCGAGCTCCTGAACATAATGGAGAACTTCGACATTGCGGCGATGGGAGACAATACAGTTGAGACTCTCCATCTCTGGTCCGAAGCGCTGAAGATGATCTTCGCCGACAGATCGAGATATATGGCCGACACCGCATTTGTTGATGTGCCGCTAGTTGGCCTGACTTCCAAAGAGTACGCGAAGACTCTTGCAGAGAAAATCGATATGACAAAGCCGCTTGAATCTGTAAGTGCCGGCGATCCCTGGCAGTACGAAAGTGGTAGCACCACCCATCTTTCGGTCATGGACAAAGACGGTAACATGGTTGCGATGACAAAGTCAATCAATTACTTCTTTGGTTCGGGAGTTGTGGTACCTGGAACCGGAATAATCATGAATAACCACATGGACGACTTTGTAAAGACCCCCGGTTCGGCAAACTCGGTCGAACCCGGAAAGAGACCGTTAAGCAGTATGAGTCCGACTCTCGTTCTTGATCCCGAGGGCAAGCCCTACATGACGATCGGTTCTCCCGGGGCCACAAGAATAATAACGACTGTCGCCCAGGTCATTAGCAACGTAATTGATCATGGAATGCCAATCCAGACAGCAATACTTGCCCCAAGAGTTTACAGGAGCCAGTCCGGTGCGATGTCCATCGAAGGCAGGATCTCTATCAACGCTTACAACAAACTGCTGGAAATGGGACACCAGATAACTGTCAGAGAGGATTACGATCCTTACTTTGGTGGTGTCCACGCTGTGCTGTTCAACCGCGACATTGGCATACTCTTCGGAGGAGCCGACCCAAGGCGTGACGGACAGGCATTCGCGTTCTGATTTGTATATAATTTAGTTCTAACAAAACACGGGGAGCTTCTCCCCGTGTTTTTCTCTTTCAAATCAAATGCAGAGGCGCAATATCATATTTTTATTCCAAATCTCGAGAGAATAAGTGAGAAGAGTGCATAACTCGATACCATGATACTGCTAGATATAATCAATGCTAAATAGGGCTTCCTGAAAAAGCGTACAAAGCGCATGAATAGTGAAGTACAGGCGAATAATGTGGTATAATGGTGCAAGGGAAAACAAGGTATAGACT
>Ga0129302_1001529_pt1 | contig 17192 bp, 15 predicted proteins | sample BlaSprsedimmetaG_FD_94476 | JGI IMG/M metagenome (GOLD analysis project Ga0129302, IMG submission 94476) | Hot spring sediment bacterial and archeal communities from California, USA to study Microbial Dark Matter (Phase II) - Blank Spring... | ecosystem: Environmental > Aquatic > Thermal springs... | reverse complement strand
GTGCCGGTGGAGAAGAAGGCCGACCTGACGCTGCCGGAGGACGCCTCGTTGGGCGACCGCTACAACAGTGCCTTCATGGGCACGACCGTCACCTATGGCCGGGGCTCCGGCATCGTCGTGGAGACGGGCATGCAGACCGAGATTGGCCTCATCGCCGAGATGATCCAGACCTACGAGGACGAACAGACGCCCCTGCAGCGGCGTCTGGACCAATTGGGGCGTTGGTTGGGGTGGGGGGCGTTGGCTGTCTGTGGCATCGTCTTCATCCAGACCCTGATCCAGGATACGAATCTCTCGCTTATTTTCACCCAGGGATTTGGAACATACTTCGCACAAAGCAGGGAACAGATCATCGAGCTATTCATCCTGGCGGTGAGCCTGGCGATTGCCGCCGTGCCGGAGGGATTGGCCGCTGTCGTCACCATCTGTCTGGCTTTGGGTATGCGCGAGATGGTGCAGCGCCACGCCTTGATCCGCCGCCTGCCGGCCGTCGAGACCTTGGGCAGCGCTACGGTGATCTGTTCCGATAAGACCGGCACGCTGACCCAGAACGAGATGATGGCCGTGCGGCTGTACGTCGCTAACCTCCGACTGGACGTGAGCGGCGAGGGTTATCAACCAGAGGGACAATTTGCGCATTATGGGGACCCGGCCGACCCGCACGACAACGAAGATATGATGGAACTGTTGAGAGGTAGTTTGCTCTCCTCCGATGCCGCCTTGGAGCGTTTCGATGAGGATGGCGAGGAGAATTACCACCTGGTCGGAGATCCCACCGAGGGCGCAATGGTGGTCGCCGCGGCCAAGGCTGGCCTGTGGCGGGATGAATTGGAGGAAGAGCGGCCGCGCGTGGCCGAGATACCTTTCGATAGCGAGCGCAAACGGATGAGCACCATTCACCGCCTGGACGAAGATGGGCGTAAGAATGGGGATCATGGAAGCGAATACATCGTTTACGTCAAAGGTGCGCCCGACGTGATGCTGTCACTCTGCGATCAGCTCCTGGAGGATGGTCAGGACGTCGAGTTGACGAGAGCCCGTTATCATCACATCGAGAATACGATCCGTGACCTGGGGCGAGGCGGCTTGCGGGTTCTGGCCGTGGCTCACCGGTACCTGGACCAATTGCCCCAGGAGGTGACAGCCGAGGAGATTGAACAGCGCCTCTCGTTGGTCGGCCTGGTGGCTATGATCGATCCGGCCCGGCCGGAGGTGGGGCCGGCTATCGAGCGGGCGCGGCAGGCGGGTATCCGCACGATGATGATCACGGGGGATTATCCCGATACGGCCCGCGCTATCGCGGAGGAGATTGGCCTGTTGCGCCCCAAGGGGCAGGTGATGTCGGGCGCAGAGTTGAATGAAGCCTCGGACGATGAATTATCCGAACGGATCGCCGACATCGACGTCTTCGCCCGGGTATCGCCCCAGCACAAGGTGCGCATCGTCGAGACGCTCAAGGATCAGGGCCACGTGGTGGCGATGACGGGGGATGGGGTCAACGATGCACCGGCGCTCAAACGGGCGTCTATCGGCGTGGCGATGGGCATCACAGGCACCGACGTCTCCAAGGAGACGGCCGACATGGTGCTCACCGACGATAACTACGCCTCCATCGTCTCGGCCGTGGAGCAGGGACGCATCATCTACTCCAACATCCGGAAGTTTGTGTATTACCTGATTTCCTGCAACATGGCCGAGATTATGGTCATTTTTCTGGTTACGTTGTTCGGGTCGCCGACGCCCTTGAATGCTCTCCAACTCCTGTGGCTAAACTTGCTGACCGATGGCGCGCCGGCGCTGGCGCTGGGGCTGGAAAAGGGAGAGCCGGGCATTATGGAACGGCCGCCTCGTCCTGTGCGCGAACCGATTATCAACCGTTTCATGGTCGTCGGCATCGTCGTCCAGACGATCGCTATCACGGCGGCGGTATTGACCGCTTACTACGTCGGGCTGGCGTGGTATCCAGCCAGTCCAATCTTGGCCCAGACGATGGCTTTCGTCACCCTTTCAACGTCCGAATTGTTGCGTGCCTATACGGCCCGTTCGGAACGCGCTTCTTTATTCCAGATGGGCGTTTTCAGCAACCGGGTCATGCAATACGCGGTTTTGGCCTCTGTCGTCCTGTTGCTGATCGCCGTTTACGTTCCTTTCTTACAGGAAATCTTCGACACGACGCCGCTTGGTTGGGAGGAATGGGGCGTGATGCTGCCCCTGATCTTCGTGCCGGCGATTGTGGCCGAGGTCACCAAGGCGCTCGTTCGGATGCAGGATCGCAGGCGCAAAGCAACGGTGGCGACGGCGGCGTAATCTGCTGGGAAAGCGGCCAGCGTCTCGCGAAAGTTTAAGGCCTGAAAGAGGGGGGCGGCCGGGGCTGCGGGGGAACCTTAGCAGATACGAGGCAGCAACTCGCCCAGCGGCATGTCGATCACGCGCCGTCCGCCGATACCGGTCCGGCCCAGCACCATCCCGGTGTGTTCCCCCGTGACGGTGCCGATGCGGGCCGCCTCCCGCCCCAGCGGGTGTTGTTTCAACGCTGCCAGCGCCGCCTCGGCCTCGGCGGGCGGGACGAAGGCGACCAGCTTGCCCTCGTTGGCCACCGTCAGTGGGTCGAAGCCCAGCATCTCGCAGGCCGCCGCCACCGCCGGGCGTACCGGCACGGCTGATTCCTCGATCTCGATGCCCACCCCTGACGTGCCGGCCAACTCGTTGAGGGCCGCCGCCAGCCCGCCCCGTGTGGGATCGCGCAGGCAGTGGGTGTGCGGGGCGGCGTCCAGGAGCGTTTCGATCAGGCCGTTCAGGGGAGCGCTGTCAGAGAGCAGTTCCGTCTCGAAGGTCAGGCCCTCTCGCTGGCTGAGGACGGCGATGCCGTGGTCGCCCAGGGTGCCGCTGACCAGGATCACGTCGCCGGGCTGGGCCCGGTCCGGGCCGATGGCGATACCCTCGCGCACGACGCCCACGCCGGCGGTGTTGATGTAGATGCCGTCGCCGTGGCCCTGCTCGACCACTTTCGTGTCGCCGGCGACGACCTGGACCCCGGCCTCGCGGGCCGCCTCGGCCATCGAGCGTACCACCCGCTCCAACACCTCGATCTCCAGCCCCTCTTCCAGGATGAAGCCGGCGGTGAGCCAGAGCGGCCGGGCGCCGCTCATCGCCACGTCGTTGACGGTGCCGTGGACGGCCAGGGAACCGATGTCGCCGCCGGGAAAGAACAGAGGACGGACGGTGAAGGAGTCGGTGGAGATGGCCAGTTGCGGCTTGTAAGTCGCAAGGTTGCAAGTTTGCAAGTTACAAGTTTGCAAATCAAGTGTTATTACACTGGAATCGGCCAGTTGGCGTAGGTGGGGGTTGTCCAGCGGGGTGGCGAAGATCTCGCGGATGAGTTCGTTCATCATCTGCCCGCCCGCGCCGTGAGCCATACGAATGATTTTTTCCATTGAATTTCTTTCGTTATACGTCAAGCGTCACCCGTCACGCATGACGGGTGACGCAGGCGGATCTGCCACGAGAGACGGCCGGTCCTCCGGTGGGTTACGTCCAGCGCTTACACGCTCGCTACCCCTCCGGGTGACCGTTCACCGCCTCGGCCCTGACGGCGCAGACCTTGTACTCCGGGATCTTGGCCACGGGGTCGAGGGCCGGATTGGTGAGGAAATTGACCGCCGAATCCGGGTAGTGGAACGTCGCGAAGATCAGCCCGGCGGGCACACGGGTGGTCACCTGGGCCTTGGCCACGATCTCACCCCGGCGCGAGGCGACCTTCATCATCCTGCCATCCTCGATCCCTCGCGCCTGGGCCATTTCACGGCGGGGCGTGCTCCACTGCCGTGAAATGGCCCAGGCCCCGGCTGAACTTGCCGACGTGGAGGATGGGCGTCCCCGGATGATCCGCCGTGGGGGCAGGCCATCGAAGCTGCTCGCCGGCTGTCAAGCGCTCGTGGGTGATGCCGCCGTAGATCGGCGTGAGGGCGTTGATCTCGTTCAGCACGTCGGCGGCCGAGGCGTAGTCCCAGCCGGCCCATGGCGCGTCCTCGGCCGGCGTCGCCGCACCCAGCCCGATCAGCCGCTGGGCCAATTGGGTGACGATCCATGCGTCGTCCTTCGACTCGCCAATCGGCTCGATCGCCTGGCGCACCAATTGCACACGGCGCTCGGAATTGGTGAAGGCGCCGTTCTTCTCGGCGAAACTACAGGCCGGGAAGACCACGTCGGCCAATTGCGCCGTCTCGGTCATGAACATATCCTGGACCACCAGGAACTCCGTTTCCTCGAGGGCGTGGCGCACGTGATTCAGATCGGGATCGCTGGTCATCGGGTTCTCGCCGATGACGTAGAGACAGCGCACGTCGCCCCCCTCGGCCGCGTCGAGCATCTCTGTGACGGTCAGGCCGATCTCGTGCGAGAGGGGCACGCCCCAGGCGCGCTCGAACTTGTCCTGGATGGCGGGGTCGGTCATCGACTGGTACCCCGGATAGACGTTCGGCAGGCCGCCCAGGTCACAAGCGCCCTGCACATTGTTCTGACCGCGCAGCGGGTTGACGCCGCCGCCCGGGACGCCCATGTTCCCCAGCACCATCTGCAGGTTGGCGCAGCTCATGACGTTGCCCACGCCGACGGTGTGCTGGGTGATGCCCATCGCGTAGAGCAGCGCGCCCGGCCGATTTTCGGTCATCATACGGGCCGCTTTCTCGATGTCCTCGACCGGCACGCCGGTGATCTCACTCGTCCGCTCCGGGGTGTAGGCTGAGACTGTCTCCTTGATCGCCTCGAAATTCTCGGTTCGTTCCGCGATGAAGGCCTCGTCGTGCCAGCCCTCGCGGATGATGACGTGCATCAGGCCATTGAGCAGGGCGATGTCGGTGCCCAGCTCGTGTTGCAGATAGAGGTCGGCGTAATCGGCGATGTCGATGCGGCGCGGGTCGGCCACGATCAGTTTGGCCCCCCGTCGTCGTTTCGCTGCCCGCACCTTGATCCCGATGACCGGGCGCTGTTCGGTGGTGTTGCTGCCGATGATGAAAATACAGTCGCTCTCCTCGGCGATGTCCCGGATCGAGTTGGTCATCGCGCCACTGCCAAAGCTTGTCACCAGACCGGCGACGGTGGCGCTGTGTCAGAGCCAGGCGCAGTGGTCGATGGTGTTCGTCGCCAGGATCTGCCGCGTGAATTTGTTGAAGAGATAGTTCTCCTCGTTGGTGCACTTGGCCGAGGCCAGCAACGCGAATCCATCGCCACCGCTTTCCTCCTTGACCTGGGCAAATCGTTGGGCGACGGTGTCCAACGCCGTGTCCCAATCGGTCTCGATAGTGCTCGAAGATCGGTTCCATCAGGGCGAGATCGACTTTGCCGTTATCTGCCATATGCCAGTTGCTCCTCTCTTGAATGAATGGGTTTGCACATTTAACTTGCTCATCTGTGAAGTATCTTCTCAGAAAAGTGTGGAGAGATTCATTTGCCCGACTTTGGATTATTTCTGTAGATTGTGTGATCAGGGGGGACTGATCACGCCCTCCAAAATCATTGAGAAGTGTGTCATTCGTCCATTTGTGAGATGCGTGATCTCACACGATCTGAAGTGTCCAATAGTGGGGAGTTTACCATAAGATGGGGAATAGGGCAAAGAGTATGGTCTAAATGGGTCTAAATCTAAAGATGAAGACGGTTTTTCTCCACTGGGGCTGAATCTCCCAACGTTGAGATACGTCACCTGCACGGCTATCTACCCCCCATAAATCTGTAGGACGATCACCGGCGTCACGTACACCTCGATGACGGCAGCCAGTGCGAGCAGCGGCAAAACCAGAGCGCAGAACACCTTGATAAAATCGGCTAAAGTCCGTAACCATCCTTCGCCAATGGTCATTCCCTTGGGGGGTGACATAAAGGTCGCCCCTAATTGTACTGCCAGCGACGTTGCGATGATGGCGGCGGGCAGTTCCAATATCCCGTGCGGCAGTACGAAAGCAGAGAAAAACAGGTAAGGATTGTATCCCAGTTGAGCCACCTGGACGGTGAAGAAGAAAATAATGGCCATCGGAGCCATCAACAGGCCCACGGCCAGTGTCCCGAAGGAGAAGATAGCCAGCAAAGCGGCCAAGAGCAAGGATCGGACGTTATGGCCAAGGATACCCGAGGGTGTGAATGCCGGCAGCCATTTGATGGTGGGCATTTCGGCAAACGTCTCCGAGGTAATTTGTTCCAGTGGCAGGACATCTGCCGGGAGTTGGTAGCGAGTCGCAAAATCGTACCCGATGTAATAGGATCCTACGAGGGCGATCAAGACGAGCGCGAAGGCCATCCAGGAACGACGGAGGATAGTGGGGATGTCTCGAACGTAGAGTCCGACGAGGGCGCCGATCCAGCGGAGCCCGCTCGGCATTTGCTCCACGTCTCGGCCAAAGAACCAACGATCCCATTCCAAGTGCTGGCGGAAAGTACGCCAGAGGGAGGAGACGTTCAGTTCATCCACCTCACGTCCCAGCAGTTCCTCGCGGTTGAAGATGTGAATGCCCATCCGGACCAGGATGACGTCGACCACGATGAGGAAAAGGGCCACCCACCAGAGAGTGGAGTAATTGGCGTAGAACATGATGATGGCTTCGCCCTGGACCAGGAGCGCCATTGGGATGATGATAAAACTGGCCAGGAGATTGGCGGCCCGGACGCTCGTCGTTTGGCTGGATAACACCACGGCTCCGGATACCATCACGATGGCCTCCGTCGTGGTCAGCACGATGATCAGGAGCAGCAACTCCGGCGTCGCTGTCCAACCCTCGAAGATATACAGTCCGATCAGATAGACGACGATGCCGAGATAGGCGGCTAAAAGCGGCGGGATCATCGCAGCGAGGGTTTTGCCCAGGTACAACTGGGCGTCGGTCAAGGGCGTCGATAGCAGGGGTTCCAGGCTGTTGCGCTCCTTTTCTCCCACGAACGTTTCCAGAGCGATGACGAGAGAGAAGGAGATGGGAAAGAAGCCTACGATCATCAACAGGAAAGGGATCAGTCGCTCGCCGATGATGGGATCTCCGTATCTGGATACCCAGGACAGGGCCATATTGGCCACCAGGCTCATCAGGATCGGGAAGAAAACGGTGAGGATGATGATGGGGATGACGATCCGCCAATCCCGGAGTGTGTCTCGGATTTCACGCTGCACCAGGGTCGACACCATACGCAGATCATCGCGTATCCCAATCGGTGAGCGTTTAGTGTTTAGGGCCATATCTGTCCTCGATCTCTATCACTTGCAGGTAGACGTCTTCCAGACTCCTTGGCACAGCGCTGAGGGTGACGACTTCGATATCGTGCGACGTGAGCGCTTTCAATACTAACGGATTGCTTTGCTTGGGTTCTGGTGTGGCGTACTGAATCCAGTCCTTCCCATAGGATTCGACGTGGATTAAATTGGAGATGATTTGCACGACGCCGTCGACCGAGCGGGCCAGACGCAGTTCCATCAGCGGCGGGCCGAGGAGCCGGGTTTTTAGTTCGGTTGACGTGCCCCGGGCGATGATTTTCCCCCGGCGGATGATGGCGATCCGGTCGGCTAACATCTCCGCCTCGGCCAGGTTGTGGGTGCAGATGACGATGGCCCGCCGGTGGTGGCGTAGGCTGAGCACGGCGTCTCGCACCAGTTTGGCGCTGTGGGGGTCCATCGCTGAGGTAGGTTCGTCCAACAGCAACACCGATGGATCGTGCAACATCGCCCGCACCAGGGCCATTTTCTGGCGCATGCCCTTGGAGTAGGTCCCCATTCGCCGTTCCCAGGCTTCGGGCATGCCGAAGCGTTCCAATAGCTCCTGGGCACGACGTTTGCTCTCGGCGGACGATAGTCCCATCAATCGTCCGAAGAAATCCATGTATTGGGCGCCCTGCATGCGAAGGTAGAGGCCGGGATGTTCGGTCAACAGCCCGACGCTGCGCCTTACCTCGCGGGGGTGCTCGACGACGTCGTAACCGGCGACGGTGGCCCGACCGGCTGTGGGGCGGAGAATCGCCGCCAGCATACGCACGGTGGTGGTCTTGCCAGCGCCGTTGGGCCCCAGCAGAGCCAGGATCTCACCGGGCGCTACGGAGAGTGAAACGTTGTTTACAGCGATGAAGCCATCAAATGTTTTTGTCAAGCCAGTTAACTTTATCATCTGTAATTTTTCCGAGCTGAATTACTCCCCGCTATCTTCCTGAGAGATGGCGTAGACGTGAAGAATGCGTTGGAGTACAGTGAAGACAGATAGGATAGACAACAGCCAGGCCAATGGGACTGTCAGTCCCAAGGCGGATAGGATGCCGATCATAATGACACGCTCCATCCGGGTCAGCACCCCTACCTTGCACGTGAATTTCAACGCCTCGGCGCGGGTGCGCACGTAGCTGACGATCATTACCGTTGCCAGGGAGATTAGAAAGAGAAAGGCGGGCAAGGGCGTATCTTGACGCAGATGGTGGATGATCAGTCCAATGATCAATACCGCATCAGAGACCCGGTCGAGAGTGGAGTCGAGGAAGGCGCCAAAGCGACTTTGCTTTCCCGTGGCTCGGGCCAGGGCGCCATCCAGTGCGTCTATGGGGGAGAGAATCAACAGGAGCACACCCCCTATGTGGATACGTCCGAAACTGAAAAGAACGGCTATGCCAATCTGAAATGCCATGCCAAGGATGGTGAGGACATTTGGGTGGATGCCCATCCGCCCGATGACTCGAGCGATGGGCATGGTGATGATGCCCGCTCGATCTCGGGCCCAGTCGGTCAGGGTGTCCCAGCGTTTTCTCGCTGGTTTCGATTTGGCGCGTCGTTTGCTTTCCACCCGCTCTAGGCTATTCATTGATTGTCGTTACCCCCATCGATAAACGTCTCGAGTCGCTGCCGGGCGTCTTCGTCGGTGAACTGGGTCGGCGGAGATTTCATGAAATAAGCGGATGGTTCGATGATGGCGCCGCTCAATCCGCGATTGAGCGCCAGTTTGCAACAACGCACGGCGTCGATGACGACGCCCGCAGAGTTGGGGCTATCCCAGACCTCTAATTTCATCTCGAGATTGAGGGGGACGTTCCCGAAGGTCGTGCCTTCCATGCGAATGTGGCACCACTTGCGGTCGGTCAGCCAGGGGACGTAGTCAGAGGGTCCGACGTGGATGTCTTCGTTCGAGAGTTGGTATTCCAATTGGCTGGTGACCGCGTTCGTCTTGGATATTTTCTTCGATTCCAACCTTTCCCGTTCCAACATATTGTAGAAATCCATATTGCCGCCGAAATTGAGTTGATACGTGCGGTTAAGCTCGACTCCCCGGTCGCGGAAGAGGCGCGTCAACACACGGTGGGTGATGGTCGCGCCGACCTGACTCTTGACGTCGTCGCCGATGACCGGCAGGCCGCGTTCTTTGAAGCGCCCCTGCCAATAGGCTTCTCGCGCGATGAAGACCGGAATACAGTTGACGAGGCCACAGCCAGCATCAAGTACCTGCTCGACGTACCACTTGGTCGCCATCTCGCTGCCCACCGGCAAGAAGTTGACGACCACGTCGGTTTGGGTCTCTTTGAGGATGCGCACGATGTCGGCAGTGGAGCCAGGTGCCTTGTCGATGATTTGGGAGAGATATTTGCCCAGTCCATCGTGTGTCATGCCTCGACGAACGGGAACGTTCAGGTGAGGGACTTCTGCAAACTTGATCGTGTTGTTGGGGGATTGCCAGATCGCTTCCGATAGGTCACGTCCAACCTTGTTGATGTCGATGTCGAAAGCGGCGGTGAATTCGATCGCATTCACGTGATACCCGCCCAAATTCACGTGCATAAGCCCCGGTACGAACGCATCATCCGGGGCATCTTTATAAAACTGAACGCCCTGAACCAGGGCCGATGCGCAATTGCCTATGCCCACAATTGCGACACGTACTTTATCTTGATCGTTCATCGTTTTAACCTCCATAGATTTTTGTGTTGTGTAACTACTCAGACCAGCCCTTTGCTGTGCCGGAGAATGGGGGTTTGGGGTGTGTGGCGGTCGCGAAGCGACCGCCACACACCCCAAACCCCCGCCCATCCGCTGCAAATAGGCAGCAGGCTGAGTGGTTACTGTGTTGTATCTATTTACGTCGTTGCCTGTATGAGCAAGTCCATAAATTCGTCTTGATGTTGTTTGATCCTGTCCATATCGATAGAACAGTAGACTTCTCGACCGGCTCGTCGAACCTTCACCAGGCCAAACGTGCGCAAGGGACGTAAGTGAAAGGAGATCAAGGGTTGACTCACGCGTAGCGTCTGAGCCAACTCGGTGACCGTCATCTCTACGTTGTCGGCCAGGGTGATGAGAATGCGCAGTCGCAAGACGTCTTTCAGTGTGTAGAAGTAGCGCGCCAAATCCCGCAATCCCTCTTCCGTTGCTTGGGGCTGTTGAGTCGACATAGGGTTGCCTCCTATACGCGCACACCACTTTATTTGTAGGAGTTATATCCCCCTACAACCTGTTTCCAACGGGTTTTGGGTATCAGACGATGAATTCATTCATCGGGCTGTTTCCCGTCTTCCCGTCGATCCGAGCCCAGCGTATGGTTCTATAAAGAAACGTTTATATGCTAACGTAAAAGTGTCACACTGTCAAGTTTTGTGGCGCTCGAATGGCAGACTCGTTCCCAGAAAGGTTTGGTGAGTGTATCATCTCAATAAACCGGGGCAAACTCGCTCGGGCCGGTCTCCTGACCGTGCCCGCTGTGGCTCGGTCGGGAGACCGGCCACAGCTCCCCAACTTATTGAGAAGATACTGGTGAGTTGACGATGATCTCTCTTGCTTGTCATTGGAGCTATTTCGTAGTACACTCTTCTTGAGCCAGGGTGGGTCAAGTTGAGGGGAACATCGGATATCATGCAGGGAGGCGATGTTATCAGCCACTTTGAGCGCCATGCAAAATTCCAAGGAGCCGAGAAGTCTAGGGAACATCCAGAAAGGAGAAGTGTGATGCCTACGAAATTAGGCCCTCACGTCCTAAGGTCTGCAGGTAGATTGAGTGAGTACATCGAGACTGGCCCGGCGGTCGTCAAGCTGGTGGGCGATTGGGGAATGGCGAAAGATATTTCCAGCGATATACTGGTCGTTGGACGTAAGTTCGAGGGTAAATATGATGCGCAACTCCAACGAAGCACCGGCAAGACGCCCTTGCAGGCGGCCCAGCAATTTATCGATGACCAGTTGCCGACGTATCGTTCTAATCCGTACATCCTGTATTGGGAGGGACACAACGAACCGGTTTGGAGCACGCAGGATGAAATGGCGTGGTATGCCGCGTTCGAAGTGGAGCGTATCAAGTTGATGGCCAAGGAGGGATTACGGTGTGTGATTGGGAATTTTGCCACGGGATCGCCAGCCCTGGAGCTCTGGCCCGCGTTTATTCCCGCGATGCAAGCAGCCCAACAATATGGCGCGCTCCTGGGATTGCACGAATATAGTTGCCCCTGGATGTGGTGGATGACGGGGAAACATCAGTTAGATCCGGGGAATGACCAGGGCGACGAGGGATGGACCACGCTGCGTTACCGCAAGGTCTATCGGCAGTACATGATCCCCAACGGCGTGGGCGATGTGCCATTGGTCATCACCGAATGTGGCATTGATCCTTTGATAAATCCCAAGCCGCCGGGGAAGGAGAGCGGTACCTGGAAGCAGTTGGGTACGTTTTGGAAGGAGCACGACGGCGAGCCAGACAAAGCCGATTATTACTTCCGTCAATTGCTATGGTACGACGAGGAGTTGCAGAAAGATGATTACGTCATTGGCGCTACCATATTCACCTGGGGCAGTTTTGGCGAACCGTGGTCCAGGTTCGACATTGCCGGGACGGAAGTAGCCCGAAAGCTGATCGACTATAGCAGGGAAAACCCGGCCCGCAAGTTTACGGGAACGATCATCACGGATGAAGATGAGCAGCCCCGGGGGAAGCCTCGTGTTCAGTATACACGTACCTACGTCTTGCTTCCACCCAACGCTGACGCAGCCTGGGCGCGAGCCGTCGTCGAGGGCGCGTGGGACGAGCAACGCTACACCATCGGCAGCAGCGCCGACGATGCCGGCATTGGCGATTTGGACGTGCGGCGGGTAATCGCTGTCAATCCCCAGGATTGGCCCGGTTCTATGACCCTGTCCGCTTTTTACCAGCGCTTTTACCCTCAAGTCGAGTACCAGGCCATCCGGGCCGCATCGCCAGGAGAGTTGCTTCAGAAGTTGGGGGATATGTAGGACTATGGTGGAAGAAATACCAACGGTTTTGATCACACCAGAAGCAAAGGCGGCGCTAGAGATCGAGATAGAGCGGGCTGGAGTCGGTGGTGAATTGACGGGAGGGCTTTTGTTTGGCTATCCGCCGGATGATCAGCACCGGTTGATCGTCGACTCGGTTCGTCCACGCCCGGAAGTGGGCTTCGGGGGACGGGGGTTTTCCCTGGAGCAGTCCCGTACGTCGCAGCAGTTGGCCCAGGCTCGGGAAGTTACGCCGGCGGCTCATTATTCTGGCGTCTGGTACTTGCATCGCACGCCCAATAAGGAACTTAGCGACGACGAATGGATTCAGACGCAGGCCGTCCTGGAGGATCCCGATTATCGCTTCGACGACCTGGTCGCTTTGGTCATTTGTCTCTACTTTGGCGAGTTGAGTATGCATGCCTTCTACTTCGATAAATACCACTCAGCCCGCAGCCAGATGCCTGAAGCGGCGACGTTGAAGCTGACGACTGAGGCGGCGGGACAGTTGGGGCAGATAGGTGCGGGACAATCGGCCGGCTCGTCATCCCCGACCGATTGGTATAAGGCGCCCGAACTCACCGAACGCTTGAAGCAGGAATATGCTCGATTGTCTCAGCGCTATGGGGTGGAAGCGACGCTTCAGGCAGACGGTCAAATGATCTTTCGACTGGAACCCAAGGGAGATTACGGGAAATTGGTCTTGTACCTGGCCTGTGCGTCTGGGTTCCCAGATCGGGCTCCCGAGGCCTTTGTTATGGCGGGAGAGAAATCGTATCCCCTGTATAGCCCGACCTTGAGCGAGTGGACGGCCAATATGTGGATGGCTGACGTGGTCGCTAGCTTGATCGAGTGGTTGAACTGGTCTTTGGAGCAGTTCGTCGCGACAGCAAAGGACGCAATTGAGGCGGGGAAGTATCAAGAGGCGGCTGATCTATTGACTGTGGTCCTTTCCATCGATCCCCGGATGCCCAAGGCGGCCCGGCTGTTGGGCCAAGCGCAGGCGCCAATGCGTTCCCCTTAACCTGGACGAGCCAGAACCAAAAACGGATTTTCGAAACGATTTAAAAGTGGGGTTTGATGAACTGTCCAAATGAGTCAAAACGGTTCCCAGGAGCCTTATAAAGGCTCCAGAACCGCTACGTTTTCATCAGGTTTGACCGCCAGCCCTGAATCGCACAACTAGAACTCGAATCGTATGTAGGGCGGATTGCTAATCCGCCAGGGCCATCATCCGCTGTTCCAGTTATGCAGTTTACAAGCGCTGGTCCAAAGGACACGTTTTCCCATTACCGTAGCGATTTGACACCTTGGGAAAATGTTGTAGAATTATGGCCGAGTTGGCCCACGTAGCTCAGTCGGTAGAGCACACCCTTGGTAAGGGTGTGGCCATGGGTTCAATTCCCATCGTGGGCTTTGAATCATCATACTAATTCTAATTTTCCAATGAGGTGCTAAATTTATGGCAAAGAAAGCAGTACGACACGTCATCACCCTTGCTTGCACCGAGTGCAAGGAACATAACTATACGTCGGAGAAAAACCGGCGTAACGATCCTACCCGTCTTGAGATCAAAAAGTTTTGCCCTCGTTGTAAGGGACACACGTTGCATCGCGAGAAGAAATAGGCTTGACCGGTTGTGTCCTGTTCGATGTTGCGATGTTGTACACCGGTGGCGTTGAGCGAGGATTTCATCATATCGTTTTTATTCTATCCAGGATAGGAGTCACAGGCGAGTAGCTCAATTTGGCAGAGCAACGGTCTCCAAAACCGTAGGTTGCGGGTTCAATTCCTGCCTCGCCTGCCTGTTACGAACTTCAAGACACCGCCATGTTTGGAGGCGGTGTCTTGAAATGTAGAGCGAAGTTGAGTCTGATTGAGTGAGGTAAAGCAGCTTCATTCTTGTTAGAGCCTAACCGATAGGGATCTTGTACGTTGAGCAAGTATTGCTCGTCGGTGTCCCTTTCGGGTTCTGGTTCTGCCAGGTTAGGGAGACATTGAAAGTGGCGAAGAATAAAAAGAAAGTCAAAAAAGAGAACGCAGTCGTACGCTATTTTCGCGATACTTGGTTGGAATTGCGTAGGGTTCGCTGGCCCACGCTCGAAGATGCTTGGAGATTGACGAAGATCGTGTTGGTCGTGACCGTTGTGATGGCTCTTATGCTGGGCGTGTTGGACTTCCTGTTTTCCAGGCAATTTGCAGGCATTATCAGCGGTAATGTGATCGCTATCGGCATCTTGATCGTTGCTTTTGTCGTTACCGTGGTCGTTGGTGTAATTCTCAGCCGTCAGACGACTCGATTAGCGTAAGGGCCTGTATAGGGCGCCTAACCAATAGGATTCTTGTGCGATGAGCAAGAATTTGCCATTGGTGACCCTTTTTGGTTCTGGCTCTGCCAGGTTAGGGCCTAGCCGATGACATCTTTGTATGTTGAGCAATAGCGTGTAACTTTTGGTTGTCCTTCGCTTTCGGCTGTCGTTAGTTCTCGCTTGGTTCTGGCTTTGCCAGGGTAGGTAGGCATGATGTACTCGAGTGAGTTGGACAAAGAGGCTAAACCTGAGGTTGAAGAGCAGGTAGCACTCGCTGAAGCTTCTGAAGAGGCAATGATGACTGAGACTGATGCAGCCGAGGCTGTGCCGGTCGATGTTGAGGATCCACAGGTACAAGCCGGGGATTTGCCGCTTACTGACGAAGAAGACAGCGCGCTGTCAAGCGTGCCTGAATCCGAATCCGAATCCGAATCTGAGGATGAACAATCTCTAGACGACGAGCGGGAGTGGTACGTGATTCATTGCTACTCCGGTTACGAGAAGAAGGTCAAGCATAATCTTGAGCAGCGCATCGATTCGATGCAGATGCAGGACCTGATTTTCCAGGTGGTCATTCCGACTGAGGATGAGATGGAAGTGCGGGATGGCAAACGCCGGGTCATCGAGCGGCGGGTCTTCCCAGGTTATATCCTGGTGCAGATGAGGTTGACAGATGATTCCTGGTTCGTCGTGCGTAACACGCCGGGTGTTACGGGCTTTGTGGGGATGGGCAACGAACCGACGCCATTGCGTGCTGAAGAAGTACAGTCTATCATGCGCCGTATGGAGTCCGAGGCGCCCAAGATCAAGGTCACGTTCAAGCCAGGGCAGAAGGTACGCATCGTTGATGGGCCTTTCAATGAATTTATTGGCGTCGTGGACGAGATCGACATGGAACGAGCCAAGGTTCGGGTTATGGTCTCCTTCTTTGGCCGTGAGACGCCAGTCGAACTCGATTTTCTACAGGTAGAAAAAACGTAGTTATGGGGATAGGGTAAAGATGAAGAAAGTTAAGGCAATTGTCAAATTACAGATACCGGCTGGGAAGGCGAACCCTGCGCCACCGGTGGGGCCTGCATTGGCCCAGCATGGTGTCAACTTGATGCAGTTTTGTAAGGAATACAACGCCCGCACGTCTAGTCAGGTAGGGAATATCATCCCGGCTGAGATCACCATTTATCGGGATGGATCTTTCAACTTTGTGCTCAAGACGCCGCCCACGCCGGATCTTCTGCGTAAGGCTGCGGGCGTCGAGAGGGGGTCTGGCGAGCCTAATCGTGATAAGGTGGGGAGCATCACGCGTGATCAGTTGAAGGCAATCGCCGAGACGAAGATGAAGGACTTGAACGTGGTCAATATCGAAGGGGCCATACGGCAGATCGAAGGCACCGCCCGGAGTATGGGGATTTCTATCACGGACTGATGTGTTAGCGCCCCATTTATATTCCATTCTTGAGGATATCGTGGGAGGGCGTCGGCCCGTTGGGACCACGAAGGAGGAACAATGGTAAAAGGTGGTCGGAAGTATTTAGAAGCATTTGAGAAAATAGATCGGCAACGGCTTTATCCACCAGAGGAGGCGTTGCGGCTGGTCAAGGAGACCAATTACGTCGCTTTCGATGCGACGGTCGAGACGCATTTTCGGCTGGGGGTCGATCCGCGCCACGCCAATCAGCAGGTGCGAGGGGTCGTGTTGTTGCCCCACGGATTGGGCAAGGAAGTCAGAGTTTTGGTCTTTGCCGAGGGCGAGGCCGCGAAGGCGGCCGAGGAAGCTGGCGCCGACTACGTCGCATCGGACGACGAGTGGTTGCAAAAGATCCAGGGCGGATGGACCGAGTTTGACATCGCCATCGCAGTCCCAGAGATGATGGGTAAGGTAGGGCGTCTGGGCCGCGTCTTGGGTCCCAGGGGTTTGATGCCTAATCCCAAAGCCGGGACGATTGTGCCAGCGGATACGCTGCCGGATCTCATTGAGGAGACCAAGGCCGGGCGTATTGAGTTTCGTATCGACAAAGGGGCCAATGTGCACATTCCGATTGGCAAGGTCAGTTTTCCCTTGGAAAAGCTGGTCGATAACTTTGCCGCGATGGTAGACACGGTACGACAGGCCAGACCGGCCGCCAGCAAGGGCACGTACATCCGCAAGATCGTCGTGACATCTACGATGGGGCCCGGGGTCAAGGTGGATCCCACCCTCGCTCAGATGATGGAGGTATCGATCTAACTAGACTTTTCTTCAAGTTGAGAAGCCTGTCGCCGTAGACAGCAGGTGCGTGAGTCAAAGCGCTTAATTCTGCCTGCCGAGGTAAGGGAGCTTTAGCATCAACGCTTACGAGTGTTTTTGACTAAAATGTTACCCCTGCGTCGGTGACGGCGCAGGGGTTTTTTCGTGTATTTGTGTAGACGTCGTTTTTTGATCGAGTAAACCTAACCCGGACGAGCCGGAAACACAAGGCCTTACCGATGGCAAATTCTTGCTCAACGTACAAGGATATCATTGGTTAGGCCCTAACCTGGACGCGCTAAAACCAAAAAGGGACATCGACGGCAGAAGCGAAGGGTAACCAAAGGTTACACGTTCTCGCTTGCTGTACACGGATATCGTGGGTTAGGCCCTAATCAATTGGAGTTTTCCACTTAAGAATTCTCTAATAATGATC
>Ga0129302_1001526_pt1 | contig 17215 bp, 13 predicted proteins | sample BlaSprsedimmetaG_FD_94476 | JGI IMG/M metagenome (GOLD analysis project Ga0129302, IMG submission 94476) | Hot spring sediment bacterial and archeal communities from California, USA to study Microbial Dark Matter (Phase II) - Blank Spring... | ecosystem: Environmental > Aquatic > Thermal springs... | reverse complement strand
CCCCGTTTGAGATCATTATCGTTTTTCTGCGGCCCAGCCTGTCCGAAAGCGGCAGGATGGTCAATACACCGACGGCCTGGCACACCCCATGAACAGTTGCAAGCAGGCTCGCCCGATCCATCGGGATTCCCAGCTGGTTCACAGCGTAGTCCACCATAAACGTTGTTATTCCGTAAAGGCTGAAGGCGATGCAGAAATAGGACGAGCCTATCAGCCAGAACCGGGCGCTGCGGAATACGTCCCGCAGGTGGTTCAACCTGGTAGGGGCAAATCCCTTTGATTTGGGGGTTGAATTTTCGGCGCTGTCCCCCCACGGCGAAAGACCGGAGGAAGCGGGATCGCTTCGAAGGAAAAAACCGTTCGCCGCCGTCATGACAAGCGCCGCTCCGCCCAGGAAAAACCAAGCATAACGCCAGTCGAAATGTTCGAGAATCCATGGAAAAGCGAGCCCGATAGACGCAAAACCCAGTCCATAGCCGGTGGAAAGTATCCCCACCGCGAGCCCCCTGTGGCGCGGCGCAAACCAGCGCTGTACCACGGCGAGCACCGGGGTCCATATCCCGGTGGCACCCAGACCGGCAAGGCCGAAAAAAAGACAGGCCGAAAACATGCTCCCGGCCGTCCCCATCAGCCCGACTCCCAGGGAAAGGATGAAAATACAGATGGTGATCACGCGCCTGGCGCCGTAGCGATCTGTGAGGTAGCCAGTGAAAGGGGTGAGGGAAATGTATATCAGCAGATAGGCGTTAAAAATCGTGCCACCGGCCGCACGACCGAGATTTAAAACTTTGAGCATCTCGGGCATAATAACCCCGTAGCCCAGTCGCACGGAATGATTAATGAAAATGGTTGCAAAACAAAGTGCAAGCACGATCCAGGCCCGATGAAGCAGGCTGGCAGGATTCAATCAACCCCCCTTTCCTCCGGTACAGGAAATTTACAGATCGCGGCCGGGCGCCCCCTTGCAACAGCCCATCCGGTCGATCAAAACCCGGGCGGCGTCCATCGCGAAGTAGGTTATAATCATGTCCGCACCGGCCCGCTTGATCGATATGAGGCTTTCCATCATCGTACTCACCTCGTCGACAAGCCCGACCGACGCCGCGCCCTTTATCTGAGCATATTCTCCTGAAACCTGGTACGCGGCAAGCGGCACCAGGAAGCGATCGCGCGCTTCACGTAAAATATCCAGGGAAGGCAATGCGGGCTTCACGATCAGGATATCGGCTCCTTCATCCAGGTCCAGGGCCATCTCCTTGATCGCTTCCCGTGCATTCCCCGGGTCCATCTGGTAAGATTTTCTGTCACCGAAACAGGGCGAACAATCTGCGGCCTCCCTGAAAGGGCCGTAGAATGATGACGCGAATTTTGCCGCATAGGACATGACGATCGTCTCTTGAAATCCATCCCTGTCGAGGGCCTTCCGGATCGCCTGCACCCGTCCATCCATCATGTCCGAAGGAGCGATGATATCGGCGCCCGCCCTCGCCTGGCTGAGCGCGGTTTTCGCCAGCAGTTCGATCGTGGCGTCGTTGTCGACCGAGCCGTCTCTAATGACGCCGCAGTGGCCGTGGTCCGTGTACTCGCACAGGCAGGTGTCGCAGATGACGCAGATGTCCGGGCAGACACGCTTGATTTCTGCGGCGGCCTGCTGGATACATCCGTTATCGGCCCAGGCCCCTGAACCGACTGCATCCTTTTTCGAGGGAAGTCCGAAAAGGATCACCGCCTGGACCCCGAGCTCGTATGCTTCCTGTGCAGTTTCGGCGGCAAGCGAAGGGCTCAAGTGGCAGCATTCCGGCATGCTTTTTATCGGTTGTTTATATGTCTTATCCACGCCTTCGACGACAAAAAGCGGCAGGATAAAATCATGGGGGGTCAACACCGTTTCACGAACCAGCCGCCGTATCGTTGCATTCCTTCTCAATCGCCTCGGTCTGTCTACAGGGAAAGCCATTTCAACTCCGTTTCAATCGACGCTGATTTCTTCGTCTGTCAGGTAGCAGGCCGGGTCCGGCGCCCAGAGATCGCCGGTGACCGCTTCGGCCCGCACCCTGAAATTACCGCCACATACATCCAGCCACCGGCAGCCGGAACATCTGCCGGTCACATACCGCTTTTTGTCCTTGAGTTTTTTCATCAACGGGTTTGAAAGATCGGTCCAGATTTCGCTGAAAGACCTTTCACGCACATTTCCGAAGGATGTGTGACGCCAGAACTGATCGGCATACACGGTACCGTCCCAGCTTACACAGCCGATGCCGCGGCCCGAATTGTTTCCTTCGTTCATCTCGAGAAGTTCCAGCACCTCGGGTGCTCTCGGGTTTCCTTCGCGCAGCATCCGGAGATACAGATAAGGACCGTCGGCATGGTTGTCCACGGTCAGGATCTCTTTCGGCATGCCCCTGTCATGCAGATCCTTCGTGCGATCGATGATCAAATCCACAACCCGCCTGGTTTCACCATGGTCAAGATCCTGGTCCACCAGGTCCGAACCTCTTCCTGCATAGACGAGGTGGTAAAAACAGGCCCTTGGAACTTCATATTTTTCGATCAGATCAAATATCGCCGGAATCTCCATCGCGTTCAAACGGTTGATCGTAAACCGAAGCCCGACCTTCAGCCCGGCTTCCCGGCAATTTTCGATACCCTTCATCGCGGCGGTGAACGCTCCCCGCTTTCCCCTGAACCTGTCGTGAACATCCTCCATGCCGTCCAGACTGACCCCGACATAAGACAGGCCCACATCCTTTAGTTCAAAAGCCTTCTCGCGCGTAATCAGTGTACCGTTGGTGGATATCACGGCCCTCATGCCACGCTTGACCGCATAGGAGGCAAGCTCCGTGATACCAGGGTGCATCAGGGGTTCCCCACCTGAAAAAAGCACGACTGGGACACCAAAATCGGAAAGATCATCCAGCAAGCTCCGCGTCTCCCGATGGTTCAACTCCTTCTCGCCGGCCGCATCCACCGCCCCTGCATAGCAATGGACACACTTTAAATTGCATGCACGGGTGACATTCCAAACCACGACCGGTTTTTTGTCGATGGAGAACTGAAGCAGGTGGGAGGGCAGATCCCCGGCCTTCCTCCCGTAACGGAGAGCATCCGACGGCTCCACCGTTCCGCAGTAAAGTTTTGAAATCCCGATCATTCCGGCCTTTCTCCGGCCTCGGAAAAAGACTGATCCTCCTGCCGGTAGCATTGCTTTATGAGCTTATTAATGAAAAATTCCATGTCTTTCACGGCCTCATCGTTTATCACAAAATCCTGCACTCCGGCACGATCTTTTACAAGCTTCAAACCGTATTCCAGTCGCTTTACAACCTTTTGAGCCAGAGGTCCCGCCTGTTCGCCGGTAACGATGGCCTGCTGGATGATCTCTTCGACCGCTGTTTCGTCGAAAGTCACCTGCAGATCCATCTCGCTGCGCATCGCCGACTCCTGCTCTTTCACCTGTTCGTACATCACGATGAATTCCTCGAATGCACGGTTCAAATCAGAGCAGATCTTCAGGTAGAGTTCGGCCACCATCTCCATTTTCCGCCTGCTCAGTGTGACACCCGATGGATGCCTGAAATCTTCGATCCTGGACTCCATGTAGGATATAAGGCGGTTCATTTCGTCGGCTGCCTCCGCCTCAAAGCGGCTTTCGTGTGCCGGCTCGTGCCCGTGTTCAAGCATATCGGCCAGGAATCCTTCCGGATCCTTCACCAACTCCGGTGTCACCAGCAGTTTCTTGAAAGCGGTCGAAGGAAGTCTCTTTTCGAAGGGTATCAGCACCCTTTCTATAGCGCTGACGATTCCCCGCGCACCGGTTTTTTCGGCGGCCGCCATTTCGGCGATCATTTCGAGAGCCTCCCCTTGGAACTTGATCTCTATCCCATAGGCGCTGAAATCCAGCCGCTTGCTGATGATAATCGGGTTGTTCGGGTTTGACAATATTTCGAAAAGATCTTCCTTCGTCAACTCATCAAACACCACGACCACCGGAAGGCGACCCACGAATTCGGATTCAAAACCGAATTCTATAAGGTCCTGCGCCTTAACTTCTTTTAAAATTTCCCATGGAATCTCGGTCGGCCTCACATCCGCTTCGAATCCTATTCCCTGCTTCTGGAGCCTGCGCCGGATTATTTCGGTCAGATCACCGAAAGCTCCGCTCATGATGAACAAGATATTACGCGTGTTTACAACCTGCTTTTCCTTCTTGCCGGTTCTTCTGAAATGTTCGATCGCCTGAATCTGGGAAACCGGGTCATGGGGGACTTTCAGGTCGACATCGGTTTCCTCCATAGGCTTAAGCAACGCCCTCTGTACACCGGTCCGGGAAACATCGTGTCCTATGATATTTCTGGAAGATGCAATCTTATCTATTTCGTCGATGTAAATTATCCCGTTTTCCGCGGCCGAAATGTCATCCCCCGCTTCATAAACCAGGTCCCTCACCAGATCTTCTACGTCGCCTCCGACATAACCTGTTTCACTGAACTTGGTGGCGTCCCCTTTAACGAACGGAACCCCCAGCTTCTGGGCGATAAGCTTTATGATGTATGTTTTTCCAACGCCGGTCGGGCCGATCATCAAAACATTGTTTTTAATCATCCCCACGCCGGTGCTCCGATTTTTGCCCTTTCCGGCGTTAAAGTGAGCTATCCTGTTGAAATGTGTGCAAACTTTAGTGGAAAGAACCGCCTTCGCATCTTGCTGCTTGACCACGAAACGTTCAAGGTACCGTTCGAGTTCCTCCGGAAGGAGATCAAACGAACCTTTCCCCCCTTCGGACTTTCCCTTTTCCCCGCCGGCGGATTCGGTCTTCGGAAAGACCATGGGGGAAATAATCTTCACCCGGTCCCCGTATTTTTTAGCCAGGTACTCGCTTAACTCTTTTTCCAGTTCTTTTTGATCGGGGACCTTTTCCGTTGCCTTCGATCGGTCTCCCGTTAGAATTTCCTTTCTCATAATACTCCTTTCTCAGGCATCCTCGGTTGTCTCAGGAAAAATCCACCGTGGGTTTAAAATCTCCGGAACCGCGCCTGACAGCGTCCGCCGTTCATCGGCTGAAGCTTTGTAAAGAATATATCCATTCGCCGTCACTATTTCAACCCGGGCCACCATCCCCGGTCGAATCGCGCTTATAAAGCGCTCCCACACTGCAGTCCCTTAATTTAGCTTTTGATCTCTGTGGGAGCGGATTGTATCCGCGATCGCTGTTCGTACTTCACCGCTGATCCCTTGACTATCCGGTTGACTGTAGGCAGCTATTACATTAGGCTTTGGCCATTGGACGTCAGCCCGGCCGTTTTAACTCCGGGTTGCAGGCTTTAAGCCGATTTTCATCGTAAAAACCCAGGAGAAAATATGACAGCGAGGCTTGAAATCCGCCTCAAAAGGCAGCTGGCCGACGCCGAGGGGCTTTCGATCCTGCGGAAATCGAGGGAATATTTCGGCTTCCACGTCGACGACATCCGAACGATCCGGGTGCTGACCATCGACATCGATCTAGACGAAACCAGCCTCGAACGTATCCGGACGGAAATTTTCACGAACCCTGTCACCGAAGAATCTTCGTTCAGTCCGATGGCGTCGTCCTTCGACTGGGTGATATGGGTCGGTTTCCGGCCCGGCGTAAGAGATACCGCAGGCAGCACCGCCGCAGAGGCGATCGAGGACGTCCTCGGAGTGATCCTAAATCGGGGACAAACGGTCTATTGTTCTAAACAGTTTGAAATTAAAGGGAAAATCAACTTCTCCCAGGCCGAAATCATTGCAAAGGATCTTCTCGCGAATGACCTGATTCAGCAATGGAAAATTTACCGGCCGGAAGACTGGGACCAGGTAAACGGCGTTGGTTTCCCAGTCCCGAAGGTTTTGCTCAACCGGACTCCCCGGGTCTGCACGATCCCCATCGACAGTGACGAGGAGCTCAAAAAACTGTCGGCCGAACGGAGCCTGGCGCTGCATGACAGGGACATCCCGGTGATAAGGCGGTATTTTCTCCGCAAAGATGTGCACGAAGAAAGGTTGAAGGCCGGGCTCGATCTACCAACCGACGTAGAGCTGGAATATATTTCCCAGGCGAGAAGCGACCACTGCAACCACAATACCTTCCGGGGACTTTTTCATTACCGGGACATTTCAACCGGTGAAGCGGAAAGGGTCGACAACCTGTTCAAAACATGTATCGAAGCACCGACCCTGGCGCTCAAGGAAAAATTCAACTGGGTTGTTTCCGTTCTCTGGGACAACGCGGGTGTCGGCCGCTTCGACGAAGAAAATTATTACGTGATCACCGGAGAAACTCATAACAGCCCTTCAAACATGGAAGCCTACGGGGGGGCGATCACGGGCATCGTCGGCATATACAGGGATCCGCTCGGCACAGGCAAGGGGGCCAAACTGATCATGGGAACCTATGGCTTCTGCACTGCCCCACGCGATTACAATGGTGAGCTGAAACCCCATCTCCACCCACGGCGGCTGCTGGACGGGATCATCGAAGGGGTGCGGGACGGCGGGAACAAGAGCGGCATCCCCACCCCGTACGGGCAGTTGCTGTTCGACGACAGCTACCTCGGCAAATGCCTGGTGTTCGTTACCGCGCTGGGGATTATGCCGGCCTATGTAGGGGGGACATCCAGTCATGAAAAGACAACCAGGGCCGGAGACCTGATCGTCATGTGCGGGGGACGGGTGGGGAAAGACGGCATCCACGGTGTCACGGCTTCCTCCGAGGTATACGGTGAGCATACTCCTGCCGGCCATGTGCAGATCGGAGACCCTTACACCCAGAAAAAGATGCATGATTTTTTGCTGGAAGCCAGGGATGAAGGCCTGATCGCCTTTATCACGGACAACGGTGGAGGCGGACTGTCATCTTCGATCGGAGAATCGGCCCGTTTCAGCAACGGCGCCAGAGTGGAGCTCGACAGAGTTCCGCTTAAATATGAAGGCCTGGACCAGTGGGAAATATGGGTGTCGGAGAGCCAGGAGCGGATGACGGTGGCCGTCAAACCCGGAGATATCGAACGCTTCATGGAACTCAGCCGAAAGCATGCGGTCGAAAGCACCGTTATCGGAACCTATACGGACACCGGCTACCTGCACCTGGTTTACCAGGGGGCAACCTGCGCCTATGTTCGGATGGATCTCCTGGAATCGGATTTTCCTCAATGGGAATTTGAGGCCGAATGGACGCCTCCGGCCCTCCGGGGGCTGACCGAGCCGGTGGTCACCGAGCCTTCACGGCACGGCGACCTGCTTTGCTCGATGCTCTCCCGGCCCAATATCTGTTCGCGCAACTGGATCGCCCGCCAATACGATCACGAAGTCCAGGGGGGAAGCGTCTTAAAGCCCCTGGTCGGGAAATACGGAGAGGTGCCCGGTGATGCGGCGGTCATGCGTCCGAGACTTGAATCAATCCGAGGGATCGCGGTGTCCCAGGCCTTGAACCCCGGTTATTCCCGGATAGACACCTATCACATGACAACCGCCGTTATCGATGAAGCGGTTCGAAAGGTTCTGGCGGTCGGCGGAAATCCCCATCACCTCGGCGGGGTCGACAACTTCTGCTGGCCGACCATCGAATACAACGCTTCACTAAACCCAGACGGGAAATATAAAGCGGCTCAACTGGTTCGGGCGAACTGGGCGCTCAGGGACTGCTGCATGGCCTATGGGATACCGCTTCTCTCCGGCAAAGACAGCATGTACATCGACGGAAACCTGAGCGGACCCTTCGGGGAAAGACGAAAGGTTTCAGGCCTGCCCACGCTGCTCTTCACGGTTTGCAGCGTTATTGAAGACGTAACCGTATGCCCGGGCATGGATGCGAAGGAGCCCGGCGATCTCGTTTACCTGCTCGGCGACACCCGGGATGAACTGGGCGGAGGAGAATTCTACCAGATGTTGGGCGCCGTGGGGCTTCATGTCCCGAAACTGAGGCCGGAGGATACTAAACCCTGCTACGAAGCTCTCCACAGGGCGGTGATTGAAGGGCTCACGGCCTCGTGCCACGCGGTGGGTAGAGGCGGGCTGGGTGTTCACCTGGCGCTGGTCGCAATCGCGGGGGATCTGGGGATGGAGCTTTCGATTGAAAAGCTTCCCGGCTCAAGCGGCCTGACAGCAACCCGGGCGCTCTACTCGGAATCGTCCGGCCGTTTTGTGATAACCGTTCCGGAATCCTCCCAGAAGCGGTTCGAAGAAATTTTCGTAGGTCTACCCCTGGGTCTGATAGGAAAAGTCAACGGAAAACGCCGGTTCATCGTGCACGGAAACGGCGGTACGACACTCATCGATGAAACTCTGGAAAAACTGCGCGTGAGCTGGCTCGCGCCGTTCGGGGACCTGATATGAAGCAAGTCAAAGCACTGGTACCGACAGGCTACGGTCTCAATTGCGACTACGAAACACTGTTCTGTCTCCGCCGCGCGGGAGCGGAGGCGGATCCAATCCATATCAACGACATAATAGCCGCAGCCGGGACCGGTGAAGGTCAAACGCTCTCAAAATACGACATTCTCGTGCTGGGAGGCGGCTTCAGCTGGGCAGACGATCACGGCGCCGGCGTGCTCATGGCATCCAAGCTTAAACATCATCTCGGTGACGACATCGACCGTTTCATACAGGATGGAAAACTGATCGTCGGTATATGCAACGGATTCCAGGTTCTTGTAAACCTGGGGCTGCTCCCGGGATTCGATGGAAACTATACTGCAAGGCGGATTGCGTTGATCGGCAACGACAGCGGGAATTTTATCGACACCTGGGTTAAACTGAAGGTGGAGCAGGAATCGTGTTGTGTGTATATGAACGGAATTTCAGAGATAGAGCTGCCCGTGCGTCACGGGGAAGGTAAATTTTATGCCTCCGATGACGTCCTTGACCTCCTGGAAGCGAATAAACAGGTGGTGCTCAGGTACGCGGATCAAGAGGGAAACCCGGCGGGGGGCCGCCGTCCCGCCAACCCGAACGGTTCCATCCACGACATCGCCGGCATATGCGACCCCACGGGGCGTATTTTCGGATTAATGCCGCATCCGGAGGCCTTCAACCACTTCACAAATCACCCTTGCTGGACCCGCATCAAGGAATCCGACAAACGCCGGGGAATAACCGACAGGGCCGAAGAGGGCGACGGTATCGCCATATTCAGAAACGCCGTCCGCTATGTTATGAATACAAAATGAAGTTCGCTCCGCGCTCACATTTTCAGATTTTCATTGACAGATGGACTTCTGAAAAGTAGTAGTGATAGTTTATGATTTTTCAGCAAGGAGAAGACCATGGCATCCAACAGCAAGAAGCAGAAACAGATACGGAAAAACAAGGCTAAACCCAATACGGCAAATCTCAAGGTCGACGCCAAACGGATCGCAAAAAACTGCGAAATCCTCAGGCAATTGGCGAACCGGGATTAATACCCTGCTCAATCGAGGAACGCGGCGGTTTTGAGCGCCCGACCCAGGCGGCGGGCGATATGAAGGTCCATAACATACCTGATTTCCGCGCAGGCCTCGGGATCGACCTCGTTTTTCGATAGAGCTTCTGCTCCCAGCTTCTGCAGCGTAGAAAGAAGAGACCCGGCCTCGGCACCCAGAGACGGTACACCCGGAGATTCAACCCTGCATTTCAGGCAGTATATCCCGCCTTTTTCCGAATCGAACACCGCCCGGCCTTTCCGCTGGTACTCCCGCCCACAGCCGCTGCATCGATCCAGGCCGATCGCGTACCCTCCCAGCGCCATCACTCGGGCTTCAAACGCTATCCGCAAAAGTGCAGAGTTATCGCCACGGTCGATCGCACGAAGGATGTCCACTAGAAGGGTAAAAACCTCGGGAGCCGGCACCTGCGGGGGAAAAAGCGCCTCGGTGAGTTCCACCAGATAGCCGGCCAGGGAAAAATCCTGGAAATCTCCCCTGATGCCGCCGTAGCCTTCGACAAGCCTTCCCGAATGGATCAAATAAAGTTCACTTGCCCTCCGGCTTTCATATTCCAGGTTTACCAGGGAGAAGTGGTCCAGGCAGTTGACGAATCTTTTTTTGCTTTTCCGGGCAGCCTTCGCAACGCCCTTGAGACGCCCCATCTCCTGTGTAAAAAAACTCACCAGCAGATCAGCTTCGCCGAAATCCCACGTCCTGAATATCACAGCCTTCGATGTCTGCGCCGGCGGCACTTCAGTAGCTCCGGTTCACAATCTTGGTCCTCTGTCTCTCCTCACGAACCGCCATAGCGACGCCTGGTTTCCGCTCGATCGATCGTTCCGTCTTCAATGGTCGGAAACTCTTCGATAAACTCTACATACTGCGGCTTCTTGTAACGTGCGATGCGGCCGCCTACAAACTCGATCAGATCCTTTTCCTCTAAAACATGGCCTTTCTTCAGCCGGCAGACGGCCTTTATCCCCTCTTTCCATTTAGGATCAGGCACCCCGAACACGACAACTTCCTCCACCGCGGGATGAAGCAGGATCGTTTTTTCCACCTCGGCCGGATAAACGTTCTCGCCTCCGGGCTTGATCAGCTCCTTTTCGGCTTTGCGCCCGGCATACCAGAGGAAACCATCTTCGTCAAATCTTCCGGTGTCCCCGGTGTGATGCCAGCCTTCGCGGAAAGTCCCGGCATTGTCCTCCGGAAGATTCCAGTAACCCTTGAACACCATGGGGCCCCGCATGCAGATCTCCCCCACCTGCCCTGCAGGCACCGGCCTGTCATAGTCGTCGAACAGACGCACGTCGGCAAGCGGAAGCGGCCTTCCCGCCGACCCGGGACGGTCGTCGTACCTGCCGAAGGTTGCAAGACACGACGTTTCGGTCTGGCCGTACATGCTCCAGAATGTCCCACCGGCCACACGCTGGTAACGCTCGATCGTTTCGGGACTCTCAAGCCCCGTCACCGCCCTCAGCGAAGAAAGATCCCTCCCGGATTTATCATGCTCATCAAGAATGCCGGCGAGCATCGGAGTGAAATCCATCATGAATGAAACCCGTTTTTCCTCGATGAGTTCTGCAGCCCTCGCCCCGTCGAACTTCGCCATATTGACGTTCATAGCCCCGGCATGAAACGCCGCCGTCGCCATAAACAGGCCACCTACGTGGAAAAGCGGAAGGACGCTCAAGTGAACATCATCCGGCCCCAGGCCGAAAAAATAAGCAAAATGCATGTTTGCAAACAGAACGTTTCCATGGCTCAGCACCGCTCCCCGTGGGTGCCCCGCCACCGCCGCTGTATGAATAATAACGAAATCATCGTCCATTGCAACATCGGTCGCTTCAAACGAGCTTCCATCGCCGGTCATCACGGACTGAACGGAACGATACCCGTCAATCTCTCCATCGAGCCCCAGATAAAGCCCGATGCTTTCAAGCCGCCCTTCGATCTCCTTCACCATCTCTGCAAATTCGCCGTCCAGAAACAATACCGAACACCCGGCATCGTTGATATTAAACGCGATCTCCTCGGCGGACAGGCGCCAGTTTATCGGCACCACCACGGCGCCGAGAGCGGCCGCGGCGCCGAACACGAGGAAGTACTCGACCCGATTTTTACCCAGGACGGCGACGCGGTCTCCCTTCTTGACACCGGCCTGCCTGAGCCCCCCCGCCAGAGACGCGGACAGATCGAAAAATCGGGTGAAGCCGACCGAAGAACCTTTCTGTTCGTCGAACCACGCATCACGATCCCCGTAACACAGTGCGTTTCTCGCAGCTACAGTATAGAAATTGTTGTCATAAAGTCCCATCATCATACCTCGAAAAAAAGCCCCTTGCCCGTGCTATCGGACAAAGGGCGGCGATTAGGATAAAATCATGGAAACGTCGCTTCGAACGGCAGCACCTTTGTTTGCCCGTCACAGACAAATGAAAAAGCCCCTTCCTTTACGGTAACCGGAATAGAATAATCCGGCACACCTTTCCACCAGCGCTCGAGCGCATCCCATGGAGACCAGCCCTTATCCTTCAGCTTATACCCACCGGTGACCATCAAACTCAGCAGAACCGACCTGGCGGTAACCATCGTGGTCGCACGCACCTGATCCGTTTTTCCGGCAGGGATCCAGTTTTCGTCCTGGGCGTTTACTGTGACCACTTCGAATTCATCGTCCAACGCCACGGTGAACTGGATTCCCTCCAGCAGCACCGGATATGGATTTGGGTTATGGATATTGAATAGAAAACTCATCGGAAGCGGCGCACCGCGGTCTCCGGCATCTCCTTTCGTGGGTTCCACTGAACCAGCATAGTACCAATAGCCGTCATACTGAGGCACATCCATCATCTCGAGGCTTATAACAGGGTCCTGGAATCCGGATTCCGCCTTTTTCTGAGCGGTAACGCACCCCGTTACCGCAAAAACCGCAAACACAAAAACCGCGAACATAACAGCGAATTTATTCTTCATAAAAACCCTCCTTATCGATGCCCCACCGGTGTCACGGACACAGGGTTTCACAGTCGACCGGAATTCTTCCGGAGAAAGGATTCCCGGCGGACGCAACGGGTTGAATCAAGCAAGCCATCGCTTGCGTCTCTTATAATGTTTGACATCCCGGAAGCTCTTTTTTTTACCCTTTTCCCCCAGGCCCAGGTAGAAATCTTTTATATCCTCGTTTTCTCTTAAAACTTCAGCTGCATCATCCATGACGATCCTGCCGTTTTCCATAACATATGCATAGGGGGCCACATTCAGAGCCAGTTTCGCATTCTGCTCCACGAGAAGGATGGAAATACCCTGATCCTGGTTGAGCTTCATGATGATGTTGAATATTTCGTGGATCAACATCGGGGCGAGCCCCATGGACGGCTCATCCAGCAGCACAAGCTTGGGTTCGGTCATCAAGGCCCTGCCGACCACGGTCATCTGCTGCTCACCGCCGCTGACAAATCCGGCGGTTTCGTTCCGTTTTTCCAGCAGACGGGGAAAATAGTGGTAGACAAGGCCCAGCTTCTCTTTGACGCTCCCGCTCTTGCGCAAGTGCGCCCCGACCTTCAGGTTCTCTTCGACGGTGAGATGTTCGAACACCCGCCGTCCTTCGATAACCTGCACGATTCCCTTCTTGGCGATGTCGGCGGCGTGGGCATGGTGAATGTACTCGCCTTCGTACATGATGCCCCCGTCGGACACCTCACCGTCTTCAGTTTTGAGGAGCCCCGAAATCGCTTTGAGCGTCGTGCTCTTGCCGGCGCCGTTGGCACCCAGAAGCGCAACGATTCCGCCACGGGGGACTTCTATGGAAACCCCCTTGAGTACCAGGATGACCTCATGGTACTTCACTTCGATGTTCATGATCTTCAAAATGGCGTCAGATTTCTCCACGTCCTGCCTCCAAGGGTAAAAACCCGGTTGTCACCAGCCGAGCCATTCCTTTTCCCACTTCTCCGGCCACCGTTCCTTGAGGTCAATGCGCGCCACCTCCTGGAACTTCCCGTCTTTCCATTCCTGGATCAGGCAACCGGTGGTCGGCCTGTGGTCGGTGGCGGTAAAGGTAATCGGGGAGGCTCCGAGACCGATATCGAAATTTCTAAGTGTTTCAAAGCCCTCTTTCATGATACCCGGCCCGGAAAGATCTCCGGCATTGTCCGCACGAATCATAGCCTCCCACAGAAGCAGTGCATCACCCCATGCCTGGACGGTACGTATGAGACGTTTTTCCTGTGGGACTCCAGGATTGAATTTCTTCGCCGATGCCACGATGAGATCCATATTTTTATAATCCTGCCCGTAAAACGCACATGGGGTGGCTCCCATGGCTCCTTCAGCCGCCTCACCGGCAAGCCTGGGCAGATTTTCGTCGAACCCCCAGTTATTGATGATCCAGGCCGCGCCTAGGTCCAACGCATAAGCATCCCGCATCGTGGCCGAAACGGACATAGTGGTGTTGCCGTGCCATACGACATCGGGCTTGAATTCCTTGAGAGCCATGATCTGGCTCTTGGTGTCCAGCGCGAACAGCGATACATCCTGATCTTCACCGATTTCGAACCCAAGCAGTTCCGCCTGGTCCTTGATGGCTTTTATCGGTGCACTGCAATACGGGGAGGCAAACATGTATGCGCAAGCCATACGGGGGTTCCGCTTTCCATAATCCTTATGCTGAGGCCATTTCTTGTCGAACCAGGCGGTCAGCGCGGCCCGGGCGTTGGTGGAGTAATCCGAAGAAAAGAAAAGATTGTAGGGTGTTTTTGCGGGGTCCGTAAGATGCGCGGAATAGGAAGCCGAAACATACGGCATTTTATCGTTGTTCACGGTGGGTGAAAGTGCCTCGGTGTCTCCGGTGCCCCATCCCATGATCGCGATCACCCCCATACGCTTCAACAGCTTGTATTTCGTGATCGCTTCCGGGATGCGGTATCCGTAATCAAACCAGGTATACTTGACCGGCTTGCCGTTCACCCCGCCCTGTTCATTGATGTACTTGAAGGCCTCCACCATTCCCAGAGCGTAGTCTTTACCCACATCGGAAGTAGCGCCGGTAGTGTCCATGATCCCGCCGATTTTAATTTCCTTGGCATCAACTGCAGTGCCCCAAAAAAGAAATACTCCGGCGATGAACATAGCGATAAAAAAACTTTTTCTCTTCATCTCTCTCCCCCTTTTTTTCGATGTTGTCCCCATTGCCGATCGCCTGCCTTAAACCCCGCGGTTATACCTTTCACCCCCCTTCTTTTAATAAGAAAACGGCCAGAGGTTGAAATAGTTTCTGCCCTGCCACCATCGATACCCCAACCCGTTGGGTTCATAGATGAGAAAAGCGCATATCGCAAGCCCGAAGGCCATATCTTTAACATAGGCGAAATCCATCAGCAATTTGGGGAAAGTATCGGCGAGAGGAATCATCGCCATCTGCAGCACTTCCATTATCACGACCATGAATATGGACCCGAACACCGCCCCGTGTATCGAGCCGACCCCGCCGATCAGGATAACCCCCACCAGCCACAAGGACCAGAACCAGGGAAAATGCTCGGGGCTCAAGGCTGCGGTGTTGCTCACCCAGAAAGCCCCGGCGATCCCGGCGAGGAAGCCGGCCACAAAAAAAGCCAGCAACTTGTACCAGACGACGTTAATCCCCAGCGCTTCGGCGGCGATATCGTTGTCACGTATCGCGACCCAGGCCCTTCCGGGCTTGGACCGCAGGAGATTCGCCACCACGATTATCATGAGGGTCAAGAGCACAGCCATGAAGTAGTACACGCTCACTTCGGTGTCCAACACCCACGGTCCCACCTTTATCGTTCCCGGAGGAAGCGAAAACGCCTGCCCCCTGCCTCCTATCTGGCTTACGTATTGGGTCAGGATGAAATCCACGGTAATGAACTGCGCTGCCATGGTGGTCAGAATCAAGTAGAAGCCTTTGACCTTGGCGGAAGGCAGTCCGAACAGCACGCACCAGAGCCCTCCTGCGATCCCTGCGGCCAGCACGCTTATGGGATAAGCAATTCCCCAGTCGACAAAAACCTGCGGCCACGGGAACTGCAACACCAGCATGGTGCTGGTATAGGCCCCCACCGCGATAAACGCGGCATGCCCCAAGGTAATCAGCCCGGCGAAACCGATGAGCAGCTGGACGCCCAGAGCCCCCATCGCGGTATACCCCACCATCGTCCCGACACCCACCCAGTATTCAGGAATACCCAGGGGAATACCGGCGAATACGACAAGCAAAAGCAGGATCATCTTGCCCTTGATGAACCTGGTCTGCCACCAGCCCTGGTCCTTTTCATAATTTTCGTGATAATCGCCGCAAGGCAACCATACTCTGGACATAGACCCACCTCGAATCCCTTGTAGATGATGACCTGAGTCCTCCGTAGAAATGCTGCGCCCGGCAAAGCCGGGGCCGCATCAGGCAACCGGCCGGACCCTCCTTAAACCCGTTCGATTTTCTCCCATCCCCATATACCGTACGGTTTGAACAGCAGGAAAACCGCCATAAAGGCGAAAGGAACGATCTCCTTGACTCCCCCGGGGAAATACCTGTCCAGATAGGTGCCGGCAAAATTCTGCAACAGCCCTATCACGATGCCTCCCACGATCGCACCGGGGACGGAGTTCAGCCCCCCGAGCACCACGGCGGGAAGAACGAGCAAGCCCAGGTACCCGACGGAGACGTTTATGCCGTTTATATTTCCCAGGAGGGCGCCGCCCACTCCGGCGCTCATGAAAGCTATGGCCCATGCGGCTGCATACACGAACCTTGCACTCACGCCCAGTGACAACGCGGCGGTTTCGTCATCAGCGGTGGCCTGCATGGAAAGGCCCCATTTGGTGTACTTGAAGAAACACACGAAAATCACCAGGAGCAGCAGGGCGAGAATGAAGGACCACATGTAGACAGGGGAAATTTTCATCAACCCCACAGTGATCGGTTTGATCGGGAAAACCGGGGGGTCGAACACCCGGGTGTCGGTTCCCCAGACAAACTGCACCAGGCCTTTAAAGAAAAACGACAAGCCTACGGTGACCATGATGACCGCGAGAATGGGTTCTCCTATCAATTTATCCAGAAACACCCGTTCGGTCAGTATTCCAAGGGCAATGCCCACAAACAATGTAAACACGACCGAAAGGACGAAAGGGATTCCCCATTGATAGAAAGTGAGCGTCACATAGGCGCCGATGATCGTGAGCTCCCCCATCGCCAGGTTCAAAACCCCGGAACATTTGTAGATAAGAACCCAGCCCAGGGCAACGAGAGCGTAGATGCCCCCCACCATCAACCCGGTCGTCAAGGCCATCAAAAACAATTCCATATCATCCCTCCGGCAGTTTTTTCACCCGTGCCCGGACAAATCCTCAAACCGGGATTGTTCGGATTCCCAGGTCTGTTTTTATCCGCTGCTCCCGCCCGTCTTCGTAGGTTATCGTCGTATCCATGTAGACCGTATCGGAGTCCAAATAGAGCGCATCGACAATATCCTTGTACCGCTTCTCGACAAAGCCCCTGCGCAGTTTACTGGTCCGGGTCAGCTCTTCGTCGTCGGCGTCGAACACCTTGTAAAGGTTTACAAAACGGTATATCCGGGCAGGCTCCGGGAGGTCCTTGTTCGCCTCTTCGATCTGCTTCTGGACCAGGTCGTATACCTCGGCTTTCTGGGAAAGCTCATGGTAGCTGGTGTAATTGAGCTTTTTCTCGTCGGCCCATTTACCAACGACCGAATAATCGATGCACATCACCGCGCAGATATAATCCCGTTTATCTCCTATCACCCAGGCTT